>Ga0102593_1001274_pt1 | contig 25796 bp, 23 predicted proteins | sample AraplaCol_mMS_r2_2_FD_76862 | JGI IMG/M metagenome (GOLD analysis project Ga0102593, IMG submission 76862) | Arabidopsis root microbial communities from North Carolina, USA - plate scrape MF_Col_mMS_r2 (SPADES assembly) (version 2) | ecosystem: Host-associated > Plants > Roots > Endosphere...
GGAGATTCTGGCAAGCTTTTTTTGTGAGAAAGGTGAAACCATGCTGGTGCACCCCCGCCCCTCCGCAACCGTTCATCTTCGTCACAGTGGAGATCGTAAACCAGCAGATCCGATAGAGGACGGATTCTACAAAGAATGAGTTGACCGTTTTCGATGGCGGGACGACACTTGCAACCTGCAGCAAGGCGGGAGAGAGAGAACGATGGACGAGCAAGACCGCTGGCGTCACATGGCAAGCGCGCCGAAAGACGGCAGTCGGATCCTCGTCACGATCCGCCAGTCCGAACAGGGGCCGGCAGAAGTCGACCTCGCCTATTGGTCGAATGGCGATCAGTTCGGTGCGGAAGGCTGGCGTGCCTCTGATTCCTCGCCAGGCCGAATCATTGAATATGCCGAGCCCGAAATGAAGTGCTGGATGCCGATGCCCTCGGCCAATCTCAATCGTGCGTCGATGCCCTCACCCTGGGAAGGCGACGACGCACAGGAGCTCGACGGGTCAGGGATTTGAGAGCTCGCGCCAGGATCGCTAACGCTTCTGTTGTGGCGCTGGCATCAATTGTATGGGGGCAGCCAGACTCCGCGTCCGCATGACTTTCAGGATGGTCACGACATCCTCGCGCTATCTGGTAGCGTTTGGCCGCTTCGGCAAAAAACGCGACGCGTGGGAACCGACCCGTCGCCCGATTTCGTTGGCGATAGCCTTTAGATCGTAAGGCTTGGGAAAGAAGCTCGCGTCCCAATCCAGGTCAGTAAGATCGATTTCACGACCAGACGTCACCAAGACGTGGATGAACGGCTTTGTCGCCTTGATGAGCCTCGCGAGATCCAGGCCGTTGAGTGCCCCAGGCATCTCCACGTCGGTCACGATCGCATCAACGTCATCGTTCACTCCAAGTGCCGCGATCGCCTCAAGCACGTTCCCGCATTCGATGACGCTGTAACCTTCCTCAAGCAGTTGGTCTGCCAGCACGAAGCGAATGAGGGGTTCATCTTCCACGATAAGGATCTTTGCCACTACTCGCATACTCCGTTTCGGATGCCGGTCTAACGCGCCAGGAGAGCAAATCGGTCCTCAAGGAAGAATGCGATTTGGTTACATGTTTAATAAAATGCAAATCAGTTTCGCGAGGTGATTTCGCAGTCTATCCAGGATGATCGACACACCGTGTTCAACGCCAGACGGAGAACACCGCGAGGATCGGAATCCGTCGACGACGTTGCCGGACAGCTGCACCGAGTGCCATTCCCTTCCCAGATCAACACTCGCTGTCGCACATTAACTATGGGTTAACCATAATCGTCGTTTACCATAGGTAGCGGCCTCAAGGGTCGTTGATTCGGAAGTCCAATGCGTAATCTCGCATGGACGTGAGGAAAGACGATTGCGGCGACCCGAAACGTCCAGTGTACTGAAGGCGTCATGCTTGGCACTGCTTGCCGGGCTTGTGGTCGGATGTCAGTCGTCAGGAAATGTCAGGCGCCCAAACGTCTCCGAGACGGTGCCCGCCGAAAGGGCGCTGGCCTTGCCCCCGCCTGGTGGTCCCTCGATCGTCAGTGTCGTCGAGCGCAAGCGTGGCAATGGCACAGAGCAGACGATTTCGCTCTACACGTCGTCTTCCGTGTCCGGTCAGAATTTTCTCGGGGTGCAGTTTTTTGGGGCATCAGGAGCCAATCCTGGCATCGGAAACGCCTCCTTTAGGATGGTCAGCGAGGACGGGATAATCCGCGAAGCCTTTGCGGCCGTTCCCGGCGTGCAGATGACGCGCTCGGCGACTTATCTGCAAAACAGCTATGGACCGTTCGGCTATGCCTCGGGCCTGAGCGGTTCGGGCGATACCTGTATTTATGGCTGGCAGCAGATCCGCTCAAGCAGATCCGCGCAGACGCAAGCGCGCAACTTCGGAATGATCCAGGTGCGGTTGCGCCTCTGTGATGCCCGGGCAACCGAAAGACAGTTGCTCGGAATCATGTACGGCTACACGATCGTTGGGATGCTGGATGGAGAAATCTGGAATCCGTTCGGGCATCCGCAGGGCACTGATCCGACGCTCGGGCGCCCCGGCAATCCGATCTATCCAGACGAGGGCGGCTATAGAAACACGCCGATGGCTTTTGGCTATGAACCAGCCCGTCCGGAAATCCAATCTCGTGTCGTTCGCGTACGCAGCGTTCAGCCGAGAGTCGAGGAGGCGCCCGTGCAATTGCCGCCGCCGACCGGCCCTCGCGTTCCGTTGCCTGATGGCTCGAGCAGTCTGCCGCAGCCAGACATGTCAGCCGCGCCTTCGGCCGAACAGACGCAACCGAGAACCGCGGTGGCGAGCGGCCTGACGGTGCCGTCACCGGAGTGCATAGGGGATTCGGCCATGACGGCCGCGTGCCAGAAGAAGTAGACGTGAGACGGCTGCGGTGTTCCTAAGCGCCCGGCCCGCATTGTCAAAGGGATGTTGATGCATAAAGCCCGAAGCATCATTACGTGGGCCTTCGTTTCTCTGTGCGTGATCGTTCTGATCACATTGCCTGTGAACCTGCAGACACAGCTGATCGCGAGCTTTGTTGTCGTCGCCGTGATGGCGATCATCAAGGGGCTGAAGGCTGAAGGCACCTGGAGACTGATTGCGCTTGCCTTTGGCACCTCCATCGTTCTTCGCTATGTCTATTGGCGAACGACCAATACGCTGCCGCCGATCAACCAGCCGGAAAATTTCATCCCTGGCCTGCTGCTCTATCTCGCGGAAATGTATAGCGTGGCGATGTTGGCACTCAGCCTGTTCATCGTCGCCACGCCCTTGCCTCCGCGTCCATCGCGCGCGAGCAAGGAAGAGCGGTTTCCGCATGTCGACGTGTTCGTCCCCTCCTACAACGAGGACTCCCACCTTCTCGCCAACACGCTGGCCGCGGCAAAGGCCATGGATTATCCGGCCGAAAGACTGCACGTCTGGCTGCTGGATGACGGTGGTACACTGCAGAAGCGCAATTCCAACAAGCTTCTCGAAGCCCAGGCCGCGGTGGCGCGCCATGACGAACTCAAGAAGCTTTGCGAGGATCTCGACGTCCGCTACCTCACGCGTGACCGCAATGAGCATGCCAAAGCGGGCAACCTCAACAACGGAATGAAGCAATCAAGCGGCGAGCTGATCGCCGTGTTCGATGCGGACCACGCGCCGGCACGCGACTTCCTGCTCGAAACCGTCGGCTATTTCGACGACGATCCGAAGCTGTTTCTTGTCCAGACCCCGCATTTCTTCATCAATCCGGATCCGCTCGAACGAAATCTTCGAACCTTCGAGAGGATGCCGAGCGAGAACGAGATGTTTTACGGCATCATCCAGCGCGGTCTCGACAAATGGAATGCCGCCTTCTTCTGCGGTTCAGCCGCCGTCCTTAGCCGGAGGGCGCTCGAATCCCAGGGAGGCTTCAGCGGCATCAGCATCACCGAGGATTGCGAAACCGCGCTTGCGCTTCATGGCAGCGGATGGAACAGCATCTATGTGGACAAGCCGCTGATCGCCGGGCTGCAGCCCGCGACATTTGCGAGCTTCATCGGCCAGCGCAGCCGCTGGGCGCAGGGAATGATGCAGATCTTGCGTTTCCGTTTCCCGCTGCTGAAGCGTGGCCTGACACTGCCGCAACGCCTTTGCTATATGTCGTCGACGCTCTTCTGGCTCTTCCCCTTCCCGCGTACGATTTTCCTGTTCGCGCCGCTTTTCTATCTCTTCTTCGATCTTGAGATCTTCACGGCATCGGGCGGCGAGTTCTTGGCCTATACGCTTGCCTATATGCTCGTGAACCTGATGATGCAGAACTATCTCTACGGGTCCTTCCGCTGGCCGTGGATCTCGGAGCTCTACGAGTATGTCCAGACGGTCCACCTGCTCCCGGCGGTGGTTTCGGTCATGCTCAATCCGCGCAAGCCAACCTTCAAGGTGACGGCGAAGGACGAGTCGATTGCCGTCAGCCGCTTATCGGAAATCAGCCGGCCGTTCTTCGTGATCTTTGCTGTCCAGCTGATTGCTCTGGCGGTGACCATCTATCGCATCTATGCCGAGCCATATAAGGCCGATGTGACCTTGGTGGTCGGTGGCTGGAACGTCATCAACCTCATTATGGCCGGCTGTGCCCTCGGGGTCGTGTCCGAACGTGGCGAGCGGGCTGCGTCCCGACGCGTGCGTGTGAACCGGCGTTGTGAATTCGGGGTCGGTGGCAAGTGGTACACGGCATCGATCGAAGACGTGTCGGTGCACGGCGCGCGACTGCATGTTTTCAACAAGCAGCTGGATCCCATGGTGATCGGGACCGAGGGGGAAATTCGCTTTCAGCCTCATAGCGGCGCAAGCATGGAAACACTCCCCCTAATCGTCCGCAATATCCAGCCGTCCGGCGAGATCCTGGCCGTTGGCTGCCAATACATTCCGAAGCGCGCGCTCGACCACCGCCTGATCGCCGACCTGATCTTTGCGAATTCCGATCAGTGGACACAGTTCCAGCAGGCGCGACGCCATAACCCAGGCCTCATTCGAGGAACAATCTGGTTTCTCGGCCTTTCGCTCTATCAGACAAGCCGTGGCCTCGTGTACCTCTTCCGGAGCACGAGATCTGAGAGCGAGCGCCCGCATCAGGTCGCGAAGGCAGGAAACTGATGAGGAAGATCACATCAATCCTGGCGTTTCTCCTTTCCGCCTCCGCGGTTGCCTATGCACAGACCGCGCCCTTCGACATGTCGGGCGAGCGTGAGCAAGGGAGCGCCCCGATGGTGCCGCGCCTGACATTACCGGCCACGCCTGCGCCGGCGACCGGCCCGCAAACACCCTCCACGCCGCCTGCACCCGCTGCTAACCCGACGCCACCATTCGCCATCGCACCCGCCTCACCGCCAGCCGCGGCTCAACCGCCGCCCGCGCAGGTGGAAGCGCCTCGCCCACAAACTGCCACGCCACCCCCTCTGCCTGCCGTCCAATCAAGCCTAAGCGCCGCGCTTCGAAGATATGTTGTTCCGTTCGCCAAGCTCGGCCTGGATGGCGAGTATGATCGCAAGTCGTGGTCGGTCTACATCACGCCGGAGCAGGCCGCCGCGCCTGCAAAGTTCAACTTCGCCTATCAGAATGCGGTTGTTGTCGCCCCGGAGGCGTCACAACTGACCGTTCTTCTGAACAATCGGATCGTCGGCCAACAGGCGATCGCCTCACCGGATGCACCATCGAATGTCTCCTTTGATGTCCCAGCGGGACTGCTGCAACCGGGCGCAAATCTTCTGACATTCGAAGCCACACAACGCCACCGCACCGATTGTACCATTGAATCGACCTACGAGCTTTGGACGGATATCGACCCGGCCAAGACCTATCTGAGCTTCAGCGGTCAAGAGGCAGCGAAGTTTTCCAGCACGGACGCCATTCGCGCGATCGGCGTCGATGAAACCGGCAGGACGCAGTTCAATTTTGTCGTACCGGCACTCGAGCAGCCAGGCACGACAAAACCTCTTCTGCGCCTTGCCCAGGGACTCTCGGTTCTGAGCGGCATGCCGAACGAGACATTCTCCTTCAGCGCGGATGCACTGCCCCAGTCTGGTCCCGGGCGCATGACTGTGGTTGTCGGAACGCCGGCAGAGCTCCAACCATTCTTCGCCCCCCCGCCGGCCGCGCAAGCGGCGCCGCTGGCCTCCTTTGTGACCGACCCGAAGTCGGGGGCACCCGTTCTTTTGATCAGCGGCCCGTCCTGGCCCGCAATTTCGGCCGCGATTGAAACCATTGTGTCGACGGTGGATCGGCCCGCGACCGCCATTCGCGATACGTTGGTAACCCAGCGTTGGAGCGCACCGGATGCACCGCTTGTTCTCTCGGCCACAAACCTGACATTTGCGCAGTTGGGCGTGAAGACAACGGAATTTTCGGGACGACGCTTCCGGACCAGTTTCAACATCGCCGTGCCGTCTGATTTCTACGCGAACGCCTATGGCGATGCGACGGTACTGCTGGACGCCGCCTTCACGCAGAATGTCCTGCCCGGCAGCCATATCGACATCTACGTCAACGGCAACATCGCTTCAACGGTGCCGATTTCATCAACGGGTGGGGGCATCTTCCGGCACTTGCCCATTCGCGTGACGATGCGGCATTTCAAGCCGGGCTTAAACACACTGTCTCTCGAAGCCATCCTGATGACGAAAGAGGACGACATATGCGTGCCGGGCACGACGGCCGGTACCACGCCGCGCTTTGCGCTCTTCGACACCAGCGAGATTCACATTCCGGACTTTGCCCGCATCGGGCAGCGACCAAACCTCGCCGGACTGTCAGGGACTGGCTATCCCTACAATCGCGCGACACAGCCCATTCCGCTGTTCATCGACCGGATTGATAGCGACACGCTGTCGGCGACGGCCACGCTACTCGGGCAAATGGCAGTGGTTGCCGGCCGCCCGCTCGACATTGAACCGGCCGCGACACCGGGCGCCATCGGCGAACGGGATGCGATTTTCATCGGCTCGATCTCGCAGATGCCGCCGGCCGTGTTGACGCAGTTGAATGTAGCAACGACCAGTCAGGCGTCCTGGCGACCGCCCGCCGCCGTCCAATCGAACCAGACCGAGCCTTCTGTGACCTTTGACGATTGGCGCTCCAAGGTCAGCGGCGGGGTATGGCGCGGGCAGATCACATCATTTCAGGAGTGGCTGCGCCGCAACTTCGACATTTCGCTGAGTTCACTGCAGTTCGTACCAGGGTCCGAGGAAGTCTTCACGCCCTCGAACGACGACAGCTTCTTGATCGCTCAGGGCAAAAGCGCTGCCGGGGGATCCTCCTGGACGATTGTAACGGCTCCTTCCGCCAAGGACCTGCGCGAGGGCGCCGAAGCCGTTACCACACAGGTCAACTGGCCGCAGATCGCAGGTCATATCACCACCTATTCCAGCAAGACCGGCAAGGTCGAAAGCGTCCCGGTCGGTCGCTTCGATTTCGTGGCCTCTCAGCCCTGGTCCCTCTCAAATTATCGCCTGATTGCTGCGAACTGGCTATCAACGAACATACTGTCCTACGCCTTCCTTCTGGTCGTCCTTTCGCTGCTGATCGGTGTTACCACGGCAAGCATGCTTTCCCGGCTGGGCAGGCGCGAATGAAGAGGTTGCTGAAACTGCTCTGCGCCGCAAGCTTCGCGGTTGTTGCTGTCTGCCAGCCCGCGCAGGCGCAAGGTCCCGGAATTAGCCCGCAGGCATGGGGCGCCTACAAGGCGAAGTTCCTGGATGCCAGCGGCCGCATCGTCGATGATGGCAACGGCAATATCAGCCACAGCGAAGGCCAGGGTTACGGCCTGCTGCTTGCCTACCTTGCCAACAACCCAGCTGACTTCGAACAGATATGGTACTTCACGCGCACCGAACTGTTGCTGCGCGATGACGGCCTGGCCGCCTGGAGATGGGATCCTGCCGTCACGCCGCATGTCACCGATAGCAACAATGCATCGGATGGCGATCTGCTGATCGCCTATGCGTTGGCCCTTGCGGGGTCTGCGTGGAACAAGACCGACTATATGGAGGCGGCTGCGAAGATGGCTCAGGCCCTTCTTTCGCATGTCGTCATCAGTTCAAACGGACACACCCTGTTGCTCCCTGGCGTCAGCGGTTTCAATTCCCCTGATCGCAAGGACGGCCCCGTCATCAATCCCTCCTACTGGGTGTATGAGGCGATCCCGGTCATGGCGCTCCTGGCCCCGTCCAACGCCTGGCAGAAGCTGTCGGACGACGGTCTGCAGCTGCTGCAGGCCATGCAGTTCGGACCACGAAAACTGCCCGCCGATTGGGTGAGCCTCAATCGCATGCCGGAGCCCGCAGCCGGCTTCGACGCGGAATTCGGATACAACAGCCTGCGCATCCCGCTCTATCTCGTGCGCGCGGGAGTTTCGGACAAGGCTCTGCTGTCAAGATTGCGAAAGGGAATGACCGCCGAGGAGGGCACTCCGGCGACAATCGACCTCTCGTCCGGCAAGCCGAAGGCGCTGCTGTCGGACCCGGGTTATCGAATTGTTAACGATGTCGTGGCCTGTGTGACGGAAGGAACCAAGCTGCCTGAGTCGTCGCAGCATTTTGAGCCGTCGCTCTACTATCCATCGACCCTTCATCTTCTTGGGTTGGCATTTGTCGGGGAGAAGCATCCGGAGTGTCTGTGAAATCCTCATCCGTTGCAATTGTCGTTGCGGTGGCGGTGGCTGGTCTGGTGACCGCCCTGAGGGACCGCGTGGCACTTCAGGAGATGCTGGGCTTCGGGCAGTCGGGTCACGCAGCTGCGCCACAATTCATGCTCATGGGTCGTGTCACGGGACCGGAAACCAGTCCCAAGCCGCAGATCGACGTCCAGGCCATTGCCGATCGGCTACACGCAGCAACACTGGTTCCGCCGCTTCCTCAACAGGGTGAGACCGCCGGTGACGAGGCCGAAAAGTCGTTGATGGTCGCGCAGGCGCCTCAACAGCAGCCTACGGCGGCTCAGCCAGCCAAGTCAGCCCAGCCGAAAGTCGATGAGAGTGCCTTGCGCTATTTCGCCAGCCGCGGCGACAAGGCGCGCCTGCAGGCCGAGATCGCGCGGCTTCAGGCGCTGTACCCGAACTGGGTGCCGCCCGCCGATCCTCTGGCCGTTCCGCAGAGTGGCGACAGGCAGCTGGAGCAGATGTGGCAACTGTATTCGGAGGGACGCTACGCGGAACTCCGCAAGGCGATTGCCGACCGGCAGGCGTCCGAATCGGGATGGCAGCCGCCGCCTGACCTGCTTGACCGGCTGGATGTCGCCGAGGCCCGCGCGCGCCTCGTCAATGCGTCGGACCTGAAGCAATATGCAACCGTCGTCCAGATCGGCGCCAATACACCGAGCCTCCTGACATGCAGCGACATCGACGTGCTATGGCGGGTTGCCGAAGCTTTCGCGAAGACCGATCGCGCACCGCGCGCCCGGGATGCCTATGTCTATATCCTGAAGAATTGCACAAATCCGCAAGAGCGTGTGGCGACCATTCAGAAGGCGGCCGCCTTGCTTTCCTACGCAGTGATGCAGGATCTCCTGGCGCTTGAACGCCCCGATGGCAACGGCGGCCGCGAATTCGATGGCATTCGCAATGAGCTTGCCCGCCGCTTTGTCGCCGCCGGCAACGATGACCCCGATCTGGCTGTGGCGCCGGCTTATCTTTCAATCGTGCAACGACTTGCTGAAACGGAGCGGCTGGCATCCGACAGCCTTCTTCTCGGCTGGTACCAGCTTCGCCGGGAAAACTATCCCGATGCGGAAAGATGGTTTCGGGCAGCGCGGGAGAAGGAAGACTCGGCAATCGCTTCCCAGGGTCTGGCGCTGGCGCTGATTGCCGAGAAGAAACCGCAAGAGGCGGAGGACGTCATGTACAAGTGGCGTGGTGCCTCCAAGGATGCGACCGCGACATATCTTGCTGCGACGGCGAACCTGATGGCCCTGCAGCCGCCTGCCAACCTCAGCGAAGAGGTACTTTCGCGCATCGCCAGCGAAATCATTGCCCAGAAATATGTGCCGACGGCACAGCAATTCGGCTGGTTTGCCCGCACTCTCAATCAACCGCAAACAGCGGCGCGCTGGTTCGAGACGGCGCTACGCTGGAAGCCGGATGACGAACCGTCCGCTTACGGATTGGCCATCACGCGCCAGCAGTTGCGGGACCGGGCGGGCGTAGCTGAGATCCAGCGCCTGTGGGGTGGCAGGTCCGAGCGCATCGCACAGTTGGGTGAGGCCACGAACCATCGGACCACAACACCTTCCCTGCCCGCTCCTCCCGGGCAGATGGTGCCGCAAGGTCCAACGGCAGCGTCACCGGAGATTGTCCGGGCACCGCCGGAGCGCATCGAAAGTGCAAACCCGCCAGCCGTCACCGAGGTCGTACGCCAGCCTGCGATGCAAACGGTCACGGTTCGCCGCGGTGCACGACAACTGCGCGGATGCACGACCACGGTCAATGCGCAACTGCTCGATCCGGAAACCGCACTGTCACGGGGCTGGTGCCTGATGGACATCAATCGTCCGATGGAGGCAGCCAAGGCTTTCGACGCAGCGCTCGCCAGTTCAAACCGCAAGACGCGCGAGGACGCAGCCTACGGCCAGAGCCTCGCCTTCCTGCGCGCCGGCCTATCCAACAATGCTGCCGTAGCCGCGACGAAGGCACCGCAGACGCAACAGCGCGCGGCCGAATTGCAGATTGCGATCCTGGCCGACCGAGCTCTCGCCGCCTTCGATGCAAAGCGCTATCGCGAGGCCTTGATATATCTCGATCAGCGCGCCCAGCTTCGCCAGGAACCGATCGATCTGATGGTGCTGCGCGGATATGCCTACCTGAACATGAAGATGTACGGCGATGCCGAGCGGATATTCACTGCCGCGGCCTCGACCGGCAACAAGGATGCAAACCGCGGTCTGGCCGATCTGAAGGCATCGACGCATCCTGATACCGTCGATTAGCGATAACGAGGATTGCTCTGCTGGCGCATGCATGTTGGCGTGAGCGGTGCCATTCAGCGTGCAGCTCACGCGGTCGCCGCGAGCATGGTCGCCGGGCGCACTTCACGCGCTGGATCCGACTCGTTACCAAGACGGGCTCCGCCGCCGGAGTTAGAGAAAACCACAACAAGGCAGCTAATTGGGGAAAATGGCGGAGAGGGTGGGATTTGAACCCACGATACCCTTGCAGGTATGCCGCATTTCGAGTGCGGTGCATTCGACCACTCTGCCACCTCTCCGCGGTCAGGTCGGCGCTTATTCGGCGCGGGGGGCTACATAGCGACAGAATGACGGGCTGGCAAGACGAAATCTCAAAGCTTTTCATCCTTTTGCCTTGACAGTTTTTTTATGCTCGCGTATCTCGGCTGCGCAATAGGTGTGGATAAGTCCGCGCCTTGCCTGCTTCGCGCTCGCGAGGCAGATCACCGGCAGCGAGAGTTCTGGGTCAAAGCCTTTGAAATCCCTGCTTAACCTCGACTGATAAAAAGACGGCCACCTGCTGATTGGCGGGCACGAGCCGGAACGAACATGAAAGGATAAAAAATGTTCGCAGTCATCAAGACCGGCGGTAAGCAGTACCGTGTGGCGGCAAACGACGTGCTGACCATCGAGAAGCTTGAAGCAACCGCTGGCGACGCAATTGAATTCACCGAAGTCCTCGTAATCGGCGAAGGCGCCGACGCTGCGATTGGTGCTCCCTTCGTCAAGGGCGCTTCCGTCAAGGCCGAAGTGGTCGAGCACAACCGCGGCAAGAAGGTCATCGCCTTCAAGAAGCGCCGTCGTCAGAACTCGAAGCGTTCGCGCGGCCATCGCCAGCACCACACTGTTGTCCGCATCACGGACATCGTGGCTGCCAAGTAAGATCACGGGACTTTAAGGTTTAAAGGAGAACACCAATGGCACACAAAAAAGCTGGCGGTTCATCGCGCAACGGTCGTGATTCCGAATCCAAGCGCCTTGGCGTGAAGAAGTTCGGTGGCGAAACCGTCATCGCAGGCAACATCATCGTGCGTCAGCGCGGTACGCAGTGGCATCCGGGCGCCAACGTCGGCCTCGGCAAGGACCACACCATTTTTGCGCTTACGGCCGGCAATGTGAACTACCGTACGAAGGCCAATGGCCGCGTGTACGTGTCTGTAATGCCGAAAGCGGAAGCAGCGGAATAAGCCGGTAGCGCTCTAAAACAGCCGGCGTCTCATCGACCCGGCTGAGCGTATCAGGTTCAGTCCAGAAAACAGGGGAGATGGGGCGCCATCTCCCCTTTTTTCTTGTCCAACGAAGGAGGACTGAACATGCAAGGCGAACTATTGAGGGAAGGCCAATCGCGGTCTTTCAGGGAAGACCAGCGGTCTCCCAAGGAACGGCTGAGGCCGGAGCGGTTAAGGACCGATTGCCCTGTCTTACTCTCGGAGCGGCTCGTCATGCGCGCACCGCACGAAGAAGACATCGACGCCCTTGCCCATCTCGCCAACAACGCCAAAGTCGCCACCATGGTGTCGCGCATGCCGCACCCGTACACGGCCAATGATGCCGCCGACTTCGTGCGACGCACGAAAAATGGCGAGATTGGCAAGTGCGTCTATGCGATCACCAAGGCCGAGAACGGCGCCTTTGTAGGGTGCTGCGGGGTCGAACCGCATCTTGACGGGCGGACCGTCGAGATCGGGTACTGGCTTGGAGAACCGTACTGGAATCAAGGCTTTATGACCGAGGCATGCCATGCTTTGGTCGATATGGTCTTTCGCACGCGGCAGGATGTCGATCAGATCGATGCTCGTTGCCGGGTGATGAACGTCGCTTCGCGGCGGGTCATCCAGAAGTGCGGTTTCCAGTTCCAGGGATCGGGGTTGGCGGCATCGCTGGCTCTCGGCAGCAATGTGCCCGTCGAATGGTACAGGCTCGACCGCAAGACCTGGATGTCGCTGAGAAGCTGGGGGAGCGTCCTATGAACGCGATCAGCCTTCAGAGACCCAGGAGCCAGTCGATGACGCCCGGCCCATTGCCGGTCATCACCACCGACCGGCTGGTGCTCCGCCCGCACAGGCTGAGCGATGCCGATGCGATCGCGGACACGCTGTCCGACTTCGCCGTTACCCGCATGCTCGCGCGCGTTCCTGCGCCTTATGACAGGCAGGACGCACTCGACTGGCTGGTTCCGGTGACGGCGGGTGGCATGGCCGACTGGCAGTTTGCCATCACGACTGGCGACGACGCTCATATCGGCGTCGCCGCCATCGAGCTTCGCCATGGCCTTTGGCACCTCGGTTACTGGCTGAACCGCTTCTACTGGCGGCGCGGCTATATGAGCGAGGCGGTAACGGCGGTGCTGGAGCGCTTTTCGCGCCGTATGCCGGAGACGACGGTTCATTCCGGGGTCTTCGCGGACAACCCGGCTTCGTTGAAGCTGCAGGAAAGGCTCGGCTTCCGCATGACCGGTTGCAGCGAAATCTACAGCTTCGCCCGCAACACCATGGTCACGCATGTCGAGACGATGCTGAAGCCGGGTGCCCTGCAACAGGCCAGGATTGCTTGAGACGAACGCGAGGCGTCCCGATCGTCGGGGCGCCTCAACCCCAACTACCGAATAACGACCCAGATGCGGAAATGGTCGGAGCTATGTCGATCTTCGCGGATTTCAGGTTGCTGGATGCGATGATGTTGCCGAACGGTCGAGGTCGTAGATACCATCAAGACCGCAGCCGTACTGTATGCTATAGCTCGCAAACCTCACGATAATCCTTTGACCTCCGATTGAACCGCCTATATCGAAAGCGGCAAGAGGAGCGATGAACGGCCACAATGGAAGTAAGATGAAATTTCTCGACGAAGCAAAAGTCTACATCAAGTCCGGAGACGGCGGCGCGGGCAGCGTCTCGTTCCGACGCGAGAAGTTCATCGAGTTTGGTGGCCCCGATGGCGGTGACGGCGGACGCGGCGGTGATGTCTGGGTCGAGGCGGTCAACGGTCTCAATACACTGATCGACTTCCGCTACCAGCAGCACTTCAAGGCCAAGATCGGTACGCACGGGATGGGCAGGGACCGTACCGGCGCCAATGGTGAGCACGTGACGCTTAAGGTGCCCGTCGGCACGCAGATTTTCGAGGAAGACAAGGAAACGCTCATTTGCGATCTCACCGAGGAAGGCCAACGCTACCGGCTCGCTACCGGCGGCAATGGTGGCTTCGGAAATGCGCACTTCAAATCCTCGGTCAACCAGGCGCCGGACTGGGCCAATCCCGGTCTTCCCGGTGAGGAAAAGACAATCTGGCTGCACTTGAAGCTGATTGCAGACGCTGGCCTTGTTGGATTGCCGAATGCCGGCAAGTCCACGTTCCTTGCAGCCGTCACCCGTGCCCGGCCGAAGATTGCAAATTATCCCTTTACGACGTTGCACCCGAACCTGGGTGTCGCGACTGTTGACGGTCAGGAATTCGTCCTTGCCGACATTCCGGGGCTGATCGAAGGCGCGCATGAAGGCGTCGGGATCGGTGACCGCTTCCTCGGCCACGTCGAGCGTACGCGCGTTCTGTTGCATCTCGTTTCCTCGCAAGAGGAAAAGGTCGGCAAGGCCTACACGACCGTCCGGCGCGAACTCGAGGCCTATGGCAGTGATCTTGGCGAAAAGGTCGAGATCGTCGCCCTGTCGCAGATCGACGTTCTCGATGACGCCACCTTGAAGAAGAAGACGAGGGAACTGACCAAGGCCTGCGGCAAGACGCCGTTCCAGATTTCCGCGGCGACGGGCAAGGGCATGACGGAAGTGCTGCGAGCCTTGCGGGATGTCATTGTCGAGGCGAATGCCGGCGGGGCGGAAAAGCTCGCCAAGGCACCGAAGCTCCGCCATCGCGATACGGTGTCGGATGATGAAGGCGAGGCCCATGACGACGCGTAAGTCGCTTGAGCGCTATCGCCGCATCGTCATTAAAATCGGCTCGGCTCTCCTCGTCGATCGCAAGACCGGTCTGAAGAAGGCGTGGCTCGACGCAATGTGCCGCGATATTGCGGCCATGAAGGCCAAGGGCGTCGACGTCCTTGTTGTTTCGTCCGGCGCGATTGCTCTCGGCCGATCGGTCCTCGATCTTCCTTCGGGAGCCCTGAAGCTCGAAGAAAGTCAGGCATCGGCAGCCGTCGGCCAGATCGCTCTGGCGCGTGCCTGGTCGGAAAGTCTGTCCCGCGACGAGATCGTTGCTGGTCAGATCCTTTTGACGCTCGGCGATACGGAAGAGCGCCGTCGCTATCTCAACGCGCGTGCCACCATCAATCAGCTCCTGAAGATCGGCGCCGTGCCGATTATCAACGAGAATGATACCGTTGCTACCAGCGAAATTCGCTACGGCGACAATGATCGCCTGGCTGCGCGGGTCGCGACCATGGCCGGTGCTGATCTGCTGATTCTGCTGTCCGATATTGACGGTCTCTATACGGCGCCGCCGCACCTCGATCCGCAGGCGGAATTTCTTGCCACGATCGCCGAGATCACGCCTGAAATCGAAGCGATGGCGGGTGGCGCTGCGTCCGAGCTGTCGCGTGGCGGCATGCGCACCAAGATCGACGCCGGCAAGATTGCGACGACGGCCGGCTGCGCAATGATCATCGCCTCAGGCAAGGCGGACAGCCCGCTCTCGGCGATCGAGAATGGGGCGCGCTCCTCTTGGTTTGCTCCTTCAGGGACGCCCGTCACGGCGCGAAAGACTTGGATTGCTGGTCAGTTGCAGCCGGCGGGCGAACTCCACGTCGACGAGGGTGCCGTTGTTGCGCTCGGCGCCGGCAAGAGCCTGCTTCCTGCCGGGGTTCGCAAGGTTGTCGGGCTTTTCAGCCGCGGCGATACGGTGGCGATCGTCGGCCCGCATGGCCGGGAGATCGCGCGCGGACTTGCTGGCTACGATGCCGAAGAGGCGCGGCAGATTACCGGCCGCAAGTCGACGGATATCGAGGCAATCCTCGGCTACGCGGGACGTGCGGCAATGATCCATCGCGATGACATGGTGATGACGTCGCAGATCAGTTCAAAATCGGAAAGGCAGAAGAAGGACACAAGCTATGCTTGATACAGTTGCGCCGAGCCCTGACATTGACGCGCTGATGAATGACATCGGCCGCAAGGCCAAGGCTGCGGCGCGACCGTTAGGCTTTGCGTCCACTGAAGCCAAAAACAAGGCGCTGAACGCCATGGCGGATGCGATCCTCGCCAACAAGGATCACATCCTCGCCGAGAATGCCAAGGATCTGAAAGATGTCGCCGGCACGGACATGCTCGCATCCTTCGTCGATCGTCTGACACTGACCGACAAGCGCATTGCCGAGATGGCCGAGGGTATCCGCGCGATCGCGGCGCTGAAGGATCCGGTCGGCGAGGTGATCGCCGCCTGGGAACGCCCGAATGGACTGAAGATCGAGCGCGTTCGGACGCCGCTCGGTGTCATCGGTGTGATCTTCGAGAGCCGTCCGAACGTCACGGCGGATGCCGGCGCGCTCTGCCTGAAAGCCGGCAATGCGGTCATTCTGCGTTGCGGCTCGGATTCCCGGCGCTCATCGCACGCAATTCATGCCTGCCTCGTGCAGGGCCTGAAGGCCGCGGGACTTCCAGAGCATGCCATTCATCTCGTGCCGACAACCGATCGAGCTGCCGTCGGCGCGATGCTGCGCGGATTGGATGGTGCGATCGACGTTATCGTTCCGCGCGGCGGCAAGAGCCTTGTTGCGCGTGTCCAGAACGAGGCGAGGGTGCCCGTCTTCGCGCACCTTGAGGGGCTTTGCCATATCTATGTGGATGCATCGGCCGATCTCGGCATGGCCAAGGAGATCGTCGTCAACGCCAAGATGCGGCGCACCGGTATCTGCGGTGCGGTGGAAACGATTCTCGTCGACAGCGCCGTGGCCAAGAGCCATCTTCGCCCGCTGCTGGAGGCCCTTGCTGGAGCCGGTTGCGAAATCCGCGGTTCGGCTGCGGTCGTCCAGGCAATGCCTGGCGCGAAGGCAGCCACCGAGGAGGACTGGTCGACCGAGTATCTGGATGCCATCGTTTCGGTTGCTGTCGTCGATGGCATTTCGGGTGCGATCGAGCACATCCAGACCTATTCCTCGAACCACACCGAGGCGGTGATTGCCGACGATCCCGATGTGGTGCAGAGGTTCTTCACCGAGGTTGATTCCGCGATCCTGCTGCACAATGCATCGACGCAGTTTGCCGATGGCGGCGAGTTCGGGATGGGTGCCGAGATCGGCATTGCGACCGGCAAGATGCATGCCCGCGGCCCTGTCGGCGTCGAGCAGCTCACCTCCTTCAAATACCGCGTGCACGGCACCGGACAGACCCGGCCCTGACGTGATCAACGACGAAATCGACCGGCGCCATCTTCGCATGCCGCATAGCGAGCGGGGCATGGTGGTCGGTCTTTTCGGCGGTTCCTTCAATCCGCCGCATGACGGACATGCGCTGGTCGCCGAAATCGCGATCAAGCGGCTCGGCCTCGACCAGCTATGGTGGATGGTCACGCCCGGGAACCCGCTGAAGGATCGGCGACATCTGCTGCCGCTTGCCGAGCGCATCGCTCTGAGCGAGCGGCTAGCCCGACCCCCTTCGATCAAGGTCACCGCGTTCGAACGCGATTTCGCGACGAGTTTCACGGCAAACACGCTGGCGCGCGTCAAGGCGCGCAACCCACATGTCCATTTCATCTGGATCATGGGGGCCGACAGCCTGAAGACCTTCCATCAGTGGCAACGCTGGCAGGATATCGTCAACACATTTCCGATTGCCGTGATCGACCGCCCGGGCTCCACGCTGTCGTTCCTGTCATCGAAGATGGCGAGGACGTTCGATTTTGCCCGCGTTGACGAAGATGATTCCCGCGCGCTCTGGAAGCGCCAGGCACCAGCCTGGACCTTCATACACGGTCCGCGCTCCAGTCATAGCTCGACGGCTATCCGCGCTACGAACGGCACCGTAAAATAGTTCGACTTTTCAGGGAAGACGTACAAATGAAAAGCCCGACGGGGGAGGAGATCCGTCGGGCTTCGTAAACTCGATCGACAACTGGGAGGAGGAGTGTTGTCGATCCTATCCAACGGCTTTGGGAGGAGGAGATCGCCGTTCGATGAGTGTGTTGTACCATAGTCCCCGGATTCTTGAAGCGGGTCCATTGCATTGCAGCAATGCGCTACAAGCATGGCCGTAGCCAAAACCCTCCTCTATTTTGCCCAATTCTTTGGCATTCGAGACGATTTTCGTCGAGATTTCAAACTCCTGTCGGTTTCCCCCCTAAAATGGCGGGGAATTTTCGCCGTTTTTGGAACTGGGATCTCCGCAGTCATGCGCATCACGAATGTGTGAAGTCTGAGACGCGCAGACGGTTATGCTTGCCAAAATATAGCGCTAGCCAAGTCGCAAGCGACGTTATATTTCTACAGATATTTCCAAAGCTTCGGGAGAGATCATGCACAGTCGTCGCCAATGGATGAAGTTTGCCGTCACAGCCATTTCGGCTGTCTTCTTAGGCGTTGCCGCAACGCCAGCCGCCGCTGCGGAAAAGGTCAGCGTTTTTGCAGCGGCCAGCCTGAAGAACGCCCTTGATGCAGCGAATGCCGCGTGGGCGAAGGAAGCCGGCAAGGAGGCCGTCGCCTCGTATGCTGCGAGCTCAGCGCTTGCAAAGCAAATTGAAGGCGGCGCACCCGCCGACATCTTCATCTCCGCCGACCTGGACTGGATGGACTATCTTGCGAAGAAGAATCTGATCAAGGCCGACAGCCGGTCCAATCTTTTGGGCAACCGAATCGTACTTGTCGCAACCAGGGACCACGCCAAGCCGGTCGAGATCAAAAAGGGCTTCGAGCTCGCCACGCTGCTCGGTGATGGCAAGCTCGCCATGGGTGAGGTGAAGTCGGTTCCGGCCGGCAAGTACGGCAAGGCTGCGCTTGAAGCGCTGGGCGTCTGGCCCTCGGTTGAGGCGAAGGTTGCCGGAGCTGAAAGCGTTCGCGCCGCGCTCGCGTTGGTATCGCGCGGCGAGGCGCCCTATGGCGTTGTCTACCAGACCGACGCCTCCGCGGACCCGGGCGTTGCCGTTGTCGGCACCTTCCCGGCGGATTCGCACCCGCCGATCATTTATCCGGTCGCTATTCTGTCCGAGAGCAAGAACCCAGACGCCGCGGCATACCTCGACTTCCTGAAATCGGAAAAGGTGGCTCATTTCTTTACCGAGCAGGGCTTCACCATCTTGAAATGATTGCGAATTCTCGCACGAAGACATAGCGTGAGAAGGCCCGTCGATACGGGCCTTCTATTTTTGGAGAGAATGGCTTGGACGCACTCGGCCTGAGCGATGATGAATGGACGGCAATCTTGCTCAGCCTGCGCGTGTCGGTGGTGGCGATGCTGGCCAGCCTGCCATTCGGCATCGGCGTTGCGCTGCTGCTGGCGCGGGGGCGGTTTTGGGGTAAGTCCGTTCTCAACGGTGTCGTTCATTTGCCGCTGATCCTCCCGCCTGTCGTCACGGGCTTCATTTTGCTGATCCTTTTCGGGCGGCGCGGACCGATCGGCAGCTTTCTCGATCACTACTTCGGCATCGTGTTTTCGTTTCGCTGGACGGGTGCCGCGCTCGCCTGCGGGGTCATGGCCTTTCCGTTGATGGTGCGCAGCATCCGGCTGTCGATCGAAGCGGTCGATCGAAAGCTGGAAGAGGCAGCCGGCACCTTGGGAGCCAGCCCATTCTGGGTTTTCATGACGATAACATTGCCGCTTACCCTGCCTGGCATCATAGCAGGAATGATCCTTTCCTTTGCGAAGGCCATGGGGGAGTTCGGAGCGACCATCACCTTCGTTTCCAACATCCCGGGGGAAACGCAGACGCTTTCGGCGGCGATCTACTCCTTCACGCAGGTCCCGGGTGGTGATGCCGGCGCCCTGCGGTTGACGCTCGTCGCTATCGTGATTTCAATGGCTGCCTTGCTTGCCTCGGAATTGCTGTCGCGCATCGTCGGCCGGAGGATTGATCCGGAATGACGCTTGTCGTGAAAGCAAAACAGCGGCTTGGTGCATTCGCGCTCGATGCCGCGTTTACCTCGGGGCGCGGGATCACCGCGCTTTTCGGCCGTTCCGGCTCTGGTAAGACCTCTATGATCCGTATCATTGCCGGGTTGGCGCGGCCTGACGCGGGCCAGGTCGTCCTCGATGGCGAAGTCCTGACAGATACCGAGCGGCGGATCTTTGTCGCCAAGCATCGACGGAGGTTCGGTTATGTCTTCCAGGAGGCGCGGCTGTTCCCGCACCTCAGTGTCCGTCACAACCTGTCCTATGGCCGGTGGTTTGCCAGAGCCACCGGTTCGGCAGAGGGATTGGATCATATTGTTTCGTTGCTGGGCATCGAAAGCCTGCTCGAGCGCAGGCCGGAAAAGCTCTCCGGTGGCGAGAAGCAGCGCGTTGCCATTGGGCGAGCCCTGCTTTCGGCTCCCCGTCTGCTGTTGATGGACGAGCCGCTGGCGGCGTTGGATGACGCCCGGAAAGCCGAGGTCATGCCCTATCTCGAGCGCCTGCGCGACGAGATGGACATTCCGATCGTCTATGTCAGTCATTCGATCGCCGAAGTCGCCCGCCTCGCCAATCAGGTCGTGGTCATGCGCGACGGAAAGGTGGAGGCAGTCGGCTCAGCCGTGGATGTGCTAAGCCATCCGCCTGCATCATTCGAGCGGCGTGATGCGGGGGCTCTTCTTGAAGGGACGGTGGAGAGCCTCGACGTGCAGCACCGCATTGCGACAATTGCCCTGAAATCAGCTCGGCTTCACGTCCCGGGAGCGATGCTAAACCTCGGTAAGCCCGTTCGCGTCCGCATTCCATCTCGCGACGTGATGCTGGCGATGAGAAAGCCGGAAGCGCTGAGCGCGCTCAACGTGCTTGAAGGTACCGTTCAGAACATGACGCAGGCAGACGACGCGACCATTGACGTTCTCGTCGATTGCGGTGGGGACACCATTCTTTCCCGGATCACAAGCTTTTCGGCAGAGCGGCTGGGCGTGCGGATTGGGTCGCCTGTTTTTGCTGTGATAAAGACGGTCGCGCTTGAGCCATGATCAGCGATTGCTTTCAGGCGATCGGTTGGCCTCCAGCCATGCCAGTTCTTCCGCAAGAGTGGTTTTCATCATCTGCTCCATCTTGCGAAAGCGGGCGAGGAGCTCATCGCCGAACGGCGTCAGCGCCGCACCTCCACCTTTTGGGCCGCCGCGCTGGGACTCGACGACGGGCTCGCGAAACATCCGGTTCATATCGCTGACAAGCAACCAGGCGCGACGATAGGACATGTCCATCGCCCTGCCTGCCGCGGAAATCGATCCCGTTTCCCTGATATGTTCGAGCAGTTCCATCTTGCCGCGCCCGAGGCGGTCTTCATGAGGAAAACTGATGCGGAGTATCGGTGTGAGCGTATCAACGGCGGGGCTTTTCATCGGCAAGTCTTCTATAGTCGAAAACGATCTTACTTTACGTGTGGTTGCAAGGACTGTACACAGCCGGGCCACATTCGGTCTTTCATCCACAGATGATCTATCGCGTCAAATGGTCGTTCACGCTTTGTGATTGTGCGCGTCTTGAAACGTTAATGGTTTGGTGCCTATCTTAACTATGATTTGGTCACCAAATCAGTGATGTGCATGTTTTGTCATTCCGAGAAAGGGAAAGCACTGACAACAGTACACGCCAAGGGAAAAACGCTTGCCGTTGTCCCGAAGAGCCCGGAACGTGGCGCCGATGCTGCCGCCCGCGCCCTGCACGCCGTCCTCACTAGCCTTGAGGACTCTAAGGCTGAAGATATCGTCACCATCGACATTGCTGGAAAATCGGCACTGGGAGACTTCATGGTCGTCGTCTCCGGGCGCTCGAGCAGGCATGTCATGGCGATCTCGGACCACCTGCTGTCTGATCTCAAAGACGAGGGCCTTGGAAGCGCCCGCGTCGAGGGTCAGGAAGGCGGCGATTGGATCCTGATCGACACCGGCGATGTCATCGTCCATGTCTTTCGTCCAGAAATACGCGAGTTCTACAACATCGAAAAGATGTGGGCCGCGCCCGATATGGACGAGGAAACGGTGCACTAACAGGCTGCTGGACGCTGTGTCCGCGGCCTGATAGACGGCATTTATTGGCCGGACGAATCCGGCTGGCGGCAGGTGTGTGCCGCCGGTTGCCGAACTGCGGGAGCGGATGATGCGTGTTGGTCTTTTTGCGGTGGGGCGGCTGAAGTCCGGCCCCGAGAAGGATCTTGCGGCCCGCTATTTCGATCGCTTTGCCAAGACCGGTCCTGCGGTCGGCCTCGAATTCTCCCGCGTGGCCGAAGTGGCTGAAAGTCGTGCGTCGAATGCCGATACGCGCAAGCGCGATGAAGCGGCGATGCTGCAGAAGTCGTTGTCCGAGGGGAGTGTTCTCATCCTGTTGGACGAGCGCGGCAAGGCGCTGGACAGTGAAGGCTTTGCCAATCTCCTTGGAAACTATCGCGACCAGGGCAAGCGCGACCTGATGATTGCCATCGGCGGTGCCGATGGCCTCGATCCGTCGCTATACGACGTTGCCGATGCAACCCTCTGTCTCGGCAAGATGACTTGGCCGCATCAGTTGGTTCGCACGCTCATCGCCGAGCAGCTTTATCGAGCCGTCACGATCCTTTCCGGCCACCCCTATCATCGCGTCTGATGGATTGCGTTGCTCACGTGAGCGTGTCCGTCCTGGTGTGCTCAGTCCCTCAATCGATCTGGCAAAGAATGTCAAATCAGCTTAATCTCCGCGCGATTTGAAGGGATTTCAAGCTCGTATGCCGACACGCGCGTTCAAGCCAAAATACGTCATTCTGTCGGCCTTGGCTGCAGGCTTGAGCGTGTCTGTGGCGGCAGTTGCGAACCGCCCCTTCGCTTCCGGCGCCTTCGCGCAGGATGCGCCGGAAGCTGCGCGGATCTCGCCGCCGGAGGCCCCTGCCCTGGCAAGCGCAACGGTTGCCCAGCCGCCGCCCGATCCGGCGGCCGACCTTGCGAAGAAGCGAGACGAGACGCGCGCCGAGCTTGAAGCCCTATCGAAGACCATCAGCCTCTCGTCCGATAAGGTTGCGGAGCTTCAGAAGAGCATCGCGGATCTGGACAAGAGCACCAGCAGCGTTCGCCAGGCGCTGATCGATTCCGCGGCGCGGCGCAAGTCGCTCGAGAAGCAGATCCTGGAGAGCGAGAAGAAACTGGCCGATCTCGGCGTCAAGGAAGACGCGGTCCGCCGGTCATTGCATGAGCGGCGTGGCCTGCTGGCCGAGGTGCTGGGTGCCCTGCAGCGGATGGGCCGCAATCCGCCGCCGGCCCTTCTCGTGACACCTGACGACGCGCTCGCTTCGGTTCGCAGCGCAATCCTGCTCGGCGCGGTGGTTCCCGGTATCCGAAAGGAAACTGACAAGCTCGTCGCCGATCTTGCCAACCTGTCTGCGTTGCAAACGGCAAGCGCTGCGGAGAAAACGGCGCTCACCACGACGATGACCAATAGCATCGAGGAAGAGCGCCGGATGGATTTGCTTCTCGCTGAAAACGAGAAGCTGAGCCGCAGCAGCGTGGCGGAACTGGATGCGGAGAAGAAGCGGTCGGAGGTTCTTGCCAGCAAGGCAACAAGTCTCGAGGGACTGGTGGCATCGATGGAAACCGAGATCGCATCGGTTCGCGACGCCGCCGCCGCGGCCCGCCAGGCCGAGGAAAACCGCAAGCTCTTAACCGACGAGCAGCGTGCCCAGGCCAAGGCCCTCGCGGAGAGCGGCGTGCCTGATAAAAACCGCATTGCGCCCGCATATCCCTTCGGAGAATTGAAGGCGAAGCTGGAATTGCCTGTGGCAGGCGATATCCTCCGCCAGTTCGGCGATGCCGACGGAACCGGCCATGAGGCGATGGGAATGACGCTTGCCACCAATCCGGAAACGGTGGTTACCGCTCCCGCAGATGGGCTTGTCGTTTACGCGGGTGCTTTTCGCAGCTACGGCCAGATGATCATCCTCGATGCCGGCAACGGCTACCACCTTGTCCTCTCCGGAATGGAGACGATCAGCACGCGCCAGGGGAAGTTCGTCTTCTCCGGCGAGCCACTTGCAGCCATGGGCGCGAAAAGAGTGGCGAGCGCGACAGCATTGGCGCTGGAAACCAACCGTCCGACGCTTTACATTGAATTTCGAAAAGATGGAAAACCGGTCGATTCCCGGCCTTGGTGGACCGCTAAAGACACTGGAAAGGCACGCAATGATTCGTAGGGCTTCTCTTGTTCTGGTCGGCGCATTGATGGGTGCGACCGCGATGAGCGTCATCTATTCGGCAGGCGTGCCTGCGGAAGCAGCCGGAGCCTCCACCTACAAGGAGCTTTCCGTTTTTGGTGACGTTTTTGAGCGTGTGCGCGCACAGTATGTGACGCCGCCGGCCGAGGACAAACTCATCGAAAATGCCATCAACGGCATGCTTTCCTCGCTGGATCCGCATTCGAGCTACATGAATGCCAAGGATGCGGCTGACATGCAGACCCAGACGAAGGGCGAATTTGGCGGCCTCGGCATTGAGGTCACCATGGAAGATGAACTCGTCAAAGTCATCACGCCGATCGACGACACGCCGGCGGCAAAGGCTGGCGTTCTTGCTGGTGACTACATTTCCGAGATCGACGGTCAGTCCGTTCGCGGCCTGAAGCTGGAAGATGCGGTCGAAAAGATGCGTGGCCCGGTCAACACGCCGATCAAGCTGACGCTGATCCGCAAGGGCGCCGACAAGCCGATCGAACTGACGATCGTTCGCGATGTCGTGGCCGTGCAGGCTGTCAAGTCGCGCGTCGAGGATGATGTCGGGTATCTCCGCATCATCTCGTTCACCGAGAAGACTTTCCGGACATGGAAAAGGCGATCGAGAAGATCAAGAAGACCGTTCCGGCCGACAAGCTCAAGGGCTACGTGCTCGACCTGCGCCTCAACCCGGGCGGCCTGCTCGACCAGGCGATCCAGGTATCGGATGCGCTTCTGCAGCGCGGCGAGGTTGTTTCCACGCGTGGCCGCAATCCGGACGAAACCCGCCGCTTCAATGCCGGCCCTGGTGATCTGACAGATGGAAAGCCTGTGATCGTTTTGATCAACGGCGGTTCGGCTTCGGCCTCGGAAATCGTCGCCGGCGCCCTGCAGGATCTGCGTCGCGCCACGGTTCTCGGCACGCGCTCCTTCGGCAAGGGATCGGTTCAGACCATCATCCCGCTCGGCGAGAACGGTGCTCTTCGCCTGACGACGGCGCTCTACTACACGCCGTCGGGCCGCTCGATCCAGGGCACCGGCATCACGCCTGACATCAAGGTCGAAGAGCCGCTGCCGGATGACCTGAAGGGCAAGATGGTGACCGAGGGCGAATCCGCCCTGCGCGGCCACATCAAGGGCCAGAGCGAGACGGACGAGGGCTCGGGCTCCGTCGCCTACGTGCCGCCGGATCCGAAGGATGACGTGCAGCTCAACTACGCGCTCGACCTTCTGCGCGGCAAGAAGACGGACCCGTCTTTCCCGCCGAACCCTGAAAAGGCCGTTAGCGCAAAGTAACCACCAGATGAGGCGTCAGGCCGGATGAGGATCCGGCCTGACGCCTTTTTGCTGTCCTGATGATGGAAGCAGCCGAAGAATGAATACCGATCTGCACGCGCCCCTTGGACAGAACCGCAAGCCCGGCGGCAAGCGCCCTGGCGTCTTGCGCACGGGGCGGGTGGTCGCCGGGCTTTGCCTCGTGCTGATCGGCGGCTTTTCGGTCTATACCGCCTTTCGTGGCGATGGCCTGAAGCGCGAGACGCCGCCCGCCAAGGAGCAGGCCTCCGCCGTTCCCACCGACACCACTCAACAGGCCGCCACGGCGGATACTGCGCCTCCCAACGGCATGCCGCGCAGCGATCCGAATTCCGGCGCCAATGTCGAGCGGATGACGACGGGTGATGGCTCGGTGGTGACCAAATACAGCCCGAAGACCCGCGACGGAAACGGCCCCGTGCTGATCGATGCGATGCAGGTGGGGCAGGATCCGCGAATGGCCGCATTGCCGAACGATGCCCTGCTCGAGGCGTCGTCGTTCGGGCGCTTGCCGATCGTTGGGCCCGATGGTCGCCGGCCGATGGACCAATATGCCCGACCATGGTCCGGCGCGCATGGAACGCGGATCGCGATCGTCGTGAGCGGTCTTGGTCTCAGCCAGACGGGCACGCAGCGGGCGATCCAGCAGTTGCCCGAGGAGGTGACGCTTGCATTCGCCGCCAGCGGAAACAGTCTGCAGCGCTGGATGCAGGAGGCGCGCCG
>Ga0102593_1001275_pt1 | contig 25789 bp, 26 predicted proteins | sample AraplaCol_mMS_r2_2_FD_76862 | JGI IMG/M metagenome (GOLD analysis project Ga0102593, IMG submission 76862) | Arabidopsis root microbial communities from North Carolina, USA - plate scrape MF_Col_mMS_r2 (SPADES assembly) (version 2) | ecosystem: Host-associated > Plants > Roots > Endosphere...
CGAACTTCACTTTGCCGCCGGCAGCGGAAGCGGCCGCGCGGTAGGACTCGGGCGTCCGGTTGCCGTTCGGCGTCAGTTGGTCGTAGGCCGGTTCATAGGCGTTAAAGGCCTGCAGCGCGCCGAGATAGGTCGGCCATGTCACGAGCGCGGTGTCATTTGGTGACAGGAAGAGCTTGCCGAGATAATCCAGGCCCTGCTGCGAACCGGAGACGATGAAGACATTGTCGAGTTCGCAAGGAATGCCGAGAGCAGCCATCTGCCCGACCAGCCATTCGCGCAGCGGCTTGTAGCCTTCGCTGACCGAATATTGCAGCGCCGAATTGACGGCGGCGCCGTCGAAGATATCGGCATAGGCCTGCTTGAACTCCCGATCCGGAAAGAGCGCCGGATCCGGAATGCCGCCGGCAAAGGAGATGATGTCGGGCCGGTCGAGAAGCTTCAGGAGTTCACGGATTTCGGATGCGCGCATGCGCGACGAGCGCGACGCAAACATGGTGTCCCAGTTCAGCATGGGGTTTCCTCGTATTTTCTATACCGTCGACAAACCATGCGGTGGAAATTATGTCAATAATGCTGACCTATTTTCTTGTTATTGTGACAAGTTGGAAATCTTATATTCTAAAGCTTTGGTGCGAGATTGGCGAACGTCTTTGCGACGGCGCTCGATCCCGAATTTGCTGCTCGACGTCAGCCGCATCAAGTGATTATTCCTCTAGTCAAAGCCGAAACCGGCTGATTCAGACCTTTCCAAGACCAGCTCGGCGGCAGTAGTGTCGCCGCCACTATTCAATTTACTATCAAGGTGCCAGCAATGACCGTGACGTCGGCCTCTCCTGAAATCAAAATCGAACTCCACAAGTCTCCCGTCCCGGAAGCCGATCGCATCCAGGCACTGGAGACGCCCGGCTTCGGCAAGGTCTTCACGGATCATATGGTCCTGGCACGATGGACTGCCGACAAGGGCTGGCACGATGCTAAGGTTACGCCCAGGCGGCCCCTGGAGCTCGATCCTGCGAGCGCCGTGCTGCACTACGCTCAGGAAATCTTCGAGGGCATGAAAGCTTACAAGTCAGACGATGGCCGGATCCTGCTCTTTCGGCCTGAAGAGAACGCACGCCGCTTCGCGCAGTCGGCAACGCGCATGGCGATGCCTCCCGTGCCCGAAGAACTCTTCCTGAAGGCGGTCGAAGAACTGGTCCGCGTTGACAAGGCCTGGATTCCGTCCGGCGACGCCAGCCTGTACCTTCGCCCCTTCATGTTCGCCAATGAGGCGTTTCTCGGCGTTCGTCCGGCTCTGGAATATGTCTTCTGCATCATCGCCTCTCCGGTCGGCGCCTACTTCAAGGGTGGCGCGAAGGCCGTCTCCCTTTGGGTCGAGACCGAATACACCCGTGCAGCCAGCGGCGGCACTGGCGCTGCAAAATGCGGCGGAAACTACGCAGCCAGCCTCGTGGCGCAAGCCGAGGCGTCGAAGAAGGGTTGCGATCAGGTCGTCTTCCTGGACGCCGCAGAGCATCGCTGGGTCGAAGAACTCGGCGGCATGAATGTCTTCTTCGTGATGAACGATGGATCAGTGGTGACCCCGCCCCTTGGCGGCACGATCCTGCCGGGCATCACCCGGGCGTCGGTGATCGTGCTCGCCGAAGAAAGGGGCTTGCGCGTCGAGCAGCGCCCCTACTCGTTCGCGGAATGGCAAGACGACGCTGCCAGCGGCAAGCTCGTCGAAGCGTTCGCTTGCGGCACTGCCGCAGTCCTGGCGGGCATCGGCCTGGTTCGACATGCCGGCGGCGAGTTTCTGGTCGGAGACGGACAGACCGGCAAGTTGACCAGCGAACTGCGCCAGCAGCTCGTCAGTCTGCAGAAGGGCGTAACGAACGATGAGCACGGCTGGACCCGCCTCATCCCGACCTGAACTTCGGACGTTCCACGCGAACGGCGGCGTCAACATCGACATGGTGGGCGCCGCTCTCCACCTTGCCCGCAAAGCCGTCGGGCTGGCGATCTATTCCGCTCGAGCTTTCCAAATGGCTGGCATGCGAAAAGGACGAGGAAGCCGTCGACAGCTTCATCGCCTATGCCGCGACATGCATGGTTGTTTTGCTCGACACAACGCTAGCTCGCCGTGCTGCCGAAGTATCGGCAACCCACAAACTCGCCACCGCCGACGCGATCATTTATGCGACCGTGGAACGCCATGATGCCGATATCCTGACGTGCGACGCCCATTTCAACGATCTCGAACGCGTCATCCCTATCGATAAAAAGACTTATCCGCATGTGACCCAAGCCCTCGACTGCGAGGCACAACGCTTCTATCACAAAATGGAAAATGGTAATCTGGCATCTGAAATGGCTGAAAACCGGCATGTGCGGGCGGCACGAATCCAATGGCGAAAATGACGATCTCGCTTCCGGATCATCTGGCGGAATACGTCGAAAATCGTGTCGCAAGCGGCAGATACAGCAGTGCCGGCGCATTCCTGGCGGAGCTCATTCTGAAGGATCAGCTCCATCACAAACTAGACGACGAAGAACTGCGCAACATCCTGAGGCAGGCTGAGGAAAGCGGCCCGAGCGATCGACGCATTCCCGACATCCTGTCGGAAACGAAGGCCAAGCTGCGTGACAACAACCTATAGGCTGACCCGAACCGCGGACGCCGTGCTATCAGGCATCGACGAATATGCTTGCCTCAACTTCGGCGAGGCGCAGGCAGACGCCTATCTTCTCGACTGGGACAGGATTTTCGTGCTTCTTTCCCACGCTCCCTCCATGGGAGAAGAGTGCGACGAACTCGGCGCTGGCCTTCGCCGGCTCCTCCACATGCGCCACGTCGCCTTCTACCGGGTGGCATCGGAAGGGATTGTCGTCATTGACATCATCGACGCGGACCGGCTTCCCGAAAAACATCTTCAATCCAACCGACGCCCGCGATCGGCCGAACAGCATGTCTCCTGACTGCACCTCCGCCTTCTACGAGGAAAATGCCGAGACGTATGCCAACCGGGCGCGCAGCCTGCCAAAGCAGCGGCTCGATGCCTTCCTCGCTGGCCTTGCACCCGGTGCGGGAATCCTCGAACTCGGCTGCGGCGGCGGGCAGGACAGCGCCTACATGCTGTCGCAGGGTTTCGACGTTATGCCGACGGATGGCTCGGCCAAGCTTGCAAGACAAGCGGAAGTTCTGATCGGCAGACCGGTCAGGGTCATGCTGTTCCAAGAGCTCGACGCCGACAGCGCCTTCGACGGTGTCTGGGCGCAGGCAAGCCTTCTCCACGTCCCGAGGCCCGAGTTGCCCGATGTCTTCGCCCGCATCCGGCGCGCCCTGAGGACAGGCGGCATCATTCATGCGACCTTCAAGGCAGGCGATGCGGAAGGCCATGACGGCTTTGGGCGGTATTACAACTATCCCTCCGCCGAATGGCTGTCGGAGCTTTTGACGAACGGCGGCTGGGGGAACATCGCCATCAGCGAGAGCGACGGCGGCGGCTATGACGGCAAGCCGACCCGCTGGCTGACCGTGAGCGCAGAACGGTAAAGGCCGGAGCTTTCGCCCCGGCCTCCAACCGCAGAATCTTGAAACCGCTTAGTTGACCGACTTGTCGACCAACTTGTTCTTGCCGATCCAGGGCATCATGCCGCGCAGCTTGGCGCCGACTTCCTCGATCTGGTGGCTGTCGTTCATGCGGCGGATGCCCTTGAAGCGCGAGCCGCCGGCACGGTATTCCTGCATCCAATCGGAAGTGAACTTGCCGGTCTGGATGTCCTTGAGCACGCGCTTCATTTCGGCCTTGGTCTCGGCGGTGATGATGCGCGGGCCGGAGACGTATTCGCCCCACTCGGCCGTGTTCGAGATCGAGTAGTTCATGTTGGCGATGCCGCCTTCATAGATCAGGTCGACGATCAGCTTCACCTCGTGCAGGCATTCGAAATAGGCCATTTCAGGCGCGTAGCCGGCTTCAACCAGCGTTTCGAAGCCAGCGCGGATGAGCTCGACCAGACCGCCGCAGAGAACGACCTGTTCGCCGAAGAGGTCGGTTTCGCATTCTTCGCGGAAGTTGGTTTCGATGATGCCCGAGCGACCGCCGCCGACGCCGCAGGCGTAGGAGAGCGCCAGTTCAAGCGCATTGCCGGACGCGTTCTGGTGAACGGCAACGAGGCAGGGAACGCCGCCGCCCTTCTGGTATTCGCCGCGAACCGTATGGCCCGGACCCTTCGGCGCGATCATGACGACGTCGAGCGATGCCTTCGGCTCGATGAGGCCGAAATGAACGTTGAGGCCGTGTGCAAAAGCGATCGCAGCGCCGTCGCGGATGTTGCCGGCGATGTCGGCCTTGTAGATGTCGGCCTGAAGTTCGTCAGGCGTAGCCATCATCAGGAGGTCACCCCATTTGGCAGCGTCGGCAACGGTCATGACCTTGAAGCCGTCGGCCTCTGCCTTCTTGATGGTCGGCGAGCCGGCCTTGAGAGCGATGACCACGTTTGCATGGCCGCTGTCCTTGAGGTTCAGCGCGTGCGCGCGACCCTGGGAGCCGTAGCCGACGATGACGACGTTCTTGGACTTGATGAGGTTGAGATCGGCATCACGATCGTAGTAGACGCGCATTTGAAGTTCCTTCCCTTTGCTTGTCTTGTTGACTGTCATTAAAGCGGTATCAACCGAGAACCGGCATCTCCGCCAGAACCTTGTCCGTGCCATAAAGCCTGAGGAAGGCGGTAACCGCCCTCTCCGCCTGGCGCGCGGTATCCTTGAGGCCTGGCTCACCGAGCAGCATGCGCACATGCAGGTCGGAAACGATCAAGCCGTAAAGCGTGTGATAAGCCTCGTCGGCATCGGAAAAACGCAGGAGCCCTGCCCTCTTCCCGGCATCGATCAGCGCCATGGCGCGCCGGTCGATCTGGCGACGGCCGCGCTCGAGCAGCAGCTTGCCGAGCTTCGAGCCGTCACGGTTCGACTGGCCGATCGCCAACCGGTTCAGTGCCAGCGAGACGTCGCCGGCGAGCACCTCGAGCAGGTCACGCGCGAAAATGACGACATGGTCGTGCAGGCTCGCCGCCGTCAGCCGCTCTCCATTGCGCTCGAAGGTGCGCACCTTGCTCGCTTGATAGGCAATCATCGCCGATAGCAGACCGTCGCGATCGCCGAACCACTTGTAGAGGCTTTCCTTCGAGCAATTGGCGGCGCGCGCGACGCCCGAAGTCGTCAGCGCCTTCTCGCCGCCATCGACGAGCAATCGCAGCGCCTGCTCCAGAACGGCGTTCTGGCGCGGCGAAAATTCGCTCGGCTCTGCGGTATCGACAGACACGGTCATGGCTCCCATATACGTACCGTACGGTACGGTTCGTGAGGTTTATGCGATAAACCGATCAGGTCGTCAAGAAGTCCAGATAGATTTTTTTAATACGTGAAACCGCGATGAAACACCAGAATTGGATAGGCGCGAATCCTCGGCGACCGCATAATGTCGCGCTATACCATTTGCCCGGAGGCTTCGATGTCACGCCTGTCTGCAGCTCTTCTCCTGCTCGGAGCAATCCTCCTTGGCGGCTCAAGCGCTCTCGCGCAGTCCGACAGCGACGTCTATAACCGCATCGAGGAACTACACGGCGATGCCGCAAGCTTCGACCGGCCGCTGCGCCAACTTGTTCGGGCTATGCGCTCAGGCGACGCCGAGACCATCGCCGGCCTTGCCGAATACCCGCTGACGGTCAAGGCCAACGGCGAGACCTACGACGTCGAGAACGCTGAGGATTTCATCGACAATTTCGACGATCTCGTGACGCCAGAGACGCGCCGCGCCGTCGGACGCCAGCAATACGAGGATCTCTTCGTCAACAGCGACGGCGTCATGATGGCCGGCGGCGCCGTCTGGATGGGCGCGGTCTGCGACGACACCGCCTGCGAGGCGAGCCATTGGGCGATCATCGCGATCAACAACTGAAATCTGGCGATGAGGGAAAGCCGATGAAATACCAGATGGTCGCAGCAGTCATCACCGCAGCTCTCACGATCGCCGCAAACGCACAGGCCGCCGAAACACGCTGCGGCTGGATCGAGAATCCGACGCCCGCCAACTGGTGGCTGGATGACGCGGAGAACACCTGGACGATCATGACCCAGGGCGACGATGCCGGCGAGGTGCAAGGCATGGAGCTGATCTCCGACATCTCCCAACATGATTATGTCAGGACCAACGGCAATTACGGCTATGCCTGCGCCTGCATGAGTGTGGAGACCGATGGCACGGAGCGCATCACGAAAATCCTCTCCTTCCGCCAGCTAAAGCTCGCCAAATGCCGTGCCGACAAGGCGCTGAAATTCCCCGAACGATGAGCCGAGGCTTATAACGCCGTGGCGCAACCTGCCGGGATGGCGAAAGGCTCTGCCGGCACCGCCTTGTCGATCGCGTAAAGCTTCGCGAAACCCGCATCTTCGACCAGCGTCAGGCCGGCCGGCATGAAGGTGCCGACATAGCGGTCGGGAATATCGGCATTGGCGACGAGGACGAAATCGAATCGACTGCGCCAATCCGACAGATAGGGCGTGAAGTCTCGATATTGCTGCATCATTGTCGGGCATGAAAGCACACCAATCGACAGCAGATTGCCCTCGGGAATCGCGATCTCAGACCATGGCGACAGAACGGAAAGCGGCTGTTTACCCTTTGCCGTGAAGAGCGTCGGAACGAAAGCATGCGAGAAAGGCACGGCAAGCGTCGGCAGGTGCCGGAAAGTATCCAGTCCCCAGGCAAAATGCCGGTTGGAATGGGAAAGACCGTTCACCGTCTCGGGTTCGTGTCCCAAAGCCAGCACGGCGGCACCGGCCGGCACCCTTTTGAGCGCGGTCTCGAGGGCAGCAACGTCCTCCTGTGCCAGCCACCAGTTCCAGCCGACCCAGCCGGTGCGGCCGGAGACCGCGAGATTGATGACCAGCGCTAGCAGCAGCGCATGCCGGCGCGTGAGATTGGCAAAGGGGCACACCATCGCCATGGCGACCAGCGCCGTCATGATCGGAAAGCGCCAACTGATCCATCCGGTGCCCAGCATGTGGCGCGGTGAAACACAGGAGAGCAGCAGCAGGCCACAGGCGGCGACGGCAAGCCCCGCATGCATGCGGATATCGCCCGCGCGTATGGCGCGTGTGCAGATGAGGATCAGCGGCAGAACCAGGACGACATCCACCACCGGGACATAGGTTGTGATGGCGGAGAGCAGATTCATGACGATCAGGACAACGCCGTCATTCCAGGCAAGCCCAAGGCCGTTGCCGCCGGCGTTGGGCAGAGCTGCCGTGTGAAGGTAGAGCGCGAGCGGCGGCAGGACGCAGGCGCCAAGCGCCAGCACCAACCGGCCGACGAGCCTCATCAGACCCGCCTTCGATCGCACCACGTCGATGCGCCAGGAAAATTCTAGGCCGCAGACGATCGCCATATAGAAGCCAAGAGCGAAGATGTGCATCACCGTCAGCAGCAGCGCGGCGGCGAGCCGCCAGGCAAAAAGCAGCGTGGGATTTCCGCCCTGCAGACGGAGATCGATGCAGGCAAAGCCGAGCGCCATGCCGAGGCCGATCTGGAAGTTGATGAAGCCGCCGATCATGGTGGCACACCAGCCGAGCGACAGCATCGCGGTCTGCCAGTGGTGCCGGCCACCGAAAAGCGCGCGGTGCAGGCCGATCGCCCCGAGTGGCGGCAGCACGATCGCCAGGAAAAGCAAAGCCCGCGCAAGCCTGTCGGCGCCGACAAGCGGCCCCAGCCAGGTGGCCAGAACATCGATCCCGACATTGGTGAAGGTGCGGCTCCAATCGACCGTATAGATCTCAGGAAACGGTTGCTCGCCTATCCCGCCCGAAAGGAGCCAGATACGGGCGTAGTGATTGGCGTAATCGAGAACTGGCGGAAAAGGAAACAGGAGGACCAAAGCCGCGGCAAGCCCGACGAAAGCAACGATCGCAACGGTGGAATCCTGCCTGGCAATCAATTTCTCAGGCCCGGCAGCGGCCAAGGCAGGCGCAGCAATCCGGTCCATTATCCGATCCGACTGCTCCTTTGCGACCGCGGCTCACCGGATGCAAAGGCCGCATCCAGCGCCGTGCGCCTGTCGCTGGCGCTCATCTCCGAGAAAGCGATCGACAGTTCTGCGTGTTCACTGCCGCGCACGATCGTCTCGACCATGAACATCGGCCGCTTCTTGCTCTCCTGTACCAGCCGGCCGAGATACTCGCCGATGATGCCGATGCAGATCAACTGGATGGCACTGAAGGCGCTGACCGCGGCCATGATCGACGACCAGCCGGTGACCGTTTCGCCTTCGAGCCAGCGAACGAAGGTGTAGATAAGCAAGGCGATCGCGACGCCGGCGCTCATCATGCCAAGCCATGTGCTGATGCGCAGCGGCGTCGTCGAAAAGCTGGTGATCGCATCCAGCGCGAAATTGATCATCTTGCGCAGCGGATATTTCGTCGTGCCGGCAAAACGGGCGTCGCGCTCGTAGGGAAGCGCCACCTGCCTGCCGCCGATCCAGCTGACCATGCCACGGATAAAGCGATCGCGCTCCGGCATCGCCAGCAGGATATCGACGACGCGACGGCGCATCAGCCGAAAATCACCGGTATCACGGGGGATGGTCACGGAAGCGAGCTTGGACAAAGCGCGATAGAAAAGCGAAGCGGAGGCGAGTTTGAACCAGGTTTCGCCCTGGCGGCGCGTGCGCTGGCCGTAAACGACGTCAGCGCCGCGCTCCATGATCGGTATCATCATCAAAAGCAGCTCAGGCGGATCTTGAAGATCGGCATCGATCAAAAGCACGCGCTCGCCCCGCGACGCGGAAAGACCAGCCGTCGACGCCAACTGGTGGCCGTGATTGCGCAGAAGACGTATACCGAGCACCTGCGGCACATCAGCCGCCAGACTGGAAATGATCTCCCAGGTGCGGTCGGACGAGCCGTCGTCGACGAGAATGAGCTCGAAGGCGTCGCCGGCAACGCTGTGAGCAGCGGCAGCGGCGCGGCGGCAGAACTCGCGCAGGCCCTCTTCCTCGTTATGACAAGGCGCGACGATGGAAAGAAATGGTATTTGCGTCATGCGGACATCGGCGCCTGCTTGATGGTGGCGCCAGACTAGCGACGAAAGGTCAAACATCCTTTAACGATTGGATGCCTGTCGCAGGGCTATCCTGTCCGCAGCCAGCGGGACGTCGCTTTGCTTCGACCGATCAGACGACAAATCTCGACAATACATGGCTTCCAGACGCCCGCCGCGCTACTCCGCCGCCATGATGTCGCGAGCGCCGTCGACATCGCGGGCCGGCGAGGCGCCGTAGAGGCGGCTGTATTCGCGGCTGAACTGCGACGGGCTTTGGTAACCGACGCGGTGGCCGGCCGTGCCCGCATCGAGGCGCTCCACGAGCATCAGACGGCGCGCCTCGTGCAGGCGAAGCTGCTTCTGATACTGCACCGGCGTCATCGCCGTGACCGACTTGAAGTGATGATGGAAAGACGACACGCTCATGCTGACGCGCTCGGCAAGGTCTTCGATGCGCAGTGGCCGGGCAAAATTCTCCTTCAGCCATGCGACGGCGCGCGCAACCCTGTTGCTGTGGCTGTCTGCAGTGGCGATGTTGATCAGCCGCGCGCCATCCGGCCCGGTCAGCACCCGGTAGAGGATTTCCTGTTCTATCAGCGGCGCCATGGCAGGAATGTCGCCTGGACGATCGAGCAAGCGCAACAGGCGGACGGCAGCATCCAGGAGCTCCGGCGGAGCGACATTCACCGCCATCCCGCGCTGCCCGTCGGTATCGGCGGCCGGGCGCGGAATATCGATGCGGCTGAGCAACTCCAGCAGCTTTTCGGAATCGATTGCCAGCCCCAGGCAGAGATGCGGAACCTCAGGGCTCGCCTCCGTGACGCGCCAGGCGACCGGCAGATCGAGCGAGGTCAGCAGATAGTCGCCGGTCCCATAGCTGATAAGTTCCGCGCCGAGGCGCAGGCTCTTGGCCCCCTGCAGGACAAAGGCAAAACAGGGCCGATAGCTGCTGTGCAGCGGATCGCTGGGCTTGGACCGACGGCTGATGTGAAGATTGCCGATATCAGTCGCGAACTCGCCGTCACCGGTCGCGAAGCGCATCGCGATATCGACAATTTCCTGATAGGGGCTGAAGGGCAAGGTCATGCGGCAACTCTTTCTGTCAACTCTCTGACACCGGCGATACCGCTCTTATCTAGAGTGCCTTCGCCATTTCGCAAACAGGCTGGCGCCTCACTTTTGCAGGATCGTGCAAAAAGCTGAGAGGATCGCTCTAACCCTCTGCCGCCGTTCCGGGCAATAGTCCACCATCTCTTTCAACCCCTACACACAATCGAAAAGGATGGTTCCCATGCCTATTGCAAGAGGCTACGCCGCGACCGACGCTTCCAAGCCGCTGACCCCTTTCACCTTCGAACGCCGCGATCCGAATCCCGATGACGTCGTTATCGACATCAAGTTTGCCGGCATCTGCCATTCGGACATCCACACTGTCCGCAACGAATGGAAGAACGCCGTCTATCCGATCGTGCCGGGCCATGAGATCGCCGGTATCGTCTCGGCCGTCGGCTCTGATGTGACCAAGTTCAAGGTCGGCGATCGCGTCGGCGTCGGCTGCTTCGTCGATTCCTGCATCGGCTGCGCCGAGCGCGACCTCGATCGGGAACAGTATATGCCCGGGCTCGCCGGCACCTACAATGACTTCGAAGCCGACCGCAAGACACGCACCCAGGGCGGCTATTCCGACTCGATCGTCGTCAGGGAAGGCTATGTCATGTCCATTCCGGACAATCTGCCGCTCGATGCCTCCGCGCCGCTGCTCTGCGCCGGCATCACGCTCTATTCGCCGCTGCGCCACTGGAATGCCGGCCCCGGCAAGAAGGTCGCGATCGTCGGCATGGGCGGCCTCGGCCATATGGGCGTCAAGCTCGGCGCCGCCATGGGCGCTGATATCACCGTTCTCTCCCAGAGCCTTTCCAAGAAGGAAGATGGGCTGAAGCTCGGCGCCAAGGAATATTACGCCACCAACGACCCGGAAACCTTCACGAAGCTTGCCGGCACGTTCGACCTGATCATCTGCACCGTCAGCGCCGAGATCGACTGGAATGCCTATCTCGGCCTCCTGAAGGTGGATGGTTCCTTCGTGGTGGTCGGCGCGCCGGAAAACCCGATCCCCGTGCATGCGTTCTCGATCATCCCCGGCCGCAAGAGCATTTCGGGCTCGATGATCGGCTCGATCAAGGAAACCCAGGAAATGCTCGACTTCTGCGGCGAGCACAACATTGTCTCCGAGATCGAGAAGATCAACATCCAGCAGGTCAACGAAGCCTATGAACGCGTTCTGAAGAGCGACGTCCGCTACCGCTTCGTCATCGACATCGCCTCGCTGGCGGCTTGAGGAACGAGGGGCGGCTCCTACGGGGGCCGCCTGTCCATCCCGCCCGGACTACCTGCAACCGGTCGTCTCGAAGTGTAGGTCGTCAATTCTGGACAGCTAGATAGGCCTCCAACGAAGCCACAATTTTCGACCAGGGGTCTGTATCGAGATAGCAATGAGGTACGCCATCAACAATGACAGGGGTAAAAGGAATGCCACCAGGGGAATTGCGTCTCGATGGCATTCGCCGCCCCAGGAGGTGTTTCCGAGCCCGAGATAATTGCGCAAAGCAAAACAATCGCCCACTCCGTACGTTGCGAGAAGAATGAGCAGCGGTACGTGCACGAGATAGAGAGGGTAGGATATCTCGCCCATCCAGGTGGCGATGCGTTCAAACCGTGCATTTCTTGCCAGACACAAGCCAAACCCTATGATCATTGGGTGAGCGGCAAATGTCAGGAGCAGATAGTATTTTCTCTCGGTGAGGACGAATCCCGAATAAAGCACCGCAAGAGCAGCCACCAAAATCCAGCCAGGCCAGGCTGCAAGCCTGATGCGGAAGCCTCGTCGCCAAAGACAACTGAGAAGCACTCCGCCATAGAAAGATGCCAGAACCCGGGGAAAGCCCCCGACAATATCACCCCAAACAGAGCCCGGCGGGTACCGAAGGAACCACAGCGCAACGACGAACGCCGGCACCGATAACGCGACAATAGAAACGGCCACTCGGAGACGAGCCGCAGTGAATAAAAAGACCGCGTTGGCCACGACTTCAAAGAACAACGACCACGCCGGGCCGTTCAAGGGCAGAATGCCGAGAACAGTGTCCGACGGCGCGGGAAGCATGAGCAGGCTGGCAACGAAGGAAACGGCAAAAGTGCTGAAGCTCCAGTTTTCAAGATGACCAATCAGTGGGAAAACCGAAGCAGCGCCCAGCAATGTGCAAACCAGGTAGACGGGGTACAATCGCGCAATACGGTGGCTAATGAAGTTTCGGCAGCCGTCCGCCTGCAACAGGCTCTCGCCGTATCTTTCCGCCAAAACGAAGCCGCTTAACATGAAGAAAAGATCGACGGCAGCATAAGCGACGGGAAACGCACTGCTGGAGTGATAGATAAGCACGAGTATTGCGGACGCTCCACGCAACAAGTCGAGCATCCAGAAACGATGCTTTCCATCAGCAGATACGTCGCTTGTCATGCAAAGATCTCACGCTCTCTTCCCGGCCAGCGAGCTATGGTTATTCGATGTAGAGACCTTTGGCGAGGGAATAGCCCTACATCTACGTTCTCTATGCGTCGCCAGACTACTGTACTTAAATGGGAACAACCCTTAGGCGCAGCAGATATTCGGTGCCGTTGAACGGATCTGGCCCCGAACGCCGCCGCAGGCGCGGCGGGCCGGCGATCGGGGCGTAGTGATCGAAAGAGGTTTCCATGGTCCCCGCCCCGCTCGTCAGGCCCGGCAATTGCTGCTGGACGCTTTGGACCATCTGAGACGCCATGGTGCCCTCGAGCCGTGCGACGCCATCGGCGATCACCGAATCCGTCGTCGCCGCCGCCGATTTTGCAAGCAGGGTGAGCACGCCGCTCAAGTTCTCCATGGGCGCGACGAGATGAAAGCGGTCGACCGGCTCGCAGAGGACGGTCTGTGCGGCCGATAACGCCGTTGCCAGCACCCACGGCGTCAGCTGCCGGAAATCGGCAGCGGTGCTTGCGGGCGAGCTGTGGTGGGCTGCCGTCATCGCCACGTGGCAATCGATGACCTGCCAGCCGAAAATCCCCTGCTTCAGCGTCTCGAACACGGTTTCCTCGACCGCCCGGTAAAAGGCGACCGGCATCTGGCCGACATCTACTTCGAGCGCGAAGCTGTTGCCTGCTCCAGGCGCGCGCGGCTCGACGCGCAGGCCGACGGTCGCGAGAAACGGATTGGGCTCCTTGAAGAGGATCTGCAGGCCGCTCCCGGTCCCTAATGGCCTCTCGACCATGATGACCGTGCTCTCCTCGAACCTTGCCTCGAGGCCAAAATCCGTCAGCAGGGTCGATTGGATAACCTCCTTCTGCACCTCGCCGTAAAGCGACACGTAGACTTCGTCCGCCTCCTCGTTCCGGCGCAGATTGATCAAGGGATCCTGTTCGGCCATCTGGTTAAGCGCCAGCCAGAGTGCCGCCTTGTCGGAAGGCCGATGGGCAAGAACGCGGGTTTCGAGCGCGGGCGGCGCGAAGTGAGCCCACTCGCCCAAAGGATTTCCGCCCACAGCATCACCGATGCGGGCGCCGGCAAGGCCGCTGACGCGCGCGATCTGCCCGGCGCGGAGGCTCTCGGCGCCATGAACCCGGCCGGCCTCGAACACATGGATCGCGGTAACCCGTTCCGGGCCTTTGGGCAGGCCCAGAGATTGCCGGAGCCGCACCGTGCCGGAGTTCAGGTAGATGTAGGAGAGCTTTTCCCCGCCCCAGCCGCGTTCGATCTTGAAGATCTTGCCCGCCACCGGACCATCCGGATCGGGGCGCCGCTCGGGCAGGATCGTCGTAATGGCCGATGCCAAAGCGGGGATGCCGGCGCCGGTCATCGCAGCGCCCGCGAAGACGGGATGCACGAGGCCTCTCGCCACCTGGTCAGCCAGGCAGCGCCAGAGCCTTGCCTCCGTCAGCCGATCGGGAGCGACGACATAGTCATCGAGCAGCGCCTCGTCATTTTCCCCGAGCGTCTCGCAGAGCGCCGAAAACAGCGGCTCGTCTCCCGGAGCGAGCGCCTCCACACGGGCAAGCTTGGCTCCGGCGTCGATCACCGAGGACATAGCGATGGGGCGGACCGCCAGCTGCGCGGCAAGAACCTCCATCACATCCCGATAGCGCGCGCCGGGACGATCGACCTTGTTGACGAAGAAGATGAAGGGAACGCCGAGCCGCCGCAGCGCCCGGACCAGCACGCGCGTCTGCGCCTGCACGCCTTCGACCGCCGAAACGACGACGACCGCAGCATCCAGCAATCCGAGCACCCTCTCGACCTCGGCGATGAAATCGGGATGCCCAGGTGTGTCGATGAGATTGACGATCCTGTCGCCGATCGTGAACGACACCACCGCGGCCCTGATCGTGATGCCGCGTTGCCGCTCGAGTTCGAGAGTGTCCGTCTGTGTATTGCCGGTATCGACGCTGCCAAGCTTGTCGATCACCCCGGCGTTAAAAAGCAGTCTTTCGGTAAGGCTAGTCTTGCCTGCATCCACATGGGCGAGGATGCCCAGATTCAAAGTGCGCATGAACCACCAACTTCTCGGAAATTCGGATGTGATTTTCGTGAGAAGTGAATCGGCGCATTGAAACCTCTACCCGTTATTACGGCTGGATGCGTAACTCCCGGTGGTTGGGAGACGCGGGTGGAATGCTAAATGTGTGTGCGGAGATATGTCAAGGTTGGGTGTATTGCATTTACGGTGCGGGCGCGCCGGGAGTGGTTTCCTGTGTCGGGGGGGCCGTGGGATACCCCCTCTGCTTTGTCATGCCCGCGCCCTTAAGGCTTGCCCAAGATATGTCACAGGAATCCAACACCGTATTTGCACGGCGAATGAAAATCTCCCGTCTACCCCCCCTCCCGCATCGTCTCCCGCTGGGTGATCAGCCGGGCGCTGTGCTGGCCGCTGAGATAGATCCACAGCCAGCTCCAGGCGACGGAGAAGCGCGAGCGGGTGCCGATGAGGAAGTAGATATGGGCGATGCCCCAGATCCACCAGGCGATCCAGCCCTTGAGCTTGATCCGGCCGAAATCGATGATCGCCGCACTCTTGCCGATTGTCGCCAGGCTCCCCTGGTGCCAATATTTGAAAGGCGCCGGCGCCAGTTTGCCGGATATGCGGGCGCGGATGACCTTGGCGACGTAACCGCCCTGCTGCTTGGCGGCGGGCGCAATGCCCGGCACCGGCTTGCCGTCCTCACGTATGACCGACGCGGTATCGCCGACAACGAAGACGTCGGGTAGCCCCGGCGCACTCAGATCCTTCTCGACCACGACGCGCCCTGCCCGGTCGGCTGCAACACCAAGCCACCGCGCCGCCGGCGAGGCGGTGACCCCGGCTGCCCAGACGATCGTCCGGCTGGCAACGAAGGTCTCGCCGATCTTCACGCCGTCGGCGTTGCATTCGGTCACCGGCTTGCCGAGATGGATCTCGACCCCGAGTTTCTCCAGCGCCTTCTGAGCATAGGCCGAAAGCTCTTCGGCGAAGGTCGGCAGCACCCGCGGGCCAGCCTCGACCAGCACGACGCGGGTCTTGCGCGTATCGATGTTGCGGAATTCCTTGGGCAGCGTGAAATGGGCAAGCTCGGCAATGATGCCGGCCAACTCGACACCGGTCGGCCCGGCCCCGACGATGGTGAAGGTCAAAAGCGCATCGCGCACGGCAGGATCGCTCTCCATCTCCGCCTTCTCGAAGGCAAGCAGCACCCGCCGGCGGATCGTCGTTGCATCCTCCAGCGTCTTCAGGCCGGGCGCCACCGGCTCCCATTCGTCATGGCCGAAATAGGCATGCGTCGCTCCGGTGGCCAGCACCAGCGTATCGTAACCAAGAGTCATGCCGTTGCGTAAGGAAACAGTCTTCGCGCCACTGTCGACGCCCGTGACCTCGCCGAGCAGCACCGTCACGTCAGGCCGGTCGGCATAGAGGCGGCGGATCGGCCAGGCGATCTCGGAGGTGGAGAGAATGGTGGTCGCCACCTGATAGAGCAGCGGCTGGAAGAGATGGTGATTGCGCCGATCGACCAGCGTGATCCTGACGCCGGCACCCTTCAACCCGTTGACGAGCTGCAGCCCGCCGAAACCGCCGCCGACAACGACGACATGATGATCGCTCATGACCTGCCCCTTTGCGCCATTTCGCTCAAAGTCAATGTGGCCTTCGCCGCAAAGGTTGCAACTGCCGTTTCGGCATACCTCCCCTGCATCCCGGTCGGTGGAGCTGACTCAATCGGCGTACCCCACAGGGATTGCCGTGCCGCCCTTCAGAAGCTCCATCGAGATCGAGGCCGAGACGTCGAAGAGCTCGATCTTGCGCACGATCTGCTTGTAAATCACATCGTAATGCTCGACGCGCGGCAGCACGATCTTCAGGATGTAATCGTGGTTGCCGGTCAGCCGGTGCGCTTCGACGATCTCGGGAATGTCACTGATGATCCTGCGGAAGGTCTCCGTCCATTCGTCGGAATGATGCGCCGTCTTGACCAGAGCGAAGACCGTTGTCGGCACACCCATCTTGTCCCGATCGAGCACGACGATGCGCCGGGCAATATGGCCGCTCTCCTCCAGCCGCTGGATGCGCCGCGAACACGCCGACACCGAAAGCGCCACGCGCTCGGCAAGATCGGTCACGGATATGCCCGCATCCTTCTGCAGCATGTCCAGAATGCGTCTGTCGCGATCATCAAGCATGTGTCGAACATAAACCTCTCGCCTCTTTTTTGCATGATTTCATAAAATGACGCAAAATCCCATCACCAATCTGAAACGAGTGACAAACAACGCAAACACGCCGCGCCGGGATTGCGGCATCATTTTCGAAGTTCAGAAGCATGGAGAGCATGAAGAAATGGAAACGATCGGCCTGATCGGCGGCATGAGTTTCGAAAGTTCGGCGGTCTATTACCGTATCGTCAACGAGATGGTGCGTGACCGCAGGGGTGGCCTCGCCTCGGCCGAACTCATCCTGCATTCGGTCAACTTCGAGGAGATCGTCGCCCTTCAGAAGGCCGGCGACTGGGATATGGCTGCCCGTCGCCTCGCCGACGTGGCTCTGCGCCTGCAGATCGCCGGCGCCGGCTGCATCCTCATCTGCACCAACACCATGCATCTGATTGCCGACAAGGTCGCGGAGAAGATCTCTGTGCCACTGATTCATATCATCGACGAGACGGCGAAATCGCTGCATGCGGCCGGCCGGAAGCGCCCGCTGCTGCTCGCCACTCGCTACACGATGGAGCACGGCTTCTACAGCGACCGCATGAAGAGCCTTGGTATTGATATTATGGTGCCAGATGCTGGCGACCGCACGACCGTGCACGACATCATCTTCAACGAACTCTGCGCCGGCAAGGTGCTCGACAGCTCTCGCGACAAACTCATGGCGGTGATTGCACACGCCATCGACAACGGCGCCGACAGCATCATCCTCGGCTGCACCGAGATCTGCCTGATCCTCGATCCCGACCATTTGCCGCTGCCGGGCTTCGACACCACAGCGATCCATGCGCGGGCGGCGGTCGATTTCGCACTCGGTGCAGACGAGACCGCGGAAGAAGAAGCGGCCTGACATCAGCGAATTAGTTGACTCAGTCCATTAAATGCAGGAAAAGATCTCCATCTGGAGATTCTTGTCAGCTTGTTGACAAACCTCGTTCTTGACTCGGCGTCATCCTCGGCCTCATGCCGAGGATCTGCTGCACCCGATGCAGATGCTCGGGACAAGCCCGAGCATGACGAGAGTAGTTGGCCGGCTTTATCAGCGGTCTGACAAGATCTCCATTTGGAGATCATCATGTCTAACCTATCGCTCATCGAAACCGCCCGCGATTTCAACCGCTTCTATACGAACTTCCTCGGCCTCTTGAACAAGGCCTATCTCGACACGCCCTTCACGCTAACCGATGCCCGCATCCTCTTCGAGATCGGCTCGCATGGGGGCATCAGTGCTGTAGCGCTTGCCCGCGACCTGCAGCTCGACCCGGCCTATCTCAGCCGCATCCTAAAGCGTTTTCGCGCCGAAGGGCTGATCGAAACCAGCCCCGACCCGGCAGATCTTCGCAGCCAGGTCATCATTATCACCGATCAGGGACGAGAGACGTTCGAGGAACTCGGCCGACGCTCCAATGCGCAGATCGCCGCTCGTTTCGATCGCTTGGCGACTGGCGAACCGGAGGCCGCCGTCTCCGCCATGCACACGATCCGCGCGCTGCTCGACCCGGCGGCGAAGCCCGCCCCGGCCATCATCCGCGCCCACCGCGCCGGCGATATCGGCTGGATCGTTCAGAGCCAGGGCCGATTCTACGCAGAAGAGTATGGCTGGGATCTGCGCTTCGAGGCGCTGGTCGCCGAGGTCGCCGGAAAATTCCTCGTCAATTTCGATCCGGCCAATGAATATTGCTGGATCGCCGAACGCGGCGGCATCAATGTCGGTTCGGTCCTCGTCACCAATGGCGGCGACGGCATCGCCAAGCTTCGCCTGCTCTATGTCGACAAATCAGCCCGAGGTCTCGGGCTCGGCAAACTGCTGGTCGACGAATGCATCCACTTCTCCAGGCAGAAGGGCTACCGCGAACTCTCGCTCTGGACCAACGACATGCTGGAGACCGCCCGCGCCATCTACGTCAAGGCGGGCTTTCGTCTTGTCTCCGAGGAGAGACATAAGATGTTCGGCCCCGAGGCGAACGGCCAGAACTGGGTGCTCGATCTCTGAATTTGCGTCGCAGAAATTTCACTTGATTTGGAAACGTTCATTCCCTAATTAGGCGCCATGACCGTTGCCACTCTCACACCAGAAGCAAAGACCCGCAGCCGTGGCCGTCCGCGTGAGTTCGATATGGACGCAGCACTCGATGCAGCGCTGCGCGTCTTTTCCGAACGCGGCTACCATGCCGCCTCCATCAGCGAATTGACCGAAGCAATGGGCCTTGCTTCGGGGAGCATCTACAAAGCATTCAAAGATAAGCGCGGCATCTTTCTCGCTGCTTTCGCCCATTATCGAAAGCTCGGCCGACGGCGGCTGGAAGCGATGATCGCGTCTGCGAAGACCGGTCGCGAGAAGGTCTTCCAGATGGTGATGTATTATACCGAGCTCTCCTATGGCGAAGCCGGCCGCAAAGGCTGTCTCGTCGTTGGCGGCGCCAACGACTTCGCCCTACTTGACGAAGAAGCCGCTGCCCACGTCGTGACGGCCTTTGCCACGGACGAAAAGCTGATGGCCGATCTCATCCGCACCGGCCAGGCAGACGGCACCATTCCGAAGACAGTAGACCCGGATGCCGCCGCCCTCGCCTTCCTCTGCTTTACCAAGGGCCTGCGCGTCATCGGCAAAACAGGACGCAGCAGAGAAGAGATGATGTCTGCGGCCGAGGCCGCGATGAAGCTCGTGACCTGAACAGTCCACACCGTGGACGAGAGAAATACCGGCATTCGGTCAAGGATCGGGTGGCCGCAGCCAGCATTTTTGCATTCAATCCTTTCAATCTTTGAATACCGGAGTTTCTGATGAGCATTTCAGCCACCACGCCGGATGAGGCCATTCCCAGGGCGCTATCCCCCTGGCTAACCTTCCTTTTCGCCGCCGCCTGCGGGCTGGTGGCCGCCAATCTCTATTACGGCCAGCCGCTGGCCGGCCCGATCAGTGCCGATCTCGGCTTCACGCCTGCCGCCACCGGTCTGATCGTCACGCTGACGCAGATCGGCTACGGCCTCGGCCTGCTGCTGATCGTGCCGCTCGGCGACCTCACCGAAAACCGCCGTCTGGTGTTGATGCTGATCGCCGTCTCCGCCGTCGCGCTCATCGGCGCGGCATTGTCGTCGACGCCCACGGCCTTCCTCGTCGCCTCGCTCTCTATCGGTCTTTCATCGGTCGCAGTTCAGGTCCTGGTTCCCTTCGCTGCCAACATGGCGCCGGATGCAACGCGCGGCCAGGTCGTCGGCAACGTCATGAGCGGCCTGCTCTGCGGCATCATGCTCGCCCGCCCCTTCGCAAGCTTCGTCGCCGAGGCCTCCTCCTGGCACGTGGTCTATTACGTCACCGCAGCGCTCATGCTCGTGCTCGCCGTCGTCTTGCGCATCAACCTGCCGGTTCGCGTGCCGAAAACGAAGCTGCGCTATGGCGAGCTGCTCGCCTCCATGGGCCATCTGGCGCTCACCTCGCGCGTCCTGCAGCGCCGGGCGCTCTATCAGGCCGGCATGTTCGGCGCCTTCAGCCTGTTCTGGACGACGACGCCGCTGCTGCTCGCAAGCCCGGCCTTCGGCCTGACGCAGAACGGCATCGCCCTCTTCGCGCTTGCAGGTGCGGCCGGCGCCGTCGCTTCGCCGATCGCCGGCCGGCTTGCCGACCGCGGCATGACGAAGATCGCCTCGACGCTTGCCATGCTGCTCGGCATGGCTGCCTTCCTGATCGGCCATTTCGCCAGCGATGGCTCGCTTGGTGCTTTGCTGCTCTTGACGGCAGCGGCAATCCTTCTCGATTTCGGCGTGACGACCAATCTCGTCTGCGGCCAGCGCGCCATCTATGCGCTGAACCCGGAACACCGCAGCCGGCTCAACGGCCTCTTCATGGCAACTTTCTTTGCCGGCGGCGCGCTCGGCTCGGCGCTCGGCGGCTGGGCCTATGCGACCGGAGGCTGGACGATGACGGCCTGGATCGGCTTCTGCTTCCCGGCGTTGGCCTTCCTGCTGTTCCTGACGGAAGGACGCAGCAAGTAGAGGAAAGCGGCCTATTTGTCGGCGGAATCAAATTGAGAACGGGCGGCGCGAACGGCATCATGGTTCGCCTCCGCCCAGTTCAGAAGCTGCGACAGCGGCTGGTAGAGGGAGCGTCCGAGTTCGGTCATCGAATATTCGACGCTCGGCGGCTTGGTCGGGAAGACCTCGCGGTCGATATAACCATCCCTTTGCAGGTCGCGCAGCGTCTGCGTCAGCATGCGCTGCGAAATATCGGGGATCATCCGCCGCAGCTCGCCGAAGCGATAAGGCCGATCCGCCAGCACCTCGAGTAGCAGCGTCGACCATTTGCCGCCGATCTGCTGCATCATGTCCCTGACCGGGCAATTGCCGAAATCGAGGCCGGCGAGATCGATCTCGCGCCGCGCCCCCGGCACCCTGTTCTTCAGACTAACGACCGCACCGCTCATCTGCTGGTTCCCTTTTGGTAACGTAGAGCTGAAAAACTGCCTCCTTTACACTGCCTAGTCAATTCCTATTCTAGTGTTACTCTCTTTTCGAGACCACCTGCACAACACAGAAGGAAACGACGTATGAGCGAAATCATCCTGGTCACCGGCGCTGCCGGGCAGCTCGGCCAGCGTGTCATCCATCACCTCATCGAGACCTACAAGGTCGCCCCCGGCAACATCGTCGCGGCGACGCGCAGCCCGGAAAAGCTCTCCGAACTCGAAAAGAAGGGCGTCGTCACCCGCAAGGCCGATTTCGATGACGGGGCAGGGCTGGAGAAGGCTTTCGCCGGCGTCGACCGGCTGCTGATCATCAGCACCGATGCGCTGGACACTCCCGGCAAGCGCCTCGCCCAGCACAAGGGCGCCGTTGCAGCGGCCGTCAAGGCTGGCGTCAAGCACATCGCCTACACCTCGATGCCGGCGCCCGACAATTCGCTTGTCACCTTCGCGCCCGATCATCTCGGCAGCGAAAACGCCATCAAGGCAAGCGGTATCGCCCATACGATCATCCGCGACGCCTGGTATCACGACAATTACCTGCACGGCATGCCGCACAACCTGCAGGGCGGCAAGTGGTATAGCGCCACGGGTGACGGCAAGGTCTCGACCATCTCGCGTGACGACTGCGCCCTGGCGATTGCCGCAGCCCTTGCCTCTGGCACCTCGGAGAGCGCCACCTATACGCTGACCGGCGCGCAATCGCTGAACAACCGGCAGATCGCCGCCATCGTTTCCGAGGTCGCCGGCAAGCCGCTAGAGGTGATCGACGTCAATGATGAGCAACTCGGCCAGGGCATGCGCGGCGCCGGCCTTCCCGGTTTCGTCGCCGACATGCTGGTTTCTGCCGACGCCAACACCCGCGCCGGCAAGTTCGACATCGTCACCGAAGACTTCACCAAGCTGACCGGCAAACAGCCGCAGCCGCTGAAGGATTTCTTCGTCGAACACAAGGCGGCCCTGACCGCCTGAGGCTATGCCGCCCATTGAGCCTTTCGCTGCATCCCTGCGCTTGCTGCAGGGATGCAGCGCCACCGGACTTTAGACGCGAAAAACGTCTTCATTTCAGACTCTTCCTGCGCGGCGCATTGTGTGAATCGCGATCAGAAGCGTCGCGGTTCGATTCCAGTCAAAGCACTGAAAGAGACGCCCTGATCAGACCGCCTGCCCGCAGGCCCGGCAAAAGCGCCGCACCGTTTCCGCCATGCCGTATTCCAGCGCATCGGCGGTCAGCCCGTGACCGATCGAAACCTCGGCAAGAGCGGGAATGCGCTTCACCAGCGCTGGCAGGTTTTCCACTGTCAAATCATGGCCGGCATTGACGGCGAGGCCGATTGCTAGGGCCGCATCGGCCGTCCGTCCGAGGGCTTCAAGAATCGGGCCTGCCCGCTCCGGCGCGTCGAAGCAACCGCCATAGGGGCCGGTATAGAGCTCGATCCGATCGGCGCCGACCGCCTTGGCAATCTCAACCGCCTGTGCATCCCGGTCACCATCGGCAAACAGCGACACCCGGCATCCCATCGTCTTCAGCCGCGCGACGGCATCGGTCAGGAACGCCTGGTGCTTGCGGAAATCCCAGCCGTGATCGGAGGTCGCCTGGGCGGGATCGTCAGGCACCAGCGTCACCTGCTCGGGTGCCGCCCCGGCGCAGAGTTCGAAGAATTCCTCTGTGGGATAGCCCTCGATATTGAACTCGGCCTTGGGGAATTCGTCGTCGATCAGGTTGCGGATCACCGGCAGGTCGGAAAAGCGGATATGCCGCTGGTCGGGGCGCGGATGCACCGTCAGGCCACTCGCACCGGATTTCAGCGCGATACGCCCGAGCGCTTCGACGCTCGGCCAGGGCAGGTCGCGCCGGTTGCGGAGCATGGCGACGGCGTTGAGGTTCACGGAGAGCTTGGCGGGCATGGCGAGATCCATCGGTCACGGAAATGGGAGGCCCCTGCTTTTAAGCCAACTGCTCCGCGATGGCCAACGAGATTCACAAATGGATGCGATGCCAATCGCTGATGGGCACCGAAATTACGCTGAGCATTTGCCGCGCGCGTACCGCAGATAGTAAATCCCGTCGGCTTTGAAGAGGACCGCCAGATCCCGCAGTGCAGCACATGTTTTTGTGCAACACACCCAAGAACCCGGCAAAATATGCCGGTAAAGTTGCTATCCCATTTAAAAGAGATTATTTTTAGCACTTATAAAAAAGATCGTTCACGCATAACGTGGACATCGTATCGCGTAGAGTACGCCGCGTACTGCTTCTTTCCCACTGAGAAGAACGCCTAGAGGAAACCCCACTCGCCGCGCATGGGAAGCAACTGGCAAAACCGCATGAGGTGCAACAACATGCCCCAGGAGGGTTCATGCCAGACGGTTCCAAACGCCTGTTTGCCATCGCCGGTATCGCTTCGGAGGCCCGATCGAAATATCGGTTCCTGCCTTCAGCCGCGCTACCGCCGGATCTACCGGACGGTCCGGTGCCCATTGCCGACATGGCAAATGCATTCGGCGTCACGCACAGGACACTGCATTTCTATGAAGAGAAAGGGTTGATTTCAGCCAACCGCATCGGCCTGATGCGGGTCTACGGCCAGGATGATGTGATGCGCATGGCCGTCATCACAGTCTGCCGCGATACAGGCATGCCGATCGCCGTCATCCAGGAACTGATGGACGAACTCCGCAACGCTGATTCGCAGGAAACGGCCGAGGCGATGTTCCGCGAGGCCTTGCAGGTACGCAAGCGCGAACTGACGGCGGAGATGTCGACGCTGCACCGCCAGCTCCAGCAGGTCGGCGACCTCCTGGATTACGACGGCAGCGTCGAGGAGCCGCCGTTAAACGACAATCAGGACAGTGCAAGCCTGACCGCAGAGGAGCGGCGTTGCCTGGAACTGATGGCGGAGGGTTATTCCACCCAACGCATCGCCCGGGCGCTCGACCTGAAGCATGACGAAACCCGTGACCTGGAGGCCGGAATCATCCTGAAATTCCGCGCCAACAACCGCTTCCAGGCCATCGCCAAGGCAGTTCTGCTCGGCATCGTGCAGGCCTGAATCACGCCCCGACGGCCGCCACCGTCTCCTCTTTCTTCTGTCCGATCAGCAGATGCGACCTGCGGGTGCGATGGGATCAGCGGACGATCGTCAGCGTCTCCGCCGCGCGCGTGATCGCGGTATAAAGCCAGCGTTCCCGCGTGTCGCGAAACGCCCAGCTCTCGTCGAAGAGCACGACATCATTCCATTGCGAACCCTGCGCCTTGTGAACGGTGAGCGCATAGCCGTAGTCGAACTCGTCATAGCGCTTGCGGGTGTTCCAGGGGATCTCGCCCTCGACGTCCTCGAAGGCCTGTTTCAGCAGCTTGATCTTGGCAGCCCCGCGGTCCATGTCATCGTCTTCGGGGCGGACGAGCAGATTGATGCCGGGCTTCGTCGTTTCCTTGGATGAGGTCATTACCTGCCAGAGCGAACCGTTGAGCAGGCCCTTGGCTGGATCATTCCGCAGGCAGACGAGCTTGTCGCCGGTCTGGGGATAATCGGCATTGAAGCCTTTCAGCTCACGCAGGCGCTGATTGTAGCGCCGACGCGTCCTATTGGTACCGACGAGCACCTGGTCGGCGTCGAGGACCAATTGCTGCGTCACCTCGTTCTTCGAGATCACCTTGGCCGTGCCGTAGTCACCGTACATCACCTCATTGCCTTCGCGCACCTGCATGGCGAGCTTGATGATCGGATTGTCGCGCGCCTGGCGGTGGATATCGGTGAGCAGGTAGTCCGGCTCCTGATTGGTGAAGTAGCCGCCACCGGTAACCGGCGGCAACTGGCCGGGATCACCGAGCACCAGGATCGGCGTGCCGAAGCTCATCAGATCCTTGCCGAGCGCCTCGTCGACCATCGAGCATTCGTCGACGATGATCAGCGCCGCCTTCGCGACCGGGCTCTGCCGGTTGATCGAAAACATCGGCGCGATCGAGGTCTTGCCTGTTTCCTCGTCTTCCACCGCCTCCTCGCCGCGCGGCCGATAGATCAGCGAATGGATCGTCCGGGCGTTGGAGGCACCGCGCGAGCGCAGCACCTGCGCCGCCTTGCCGGTAAAGGCGGCAAACAGCACGTCGCCATCGACATTCTCGGCGAAATGCTTGGCAAGCGTCGTCTTCCCTGTCCCGGCGTAGCCGAACAGGCGAAAGAGCGGCGAGCGCCCTTCCTTCAGCCATTTCGAAACAGCCTTCAGGGCTTCGTCTTGTTGCGGCGCAAATTGCATGATCGCAGGACTTGGCAGGATTCGCGGCCTTTAGGCAAGGCGGAAACTGGCGAGCAAGGCACCAATGACGGCAAATCCGCCCGGCGCCAAACCCGCTGCAGCTTCCCGCCGTGCACGATAAGCCGCCGGCCGACAGTCATCCCTCCCACCGCCGGCCCGCGCTGCTCGCGCACATTGACGGGTCCTGCCCGATGGCATCGGTCAGAAAGTCCAGAACCGCTTTGACGCGC
>Ga0102593_1001278_pt1 | contig 25718 bp, 25 predicted proteins | sample AraplaCol_mMS_r2_2_FD_76862 | JGI IMG/M metagenome (GOLD analysis project Ga0102593, IMG submission 76862) | Arabidopsis root microbial communities from North Carolina, USA - plate scrape MF_Col_mMS_r2 (SPADES assembly) (version 2) | ecosystem: Host-associated > Plants > Roots > Endosphere...
TGTTAATGAAAAAAAGACTTAAAACTGAACTAATTTAAATTAAAAAGCTAAAAACGAAAACATTTTTTTTAAAAAAAAAAAAAAAAAAAAAAAAAAAAAAAGACGCCCGAGGCCCGTGTTGATGACAATATTGTACTGCGAGTAGGTCGTAAATTAGCTTATGTACCCCAGACCTATATAGACTCCAACCGTTTCCGCGGGAGCCCGTGACCTCCGCAACAACGTCACCTCCTTTGTTCACATCTCAACTCGCCACCGAATTTCTCTGTGATATACAACAAATCCAAAACTTGACCTGGAATGTACTATTGAGGTCGTTGGCAAATCCACTCACGATGAGCGCTCGGTCAAAAGTGTTCCTACCCTTACGCGCACGCGTCATCACCCGCCCGTTCTCGACCTCCCGTCCCCGCTGGGAGGCCGCAGGGCTGCCCGCAAAGAAGCCCGTCGGCGCTTTTCGAGGAGGGTATGTATCGCAATCTTTTTCCTCTTAAAGTACGATTGTTATTTACGTGCTCTAACCACATGCAGAGTCTTTGGTTTCCTCTGCGGTGCTGTTGCTGCCGGTGCGTCGGTCTATTACTATGTGCTTGGAGACTACCGTATCTCCAATGAGATGTTGAATCAGGATATTTTGGTAAGCTCTGCATTTACCTTATAGCCTTCTTCTCCTTCTTGGGTAATTGACTAAATGTGCGAACCCTTCTTCCCTGGCCTTGCCTGGCTTGTCCTGGGAATGGGGTCTTCTTCTGTATAGGCTCTTCAATCTGCTACTATCAAGTTACAATCCTACATCTCCGAGCTGGAAGGCAAGGTCGATCAGCTGAAGAAGAAATAAGAGTTTTCCTACTCTCCGGGAACCTTCCCAATGTATTTATCCTTGCATGATTACTCCAATTTGAACCTCTGAGTTGTACTACATCTTCACTTGATGGACCTGTCACTGAGATGACACGCTCCTACTGTTACTTATGATTGGCATAATTTTTGCAAGAATGGCATATCATGAATTTCAAAAATAAGTCCTCAAAAGTATCAATCAAACACCAGCATGTTCACCTGTCGCTATTAGGCCTAACAAGGTCTTGATTTCAATTGCCGTTGTTACGCTGATACCGGATGGAGCAAGCTGCAACTGTTCCTTGGAAATGGTTTGCTTTACGCTTTGGGGACTCTTCCGCATCAAACTGGCATTAAGGATACATAAATTAGGACTCTGCGTAGCTACTACAATGCAAAGTCGCACCTCATTTGATATTCGATTAACTTCGCTGTGATTGGCCGACATAATCAGGCAGAAAAGTAAGGCGGTGTGGGAATACGCGCCATCGTCGCCAGACTTGAGATTCATCTCCCAGCTCTTTAAAGTGCGGTGGTCCCCAAATGTCTATCTCCAGAAACCGAATACCCCATCGACCTAAATAAAGTCACCATGTTTCGAGTCGAGCTCCTCCCTTCAACCTCATACGCCCAACCGGGCTGGAGCTACGTCGCCGATCGAGGCTTCAACCCATCCAAAGCCGCTACAGCCCCGACCCTCGGCCGCAAACGCGGAATTCGCGACGCCGGCAAAGGCGGCGACATCTCCTCACGACGCGCAAATGCAATTGCACGACATATTGCCGAGCTAGACCGTGAAAATCAGCGGGACGTAGCTATCCCAGTACCAGTGAAACAAGCAAAGGAGGCCGGAGCGCGCAAAACTCGCGAAAAGACTACATCGAACGTCCGGCGAATCCTGCAGTCGCAGAAGACATTCAAGAATCATCTCGATGACGAGGAAGCTGCTATCGCTGCGGGTGGTGGTGGTATGACTACGGTTCAAGGGGGTGTTAATGCGAATATTGCTGCGAAGACGGGTAAAGCTGCAGTTGCGGCTGCAGCTGCGCGACGAAGCTCGACCCCTGTAACGACTCCTTCTGCTGTCACGCCAGCGCGCAGGAAAAGGCCTTCTGCTGCAATGAATGCGGGAAATGTGTCTACGTCTACGCCCACGCCTTCGCAGCTAGAGACCACTGATGCGGAAACCGAGAATGATTCGGAAGGACAGAAGCCGAAGTTGCTTAAAACTGAGCACGATAACGATCCTCTACTTCGCTCCTATGCCCCGACTATGCCGTCAGATCGTATCATGCAGCTACTTCTTGCCGAACCACCACTTTCATATAATGCTTCGCGTGCCGCACCGCCGCACGAGTCACAGCCACCGCGGAATTTCTGCTGTATGTGTGGATATTGGGGGAAGATCAGGTGCAAGAATTGTCATGTGCGGACATGCGGGCTTGATTGTTATCGTGTTCATGAGGATTCGAGATGTGGTGCCTTCTTTTAAGGCGGCACTTAAGCTGCCAAATTGTATACTACTGTTCCAGCAGACTCTGTCTCTGTGGACCTTAATGACTCTACGAATATCATGGCTACTGTACACTAGCATAATTTGAACCTTTCAAGATTACTACAGTGCTATTATAATGCAAGCTTTCTTCGTGTTGTACAATGGAGTATCGGACAGGAAATGGAATGTCCAGACTGAACGAGGTTAGTTCAACACTTCAAGTTGATACCCATGCGCAACTCATCCTCCCGAATTTCAAACATGACCTGCACACCAACAAATAGCACGACACAGCAGGAAACCATATAGGCAATGCCGGAATATGAGCCTGTTAAACCAGCAAGTAGATCCTTCATACCATCCAGACCAAGAGCAAATCCAACCAGATTGGCAATCATCATCATCAAAACGTTAGCAACAGACCCCATGCCGCAAAGGACACGGTATGTCGTCGGACGTGAGCTCCAGCGCTTAGCAGGGAACATCATACCAGCCAAGGCCTCTGGGAGAACGAAGAGCGTCACCAGCCAACCCCACATCAATAGGCGGAGGTTGATATCGTGCCAAAGAGCGACAAAGGTGAACACCAACAAGAAATTGCGGATTTGCAGAGCTTTTGACATGATGCCTGATGATTGTGATGATGACGATGCAGGCTTTGCGCCAGCAGGACGATGCCCACCACCGCCACCGCCAAGGGGGATATAAATGTATCTGACAATCCAGCGGTTGAAGGATCGATGCCAGCCGCGCCAGAAAGCAAAGGCAGAGAAGTTATTTGACATACAACGAACCATATTCTCTGGGGGGTCGATTCCATCGACAAGTGCCCAGAGACGGAAGAACCTCCATGGAATGAGAAGCTTCAACCAAATGATGTGCAGGTTGAAGAATGCCAACATACTGAGTTGGCCTGGTGTGAAGACCGACCAGTCAGGAGAGGCCTTTGAGATAGCCACTGCGTAGATATAATGGAGAATGAATTCCATGCAGAGAAAGGTAAGGAAGAATCGAACGCCATAGAGAATGGTGCGGGTACGAGTCAGTGAAGGTGCTGTATATCGCTGCTGAGACGCATAATCATTGAAAGTCAAGATGGGCCCGGCTAGATATAATGGGGAATACAGGATATAGGCGATATAGTTGCGTGGGGTGAAAGCTGCCGGCTCAGCAGGGATCTTGACTCGATCTCTTTCAGAGAGGGCTGTAGGGTCGAGTTGTTTCTTCTTGTAGAACTCGGTGAGTTGACGTTCCGTAAGAGAGGTGGGTAGATGTTCAAATATAACAAAGTTGCGAGGACTTACTTCAATCGGGCTCGCAGCGGGGTAGTCGACGCTCCAGTAGTAGTCCATGTTGAAACTGATCAAACGCAAGACAGTAACTTTGAATAAAACTTCCCATCGCGGCATTATACCCCCAAAATCATCGAGCTGTCGGGCCCATTGAACCAGAAGAGTAGCCTTCTCGCTCGGTGTTCCAGGGCCTGGAGACAGAAACATGGCAATGGGTTCCAATTGATACCCACCAAGTAGCTCATTCGCGAACAAGATGCAGATATTAAAGGACCATGTTGCAGCAGGGACGTAAGACCGAGGAAGACTCTTGCCAATCCGATAGTTCACAAAAAGAATGAAAAATATTTTTAAGGCCGAGATACCATGAAGTGCCACGATGAAGATGATTCCAAATGCAAAATCGAATCGCATGCGCTGGTCAAACTGCACTTCTCCGGCCGTAGCCACCGAGGGTTGTTTTGTTCCAGCATTGGGGCGACGAGAAAAGGACTGGTAAGCCCGACGGGCTATGGGATGCGCAACTAGGAGGAGGCAGAGGTAGGGGATATTATCACGAACGCTTGCGTACTGTGCATCGGAGTTGTCCTATTGTGATTCAGACGAACTGGTCAGCTAACTCTCTATGCTGAAAGGAAGATCCCATCGGGAGCAGAGCCAATCGAGTATGTAGACTCACCACTAAACGACCTGGTATCCAGCCCGGTGATAGCAGCTCAGAATATGTAGCGTAGGCAGGGTTGCTTTCTAAGATTTCGCAGGTCCACAATCAGTGATCAGACCCGATATTTATCGAGAGACAATAATGTCACTCACCCTTCGAGGCATCGATGACGGTCTTGAACATCAACGGAACGAGCGTGATGAAGAAAAGGTAGTAGACGAAGAACTCGGGGGTGCACCAGAGTGAAGGACGAGCATTTTGGGCAATAGAATTGGCGCGGGCATCTTTTGCGGCGGGTCGCGTGTCCGTGGAGTTGTTAGGGGTAATGGCAGAGGCCGTAAAACGAGTGTCAAGAGTATCGAGCGAATAGATGCGCCGAAGCCATGCGAAAAGGGAAGGCATTTTAGGCCAGTGGCATGGCGTAGGCTGGGATGTTCGGAGGAGAACTGTTTACTCGGGGAGTGTCTGGGGCATTTTGGCGGAGTGTCTCAGGGGGCCGAGGCACCAATTGGTAACCCCCAATCAGCGGACACTGATTATTGTTAGTGCAGTATAAAATGGATTTGAGTACAGATTGGTTAGCGAAAAATAAAATTTTAAAATCATGTATCTGATTGAAATAATGCTTTTTCTATGTAAGAGCGGTCTTTTTTTTTTTTATTAGAGCGCTAGAAGTAGATAAATATTGAAGTAGTCAAGGGGATTAGATCAGCACCGCCTATCATCGAATATGTACACTCGTTGGTACTTCAACCCACACTTCCTCTACCATCTAGGTACACTAAGAAGTATACTGTACTATATATCAGACTCGCTTAACTCGACATCATGAATGCCAAACGGGTATGTCAGTATATCGCACACACTGCCATCTCTTAGCTACGAAACAAATTCGAAAACGAGTCGCTAGAACTACAGCTGAATTTGATCTTCAGATTGCGTTTCGAGTTCACGGCACCGTCCAAGGTAAGAGATACCTACACCGGCCCAATACTCAATATGACCCCTTGCTCTCTGTCTTGTGATATTTGCTCTGAATAGCTTATCCACTGCTAACTCTGCGTCCAGGTGTGGGTTACCGGTACGATCATCTATCCGCTTCTTGACTTGAGCTATGACATCATGTTCGAAGCTGCGAAATGAAATCCATCACCAAGCTGACCCAAAATCAAATAGTGACTTTACTCAGAAATGTGCAACAAGTCATGGTCTAACAGGCTGGTGTCGCAATACCACCTGCGGTCGCGTAAGTATTTCTTCCATCTCATTGACTTGATGGGTCTGGAATCAGACTAAATTGATATCCGCTTCAGGTCGAAGGCGAGGTCCAAGGGGATGATGAGACAATCAAGAAGCTTTTTCAACAGCTAGATCAGGGACCCCGCATGGCTCATGTCGTGAAGATTGAGCAGAAGCTGATGGATACTAAAGGGGACGAGGACCATTTTGCCGTGATGCGGACTATGGAATCTAGATTTCCCTCTGACAGTTGATCCGCACATCTGGAAGCTATTATTTGTCTTTTCTGTCATCCATTCAAGATATCGAATTTATTGTACTAGTTCGTTCACTGATGTTAATTTATGACCTTCCAATTGACCTCGAGCCAGTGATTATTCCAAGTCAACTGCGAATTCAAGATATCAGAAATAGTATTGGATACTTATAATGATGACCACACTAATCTACACACTGAATATACATATGTCAATGTCCACCCCTGACAACCTCTATATCATTCGGCGAGCATCGGGAGAAGAAAATGTCAGATTTAGCTCGTGATCCACGAATAGCTGTAATATGCCACCGGTGAGGTGCCTTACAAATCCCGAAATGTTAACGGCGTCTGAAGCCGATATTTTCTCGGGAGGCCGTGACTCAAATGTGCTCGCAGGCAATGAATTGCCCGACTCTTCCCGAGGTCACCTGCTTTCTCAGGCTGACAATTACGGTAATCGGATAACCGGTAACACTCAGGAACCATTATGGCAGACCATTTTTAGGATAATGGGAAGGCATTTTGATTTACTTTTTGTTTGTATATCTTGAGTTATAATAGAACCTGTTTTCTATCGGTTCCGATGAACATGCATCGGAGCCGCTCTGCGACGATCTTAATGTGGGGGCATGATATAGCTAAACGCTTAGTTACAGTACCCTGAAGTGTACAAACCCGCCAATGAGAGACGGGTATTGTCATCCAGGTACAGCCGCATTCTATTCCTGGTTCGAATCAGGTTTGATTTGGATTCTCGTCTCCGGGCTTTGATTTACAAAAAGAATTTTCTTGGCCTGTCTCGTATAAAAGGCTGGGGTCTGACGCTGGCTGAAGTCATCTTTCTTTCAGAAAATCACCCAGCTACATCCTTGACACCTACAAACCACTTTGTTCTTACCATATCTCATCTATCAACCCAAATCAGTCTGATACTTAACACAAACCTCCAACTCATGAATTCACTATCGGCCATCTCGTCGACACCCTTACGGGTGGCAGCACGACCACAACCATACGTCTTTCTGATTGCACGGGCTTATTCAGGCGCCGCAGTCACCTCGTATCCTGGCTGTTGTCGACTTAATAAACGCCCTTCGCCTGTAACACGAACTCCGAAAAGATTCATCTCGTCGACACACCAAAATCAAACCAAAGAATTCTTCCCACCACCACATACCCCTGGCGTGAAAGAGGTAGATTCAGCATGGAATCATCCTGTGTAAGACAACATGTCCTGCATATTCCCATTTAATGACGGCAACTGATTTCTTTTCAAGCTACACTGATGAGCAGGTACGAAGCATTCGTATTGCTCACCGAAATGCCAAAGACTGGTCCGACTGGGTAGCCCTAGGCACTGTTCGTTTATTCCGATGGGGGATGGACCTGCTCACTGCATACAAACACCCAGAACCAGGCCAGACCTTACCGGCAAGGTTCAACATGACGGAGAAGAAATGGCTCACTCGATTCATCTTCCTCGAGAGCGTTGCCGGTGTGCCCGGCATGGTGGGCGGTATGTTACGACACTTGCACAGTCTTCGACGAATGAAGCGTGATAACGGATGGTAAGTGCGATTCCAGAAGAAGATACATACATAGTGGCTAGAGAAGAATAGTTTGCTGACCATACTTGCTTTGATCAGGATCGAAACTTTGCTGGAAGAGGCATTCAATGAGCGCATGCATTTATTGACCTTCCTCAAATTAGCCGAACCAGGCTGGTTCATGCGGCTAATGGTTCTTGGAGCACAAGGCGTGTTCTTCAACGGATTCTTCGTATCCTACCTTATCTCTCCTCGCATTTGCCATCGTTTCGTGGGATACTTGGAAGAGGAGGCGGTTATCACCTACACGCGCGCTATTCAAGAGATTGAGGACGGCAAGCTCCCCGAATGGGACCTTCTCCAGGCCCCCGAGATTGCTGTGAACTATTGGCAAATGCCAGAGGGTCAGCGCACCATGAAAGATCTGCTACTGTACATTCGTGCGGATGAAGCCAAGCACCGCGAGGTCAACCATACCCTCAGTAACCTCAGCCAGACCAGTGACCCCAATCCTTATCAGTCCAAATATCATGACCCAAGCAAGATTCACCCGACAAAGGGAATGGAAAATCTGAAAGAAACTGGATGGGAGAGGAAAGAAGTCTTCTAAGATGTTGACGATATTCCAAACCCTACAAATGCGAGAAGTACTCCACTCTACCGCGCGGGCCAACCTTGTGAATGCTTTGGGACGCGAACGCGGGGCACCGGCTAAACCCGTCCGGGCATCCACTTAAAATGTACAACAAAACAATCAGCGGGATAATAAGAAGAAAAAGAAGAGAGGGAGGAGATTGTGAATCAATTACATACAGCATATTCCCAAAATAAAGACCATTTTTAATATACTCTTTACCTCTTACACTGCACAGAATTAACAATTAATCAAACTGTGTAGCGTTGACCCGCATTTCCCCCTTTCTAGTGTTCCCCCGTTAGCCGGCCATTCCCCCTTTTGGCTCAAAGAAGATTCTCGGCCGGCGATCTTCCACTTCTCATTAAACCTCCGATTGATGCGTTGGCCGTGCGACCACCTCTTGCGATCCTTACTGTTGGTCTCTTTTCAAATCTTGAGATCGTTTCATTCTTCCACTTGCTCGTCGATCTTCTTGCCCGCACATTTCGAGAATTGGTGTTTGCTCTACGGTGTACCTCAAAATATTCATATCATATTGTGGGAACTTTTTCTTGTGTGCCCCAGCTGGTGCAACAACAGTTTCAGATCATTCCGCCACGCATTATGGAAGAGCCGCAACCTGTTGACGTTGAATCTGTCGAGCCTCCCGTTCGAGCCTCTTCACCATCTCCCTCAGTTCCAGCCACGCCGGCAATCTCCTCATATTCTTCGCCGGACCGTACCTTCTCCTCCGTCTCCTCCCATTCCGCCTCATCTGCAACCTCCGCCGATGCCCGCTCGACCGTCTCAACATCGTCCCGCCGACATGGATACATTCGCGCATTTGGTGCCGAGTTCTCCGAGTCAGCTCGACACCGTGACAGCGTCATGAGTTTGGGCAGTATCGCCCACTTACAATACTATTTTGCTCGGACAGGTCTGTTAGATGGAAAGACTGGCCGAGGCAGAGAGGTGAAGAAGAAGAATGCGGAGAACGTGCCACGGGTGCTGATCACCCCCAATGAACGACACATGGCCGATCTGTCAGCCAGCCCGACAGAAATGACTGAATCTCCAGAACCTGATCTGAGTTTGGAAGATGAGGATGGTGAGGTGATGCTGCCACCTACGGTCAGTACCTATAGCATAAAGACACATCATATACCACCTCCTCCAGATCTTCTGTCCCTGCGTCGCGACTTGCAGAGGGCGTTGGATAAAGCAGATGCCAATATGGAAGCCATTGAAAATGGTGCGGAGCCTCAATCCCGCGAGTCACTTCGATCCAGTCTTTCCCCAAGCGACATTCCTGAGTCACTAGAAGATGAAACATCCAACCAGATTCCAACCCCGCAAACGAAGGAGGAAGCGCAGGGAATGTGCATCCTAGATGATGTGACCAATGCAATTCGGGCGGCGAAAATTTACTACACAACGCACGAAAATCCGGAACGCCTAGCATCAATCAAAACTGAACGGGAAATTCGAAAGGAGTTGTTTAATGTTCTGGAGGTGCTCAAACGCTGGGCTGCTCGGCATTTTGCCAGTGGACTTCGTGATGAAGAACGTGACGCTATTAAAGGATGGATTTCGGGTGTTCGCACCATGTTAGTCCGGGAGAAAGCATTGGAAGATCTTGAGGCGCAAGAGCGGGAGAATTGGGATTGGGCCCGCGGCGACTGGACTGGACGAGAGCGAGCCCGCGAGGAATCTTTCCTCCGAAGCTTAATGCCTGGTGGTCACACCCTGCCGGAGTGGACTCCAGTCGTGGAAGACGAAGGTACAGAGCCAGGCCCGACTCCATTTTTGGACCGGTTCCGTGATGGTCGGATCCTGGTGCAGTTGCACAACATTGCCGTCAAGAAGTCTAAGCGACCTTTTGAGGAAATTAAAGCTTTCCATCAGGACATCGCCAAGCCTTACCGGCAAGCGGAAAACCTGCGGTTCTGGGTGAAAGCAGCCGAACTGCGGTGGGAACTTCGACTGGTGGTTGATGTGATGGGGATAGTCCAGAACAGCACAATCATGGCCTGGAAACAATTCGACGCGGCACTGTTAGCCTGGTGCAAGACTGTTCGCGAAGAATTGGTGCGAGATTGGCAAGCAGCCAACCCGGGAAGACCCCCTAGTGCTGGCTTGATTTGAAGAGAACTCGTTTGCATCTCGGTCGTTTCCTAATTCTCACTTTTTGCTTGTTTTCATCTTGTGTTTTTGAATCTCCTGGGCACTTGGCTAGATACCCCTGAATAGTCTCGCACTATTCTGCCCACCTCCGCATTTGGTGTTGGGTTTGTATGTCTTTTACGTCTTCTTCTTTGGCCTATTGCCGGTCCTATTCGGGATTGCGTTTGCATTGTTTTCTCTCCATTGTTTATACTCTTTAACAATATAGATGAGACTACACCTAATTGATCAATATAAATATATATATATATACATCAATATTTATGCCACATCTTCCTATCCATTATGCCATGGAGACTGTGCTCGAACCTGTGGGGAAGCAGGCGTCACGGAAGAGCGTTGGGCCCGAGGCCGTTGTGGTCCAGCACTAGGGCACATGGGCATATGGATCTGCGCCCCTGAACAAAGTTCGAATTTAGGAAATTTGAACCTCGCCTGAGCTTAAGGGAGTAATTGTGAATGATGCCAGTAACAGTCTGGGAGTAATACTACCCTAATAGGGTATTCTAGGCTTGGGCTAAAGTAGATGCTTTCAAATTTGGTGGTAGCATGGAGTATGAATGATGGTCCACTAATCAATCCTATATCAGTGAGAATAGTTTCCAAATCATGAATATTGCATGCATATAGATACATCTACTAGACCCAGACGAGTTTAGACAAATTCGAAAATACATACAGAGCACTCCATACATAGTACAGGATACGGTAACTAACTAATTCTTAGTTACTATAGTGGCTTCCGAGACGATATCATGAGACATGATGGTGAAGTTGACAATGATTTCATTCATATTAGGGTTCCACCAGCAATCTCCCGAACGCAGCATGATGAAAGTGGCCGTCGATAGTAGTAGCAGCCTCATTGTCAGGGTTGATCCATAGTGAAGCTTGTAATTGAAACTTCCTATGTATACTTCGTATAATGGTATTCCGCACTGTACGAAGTCATAATGTGGCCCCTATTGTTTACATACAAAGCACTAGATTCCAACCATCTTGGCTATCTGATGGTTTAGGAATTCCATTCAGAATCAATATTTCATAGCCTATCTCAAGAAGTCTGGTAGCTCATTCAATACTGATTTAGTATGACCTCAAGTCTCTGATCATTGTGCCGATCCCCTTCAACTGCATGCCGCGGAGGGTACCTGGGAGCCCCATAGTAAATCGAGCGGAGTCGGAGGTACCCTTTCCTGCAGTCACCTCTGGCCACTTCATCCCTCGTTTTCTTGTCTCAATTCCTTACCGGTTGCTGCCCAATTTTTTTTAATTTTTTTTTTTTCAAATCAATCTTTATTCATTTTGTCATGTAGCCTTTGTCTCCTTCTTCTTTTCCCAACCTGTCTTTCCCTTTCTCAACAAGCAAAAGAAGAAGAACAACAACGTCAACGTGAACTGGCGCAACGTGAGGGAAATTACCCACCCTTTATTTTACCCTTTACCGAACAAGACACGACGAAACATTCCTGGTCCATCCCTTCTCTACTCTCGTCGTCTTTTACCTCCAAACTTGCCCCCGGGGCCTGTCCTCATGCATGCCACAGTCGACCATCCAACTTCCTCGGCGACTGACATCGCGCTGTCTCCTAGTGCGTCCATCCTGTCTACATCTCCTCCCCCCGCGGTCTCCGTCTCCGACTCCCCCAATGAACACGGACCTTCCCCTCTCCGCCGTCTAAAGTCCAAATCGTCTCTTTGGAGTATCGGCAGTAGCAACCAAGACGACGATTTTCTACCAGAGCCTAGTAGCGCCGAGAAGAATTCAAAGCCGAATATCTTTCGTCGCTTATCGCCCGCTCTTGCGGCTCGGGTGAAGTTGTTAGATGGTAGCTCCAAGACTCTCAACAACAGTAACAACAACCGCAACGCCGGCGCAGTTGGTCGAATCCCGGAACAGCATCTGAAGGAGCTAGACAGTTTACACCAGGACTTGTCGATCAAGGTTGAGAAAAGAGGTCAAGCGTGGGCTGGCCCGACGCCCACTTCCCCGGACGAAACACCAACCCAAAAGCGGACCGTGTCGAACAGGCTAGAACTTCCTAGTCTCGATCTTCTTCGTGAAGTGAACGAGGCGTATGCGCAGGGCTCAGGCCATACCGACGTGGTTGTTGAGGACCCAGAGATATCTTTTCAGGCTGCCGCTGAACCTCCGGTGACCGTCCCCCGACAAACAAACAGCCCTCCACCAACATCCATGTCTGTAGCGGAGCCCCTTCCCGTTCAGCTGGGTGCTGACCTGGAGTCAGAATCGCTTCCCAATGACGGGACTCAGGATACTCGCACCGATTTCGAGAAATATGTTGAAGACACGAAACGGAGCGAAGAACAGTCCGCTCCCTCACCTCCGCCGAAAGATCGTCCCAGCGGTCATAACTATACCCTGTCCTCTTCCTCCAACACTCAGTCCTACTTCAACTCAACCAATATACAACGACCCGAATCAATATACTCCTTCTCCCGCGCCTCCTTCAGTAACCAGCTCTCTCAGCTCACGTCCATACCTCTCCCTCAACCTACCGCACTCGAGACAAGTATAAAGAACATCCAAACCGCCCTTGCAGCAGTGCGCGCTCTACATGGTCACGCAGATCAAATTCAATATTGGATCAAAAAAGCATCGGATGTACTAAGTGGGCTAGACGCCGAGGACGATGTGGAGTGGGCAGCAGCTGGTGGTCGAGAGGGTCTTGATGGAGTAGACAAAGCGATCACTCGCTTTGAGTCTCTGGTCAATGTCTATGTCACTGCGATTGAAAACGTACAGCTTCGAGACGATGTGGCTACCGTCGACTCTGAGAACCTGAAGACCATTGTCAGTCAGATGGAGAGCATCTTACAGAACTGGGCGCAAATCAAGAGTAAACTCAGAGGCGTGAAGCAGCAGGTAGAACTGGCCATGGAGTGGGAAGAACTGTGGTCAAATGTACTTGGTGACGTGGGCATGGAAATTGACAATCTTAGTGGAATGATTTTCGAGATGGAGGAAAAGCGACACCAGGCTTTAATGGACAATGGCCCTGAAGCTAGTGGTGGTGTTGACATTAACGAGCTTGAAACGATAGTGGAAGAGTCGCCATCCAAAGGTCGATCCCACGGACACAATCGCATGAGCCTCGGTGCTATAATGGCAAGTGCTTCTAATACGCCCATCATCAAGACTCCCCAGGATGATTCCACTGCCAACCTCATGGCCCTATTTGCCCGCATGCAGCCTCTACGGGCATCCCTGGATTTCTTGCCAATGCGACTGTCCATGTTCCAATCCAGAGCAGAGTCAATATTCCCTAGCGCGTGCGAAGAGCTCGATGAGCGGAAAGAACGCTTAGAAAAAAGCTTCCAGGTGCTTCAGACTGATTCTGAGGCTTTGCAAAAAGAACTCGGCGAGGATAAGTGGATCATGGTGTTCCGAAATGCCGGAAGTCAAGCGCAGAAGATGTTTGAATCGGTCGAGCGTAGTCTTTCTAAGCTCCAGGAAGGATTGGAAACAAACTCGCCGGTTAGCAATCCTGGGGCATTTACCAAGCGTATTGAGACATACGAGACGAAGAAAACGCACTACCTTCCTGCGATCGAGCGCGTCATCACCATTATCCAAAAGGGTATTAACGACCGGTTGACACTCAACGGTGAAGTCTTGCGATTACTATCTGACATGAAATCCCGAACGGATGCTCTCAAAGCGAGTATTAGGGTTATGGATGCATCTCTGGAAGATGTCCAGATAGTCAGGGGTCAACAGCTACGGGACTCTATATCCAGTATAGTTACGGTGGATAGTCCAGCTGCAGGTAGTGCCATTGATACACCCGGAAGCTCGCCGGCGTCATCTGTCATCATAGGAGGCAGTACATATAAAACACCTTTGGGTGGATCAAGTCGCCGTGAAAGCTCTGCCGGTAGCAGTACAACACGCTCGAACATGTCCAACGCGCGAAGATTTTCAAGTCTACCACAACCGATCACCACTGGACGCAAGTCTGCGATTCCAGTTCCATCGGGCATGGGATCTCCACCGCCGTCCAAGGCGAGTTATGCAACCACCCCGACTCCAGCAAGCCGCAGGTTATCTCGCACGCCGCAGCCACCGTCCACAGTTCCCAACCGTCCGCGCTGGAATCCCAGCTTCAATACACGGGATGTTGATACAGGCCATAACTTCAAGACTTTAAGTGCAACCACCCCCAGCACCCACCGAAAGTCCTCTGCTCCACCACGTACGACCAGGCCATCGTCCACAATGGCATTTCGACGGGATATGTCCGCTTCTCCGGCTCCTGGTGCTGGACCCGGTGGTCGCTCGCTCAGTCGGCTTTCCAGCCGCCTCGCTTCCTCATCCCGAAGTCCTTCGAGGAATATCACTTCGCCTACTCCAGTGAAGTCTTCCCTCCTCGACCCTCCCCCTTACAGTCGACTTCGCAGAGCCTCTGGTGTCTCTAATACATCCGGCATGTCGAACACACCACGCAGTCGACAAAGCTTTGCTGGTGCCTTCAGCCGCAGTGTATCATCAACGCAGGAACCCATGGACAGCCCGACCAAATCCACACGTCCTGGGACAGCGCTCGGTCATTCCGGAAACAAGCGCATGAGCTTGCTGCCACTGCCAAGGCCTCGCGCAGAGAAGGACCGGACAGCCGCGCAGAAGAAGCTCGATGCACGACCACCGTGGAGAGCATGATCCACTGCAGCTAATGCTCAAGCTCGTTCTTGGTAGTACACATAACTACTGTCCTCTTTGATTCATCCCCTCAGCTATTGAATCATCGTTTCCATATTCATATCCTGTATCAACTTGTTTCTGTGTTTTTTCTACATTATGCATTGTGCCTGCAGTCTCAATAATTGAGATGATCAAGGTGCGAGGTATACTTTCTTGAGGGTTAGGCTTGCGTGATATCCCCATTGTTGCATGGTATGGTCTGAGCGTTGGGTTAAATTTGTTTTTTTTTTCCGGGTTTCTTGTTTTCATCGATTTCCTCTTCCTATCAAGTCCTACCCCTCTCACCCTTTTCCTTTCAATCGATGTGAATATTTACCCCTTGTAGTTTACTCCGATGTGTCTTTTTTATAATTGAGTCTGGAATTCTAGATTTGCATTTTTCCCGTTCTATTTTTTGGTACCTACTGTAGTACTGGCTAACCAATAAGTAGCAGTAGTACCACATCATGAATACTCATCAAAGATAATTGACATTGATTAATTTCCAAGTTCCCTTCCAAAGATCAACGCATCCACCAATTCTTCACTGTTAGCCAACCGTGCTGCCTTAGGTACACGCCCAATAACGCTGAAGCCAAGCTTTTCCCATATCCGGATGGAGGCTGGATTATTAGCGAAAACAAGGTTGAAAACAGAGTATTTATATCCCTGGAGGCGGAGTCAGTAAGTTTAATGATATACCGCATTGTAATTTGAGGCATAATTTACCAATTGAGGTGCGAATTCAAGATATGTTTCACCCATAACTTGTCCAACGCCTTTCCCACGAGCTGCGTTGGTGGTCATGAAGCCGGCGTTACAAATATGCGAGCAACGGCCTAATATTTAAGTCAGCATGTAATGCACATTTATTCGTGCACTTTGCAATCGGCTCATATATTGACTTGAAAGACTAGCGTAAAGAAAAGAAACAGAAATAAACTCACCAGGATAATTAGGCTTGATATAAAAAGTCCCCAAACAAACATCTTCCCACTTCCTCCCTTCTCTCAACCCTTCACCAGGAGCTGCACCCTCCTCATCCAAAACGGCCACGACGGCAAATGTCCCAAACCAATAATCTCGGAATTGATCTAGAGACATGGCCTGTTCCATAGGGTACGTGGCGCCACGCTCAATTTCCGCGCTAAACTCGGCATGTAGGAACGCGCTGAGGTCCTGAGGTAAACTTCCAGGGCCCTCGGTGATTGGATAGAGTGTTACACCTGCATTTTCTGCTTTAGGTAGGGTTCTTTGCCGTGGTGATAGTGTTGATGCGGCGTTTGAGTGTGCTTGAGGTGGGGGGATGCGGGTGGAGGGGTCTTCCAGTAGAGAAGGCATTGTCAAAGAGACTCTGTACAGTAATTCCCCGAATATGTATTGTATGTCTCTTGCCAGGCTATAATCTGATCAACTGCAGATTATAAAGGAAGGAATTTATTTTATACTGTGGGATATACGGATATTCTCTGGTTGGAATTGCCGATGCGGGGCCTTATGTAAGTTCTTTGGACTCCGCCCTTCTTTTGACAAGAAGTTGCTAGAAAATAGATAGCATCAAATCATTATGCTTGTTGGCAAGATAATCAGAAGAGGAGTAGGTAATTCTGGTTGGAATACCATGCGTGTTTGAGACTGGGTCAATTTCAAATTGAGATGTTGGATGAGCAGTGCACATGATATCGCTGCGTCATCATATCTATGGAGATGATACTGAAAATATAGTGCCGGTCTTTCTGTAGGAATTGGATCGGAAGCTCCATAGCGCTCTGTAGCAAGGAACTACTAGTTCCTTGCTGTAGTACATTAAAATGATGGGCCTTATTGGAATAGACGTACAATTGATTTAGTACATATGCTGTGTTTATAGATATACTAGTATACAAGGTCTGTACAGACATCGAGAGATGCCCGCATCTCCCAGCAATAGAGGCTGCCGATGACAGACCAATTTATTGCTTTTCTCCCTCGCCCTCGCCCTCACCCTCACCGCCAGCCTCCGGGTTGCGAATAGCCTGCATCAGCTCAAACAGTTGTCCGAGTTGTTGATCTATCAGGTCGAATTAGCAAACGAAGCTCAAAGTATCACAACCTCACAATGAGTGCCCTACCGCTCAACTTGTCCAATTTTGACTTATCCAACTTCTCCCCAGCCCAATTATCACCCTCCAGCTTCTGAGCGTAGAGTTGCCACTCAGTCAAGAATCCGATCTGCATTTGCCATTGTCAGCCCTGCTATCCTTCAACCTTTTCCCCCACCGTAGTTGACTGGCAACACTATTTCTGGATCAAACATACAATATGCAACGGGTTCTCGGCATTCCTGTGTGCGCGGAATTCCTTCTTCACATAAGAATCACCAAGTACGCGCATTTCGGGGTCGAGTTTGCGATGGACGCGCAAAAGGCGGCGATACAGCTGCAGCGGAGGGAGGAGAGCGAGAGCCTCGGTAAGACTAGATTTTGAGCCGATTGAGGCCGGCGTGGCCATGAGTAGACGGTGGGCGAGACGCATGGTGGGAAGCGATCACTGAAGGTTGAGACTTTGATTGCGACTGAGGAATGACATAATTGTTTCTGAAGTCCCGCGGGAGTCTATTTAGGCCGAAAAAGGCGGCGAGTGACCGCCCGCCGCGGCGCTTTCACTTTTGGCGTCAACCGCATTCAATTTTTTAACTATTGGGAATCCAACCCCCCAAAAAAAGAAGAAACAAATTTTTGATTGCCAAGTTGAATACGCTGATTGACAAATGATGGTTTGATATTGAGCTCGCATTTCCTACGACCAAATTTCGTTGCTGTCGGGCCGACGGAGTCGGATATCAGAAACTCGTTGGAATCGCCAGATACAAGAAAACCTTGGACTTGGGAGATTTCATATTTGTGATCATTTATTTTAACTATTCGAGTAATCGACAAAATGCTGCCTACACCAGACACCTCCCATGTCGCATTTGACACCATTTACGAGCCCTCCGAGGACTCGTATCTTTTTTTGGATACGCTTGCGTCTGCATCTGAGTCCCAATGGCTATCAGAAAGATTTCAAAAAAGCACCTCGCCTGACTCTGTCTCCAACTCGGTACCACTCATCGTAGAGGCAGGTACAGGTTCCGGGGTTGTTCTGGGATTCGTTGCGGCACAATCACAAAAGATCTTTGGACGACAAGACATCCTCACGCTGGGAACAGACGTGAATCGCAATGCCTGCTTGGCAACACGAGAAACCGTAACTGGAGCCATATCAGCGGAACAACAGAGTGCAGAAACCTCCATTCCCAAGTCGATTCATATATCTTCATTAACGAGCGACCTATGCACAGCTCTTCGACCTGGCAGCGTCGATGTGCTCCTCTTCAACCCACCTTATGTCCCATCAGAAGAATTACCGCGCTTGCCAACGGAGTCAGAGAACGATCCTTCCGCATTGGCTGGATTATCTCGTTCTGCTAAATTCGATCAAGATTCCTTCTTTCTCTCGTTGACTTATGCGGGCGGTGCCGATGGAATGGAAACAACGAACAGGTTGCTCGATGCCATTCCTACCATTCTGTCAGATCGTGGAGTCGCTTATGTGCTTTTCTGTAAGCAAAATCGACCCGAGGATGTAAAAGAGCAGATTCGCCGCTGGGGTGGCTGGAGTGCCGAGACTGTTGGTTCCAGCGGAATGCAAGCTGGTTGGGAAAAGTTGGTCATTGTTCGGATTTGGAGAAGCCAAAACTCTTAGATGGGAGGAGATCAACCCATTGCCCTTTTTTTGTCGACAATCAGCGTTGGAAAGGCCAGGGGTGCTTGATGTCCCAGAATAAACATCAAACTCGGGGTCAACGGGCACTATAACTCCAAAATGATTGATGGATCGATGTATATCACATTATGGTCAGCATATCAAATGGAAAAAGTACAAGTTGAACGCCTGGGCATATGGAAGCCGCTTTTGCAGGAAAACATCTCGATCCTTTCCAAGGTTGGAAGATTTATTTTCAAAGTTTCTTTAATGGAAGGGGTGGGCGATGACTGTGACCCCGAATCCTCAATCTTTTTTGGCCCTCAGTCTGTCTGCCACGTACTACTCTGTGCTCTTCCCCTCGAACGCAGCGCCAACGTCCAATCCTTTTGGGAATGAATGAGAAGACAGGGATGCGGCACCACCAGCGCTAAGGAGATAATATAGTTTGACTCGGGGCAATTGTTCGACCCACGCGGCTGGCCATAGACAAGGCACTAGAGCGAGTGACAAACGCCCTCAAATTTGCCCGGTTGTATAACGGCATCGAATTTTCGAAACACCCTTGGTCTCTGGACCCCGGAACGCATAGTATTTTGGTCTATCTAGGTAATCTCCTGAAAGGAAGGACGAAAGTATCAAAATGAGACGACTGCGTGAACTTAAATTGGCCCCAGATATTTGGGTCTAGTCTACAACAAAAGAAATACAAGGAACTATCGTGGAAGCTTTACCTGTCTAGGATAGCTATCATTGATTCTCACCTATATACTCCGTAATCGTATCTGGACTAATCAATCTTTCGAATAGTGACCTATAAGGCCAATTCTCATGATGCTGCAAAGTTTATTACAATGAAGTTAGTGATGACTTCGCATCTCTTAGTATTCGGTTGTCGCGGCCCCCCAAGGACACCCAGTGGTATGGTTCCTGGGCTTGGCCTTGGCGATGGTGTGATTTCATATCTGCCCGAACCACTACGTGTTGTTCTTAGGGAGCTGTGATCAACAGTGGCGTTGGTGGTCGAGTTAGCATTATGTAGAGCTTACTACATCGGGAATACGCTGTCGACAAAGGGCTGTCTCCAGTGGTAGGGTAGGGCGTCAACCCACATAGCCCCTTCGCCAAGCTTCATGAAGTAGCCGGCGCGTCCGAGAAAGACCCTTATTTACCAATTCAGACCCGGGGAAACCTTCATAGTTTCCGATCTTCGGAGACAATTCGGAGACAGCTTCTGGGGGCCACCGAAACTTTACGGTTTCATGACCATTGATTGAAAATTAGGGCGGAAGAGACGAGACAATCACGAGTACTTATCTTGCTCGGGAACTCAAGACATAGTCCCAATTTCAATATAAAGTACACATCTAGTCATGCTTCAGGTTTCTCAAATCATGGGCAGAATCTGATACAAATATCCAAAACGTGGAGTTGCACGCGTCAGCCAAAAAGTAAACTAAAAAAGACTTTTTTATTTCGGCTGTATTCCGTACAAAAGTAAGATAGTATTTCGGCCAGGGCCCGCGTATGCTTGACTTTTCTAGGTTGAATCCAATGAAAATCACCTATTAATCAATGACCAAGCCGCTGTCTCTCCACCGGTCTGACTCGTGGATCAATAAAGCTGGTGCTCTATTTCCCGTTCGAGCTAGTCGTTATGAAGTTTCTTGATCCAATCCTTTGCACGGATTGTGCCCGACGTTTATTTAAGTAAGTTTCGGGGTTTTAAATTCAGAGGAGTGCACAGACTAGTTGCCATATATGGAGAATCCAACAGCCAAGTAATTTTTCTGAATTTTGTCTCAGATGTACTAGTATTCCTTAGGCGTTTACCCTTTTTGACTCTTAGTCGATCAGGGGTAAAAGCCTTGTTGATCCTGACATCTGGATGTTCTGGAGTATCCAATTCTTCAATAGAAGGGATGATTGCTCGCTATATCGGTTGTACGTCGGCGAAAGTAAGCGTTCATCGGTGCTAATTGTCGCATGACAGGGTCCATTTTCTTACTCCCTGATATCCCCGACCCGGACAGACTAAACAGGGGGGCCATCGGAAATACAATCTTGGCATTAACGACCACGCAAACCAACAAATGCAGCTGGTGTTCAGCTATATCATTGGCTTAATGCTGACACTGGTCACTGTACATACTGTATGTAAGACCTTTTAGTTCAAAATCACTGCTAGAGTATGCAACCTCCATATCCAATCTCGATTCGATGGAAATACAACCAGGTACGTACCATCAGAAATCCGAGTACATCTTGCTGCTCTACACGAAGCACTACAACTTGAAATTACAGGCGCATACATACAGTAAGTTTAACGACAGCAAGACTTGGCAATTGCTCCATATCGCTCCGTCCGGCATTTGGTCCTAGTATTCCGTAGAAACTCGGTTCCGCCCCATTTGCTTCCAAAAAAAATGGGTCTAAGCTGCCAATAAGTGGCTTCATTTTCTGAGCTAACGGGGCATTTGGACGATCCCGATTGATTGGAATATGGAATATGGCCCCATTCGACTAAGATGGAATTCCGAGTCGATTTCATCAGTCATCTCACATAACTATTCCCATTGATTGAGTTTACGTATTCATTCTACACATGGCGATGCCATACTATGAGACAACAATCAAGAACCAGCTGTCATAGCCGCATTTGGAAATTTCAAGCAGTAAGAGGTGATCAAATTGTACATAGTAGATGAACTATGGTATCGCCAGATGTCACTGCTATTGGAAAGTATCAAGGGCTAGCGACTGCCGGTGGCAGGAATTTTAAAAGAAGAATAATAAAATAGAATAAGAGAAGAAGAGACGAATAGAAAATTAAGAAGACAGGGAGAAAGAAAGAGAACACGAACGCGGCACAAGCATTCTTCCTAAGTAGGACGTACCAAGCAGTGAGATGTCAATCAACGCCAAGGATGTTCTCGTTACATTCGATTGGAAAAACTTATGCGGGCTCTTGAATCTGGCGTCAAGGTACTGGGGGCCGAAAGAATCAGTGATTACTGGGCTTACCAGGCGATCTACAAAGTACGGAGCAGTACGAAACCCTTTGTATAGAGAATAATGACAACATCTTGAAGTCTTCTGAGGCTCCCAAAGATCCAAGGAAGAACATCTTATAAGAAACAGATTCAAATTGCATAAAACCTCCATTGTTATAATAGCATTAGCCTAAGCGTCGTAAGTGCCGCGTGTTGCTTTGATATCTGGAGAAAAGCGGATCAGACCCCGGCCCGCGAGACGCTATTGCGGTAACGCTCGATACTGGCAACACATTGAGACGACGGGGCCAAAGAAGACTCCGTAGGCAACTGCAATCTTGAATTTCAAGGGGTCCAAATTGGGGGTCGGAATACGCTAACGGCTTCAAACAATGGTCAAAATCTGTGGGAGGTGGTATTGTATTCTTGGCTTCGTGAACTGAACAGATCAATTCCTTTTGGCCTGTGCTTACTCCCAAGTACGTAAACATGTAGTACAGACCGTAGTTGAAGTCAACATAACTGCATCACAATCGATTGGGTGGTTGGTAGCACATTCTATCAAGTTTGCTTTGTACGTCCGTACTCTATCATAAGAGGATCAACTCTCTTGGCTCCCTTGTATTTTCTTTTGGGATATTCCAAACTCCAAGAACTGAAGTACGGGAATTAAGATGGTGAAATTATGATTTGGAATTGGCGACATTCTACTAGATTGTAGTAAATAGTATTTACTATGTACTAGTAGTCATCTCGAGTCATGCACGAGTCCAGGACTAACTGATACTAGAAACATCTCGCGCAAGCTCACAGCTACATACGACAGTAGGCACCTAGCACTCATATCCCGGTTCAGAACTGGGGCACGCGGCGCAGGGACTCAGTTGGAATTATACGGAAATTCCTGCTTTCGATATGGACAAGAACAATGGGAAAAAGGTCCACGTGCAAAATTCGAATCTTTTGTATAGAAGAACTATTGCTTTTTCTCTCACATCCCCAATTGAAAGAAGCCTGGGGGTAACAAATGACATCCGATGATCATGCAAAATGAGAAAGAAATCAGACATTTCGAGAAAAGACATAAACGCCGGTCTGTACTCTTAGAAATATTAAGGAAAAATTATCTAGAAGCCACGGCCACGGCCACGACCACGGCCTCGGCCTCGGCCGCCTCGGGGACCACCGCCACGACCGCCGCGCCCACGGTCTGCCTCCTTGCGAGCCTTGTTCTTGGGCTTGGGGGCATCGTCAACAAGAAGTGTGTCCAGCGGCAAGCTGTCGGGGAGGATGTAGTAGCGAATGGTGGAACCGCGAATGTTGATAGTGTCGAGCGAGAGGGGGTCACGACCCTTAGGGGTCATCTTGACAGTTCGAAGCGAGGTGTTCATCTGAGGAGAGACCGAAGTGATGGTACCGTGAAGAATTGTGCCTACATGGGAGCCTTGACGTCAGCAACTCTAGCTCCTTTGAGATTGGCGGTGGACGGAAGTTTTGAAGCGCCTCAAGTTGTTTCAAGGTCGATATCACGAGGAGTTGGTTGGTTACACATACCATTCTTGAGCTCGATAGTCACCGTCTCATTCGCGCACTTCATCAAAAATCTGGTAGTATGGTTAGCAGACAGCTCTGGTAGGGAAAAAAGATGTTTTGCGAATCCCAGCGCGCATCGGCTGGACATGGCGGTGATATCGAGGTTGAGGGCGCAATTCACATACCGGACGAGCTTCATGATGGCAGATTATGCGCAAAGATGTGATAGAAGATCAAAGATGGAACCCAGCAGCTCGCAGGGTTGGTGGGGGATAGCCGTGTGGCAGTCGCGGGCATCGATGCTTGTCCGCCGTGCAGAGTCGGTGATCACGTGATGGAAAGGGAACACATCACGTGATTTTCATGGGCAGCGACAGCGTGAACCTCCAAGACCCCTCCCAGCGCAATCTCGTTTGGACTTCACCTTTATTCTGCGTGGCTGCTAATTACTATGCTTTCAATCAATTATCTATCATTTCGGTTCAGAGATATCTCATTCATTGCAATACATCGATCTTTCAATATAAGAGCCTCCAGTGACGACCTCTCTCACTAAAAACTGCTTGTCATGTACATTTCCTCTGTTCATACTTCTCAAGAAGTCCAAATCAGTCTGGCCAATTCCGTTCCAGGCTCGATGGAAATTTACATACATAGTATGAGGAGCTGAATCATGACTATCACGACCATAGTTCGATAAAATGATGTCCCGCACTTTCTGTAGAACTGAACAGTGAGCTCCACCCTACTTCTGGGGTTCAGAATCAATATCTTAGATCTTCTGGATCTAGAGCGCCTTGCAGCCCACAAGATGACTGCAGATATGGACGTCCTGTGCTCTAGTTTCCACACCCTCCATTCCATTCGGTTTAGTTCCACTTTTATAGGTTCGGCGGGGCTGCGGACGGCCTCGCGGGAGGCCGGGCAGATCCAGTACTACTATGGATGTGCGTCGCGGTCAACCCATGTGCAGAATACTATACGAAGCTCTCGAAACATCCGAAAAGGGAAATCCAGGCGCTTTTTTTTTCTTGGTTGCTCGCACTGGCATGCCAAGCCCTCGCGGTATCATAATGCTGATAAGGCTTTCCATGCAAGGCTGGACTAGGTGGTAAGCGAGACAGCAGATACAGTATGGAACGAAAGCCGAAGACGGGTCCCCGATGCGCCTAATCAGATTGACATTGCAGGTCGGAATGAACCGTACTATGTATGTACGAGTCATCCAACCAGGACTGTAACAGAAACGGGGAAAACGTGCCTTGCACAAGACAGGCCAAACGGCACGGCGTGATCAAGAGATCCTTGGATGTGGAGAGGGGCCGGGTCGATCGCGTGTCATGGTACACAGAGAGCCACATCCCCGGGACCCTCTTTGTCCATGACAAATGTCCATCTCTAAAGCTAGCGCCAAGACGTCGTCGTTTGCTCGCTACTTCGAACTTGGCCAAAATTACTGTTCTTCCTGATCGTTCACTCGTTACCGGGGATGTGTTTCTTACCTGGCTCCGCCCCTTAGCGTTACACGGTCTGACGCAACAAATAGATGGCTAATTTTGTAGGCAATTCGCGAAGTCGAAAAAGACTGTGGCTTACTTGACCCTCACAGTACATACACCAAGTGAAATGCGATGTTTTGTGGGCGTCATTAGGGTGGCCGAGTGCCGAGAAGCCATTGAAGTCCAGACAAGGCTGCAATCTGTTGTCCTAGAGCCCAGTCCGAAGCTTGCATCCGGATTCTCGAATGCTGATTTTACCATTCTTATCCTTTTTGTCTCTTCTTTTTCTTTCACCGTCATTTAGTCCCGGCGATCAGCACTCTCCGGACCCGAGGACTTTTCCAAATCCATCATTTGAGACATCATTAGATTGGCTTCGCGAGATTTTCTAGACTCCACCACCAGTGCTTAGAACATCGTTCTGATCATCCCGGGACCCTAATGCCTCTAACGGCGCGTTCGTGGGGAATGGGGCCAGAGACTTGGAAATGAAGGACCGAAACAACTTTGCCAATGGAGTTTACGAGCTATTCTAACATTGAAAGTGGTGTGGGTTCTTTCATGGTAGTGTTTGGATCGGCCATCTTATATTGGCATGAAATTTCCTTTTTTCTTTCTTTCCTTTTTTGTGAATGAATTTTCGTTTTCCTCTTCTCACTTCCCTTTTTATGAAACTTCGAATGACGAACTGACTCGAGTGCGACTAAAGTTTTCATCTCATCATGGTCAGCCACCCACATGAAGCCGGCGTCTCGGCCCCCAAACTTTCTTGGGGGCCCATTTGCTGCATGGGGCGAAAAGTCCACTTTACCCAGAATCAAAGCTTTCCCCTGTGTTGCTCAAGGATCAATACGCCGTGGCCCCAGACCCAATTTCTCCCGAGCTTCTTTTCCCGTCAATGATGCTAGAGAGTTGAGTTTAACAACGGAGAGTCCGATGTCAGTTGTGGGGACTTGAAAAATACTCTCTCCACTTGACCATGTAAGGCCCTTGTTTTATGTTATTTTTTTTTTTTTTTTTTTTTTTTTTTCTCCTTTCTTTCTCGCTCTCTTTGTTTGGTCCACTAAATGAAGATAAATAGGGTTTTACGGTGTCTTTTCGGTTTCCGCACTTTATAAGATAGGCAATA
>Ga0102593_1001280_pt1 | contig 25696 bp, 33 predicted proteins | sample AraplaCol_mMS_r2_2_FD_76862 | JGI IMG/M metagenome (GOLD analysis project Ga0102593, IMG submission 76862) | Arabidopsis root microbial communities from North Carolina, USA - plate scrape MF_Col_mMS_r2 (SPADES assembly) (version 2) | ecosystem: Host-associated > Plants > Roots > Endosphere...
TCCAACGCGTTTCTGTTGGGCCATGACCGCTACCAAGTGGAGGTCATCGGGCCGGAGGGCATGTTCACGGCGTCAAACGGGATGCGGATGGCAGCGCACCGGACATACGACGATGCCATCAACGGCTATGATCTAGTACTCGTTGCCGGAGGGCCGAGACTGCCCGAGGATCTGCCGGACGAGTCTATGGTGGAATGCGTTCGGCGCCTTTCAAAAAGTTCACGCCGAACGAGTTCGGTCTGCACGGGAGCGTTCGTCCTTGGGCAGGCTGGTCTCCTTGCCGGGAGACGGGTTACGACTCATTGGCAAAGCGCCGACGCTCTTGCAAAGCGCTTCCCAGACACGGTGGTGGACCGCGACCGTATCTACGTTAAGGACGGCGACCTGATTACCTCGGCCGGGGTCACGGCTGGAATCGATCTTGCGCTTGCCATCGTGGGGGAGGACCACGGAAGTGCTGTCTCCCTCGCGGTCGCAAAGCGCCTGGTGGTCGTCGCCAGACGCCAGGGCGGACAGTCACAGTTCAGCCCATATGTCGTCGCTCCGTCGGATCCGAGGTCTCCGTTGGCAACGATATCGGAATTCGTGATGGCAAACCTGAGGGCTCGCCCGAGTCGGGACATGAGCATTAGGATTGCAAAATCTCGACGACCGGCGACAGTAGCTCGATCGCAAGCAGCCAAAACCTGATCGAGCTGAGCGACACTCATGAACGACGGCAAGGACGATAGGCGGTGGCTCTTGACCATCGGGACGGCCTGCGCGAGATCGAGTTCTATAACTCCCGCGTTCCAGCAAAACTGCAGAAAGACCCGAAGTCTCGATGAAATGATCTTGGACGTGGCGGCTGTGTGGCGTTCGAATTGGCTGGCTAGATAGTCGCAAATATCATCGTACTGAAGGTGAGTTATGCCTGGCCCGTCGATCCATGAGGCGCCCAGAAATTGCTTGCTATACCTGAGTTGCGCCGAAATCGTCGATGCGGCGTATCCTCTGCGACGGAGCTCGATGGCAAACCGGCCTGTCAGGTCGTCGATTGGGTGAACGGCCGGCGGTGCTTGGTGTACCACGCCCGCCACTATGAGCTTCGCCCTTAAATGCCGGATCGAACGGCGCTCCCCGTGTCGCAACGTGGCCATGGCGGCCCGGCATTCGATAAAGCGGTCGATATCATCGTAGAGGACCACTGTCGGTTCGCCGTTCCGGCAATCTCTCTTCCACTCGACAAAGGCCGAAGATCGTCGATCCAATGCTTTTGGCACTATAGCCTTGGTCCATCATCATGTTGACGACGCGTCGCGCGCAGTCCTGATGTGGCCAATCGTTGATAATTTGTGGGAGAATCGTGTTCTCCACCGGCAAGATCGTCATGCTAGTCTCCGCTTAATTTTAACAGCGGAGACGGGATATTATGCCGAGCTTACCAGGCGGCTTCACCTGAAATCTCGGGATTTAGGGAACGGGCTCGGCATAGTCTCCGGCTCGGGATAAACGCCCGATCTTCATATCGATACGCTGAAGGTGACGAGCAGGAATTTTCACTAAAATGCTCAAGCCAGCGAGTTGGAAGCGGCGCCTGCACCTCCAAAGCCGCTTTAGTTATCAAGTATGGAGACCTCGGATGCATCCGTGACAACAGGTTTCGCCGATGGTTTTGGGAACGGATGAACTGGAACTGGAAGTGATCCGAGGCGCGCTTCTGTCTCCGGTGTGACATGACAGCGCAAACCTGAGACTGGCCCGACACCATACCGGGCGAAGTACGGCTTTATGAGGTTGTAGCCACGCTGGTCGCCTGATTGAAAGTGACGGAAAATCCAGTAGGCGATCAAGTCCGCCATCTGAATGAGGCGCGATGCTTTTGAATCCAGAAAAAGCGGGACTTCGGCAAAGTTTCGAAGTTGCCCGTTGGCATGCCCACGTGCTTGAACACATGAGACAGGGTCTGGATTTTCTCCTCGTAATTGCTTTTGTCGAGGATGACCAAGCCGCGTTGGGGGTTCTTTTTCTTATAGAGTGTCTTCAGATATCCATCGAAACACGAAGCCACTTCCTCGAAACTCCGAGCCAAAATATCGTTAGGAGAAAAGAGCTTCTTTTCGATGACGCAGGCGTAAACCTTCAACTGCAACTGCTTGTCGGCCAGTAGCGACAAGATATCGACGACGGCTTGAACTCTGTCGTTGGGAGACACACCTTTCCAGGTACCCGTTGCCCGAGCGCATTGGGTTTCCATGGAACTCGATTTCTCGAGGATTGGTCGAGCTAAAGCGCGCCGCTACAGGATCTATCTGGGCTTCCAGCCAATGCGTTTGGCGCTCGAATATGCCAAATCCAGCAAGGACAAAGAAGTCGGAGCTTGGATCATGCGAGTGACCAGACTCGTCGAGATATAGTAGATGCAACCAATCCCCCTGAAACGAAAAAGCGGACCGCACGCGGTCCGCTCCAATTCGGTAAGCCGAGTGAAACAATCGTTCAACGCACCGACGGATCAGCGCTCTCGACTATGACCAACATATATCGGTTGCGTGTCGGCTTTTCAAGGGGCGGCTTCGCATGGCTCACAATCGCGAAGGTCCAGCATTCGCGGCTTCACGTCATCTGTGATCCGCCTCCATCAGTCATAGGCATCGACGCTAACCTGATGGGCGGAGCTAAAAGAAGGTAGCGTCAGGTATCGAGGGCTACAACAAAATCCGCATCAGCATGATCGTTGTTTGTCGGAGGCAGGTCCATGGAGGCGTTCCAATCCCGCTCTTGATGGATGGCTTCGCATCGGCGACCAGAATTGGGACGCAGCGCAAACTGCGTCCCTGAAGTTGATGAGGTCAGAAGGTCAGATCGCAGGCTTGTCGGATGGCGATCTGGACCGGAGACGGCGGGATTGCCGGGTCGAACTCCCCTTTCGGCACCAAAGGTGGCTGCGCCAGGAAGCGAGGCTGGCTGCCTCGGTGAGCTTGTGCCGCATGGACCAGGAACGGATGGCAAAGGAAAACGGTACCGGCCGGACCAGTTGCCAATTCCTCTGGGCAATTGGCAGAGGACGCATAGCCATTGACCGAAAGTTGCCTCAGCGACAGTCCCGCTTCGCCATGGGGTAGAAGCTCGCGCGCGATAATTTTGTGTGAACCTTTTCGAATCCGGGTAGGAGCGTCTTTCTCGCCAACATCGGACAGCAGGAACAGCATGAGCAGGGCTCGACCCTGGCTCTTCACATTGACCCGCAATTCCATGAAATCGGCGGAATCGCCGAAGCTCATGTCGACGTGCCAGCCATCGTCACCCGGTGGCTCTGCGCATGGAAAGCGAATGGGGAAAGAGCCAAGTCCGCGGGGGTGCACCCAGCGATCCGCTCCGACGAGGTCGTCGTAGGCGGCGCGCAGCCTCGGCGTATTGGCCGCCTCCACGAACGGCGGCGTGTACTTTCCGGCAACGCGGATGACAGGCTGGTGCCAATCCTGCGGCCGCTCGGACGAGAGGCCGATGTCGGTCCAAAGTTCCGCCCTGCATCGCGCAGCCAGCTCCGGGCTAAAGGCGTTCTCAAACCTGGTGAAGCCGTCATCAATGAATTGCTGGACCTGACCAGCAGTCAGCCCGGTATGGTGTTGATTTGGCATGATGGTCTCCCATGGCGCCCGCACTGCGGGGCCATTCTAATCTTTTCGAAAAGAAACTGATTGAGCAGCGCTTCGCGGTTCAGATCAGCGGGAAGAAGGAAGACATGAACATCATTGCTCCTGTTTGCTTACGAGATTGTCCATTTAATGACGGAGTCCCTCGACCGGGACTACCGTTATACGAAGCTCCCGCCAGACTCCTACTCTGGAATCATTCCCGCCGTCAGGTTGACATAGGCGGCCGTCATGGACCGGGCTTTGTCGGAGGCCAGAAAGGCTGCCGTTTGCGCCACGTCATCCAGTGTGGGCAATCGCCCGAGCATCGTCGTCTGGGCGCCGCCGCCGAGCCATTGGTCGACCGTCAGTCCCAGAGCACCGGCTTTTGGTGCAAAGAGTTCGCCTGTATAGGATCCCGCCTGCGGGGCATCGGAAATCGCATGCGGGCCCAAACAAACGACACGAATGTTGCGCGGCCCCAGTTCTGCTGCCAGAACCCGGGAGAAGGCCTCTACGCCTGCGCAGGTGACACTGTAGCCCAGATGGCCAGGAGGTGCCGTGCGTCCGGCAGGCGTCGAGAGCGTGAGGATGACGCCCTGGCCTCGCTTGCCCATATGCGGCACCACCGCCTTGCAGCTGTTGAACAACGAGGTCAGGAAATTCTCTACCGGACTCAGGAAGGTAGCGAGATCGAGGTCGTCGATATGGGAGCCCTGATCGTGCAGGAAGCTGGTGGCATTGATCGCAGCATCAATGCCACCGATGCGCGCGGCGAGCGCCGAGACTGCCTTGGCGGTACCTGTCTGGTCAAGGCAGTTCACGGTAAAGGTCTCGACGTCACCGCCCGCGTTGCGCACCTGCTCTGCCGCGGTATCTAGGCGCTGCTGATTTCGCGCGCCCAGCCAAACGCGACCGCCTTCCGCGACAAAAACCTTGGCCATTGAAGTGCCAATCGCCCCGCTGCCGCCCATTATGACGATGTTCTTTCCCTCCAGAAGCATGGAGTCCCTCCTTTCTTTTCCGTGTGTCAGCCATCGCCGCTTTTCAGCGTCGTGCCAGTTGATCGCGATGGGAGTAACTGCTATTCGTCAACCGATTGGTTGATGGTCATCTATTAGGCCATACACAAAGGGACGTCAACCAGATGGTTGATGAAAATCATGATCTCTGAAGACGAGCGACTGGACGCGATCTTTCATGCACTGTCGAACCGAACTAGGCGGCGGCTACTCGCCGATGTCAGCGCTCGGCCCGCCCGTGTCAACGAGCTGGCGCGGCCCTATGACATGTCGGTCAATGCCATTTCCAAGCATCTCTTCGTGCTGGAAAAGGCAGGATTGATCGAGCGGCGGCAGGAGGGGGGCAGCCAGGCTTGCGTGCTCGCGCCAGGCGCGCTTGCCGACGCCGATACCTGGATTTCCCATTACCGGCAGTTTTGGACGAGCCAGCTGCACGGCCTCGCGCAATTCGTCGAAAGCCGGGATGACAGTTGATGAAGCCGACCGAGCTATTTGTCTCGCAGGTGGTGAAGGCCGAGCGCAGCAAGGTGTTTGCCGCCTGGACGAAACCCGAGCTCGTCCGGCAATGGTGGGGCCCGCCGCCCTTTACCTGCCCGGTCGCCGAGATCGACCTCAGGGTGGGCGGCAGCTACCGGCTTGCAAACCTGGGGCCAGATGGTCAGATCATATGGATCAGCGGCACGTTCACCCGCGTCGAGGTTCCGGACGCGCTGAGTTACACCTGGATGCTAGACACGCACAGCTCCGGGCCTTCTCTGCTGCATGTCAATTTCTTCGATCACCCCGATGGTACCGAAGTTCGCATTCACCATGAGCGCTTCGCCGATGTAACTGTACGCGACGAACATGCCTTGGGCTGGCACGGCTGTCTCGGCAAATTTGCACTGTTTGCGGCTGCCAACAGGCTTTGACTGTATCAGTCTCCGGTCACTTCCTCTGCCCGGATGCGGCCGCGATATTTACGTACTTTGGCTTTGTTGCCGCACGTATCCATCGAACACCAGCGGCGAGGCTTCGACCTCGAGCTGTCAAGGAAAAAGCCGCCGCAAGGATCGCCTTCGCATCGGCCGATACGCCTCTCGATGGGTATGAGTTCGAGGCTCGCAATCGCCAGAGTTACGCGTCTAATCGGCAGCATGAAACGCGATCCAGGATCGCTGTTCCCGCCGGGCACCTTCTCCGAATGCAGTCCGCCATCGCCGAGCATTTCAGCCAGTAGCGTGCGTAGCGCCTGCATCGTCTCGTCCATCCGGGGGGAACTCATTCGATGCTCAAGCCGATCACGCCAGATTCGACGCAGGTACAAGGCGGCACGATGTGCCGATGCGGTGTCGTCGGGATTGTCGGGCGCCTGGCCTTGCAGTAAGCCAACCTCCTCCTCAGTCAGGAGCCCAGCCGGCAACGACCATTCCACCAGGGCGGAATAGCTGGGGATGAAATCGACCTGACTGCCGCCCCGCCAGTGCAAGGTGTTGGCGAAATCGAGCGCCGGATCCCCGGCCAACATCCGCATCCGTCCAAGGTCGGAAAAATACGCGCGCACCGCGGGCAAAGGGGCTGCTGATCGGACCATGTAACCATTTAAGCAGCGACAGCATGATCTGCAAGGAAGACATTGGCTGGTAACGCCACCCTTCATAACTTGATTCCCTCCCATTGCCGATGTAACTATCTAATAGGTTACATCAATCAACCCTCTGTGATCGGATTGGGGCGATGCAGGAGATCAAGACATGGGCGGCCCTGTCGCTCTCTTTGCTGGCACCAGCGCCACAGGTAGAGGCGCGCCAGATCGACGACCTCTATGTCGCCAGGGCAATCGTGACCGGACAGGGAGAAAGTAACCGTCAGCCCGGCTTTAGGGATTGCCTTGAGCGTGTACTGATCCGTGTGTCCGGCGACCAGCGGCTGCCGAAAAACCCAGGCTACGAACGGCTCCGGGCCAGCGCAGGAGACTATCTGAGTTCCTTCTCCTATCGCGACCGGCTGGCGGGCAAAGCCATTCACGACGAACAGGGCACCCACGACCGCCCGCATGACCTGACTTGTCGCTACGATCTCGCGGTTATCAACAATGTGCTTGCTAAACTCGGAAGCCGTCCCTGGCTCGAAAAGCGACCGACGCTTGCCGTCTTTCTCGATGTCCAGCCTAACGGCTCGCCCTACCGTGTTTCGCCTGTCGATCCGCGTGATCTCGCGATGCGGGAGTCTTTTGCGCTTGGCGCCGAACCGATGGCTATGGAGGTTCGCTTTCCGGCGCAGGGCGATATCGATGCCTGGGCGCTAGGTCCCGCCGCCCCCGAACTTTCAGAAAGGGCCGAAGCGGTCGGCGCCGATCTGCCTCTGGTGGGCCGGCTCATTTGGAGCGACGCCGATCTGGGTTGGGTGGCAACCTGGCGGCTGAGCGCTGGCGGCATAGAACAGCGCTGGACGGTTCGCGGTGTCAACTTCGATGAGGCCTTCCGTGTGGCCGTGCGCGGGGTCGCCCAAATCCGGTCTGGAAACGGTAGTCCTTAAAATCAATCGGCCATGTCGGTGATACGGCGATCGATAGATTGACGCAGCCAGACTTGCTCATTTTATCCGCAACAATTTCGTCCTCGGCCCGGTCCCGACAGCGGCGGAAATTCTTCTCCACACGGCAGGTCTAATGAGCGGTATGCGGCGGCTGGGGGAGCGACACGAACACTTTAAAACGCCCTATTGGCGTATCTCTAGGGTGGCGGATTGGCGCTCGCCCGCTACTTGCTTGATCATCCTCGCGTGGTCGAGGGCCGGCGCGCGCTAGATTTCGGGACAGGTTCAGGCATTGTTGGCATAGCATCCGCAAGGCCGGTGCTTCCCAGATCATTGCTTCAGATGTGGATCCCTGCGCCATCGTGGGCAGTTCAGTAAATGCCAATGCGAACGGAGCTGAGCTCTTGCCGCTGCTCGGCGATCTCACCGCCGCCACCGGAGGTCGATGTAGTTCTCGTCGGCGACCTCTTCGACGACGCGGTGCTGGCGGCACGCGTAACTGCCTTTCTCGACCGATGCCTGGGGGCGGGCATGGCGGTCCTTATCGGTGATTCCTATCGCGCTGACCTGCCTACGACGCGGCTCGTTGTGATCGCCAAATGTCCCGGCCCGGACTTTGCCGGCTTCGCGTCCGATGCGGGTAGGCTCAATACTGTATTCCACTTCCGGACCGAGACTTCCGGCCGAAGACCGGTAGAGGGCCACGGCCAGCCCGTCATTATCCAACGCAAGCGATCCGTCGGGCATGTGCTCGCCGTCCTCTAGGCGGACCAGCGTCGAGAATACGCTCGTTGCGTGCCCGCCGTACGAAGCGCCAGACCGCTCGCCAAAGTCATTCAGCAGGATTGGCTTCATCACGCCCGCATGCCGCAGCACATCGCCAATTCTCGGCAGCAATGCATGACGCGCCGCAACCTTTCATCGCGCAGCACGCCATGCATCGGCCGGTTGCCCTACATCGGTGTCGAATTCGAGGGCGGCGAGCGCTTGCTTGACCTCCCCTTGAAACAAATTGCGCCAAAGCCCGTCGATCCGACCCGCCAAATCGGAGGGCGACATGGTAGAGAGGCGACAAGCCCGATGGCGCCCTTCTCAATCATTGGAAAAGTGCCGTTGATGGCGCAGTGCCGGACAGGCTAGCGCCAGGAAGATTGCTCCTGCGACATAGGTAAGATCCTCACGGTCTATGTCCTCGCCACATTCCCGGCCGAGAACACGATTTCCCATCGGAAGCGCCTGACGAGCGTCATGCCCAATGCGAGCGGATAAGGTTCGGACGGTCTTTCAGACGATTTAGCTCACCATTCGGATCATGCAGCGGCGCGCAATGATGGACCTCCGCAAGCCAGATTGATGAGAGGAAGCGATGCGGATGCCCCAGCTGCCTTCACGCGCCTGGTCGACCACAGCTTCCACGCTTCGGTAGAGCAGGTCCACCGCTTGGCCCTCTGCCGTCAGCCCACTATCGGCTGGCGTTGCGCATCGTCTGCGTGGTGCAATCTGACGGCCAAGGGCTCGCCATGTGGAAAGCTGACGATCTCGTCCGGCAACGGCCAGTTTGCGATTGCTTCCGGCTCGCCCTCCGCATCGGGGGCGACGGTCGCGAGCTGCGAAGCGAGTTGGTCCAGAACTGTCCTCACCTCGCGCGGCAACCCAGTTGAAAAGGGAGAAAGGTCCTTTGACGGACCCCAGTAGTCCCACGGTTTCAGTTCCAGCTTACGCAGGGCCGCCATTTCTCGAAGCAGGCTTCCCGCTACGAACCACTCCCCCTCAAGGTTAAGGCTAGACACGCCAAATCGCGAGGCCATCTCCGGATTGCCTTGGATCCGGAACCATGCTTCGCTGGCGGTCAGGAACCGCTCACGCGGCACGTCCATAGTATCGAAAGAAACACCGCCGATAGCCGCAAACTCAACGTCGAGCCGTTTCCAACGCCCGCATTCATACCATTCGCAAAGCCAATGATCTTCCCAGCGGCCAGGTACCAGATAGTCAGCGAACCCGACTCGGAGGCGAGCTGGCACGCCTCGCTCTCGAAATGCACTGACGGCTATTATAGCGAAATCTCGGCATACGCCGCCGACCTTGGGCTGTGCGTCCTCGCGGTCGAGCAAATTCCGGTTCGTAGCGATAGATAGGATATCGGCCACCGAGCGAAGGTTCAGATCGGCGGCCTGTTCAGCTGTGAAGCCCCGCTCCTTGGTCTCAGTCCCGCGAGGATGCTGCAGGAACGAACTAATCCACCGGGCAATTGACCTAGGTTCGGCGCCAAATCGCAACAATGTTTCTCGATATGGCCCAGGTTCCGAATAGGCGCTTTGGGAGGCATAGAAGTTCTTACTCATTGATGTCTCTTTCCCGTTGAGAGTGAGACACGATAAGGAGGGCAAATTTTGCAATATTGTCAATCGGTCGCTGTTGGATTCCACGCGGAATGAACGGTTTGATTGCCCCATGTAACCACCTATGCAGTTACGCTACTTTTGACAGGACGTTTCAGGAGCCACTCGAAAAACCCGGGTTGACCCTCACGCGGCGTGAGGGCTTAGGCACTCTTTTAAGGATGCAGACCTTGAGGAATTACACCGTAAAACAGCTTGCTCATCTCGCCGGGGTCTCGGTCAGCTCCGCACCATTATGACGAGATTGGCCTGCTGCGGCTGAGTTCACCGGAACGAACCGCTACCGCTATTATGGTGAGCAGGAATTGCTCCGCTGCGATCGACGAGTCTCGGAGGATTGCTCGTGCCTTTTGTCGGGGAGCGTAGCCGGAGCCTTGTGCTGCGAGCTGCTGTAAATGCCGTGTAGGGCATCGTGGCTGCGGCATTGCACCGTTTCGGCGATCACCGCGTCAACGCCCCCTGAGTTCTCATGGCATACTTTCGGCCCATTAGTCCTTCGACAGCAAGCCAGCTCTCATAAATGCCTAAAGATCGCCACTGCCGCCGAGACAAGTTGGGCATTGTCGCGCGCGATCTCTCCGTTAGGAAGGTGCTTTCCGTCCTCCAGGCCCACACGCGTCGAAAGATGTTCCAAGCGCGCGCGCCGTACGAAGGGCCAGACCGTTTGGTCATAACCGTGCAATAGGATCGGCCGTTTCACGTCGACCTTTCGCAGCAGGGACAGGATGCCATCGCAGCTCCTCATGGCCTCCTCGTTGTCGCTTTCATGATCGAGCTCGACGAGAATGCGCAAGACCCGGTCATGACCTTCCGTTTTGACGAATCGTTCCGCATCCGCGACCGTTGCCAGACCGGCTTCTATACCGATCCCCTTTCGGTGAAGCAGATCCATAACGCCGGGCGCATCGGTTTCAGACAGGTTGACGGATGCGTAGTCGGGAAGGACATGCCACCGGGCAATAGCTTCTCTGGTGCGCTCCTCGTTGCCCTCTATCCACGCGCCGGTCGAAACCCCGATGAATGTGCCGGGACAGCTCTGACGTATAGCGGCAACCGTTTCGTCAACAGCAGCCAGGGTCTCACGCCCCGCTCTATCGCGGGGATGCACATGCAGTTCCGCAGCGCCAGCTTCGACGACGGCAACAGCGTCCCGCACCATGTCCTCAACGGTTGAAGGGAAAAGCGGATGGAAATCCGGGTTTCGGCTGCCATTGATGCATGCTTGGACTATCATGTTATAACCTTTCGGTCATTGGCTCCACCAAACGTCTGGAATATTGCAGGTTCCGTCGACGGATCATCATGACAAATTCAGATATCCCCGGAGGCCGCGGCTGGTACGTCAGTCTTTGGACCGCCAGGCCTCCACCAACTGGGCGACCTCGTGGGCAAGACGGTTCAAAATACACAACGATCCCTCGTGGTCGCCACTGGCAAACCCGTTCCAGATCATCTCAATTCGATCGGCAAGCTCGGCAGGTGTGACAGGCAAGGAGGCGGCAAGCCGCATGGCGCCCTTTTCGTTCATCACATACGTGCCGTTCATGGCACAGATCACCTGGGCCATGCAGGCAAGCGCTCTAAAGATCGAGCCGGCAATATAGCTCCGGTCGTTCCTGCCAATCGCCTTGGCCGCATTGCCGGCGGCAAACGCGATTTCCCATTCAAACTGCTCGACAAGCGCCAGACCGAGCGCGCGCGGATAGGGATCGAGGCGCTGCTTCAGTTTATCAATGCTGCCGCTCGCGTCGAAGATCGGCTTGCAATGGTGGATTTCCGCCAACCAGATCGTCGAGACGAAGCCATGGGGATGGCCGGGTTGGTAGTCCACCTGGACAATGCCGTGCCATGCATCGTCAATCGTGGCTTCAACATCCTCCACACAGCGATAGAGCAGGTCCACGGGCATGCCGCCAACGGTCAGCCAGCCACCTCCGACGATCCGGGGACCCCATTCGCCGATTGGGGTTAGCGATGTCCCGGAGCCGGGATCTACGAAAGGCGAGATCGCCCGTACCAGGTCCTGAACAAGGAATGGAGACTGCGAATGAAAATAGAGACCGAGATCATAGTCCGACCCAGGGCCTTCATCGCCCCTCGCACGGGAACCGCCAAGCACGACAGCCTCAACCCCGGGGGCAGCGGCAAGGGCGGTTGCCATCCCTTTGATGGCAGGATCGAACATCAGAATATTTCCCTAATCCAGCAGGATTTTTGTTGACCGGAGTGGGGCAAACGGGTTTCCATTGAAGTCCTCACCCTCGATTGCTAGCTCTCGTAGTCTCCAATTAATGCAGAGGCGTTCGAGTTTGAAGCCATCTCATGAATCCTCTGTCGATCTTGCCGGCCGCGTCGCTGGTAGTCCTGACGACGCAAGACGAGTGCAACTGCCGTCCCTCTCCCTGATGCTTGCAGCGGTAGAGAACTCCAATTGATCAGACCAGCCGACGCACCCCTTCGACATGAAGGACAGTGCATTGACGCAGAGCGGCGCGAGTTCTACGGCCAGAGCCCTCACAAGTCCCTCAAGCGGGGCCGCCGCGCAAGCGCCAGCCCCATGCCGAGAGCTCCCACCCACAATAACGATCTCTGCGTTTTCGATCTTGATGTCGTTCATGTCTATCTCAGTTTCCGATGGTAAGAAGGTGTGTTGCTTCGACCGGAAATAAAACGGAAGGTTCCGATTGTGCCATCGGTTTGTCCGATGGGCGCTTTGCCCAAGATGTCCCCTTCGCATTGACGGCGACAACGCGCTTCAGCCAATTATGGAACAAGATGTGTACTTGGAAGCTTGAGGGTGCAGGTCGTCTCCATTCCTTTGTGTGCGGGCAGCCAGTGCCTCATTTGTTATCGCTAGCCCGCGCTCGCTCTGTCGCCCGAAGGGCCTCGAGCAACAGACCCTGCATGAGACGCTGGAGTGCATCTGTCGCCGCCCGAACATCGGCCATTGCCTTTCCTACTTCCTCCTCCTTAAGCGGCAGGGCACTTGCCGATGCAAGCTCACGCCGCGCTTCGCGCAATTGGCGAAGCGCCTGAACGGTTTGCTTTCGGTTTTCTCGCAAGAGCCGACGAAACTCCGTGCGGACATCATCCGGATATGCCAAGAACGCGCCTTCAGCCAGAATGGACATGGCGGGGGCGTCACGATCCATTTTGAACACGTAGCCGAGGGAGAAGAAATTTCCGAGCAGCGACGCGATGAAGACGGCCAACAGGAGCAAGCGAGGCCATGTAAATCGTTTCACGGGCGGCTTCCTTCTTCTTGTGTGAAGATCGACGTCTGCGCCACTTCGGAGGGGGGGACGCCAATGGCAAAGGCCAGAAGGGCGTCGTCGGAAATGTCCACTTGCGCCCCCGCGGCCCAGTAGCCACTGGCCGCAGACAGTGTGATGACAAATGCCGTGCTTGCCGCTGTTGCCGGAATTGACCACCATCGAGGACCAACCGTAAGTCCGACCCTGCGTCTGGACTTTGCAACTCTTGTCATCACACGGCGAACGAGCACTTTCTCGTCGACTGACGTTTTCGCCGCGTCGAGAACAAGATAATCGAGCGTTTCATCGTCGCTGAGCGCAGCAAGCCGGTGCCCAGTCAGAAACCGTGATGCCTCTTGTCGAAAAGGCGCCGGCCATGTCGCGGTGTCGGGCCCAAACCTGACCTTCAGGTTCTCGAACTCGTCTCTGTTCATTTTGATACCCTTTCATCCCTTGGTTCGGATTCACCAACCTTCGTGAGCCGGGCGCGCAGCGTCCGCCTTGCCCGCACCAGCAGCTGCTCGACCGAACCTGCACTGGTTCCCATAGCTTCTGCGATCGAGGGGACGTCAAGGTCAGCAACAGCACGCAGGAGCAGCGCCATGCGCTGCCGTTCCGGTAACGTGTCGAGACCGGCGCGGACGATGGCCAGTTCCTGGCGTGCGCCGATCAGCGTATCCGCTGGCGGATCCTCTGAGGCAAACACATCGTCCGTGTCGTCAAATCCGAGAAACACCCTGAACCGGCGCCACCGCCTCACGTCGATGCATCGATTAACGGCGATCCGATAGATCCAGGTGGTCGCGCGTCCTTTTGTGGGATCGAAGCGCTTTGCGTTATTCCATACGGCCATGAAGACATCCTGAACGACATCTTCCGCCTCGTGGGCTCCGCCGAGATAGCGTGCAGCCAATTGCTGCAGACCGCGTCCGTGTCTATCTATCAGCTGCCGGAGGGCAGCCTGCTCGCCAGCAGCAATACGGGCGAGCAGCTCCCCGTCATCGAGACGCTCCGGCAGTCCTGCTGTTTCCGGGCCACGCGCTTGGCTCACGCGGCTTTATCTCCAATGGCGGCGAATGACGCCGACTGTTCCGCCGGGGCCATTGTGAACCCCGATGGAGCGCACGCGATAGGGACCTCGCGCCGTCGCAGTATTGCCTGAATAAGTCCCGCCATTTGGACCAGTTGCGGAATAGCTGCGGCGGCAGCGATCAACGACACCATCACGGCAGGTCGAACTCGAGGTGTAGGTCGCGCCGTTCGGTCCGACGCGCGTCGTCTGTCCTGAATAGATGTTCCCGTCTTTCGTTCCGCTGCGGGTGATCTGACCGCCGCTTCGCGTACCCCTCGTCAACTCGGCCGACATCGCCGGGATCGGAACCAGCATTACGACAATACCAAGTGTGGCAAATATTGGTTTCCAGCAAGTCATCATCGTCATCTCCTTATTGTCAATGGAGTTTTTGGTTTGTAACCGCAGTCAAATCAACGGCTGAACAGAATGCTGCGAATGACGAGAAATTCCCCATTCGACAGTTTTTCATTCCCGTCCCGGTCGGCGAGATCGAAAAGGGCGTGCGCGCCCGAAACTCGTCTACGGACACCTTGCCATCGCCACCGGTGTCCAGACGGAGCATCTGGTTTCCGATAAACGCCTGCATCGCCATGGCGTGATCCATGATCGCGTCTCGGAGCCGTTCCGTTTCGTCCTGGTCGATTGCACCATCTCGGTTGACGTCGAGGCGCGCGAACAGTTTGCTGCGGGCCTCCTGGATCTCATCGCGCGTAACGGCACTGTCCTTGTTCTGGTCGAGCCGCTGCAGAACAGGCAAACTTGTTTGCGCCTCCGCCGAAAATGCTGGCACTGAAAGCGCCGCCACCAGCGCCGCGATCAGTGCGTATGGCTTCTGTTTCATTGGTCGGGGTCCTCTTGTTGCGTTGTTTCCGACTGCCGATGGGCAGCGACACCGACTGATACGACGCAGCAACATGCCTCCTACGCCATCGGCTGCCGAATTCGACAGGCGGAGACACAGCAGTGAACCTTGCCCCTCAAACAGAAAAACGCGAGACCGCTCGTAGGAACCCCGGTCAGCGCCCGTAGAAGAGGGCATTGATGCCAATCCCATCCGAGGAAAGGGGAGAATAGAATGAACGTGAAACCGCTGGTTTGCGTAATGTTTTTTCTGGCGACCGGCAGCGCTTGTGCGGCAGACGGACAAAAGGCCCGCCAGGTCTTGCGCCAAATGGATCAAAATGGTGACCGAGCACTTCAGTTCAGCGAGTTGCAGGCGGCGCGCGCCGCTTTGTTCGGCCGCCTGGACGCAAATCGAAATGGCGTGCTCGAAAAAATTGAGGCACAGGCCGCCCTTGAGCGTGCGAGGGAGGGCGGCAGGCTTCAAATGGCAACCGCTGGCGGCTTGGAAATGCAAGCGCACCGCATGGACGCGAATGGCGATGGTCGAATTGATAGGGCCGAATTTGCCCAGTTCGTTCCTGATCGTCTTCTGCAGGCAGACAGCAACGGCGACCGCAGCCTTTCCCTGTCTGAGCTCAGGGCTCTGCGCAAACGTTAATCGCCGCCCTCTCTCTAATGGAGAGATCCAAAATCATGAATAAGGCGATCGCCGCATTGGTGCATGTAAACTGGTGTTTTGCGCAGTTATCGTTCTTACCGAGCGCACGACAACACCTTTCAACCCATGTCGGTCCCCGTAAGCAATATTCGTCACCTTATAATCGACACGGCTAATCCCGTAGCGATCGAATAGGAAGCGATGCTGCGATCGATGAAGCAGAGCGACACCAACTGGAAACCCTGGTTGAGCCTTTCGACCGGCTTGGCCCTGCTGACGGCTGCGGTTTCATTCTCAGTGGCCTACGCGGTAACCGGCTCAGCCTTCGGCACCGTTCCGACGCCCGTCTTGAGAACTTACGGCGGAGTGACGACAGACGGTCTTGCCAGGCTCGAGGTCTGGCGACTCGTAACCGCGCAGCTTGTCCATGCCAAGCAGGCGCACATGATGCTCAATGCCATCACGCTTTTGCTTCTGGGGAACCTTCTGGAGCGCCGAGTGGGGCGCACAGCTACACTCCTTCAATGGGTTATCGCCGGCGGCATAGCTACGGCAATCAGTCCCCTTTCCGTGGCATGGCCCTTTAACGTCGGAACAGGTGCGTCGCAGGCAAACTTCGCCTTCGCGGGCTCTGCATTAGTCCTTACGCTCACTGGCCAGCTGCGGAGAAGCCTCGCGTGGCCAGTGATAGTCCTTGCGCTATTGCCAGGCCTAACGCTTGACCTGTGGCATGTGGGGTACCCCAAGCTTGGCCACGTTGCAGGTCTGTCGGTCGGCGTGGCGGGCGGCGTTCTATTGACGCGATTGGAAAAACTACGTGCAGCTCAGAACTCTTGATACAGGGCGATATATGAACTCAGGTGTTGGGCACGGAATTTGTGCCGCGAGGAGAGGTGGCGTTATCCTCGCGGATTGAGAAAGAGCGGACTGGTAAGTCATCTCCGACGCTCTCGGAATGTGGTAGGGCTGACCGAGGTGGTAGCGCTCGTAGACGACCCGTTCAGACGCGATCTTGGAACTCAAGCACTCGGATTTTGAGTTGGGCAGTCGCATCTGCGTCATAGGATGGGAGCGAGTTGTCGGCGAAGCAGTGCTGATCGCCGGGGTACAGGAAAAGTTCCGCGTCCTCGACCTTCTGCACGATCCCGCGGGCTGCGTCGATGTCGCCTCGCCCACGAAGATCGGGTCGCTGTCCATCCCGTGGATCTGGATCGCGACGCCGTCCGGCCAGGGCCAGAAGCCCCACTCGCCGGTGATAGGCAGGCAAGAGTAAAAGAGCAGGGCTCCGCGGGCTCCGGGCCGTGTCTGTGCAAGCTTCTGTACCGGTAGCACTCCGAATGAGAACCCAGCGTAGACGAGCTCGGGAGGCAGGTCGTCGGCGAGGCGGACGCCGCGCTCCCGCATTTCGTCGTATTCGATCCTACCGATGTAGGCGAGACCCGTCGATATTCTGGAACGTGCGTCCTCGAACAGGTCCGGGGTGTGCACGATGTGACCGCTCGCCCGCAAGTCGTCGGCAAACGCGCGCACACCCTTGGTCAGCCCCTGTGCGTGGTGGAACAGCAATACCTCACTCATAAAGGCCTCCGGGTGAGATGGTTTGGCGTACGTTCGGTCAGTTTCCCAGTTTTTTGTACCGCGCAAGCCAAGCTCGTTGTGGTCTTGAATGCCAGATCTCTCCGCGCCGAACGCCGATGCCGGACTGAAAGTACAATGGATCTGATCAAGAGCTTCCCTTGGATATTATTGAGGTGAGAGAAGTGGGTCCGTTCCGTTGCTTGCTCTCAATGAATAATCGATAGAACATTCTGTTCACCTTCATTTTCCATAAGGTCATTCATGTTTCCCCTACGCGCGCCAGCCGGCAGCATCTTTCCAGCGAGGATGCCTCGGTGGTGAGCATTCAAGAGTTTCGGTCATCCGGTCCCTTAGTTGTGATCAGCAGCCCTGAGCTGCTGATATTGGAATCATAGGAGGAGCTCGCCCATTCGGGCGAACTCTACAGACGCAATCTCCAGACGCGTTACTCCGAGTGTTTGGGTGTAGAACGCCTTAGGGATTGAGCATCTCGGGCGCCCTGTCTGAAGTAAAACATGGAAGCCGCGGCATACAGGGCATGTACTTAGTGCTTCACCCGGATGCCTGGCGCTCAATCAGTCCAACGCTCCCAACGACGATCCATTCTTCGGTGAACCCGATATTCGATCCTTGCATCGCGCCGTGCTGCCGCTCTTGGATTGTAGTAGGGCTGACCGACGTAATAGCGCTCGTAGACGACGGGGTCATAGGTGATGATGGGTACGCGAACGTGCACCGCCCCAAGATAGGTGCCGCTCAGCCAGCCGCGATATCCATTCCAGCTGACGTCACACCAGCGGCCCTGATCGAGACATCCGAACACAGCGACGGTTCGGCCCACTGGGACCGTGGTAATTGGCTGATACCCAACGCCTGGGCCTGTCCTCAAATTGAGGTCTGCCTGCGTGACTGCCGATGCGGCCAAAGCCGATGTAGCGGTGAAAAGAAGTAGGAAAAGGGACAGTGATTTCTTGAGCATGATTGTCTCCAGCATCTCGGTTGAAGGGATGAGTTCACCGTGATACGGCCGGCTGACTAAACTCCTACGCGGACATGAGCATCTCCATCTGCAGTGCAGGCGATGTACACCTCCGCCCTAAGATCCAATGTCAGGGTCGAATCCAATCCCGAACCGTTTTTTTGACGCGTCGTTCCGACCTCGGACCGGTCACCTCATCGTGCTCCCAGAAAGCAGGTTGCGTTTTCCTGTCATATCTCTGGAATCAACCAGTCATTGATCTCTCGGTGACCCTATCGGCTTAGACTTACACAGGCGTATGAACGCTTGACGCACAGTCCATCAATGTAAAAATCGAGGTGGCGGTGGGCGATCGATCGCTCTTCGTGCAAGGGCAAACCAATGGCCAGGGGCCGAGCAAAGCGTATCAAGGCGTACACGACGTCAGGCACGGCGAAATCGTTGGGAAGTGAACCGTCCCGTACGGCACGGTCGACCATTGACGTCATGAGTACGTTTGCACGGGCAAGAAGGTCAGGCCAGTCTCGCTTTTCCAGAAGCGGATGAATAATGTTTACCACTCCAATGCCGCAATCAAGAGCGGCGTGCATGTATTGACGTAGCGCGTCGATACTGTCGGAAGCTGTGTCAATCAGTGCTTCCCCGGCGCTGATGCTCTCTTCCAAAACCTGACGAGCCACGGCATGGAGAAGGGACTGCTGGTCCGGAAAGTGCCTGTACAAGGTTCCAATTCCGACGCCGGCGCGTGCCGCGACCTCGTCACGTGAAGGCTCGCCGCCCACTTCGAGTATTAATTTAACAGTCGCCTCAATGAGCCGCGTCCGATTTCTTTGCGCGTCAGCTCGCATTGTTGACAAATCCAAACTCGTTAGGGACACCTAAAAAGCGATCCCAACCACGTAGGCATTGCTGCCGGTCCCGTGCGATGGACTACTCTCATCTACCTCCAGAATCTCTAAAAAGCTTCCTACAAGATGAGAATCTTGACAAAGCCATAAACGGAGTGTATTCCTCCGTTTGTGGCTTTGCAAGTATATGGTATGTGAAAGTGGAAATTCGCTTTGAAGGCGGATCAGCGACATCAGTGCCATAATTAGCTTGTTAGCTACACGGCTGCTTTGGAGCGCTCTTACCAGCCACTTGCGCCCGCCGACCGTAGCGGACGGGAAGGGACGCTAGGACAGGGAGCCGTTCGTTTTTTTTCCGGGCTATCGATAGAGATGGATTCTATATGAGTGAGATTGTTGGAGCGAGGCTGTATCTAGCGCCCTGCACGTCGGGCGACCGCTCAGACTTTCTGGCGTTGTAGCAGGATGCTGAAGTCATGCGAGACCTCGATGGTGGTGCCGTTGATCATCCACGGACCGACCCTGATCATGTCGAGTTTCTTATGCCACGTGGCGGCGAATCGTTTGTATGGACAGCACGAAGCCAACCCACCGCATCCTTCATAGGCTGGTTCTCGCTCTTCCCCCAGAGCGACACAGTCGCAGAGATCGGATTTCGCCTTTGTCGCCGTCAATGGGGCTGTGGCCTTGCGACTGAGGGAGCGGCGTTGCTGCTGGCTTGGGGTTTCGAAAAGGGTGGATATAAAACCGTTCTTGGCGCGACGATGACCGTCAACCAACGCTCCCGCCGCGTCCTGGCGAATATTTTAACATATGGGAACTGACCATCGTTACTATCGCCATTCTATTCCCGGCTCCGAGCAAGGAGATGTCCTCTACGAGTTAACCTCCTCCATTTGGCGGTCGAAGATGTCTCAGGTGTCGGCGTCGGTCGTTAGAATTTAGCCCATTACCCGCGCCTGTATGGTGATGGCGCTGTTCGGCCGCACCACTGTGTCTGGACGACTTTTCAGTTGGAGACTTAAATGAACAGTGCCACCCCATCGGATCCTTTTTTTCACGGAACGCGGGCCGATCTACAAATTGGTGACCTGATATCAGTCGGTTACGCATCAAATCATGGAGATCGTACGCCGCTTTCCTGGGTCTATTTCAGTCAAACCCTTGAGGCTGCAATCTGGGGGGCGGAGCTCGCAACGGGTGACGGAAGACAGAGGATCTACGTGGTCGAGCCGACCGGCGAATTCCTAGATGATCCGAATCTTACCGACAAAAAATTCCCAGGCAATCCAACTCGGTCGTTTCGCTCACGACAGCCCCTTCGCATCGTGGGAGAAATCAAGGACTGGGAGGGTCACAGCCCGGAGCAACTGCAAACGATGAGGGATGGTCTGGCGGCGCTCCGAGCCGTAGGGAAGGACATCATCATCGATTGACGGTTGGGGTTTACAGATTTGCTGAGCCTCAAACACTGCCTTACAGACACCGACCGCTTCGTAGGCTCTTCTGCGAAAACTGCCGGGGTTGAATCTGCATAAGCAGCGAACGTTTGAACTTTTCGATCGAAAGGAGTGGCCGTCCGGCCAAGCTTACTATGGCAACATTCGTCTACCGTTGATCGCTGAGTGAGCGAACGTTTCTCACAGAGTTGACGGCTGTGAGATGTATCCCCTGGTGCCGATGATTTTTCAATCTGTGGCGCCCGACGCCACATGGTTCGTCGCTGGAAAGGGGATAGCCATGAGAATGTGAAAGGTCAGATGACTATGCCGAAATCACCCACACTTTACCTCACTTGCGGCCTGCCTGGATCGGGCAAAACAACATTGGCCAAGCAACTCGAGCAAAGCGCAGGCGCAATTCGTCTGACTGGCGACGATTGGCTCCAAGCACTATTCCCGGAAATGACGACAGACGAAGCCGAAAAAGGACCACTGCGAGCCAAGATCGAGAAACTCCAATGGCAAATGGCCCTTCGCGCTCTAGAACTAGACTGCAATGTCATAGTTGATTGGGGAATATGGTCACGAAAGGAACGTGATGATCTCCGCAACGCCGCACTCAGGGTAGGGGCAAAGGTCATTCTTTGCCTTCTCGACCCTCCCTTGGCAGAGTTGTGGGAACGGGTATCTCGTCGCAACGAAGAGCGACCTTTCGGCGCGTTTCAAATGACAGAGGCCGACTTGATCAGGTGGTCCCTTCTTTTCGAACGTCCCACTGCCGATGAATTATCTCAATATTATATGTGGAGAGGCATTAACAATGACGTAAAATTGCGTAAAACTTCGAAAAGAAAACGCTCATCTAAGTAATTCATGAAGAATTTCCGCCTTTATGTACTGGCGGTGTTCCAGAATAGAATACGAAATATCCCTGCAACCTCACCACAGCTCGATGGTCGCGGCGGGCCTTTACTGTGAGGACTGCGATGTGGCGTTGCGCGCTGACGAAGCTTGCGAGCCTTTCGTCGGCGTAAAGTCCTATGTAGTCGATTAGGATGAAACCGAACGGCTATGGGCATTGTCTGCCGGCATGACCGGAATAGATGCGTTATCTGACCGAAGATAACGCGTTAGGCGGACAGCTGCGTATTTTGAAAGCTTTCGTGAAAACAGGAGAGTGGCATGATTGCGGATGAGTTTAGGCAATTGGCTCTTAAGCTGCCCGATGCGCAAGAGGGGTCTCACATGAAGCACCCTGACTTCCGTGTTTCCGGAAGGGTCTTCGCGACGCTTGGCTACCCTGACGTGAACTGGGCGGTCGTGATGTTGACGCCAGACGAGCAGGCAAAAGTTGTAGGCCGCGAACCTGATATCTTCAAACCTGCCAGCGGTAAATGGGGTCGCGATGGATGTACGCAAGCACGACTCGAAAAGCTTGATGAACCAATGGCTCGGGAGGTGCTTCAGAAGGCATGGGAAAAAGCCGCTCTTAGAAGACTCTAAGATTGCGCCGAGCTCTATTAACCCGTTCATACCAACCGTCATTGATCAGGCCCTTAATTCCAATGGCGTCGACCGATCGACATGATTTTCCATGGGCGCTCCGGCAGTTTTCTCCAGGCGTAGCCGTATGGCCGACGATATCATCGTAGGCATTGAAAATGCGGTTCGAGCGCGAGTTGTCCCTCAGGGTGGAGGGCCGCGCTGCGCGGTGAAATTGAAGCCGAGACGGCACGCGGTCTGTTTAGTGTCTTTGCCAAGAGCAGGACCTGCTGACGCCGGAAACCAACGTGATCGCCGCGTCGCGCTTGCGGAGAGATGAAGATCCAGGTGAGCGACGAGGAGGTCGATGATGCACAACGCGCACCCCGCCGCGGCGACAATGATCGGTTGCGGGGCTGACAACACGTCCTGCGCCGCATCGTTGCACGTCCCGATAGACAATGTTCCCTTCGTCGCAAGTCTTACTCAGGCGTATCGGGTGGATTGATTGAAAAGTGATGTCCGATAAAAGTGATATCAGGACTTTAATGGATGGATTGCGTGCCTCGCCACAAGACAATTTCTGATGAAGACATTCTCGCAGCCGCATTGGAAGTGCTCGCTGCAAAGGGAGCTGGTTTCACACTGAACGACCTTGCGTTGCGGATTGGTTTGTCGCGAGCATCCCTAATACAGCGGTTTGGAGACCGCCGGGCCATCCTCCTGCAGATAGCAAGCTATGAGGTGGAAGTTACCCGAAGGTGGCTCAGCAGCCTTCCGTTGGATAGCGGCGGCGGTGGCCTTTGGCATTTTCTCGAAACAATCGTCGGCAGCATGGGCGTTGGCCATGAGTTTCCCGCTAGGGTCGCCATGGCAGCGCTTGAGGCACACGATGCAACATTGAGAGATCTGGCGCGGGAACGTTATGGCCTGGTACAGGATGCTATTGCGGCGCGACTACCTGACCAGCCTGGGCGGCGGGACATAGCTGACCATCTACATTGCGTTATTGCTGGCGCGTCAATGCAGTGGGTAACAAGCGACCAGTCCACCGCACTTTCCAAATTCGTGCTCACTCGGCTGCATTGGGCAATTGACCATTTACCTCCTCACTTTACGCAACCCAAGAAATTTAATAAATAACCTACCTGTCGGTTATAATTGAGGTGTTCGGCAGGCGTCTCGCTGAAGCTCATTGACGCTCAGTACTTTGCAAAGGATGCGCCGCTCATCACGACGGAGAGGTGAAGCATGCATTTAGTCGATTCCAAGGGTTGCAAAATCGCCACGGAGTGTTTCGGGTCGCGCCATGACCCGGCTTTGATACTGATAATGGGAGCCACGGCGTCGATGCTGGGCTGGCCCGACACCCTATGCGCCGCACTGGCGGACAATGGACTGTTCGTCATACGCTTCGACCATCGGGATACAGGGATGTCGACAACGTGGCCGCCCGGGCAGGCGGAGTATGCCGTCGAAGACATGGCAGAAGACGTTGTTAGTATTATGGATGCTTACAGCCTGTTGCGGGTCGCTCTAATGGGCATGTCCTTGGGTGGCTATATCGCGCAAATATTATCACTACAGCACCCAACGCGCATTCACGCGCTGGTTCTCTTAGGCGCGGAGCCAATCGGCTGGGATGGTCCGCCGCTGCCCCATATTTCCGAAAGATTTCTCTCGCATTTTGGCAAAGTTTCGTCGCTTAACTGGAACGACAACACCGCTGTCACAAACTTTCTGCTCGAAATCGAGCGACTGACCGTCGGCACCGGTCAGGCATTTTGCGATTGCGAAAAAAAGGCGCGAATCCAACAGGTCCTTCGCCGCACGAGTAGTCCCGCCAGCATGTTCAATCATGCTTCAGTACCAGTGCGCAACGATTGGACGGGGCGTTTCAGGGAAATTGCGTGCCCCACTCTTGTGATTCATGGAACTGAAGATCCTATCCTTCCGATTGAAAACGGAAGAGCAATTTCCACTGGCATACACGACGCGGAGTTCATGGCCTTGGAAAAAGTCGGTCATGAAATCCCTGTATCCTGGATAGCGGTACTTGCTGATCGCGTGGCACAACACGTCCGCTCATCTTGAGGCAATCATTTCCTCGACTTTCCTTCTTTTCCAAATGCGGTTTGAACGATTTCCTGCATGGGCCAAGCGGAAGGGCGCACCGCGTCATCGCCATTGCCTCCGGCAAGCACGAAAACCGTGCAGGGGCGATCTTGCCATGGATACTTCCTTTGGATGCCCGCTCGTACGCGGCAGAGGTTTGCGAAGGCGGAAACTCGCTGTCGATGACGACCCGGATCTTCCCGTCGGCGAGAAGGCGCCCGGCTTCCACGATCGCGCGCCATTGAAGCGCACCTGGGTCATCGAAACGGTGATCCCACCATCGACGCCGTCGGCGGATCCAACATGGAGCGCTTCCTGACCGTAATCAAAAACAATGGCGCCCTCTATCGGCAAGGCGCGTTGGTGCACGGGTCAAAGGTGGAACAGCTTTCGGTCTTTGACGTTTGGCAGGAGGTTTGGGCGTTGACGATCCTGGCAATCACGCTGACAGTCATTAGGACCGAAAGTGTAAGCGGGTAGTCCTGCAGGACCCAGGGCAGGTCAGCCCCGACGGCCTCTACGGCTCCGCCGAAGTAGTTTACAATCTGCTCATCCGTACGCAGCGCTTGCGAAGGGGCAATCATCACGCCAGTGGCGCCCAGTTCCATTAAATCGCGAGCAAGTGATCTCAGTGCTTCAAAACAAGGTGCGGACACCCCTACAGCGCAAATCAACAGCCGGATGCATCGACCGTCAAATGCGAGGGTGATGAGCTCTTTGCAAAGGACTAACCATTTTTCGCGAATTGACCGCTGACCCAGGAACGTGCCGCCCATAATGCGTGCCACGTTCATCATATGTTATCGTGCGAACATATAAGGCTGCTCGGCACCAAATCGGGGGATACCGTGCTACGCCGCTTCCTATCGGCCCGTCAGGGCAACGTGCCAATCATGACTGCCGCCCTCTTCGTGCCTATGGCACTTATGGCGGGCGGCGCAATCGACCTGGTTGAGCAAGAGCGGCTACGCGTGGCGCTTCAAAATGCGCTCGATCGGGGTGTGCTGGCGGCAGCCTCGCTCAATCAAACGCAGGACCCGGCGCCACTCGTGAAAAGCTTCCTGGCGGAAGCACCCTACGCCTCGACCGCCAAAGTCACTGTCACTGAAGAAAAGAAGACGAATTATCGCAAGGTCTCCGCAACTGCGGAATTCAATTACGATACCGTCTTCATGCGGCTGGCCAATATTAATGCGCTGCCTGTGAAGGCGACAGCGACAGCTCAGGAATCGCGACAGAACATCGAGCTTTCGATGGTCCTCGACATCTCGGGATCCATGCTAGACAACGGCGGAATGACTCAGCTAAAACCAGCTGCGAAAAACTTTCTCGCCACAGTCCTTAGAGACGACTCGAAAGACTTCACCTCGGTGAATTTCATCCCGTTCGCCGGTGGCGTGAATATCGGCGACAAGGTGTTCGATTATCTCGGCGGCGCGTCCTATCAAAGGCGTCATACGAAGTCGTCGTGTTTCGAGATGCTCTCGGCGGACTTTGCCTCCGGAACACCATCTTGGCCTTCGCGGGACCAGTTTCCGCATTTTACCTACTACAATTACAACGTTGCCGGAAAGCAACCCTGGTGGTGTCCTACTTCCAGTGCATCTGTCGCCTATATGTCCAATGACCTCAAGGACCTACAGGCTCGCGTGGACTCATTGCTTCCGTTTGACGGAACAGGCACTGCGTATGGAATGAAGTGGGCTGAGCTTCTCCTCAACCCGTCCATGAAGCCGACCTTCAAAGCCATCGCGGACAAAGGGCTGGCGAACTCGATCCCGAGGGCATTCTCAGATCGCCCCGCGTCCTTTACCGATGGTGCGACACTCAAGTTCATCGTACTGATGACGGATGGCCAGATTGGATT
>Ga0102593_1001287_pt1 | contig 25505 bp, 28 predicted proteins | sample AraplaCol_mMS_r2_2_FD_76862 | JGI IMG/M metagenome (GOLD analysis project Ga0102593, IMG submission 76862) | Arabidopsis root microbial communities from North Carolina, USA - plate scrape MF_Col_mMS_r2 (SPADES assembly) (version 2) | ecosystem: Host-associated > Plants > Roots > Endosphere...
GAATTGGGGCATGACTGCGTGGTGGTGGCGCCATCCCTCGTGCCCAGGCGTGCGGGCGACCGGGTGAAGACAAACCGCCGGGATGCCGTCAGCCTGGCGCGGCTGCACCGGGCAGGCGAACTGACCTCGGTCTGGGTTCCGGACGAAGGTCATGAGGCGATCCGCGATCTGGTGCGAGCCCGCGAAGCTGCCAACGACGTGCTGAAGCAGGCGCGCCAGCAGATTCAATGTAACCGGCCGATTGCTACCGCGGAGATTTTGCCTTGACGCGAGCGATGAGTTCTTCGTCGTCGACAAAGCTGTCGAGGAATTCGTTCCAGGCTTCGGGCGAACGGCGCGCAGTTGAGAGCATCTGGTTAAGCTCATCGATGCCATGGTCGGTCAGTGCGGTAATTGCCTCATCGTCACCGGTTACGACGCTGATGATATTTCCATAGGTCAGATTGTCGGAGTTTCTGACGATCACCTGAAGGAGTTGCAGGTCTTCGCCAAGCATTTCGGCGACTTGGTTGATTGTGAAGACGTAGGTGATCGTTGCCATCAGGCAGCCTCGGCGCAGACGGTGACGACCGGTGTCCAGTTCCAGGGAAGCAGTTCGTCGAGCCGATTGATCTTGTGATCGTGGATGCGGTCGAGGTGACCTTGCCCCGTTGAAATAATCCATTTTGAAGTAAGCTCTGGCCCATTGAGAGGACCAGAGAATGAAGCGCACACGTTTCACGGACGAACAGATTATCGGCATTCTGAAGGAGCACGAGGCCGGCACGCCGGTCTCGGAGCTTTGCCGCAAGCACGGCGTCAGCGATGCCAGCATCTATAAATGGAAGGCCAAGTTCGGCGGCATGGACGTATCCGAAGCCAAGCGGCTGAAGACGCTTGAAGACGAGAACACCAAGCTGAAGCGGCTCTTGGCGGACGCGATGCTCGACAATGCTGCTTTGAAAGACCTTTTGGGAAAGAAGTGGTGACGCCCGCAGCAAGGCGGAAAGCTGTCGCGCATCTGATGGGTCACCACGAGATGAGCGAACGGCGGGCGTGTAAAGCCATGGGCTTTTGCCGAATGACGATCCGCTACGAAACCAGACGCAGCGATGACCATGACCTTCGCGAGCGGATGAAGGCGCTGGCGCATGAGCGCCGTCGCTTCGGATATCGACGGCTTCATGTGCTGCTCAGGCGTGAGGGTCATTTTGTGAATCACAAGCGGCTCTTCCGGCTCTATCGTGAGCGTCCGGTGAGCGGATTTTGCTGAACGAGCCAGTTAGGCGATGTTCTGGCATTAGAACCAGCATTAGTGCTGACACTAATATCAGATCTGAGAGGTTGGCATGGCTCGCATGGAGATCATTTCCGGCGTTGAGCGTAGGCGGCGGTGGTCGAAGGAAGCGAAGCTGGCGATATTGGCTGAAGCCGATCAACCGGGCGTTCGCATTGGCGATGTCGCTCGTCGCCATGACATTTATCCTGCGCAGATCCGTTTATGGCGGAAAACGCTTAGCCACTTCGATGTGTCAGCAACGTTCCTTCTGGTCCACCTGGTCAACGAAGTAAGTCTCGGGCAGATGCCGGCGGCCGGCGGGGCGCCCGCGCTTATCAAGATCCAGCTACGAAATGGTCGCAGTTTGAAAGTTCCGGCGGACATTGAACGCAAGACGCTGTCATCGTTGATCGCGTGTGTTGAGGCTGCATGATCGGGCCGACAGGAAATGTGCGGGTCTACTTGGCTTGCGGAGTGACCGATATGCGGCGCGGTATCGATGGTCTGTCTGCTATGGTCGAGGCGGTGATCAAGGAAGCGCCGGGTTCCGGAGCGATCTTTGGGTTCCGTGGAAAGCGCGCCGACCGGATCAAGCTTCTATGGTGGGATGGCCAAGGGTTCTGCCTATTCTACAAGATTCTCGAGCGCGGATACTTTCCTTGGCCGACGGCGAAAGATGGTGTTGCGCATCTGACCCAGGCTCAGTTGTCGATGCTTGTTGAAGGGATTGACTGGCGCCGACCAGCGTGGACTTCCGCCCCTGGCCGCACGGGTTAAAAGCTATATTTTACAGGGACATCCGGGGCAAAACGCTAGTGCTTTCGCTGCAAATCGGCTATGTTTTTGGGCATGAAAGCACCGCCGCTGGACAGTCAGGACGAGCTATTGGCATTGCGCGCGCTCGTCGCTGAACAGGCGGCGAAACTTGAGAGCCAAGAAGCCGAAGTCATCAAACGCGACTCGATCATCGGTCTTCTGCGTGCGCAGCTGGAACTGCTCCGCCATCGGCAGCATGGCGCTTCTTCGGAAAAGATCGATCGAAAGATTGAGCAATTCGAACTGATGCTCGAGGAGATCGAAGCTTCCCGCGCCGAGGCTGATGCTCGTTCCGGAAAAGGCCTGCTGCCAGATCTGGACGATGCCCCCGACAAGCCAAAACGCAGACCTCTGCCGGATGGCCTTCCAACTGAAGAGCGGGTCTACACACCGCCCTGCAGTTGCCCGACTTGTGGTGGCATGTCCTTCCTGAAGGCGCCCGACAAGGTGGTCCAGGTGATGGAGCATGTGCCGGCTTCTGTGAAGATCGTCCGGCATATCGAGAAGCGCATGGTCTGTAAGGACTGCGATACAATGGTATCGGGTGAGATGCCGACCTTGCCGATCGAACGAGGCAAACCTGGACCTGGACTGCTCGCACACATCATGGTCGCCAAATTTGACGATCATATCCCGCTCTACCGTTTGTCCGAGATGTACGACCGGCTGGGGATAGACATCTCCCGGTCTGTCATGGCGGACTGGGTTGGACGTGTGTCCGTTCTGCTCTCGCCCCTCATCTTGCTGATCAGAGCCCATCTCGCCGCGGTCGACCGAATACACACGGACGACACGCCGGTCGATGTTCTCGACCCAGGACGAGGAAAGACGAAGACCGGCAGGGTCTGGGTCTATGTCTTCGATGGCAGCGGCTACCAGGATCCCACGCCCGGAGCGATCGCCTATTACTATAGCCCCGACCGAAAGGGCGTGCATCCGGCTGAACACCTCGCTGACTTCAGCGGCGTAATGCATGCGGATGGGTATGCTGGCTATAGCAAGCTTTACGGCAACCAGATCATCGAAGCTGCCTGCATGGCGCATGTGCGCCGCAAGTTCCATGATGTGATCAAGCTCAAGCCATCTCCGATCGCCGACGGGGCTCTGTCGCGCATCGGTGCACTCTACGATATCGAGGATCGTATCCGCGGCATGCAGGCTGACGAGAGGCGAACACTGCGCCAGCAACACGCCAGACCCATTCTGGCGGATCTCAAGGCCTGGATTGAAACGACGCTTTCGACGCTGCCGCAGAAACAGAAGCTTGCAGAAGCGATGCGATACGCTCTCTCGCGATGGGCAGCATTGAGCGTCTACATTGACGATGGCCGTGTCGAAATCGATAACAACATAGCTGAGCGCGCCATGAGGCCACTCGGAATTGGGAGAAAAAATTGGCTCTTTGCCGGGTCAGACAAGGGCGGCGAGCGCATCGCCAATATCCTGACCATCATCGAGACAGCTAAACTCCATGGCCACAATCCAGAGACCTATCTGGCAGACGTCCTGACCAGGATCCAGAGCCATCCGAAGGATCGACTTGATGAACTCCTCCCGTGGCAGTGGACTCCGGCAAAAAACCGCTACGAGGCTGCGTGATGGCACGCTCAAGGATCATCTATACCCTCAAAGAGGTCGCTGAGATGATCGACGAGAACCTCGAGTTGATCGAAGAGGTGACCGCCAACTCGGATAATATCAGCGAAGGCGAATTGCTTTATGTCCGCAACGGCAGCGAATACGGCACAAAGGGCCTGACCGAGAACGGCGTGGACGAGCTCCAAAATCTCCTCGCCGACATACGGACATGGGATGGTGGAATCCGCCAGTTTCTCGTCGATGAACAATGCGATCCGGATGTGGTCGAACGCGTTATGGCAGACGAGATGAAACGCGGCCTATAATATCGGCCTCTCGACCAAGCGAAAATGCCTTCGCCGGACGCTTACCCTAACAGAGCCGGATCTCGCTACCGATGCGAGGCGCGCTCAGCGGTGCAGCAGCCGTCAATGCGCATCGAAAATCGCGCTTACTGCAAAACGGCTATGTCGAGAGTTTCAACGGGCGCATGCGCGACGAACTGCTCAACGAAAGCCTGTTCTTCGGCCTCGATCACGCCCGAAGCGCCATCGCGGAATGGGCGGACGATTATAATTATTTCCGGCCACACTCATCCCTCGGATATCAGACCCCGGCAGGTTATGCCGGGTCCATCGCCGCAACCGGCTCCAACGCTACGCAAGATGAAAGCTTCGCGTTTCCGCCGGTTGCTCCCACCGCGCCACTTGGCGTATCAAAAACCGCCGGGGCTCTAGTCGCCGCTGGATGAAAGTTCCGTGGCAGGTCATGGCCGGCAAGAACTGGCGGCTGGGAAAGACTGCGGAAAGCCCCCGCCTCGTGAGCAGGGGCTCAAGACTAAGCGGGCCAGTGGGTTATGGGTTCCAGGTCCGCCGCGCCGGTCCTTAGGATCCGATCTCCCGGTTCGATCAACCCTGAAATTTTGCCTGTCGCGGTGACTGGAAAAGGCGACAAGGTATTGCGCATTAATCGCACTAGATCTCTATTAGGGGTAGTGAAGATTGTAAGCCACAGGTCGCTGTTTCATCCTGAGGTGCTCTGATCCCGGCAAGCGCTTATAGTGCACCCCCGCATTTCCTGGAGTTATGAAGATGGGTTGGTCTCTGAATCTCGGCACGATCGCTGGCACGACCATTCGCGTTCACTTCACCTTTCTGCTTCTGCTCGTCTGGATCTGGCTGATGCACTACCAGATCGGCGGCACGGCGGCCGCGTGGGAGGGCGTTATCTTTATCCTTGCCGTCTTTGTCTGCGTGGTCCTGCACGAATTCGGCCACATCACAGCCGCCCGGTATTTTGGCATTCGCACGCCCGACATCACGCTTCTGCCGATCGGCGGCGTGGCGAGGCTCGAACGCATGCCGGAAGAGCCGGGACAGGAGTTCGCAATCGCGATCGCGGGGCCGCTCGTGAATGTCGCGATCGCCGTGCTGATCTTCATCGCGTTGGGAGGGCCGGCGGCCGTCGAGCAGATGGCGGAGATCGAGGATCCACGCACGAATTTTCTCGTCAGGCTGGCGGGCGTCAATGTATTCTTGGTTCTCTTCAACATGATCCCGGCCTTTCCGATGGACGGCGGACGCGTCCTGCGCGCCGCCTTGGCCTCGCGCCTCTCCTGGTCACGCGCGACCCAGATCGCCGCCACGATCGGACAGGGGCTGGCCTTCGTCTTCGGTTTCGTCGGGCTCTTCTACAATCCGCTGCTGATCTTCATCGGCATCTTCGTCTATCTCGCCGCGGCGGCGGAAGCACAGAACGCGCAGATCCGGCAGGTGGCGACCAGCGTGCAGGTCGGGGATGTGATGGTCACGGAGTTCGCCCGGCTGGAACGGTCCGCAACGCTCGACGAGGCGGTCGAGATGCTGCTCGCCACCACGCAGCACGAGTTCCCGGTGGTCGACTCCGCCGGCCATCTCGAAGGATTGGTGACCCGCGACGACATGATCCGGGCGTTGAAGGAAAAGGGACCAGCCGCTCCCGTCACCAGCGCAATGCGGAGCGACATTCCCAAGATACATTATCGCAAATCTCTGGAGGAAAGCCTGCGTCTTATGCAGGAGGCAAACGCTCCGGCCGTCGCCGCGACCGACAATACGGGACGGCTTGTCGGCCTCCTGACACACGAAACCATCGGTGAGATGCTGATGGTCCGTTCGGCCGTCCCGGATGCATTCCGCTTTGGCCGCCTGCGCGGGAACGGGCCAAGAACCGCTCGACCCAGCGGCTAACTATTCTTGAAGTGACGCCGTAAACCCTGCCGCCTGGGCTTTGGAACAACGGTCGTCGACGACGTTGCGCGCCATCTCCTCTCGACAAAGCGGCATCAAAACCGGCGTTCTCATGGATGTTCAGTCGGAGCGATCCTGCAAGGCTGAGTGTGTAACTCCAGTCTCCTTAATCCGCTCCGAATGGACAACCTCCTGAAAACCCACAGCTAGCGTTCCCAGTAGGGAACCGGTCCGTAGATCTCGGCGAGATAGTCGATGAACAGCCGTACCTTGGCCGGCAGGAACTGGCGGCTGGGATAGACCGCGGAAAGCGTCACGTTGCGCGATCCTTCGTAGGCAGGAAGGATGTGCACCAACCGTCCGTCTTGGAGCTCCCTGCCGATGTCCCAGGTGGAGCGCAGCGCGATGCCGAGCCCCGATATGACGGCCTCCCTGATGACCTCGCTTGAATTGGTGACGAGCATTCCTTCCGGCCGCAGGGAAAGCGGACCCTCCGGCCCCTCCAGCCGCCAGGCATCGTTGTTGTGGGCGGGCAGGCAGCGGTGGTGCTTGAGGTCTTCGATGGTCTGGGGCGTGCCGTTAGCGGCAAGATAGTCCGGCGATGCGCAGAGCAGGCGACGCACGGGGGCAAGGCGCCGCGCGACGAGGCTTGAGTCCGTCAGTTCCGCAATACGGATGGCAAGGTCGAAGCCTTCGCCGATGATATCGGTGAATTCGTCGCTGAGCACGAGATTGATCGCCAAACCGGCATGCATATCCATGAAGGATTTCAGGTGCGGGGCGACATGCATGCGTCCGAACGAGGTGGGCGCCGTCACCTTCAGCGTGCCCTGCATCTGCGCCGAGCGTCCGGAAATGTAGTATTCGGCCTCCTCGATGCCGGCGAGAATGCCAAGCACGCGATCGTAGAAGCCCTGGCCTGCCTCCGTCAGGGAGATCTGCCGCGTCGTGCGCTGCAGGAGCCGCGTGCCGAGCCGATCTTCAAGCCGTTTTATCCGCTTCGACACGACCGCCGGCGAAAAGCCGAGAGCCCTGCCGGCAAGCGACATGCTCCCCGTCGAAACGACCTTTGCGAAAATTTCGAGATCACCGAGATTGGTCATTCGTTAGATTGTTTATCCTTTTGGAATAAGTGCTTAGCATTTGCGCCGTAATCGGGAAAGTGCTAAGCCCGACTGAGCCGGCAGCGCAGAGGATGTCTCCGGGTTTCGCTGTCGGAGCGAAGGGAGAGAGTCATGTCCGATACTATCTCGTTTCTCGCCCCGCGTGCCGACGTGCTTGCCCGCCGCAGGCAGATCGTCGCAGATCTCATCGACCTGCTGCCGCCGGAATGCCTGGTGCACGAGGCGCGCGAGTTGATGCCGTTCGAGACCGATGCCTTCGTTTCCTATCGCCGGATGCCGCTTGCTGTTGCCCTGCCGCGGACGACCGCGGAAGTGGCTGCGGTCATGAAATACTGTCATCGCTATGGCGTGCCGGTGGTGCCGCGCGGCGCCGGAACGTCACTCTCGGGCGGAGCAATCCCACAGGAGGATGCGGTCGTCATTTGCGTTTCCAAGATGAACCGCATTCTCGAAATCGATCTGGCCAACCGCGTGGCGGTCGTCGAAGCCGGCGTAACCAACCTGAATATTTCAGAATCCGTCTCGGCGGACGGCTTCTTCTATGCGCCCGATCCGAGCTCACAGCTGGCCTGCACGATCGGCGGCAATATCGGCATGAATTCCGGTGGCGCGCATTGCCTGAAATATGGGGTGACGACCAACAACCTGCTCGGCGTCAAGATGGTGCTGACCGATGGCACCGTCATCGATTTCGGCGGCAAGGCATTGGACGCCGGAGGCTACGACTTGCTTGGCCTTGTCTGCGGACATGAGGGCCAGCTTGGGATAGTCACCGAAGCGACTGTCCGCCTGATCGCCAAACCGGAGGGCGCGCGGCCGGTCCTCTTCGGCTTTGATACGTCCGAGGAGGCGGGATCCTGTGTCGCCGACATCATCGCATCAGGGATCATTCCCGTCGCGATCGAATTCATGGACAAGCCAGCGATCGAAATCTGCGAGGCCTTCGCCAAGGCCGGCTATCCGCTGGATGTGGGGGCGCTATTGATCGTCGAGGTCGAAGGATCGGAGGCGGAAATGGACGACATGCTGAAGAGCATCGTCGAAATCGCGCGCAAGCATGGCGTGAAAACCGTCCGCGAATGCCAGTCGGCAACAGAGGCGGCGCTGATCTGGAAGGGCAGGAAATCCGCTTTCGGCGCGACTGGCCGGATAGCAGACTATATCTGCATGGACGGAACCGTGCCGCTCAGCCAGCTTTCTTATGTGCTGACGAAAACCTCTGAAATCATCGACAGCTATGGGCTTCGCGTCGCCAACGTCTTCCATGCCGGCGATGGCAATATGCATCCGCTGATCCTGTTCAATGCGAATGATCCGGAAGATGCCGCCCGTGCGGAAGCTGCGGGGATGGAGATCCTGAAGCTCTGTGTCGATGCGGGCGGCTGCCTCACGGGCGAGCATGGTGTCGGCATTGAAAAGCGCGACCTGATGCGTCATCAGTATTCCGAGGCGGACCTGGAGCAGCAGATGGCGGCGCGCGCCGCTTTCGATCCGGCCTGGCTCCTGAACCCCTCCAAGGTTTTCCCGCTCGAGGGACGTCCGGCCGCATGATCGATCTATCGCCCACAACGGACGAAGAGGCCGCGGCAATCGTCCGCAGCCACACCGAGGCCGGCGAGCCGCTGGCGATCTGCGGCGGCAACACTCGCTCGGGTTTCGGGAACGCCGTGGCGGCGGAAAGCCGCCTGCGGTCGTCCAATCTGCGGGGCATCACGGCCTATAATCCCGGCGAGATGGTTTTGACCGCTCGCTCGGGAACGCCGTTGTCCGAGATCGAAGCCGCACTCGCCGAGAACGGTCAAATGATGGCCTTTGAGCCCATGGACCATCGGCCGATCATGGGAACGACAGGTGAGCCGACAATCGGCGGCGTCTTTGCCGCCAATGTCTCGGGGCCGCGCCGTTTCGTCGCCGGCGCTGCGCGCGACAGCCTGCTTGGCGTGAGCTTCATCAACGGCAAGGGCGAGATCATCAAGGCAGGCGGCCGCGTGATGAAGAACGTCACCGGATTGGATCTCGTCAAGCTGATGGCTGGCTCGCACGGCACGCTGGGCTTCCTGACGGATGTAACTTTCCGCGTGCCACCGCGGCCGAGAACCGAAGCAACGATCGTCATCTCGGGGCTGAACGATGCGGAGGCCGCCAACGCCATGGCGGCGGCGATGGCGCTGCCGGTCGAAGTCTCCGGCGCCGCACATCTGCCGATGACCGTCGCCTGGAAATTTCTCGACAGTACGCTCTCCGAAGGCGAGGGAACCTGTCTCAGGATCGAAGGCCTGCCCGGCTCAGTCGATGCCAGGGCAACCAAGCTCGCCGCAGCCATGGCGGCATTCGGATCCGTCACGCGCTTCGAGCAGGCAGACAGTGTCCGTCTCTGGAGAGATATCCGCGATGTCGCGCCCTATGCCGACGGTACGGCTCGACCGGTGTGGCGCGTCTCCGTCGCCCCAGGGACCGGCCATCAGCTGGTCGCGGCACTTCGCCTCGAAGCCGGTGTTGACGCATACTATGACTGGCAGGGCGGCCTGATCTGGATGCGGATGGAGGCCGACGCGGATGCGGACCTTTTGCGCCGGTTCATCAAGGCGCTGGGCGGTGGCCATGCGACATTGATCCGCGCACCTGAAAAGATGCGATCTGGGATTGCGGCCTTTCAGCCCCAGCAGGAGGCTGTGGCCTTGCTATCGCAGCGACTGAAACTGAAATTCGATCCCGCCGGCATCTTCAATCCCGGGAAGATGGCAGGAGCTTGAGGCATGCAGACCAATTTCACCCCGGCCCAACTTGCCGACCCGCACGTTGCCGAATCCGAGAAGATCCTGCGCAAATGCGTGCATTGCGGCTTCTGCACCGCGACCTGTCCGACCTATGTCACGCTCGGCAATGAGCTCGATAGCCCCCGTGGGCGCATCTATCTGATCAAGGACATGCTGGAAAACGGGCGCCCGGCCGACGCCGAGGTCGTTACCCATATCGACCGCTGCCTCTCCTGTCTCGCCTGCGTAACGACCTGTCCCTCCGGTGTCGATTATATGCACCTCGTCGACCATGCGCGGGCGCACATCGAAAAGACCTACAAGCGTCCTTTCATGAACCGGCTCGTGCGCGCCATCCTTGCTGCTGTTCTGCCTTATCCCGATCGGTTTCGCCTCGCGATCAAGCTGTCGTCAGCGGGGCGGCCGTTCGCAGGTCTTTTAGCGCGCGCGCCCGCATTGAAACCATTTGCCGCGATGCTGGCGCTGGCGCCGCGTCGCATTCCTCCCGCCTCCGCCTATGCCGCGGCGGCAAGCCACCCGCCGGTCGGCGAGAAACGCGGTCGCGTCGCGATCTTGACTGGCTGCGCGCAGCCGGTTCTCGATCCCGGGATCAACGAGGCAACAATCAGGCTCCTGACACGGCTTGGTGTTGAAGTCGTCGTTCCCAAGGGAGAGGTTTGTTGCGGCTCGCTCGTCCACCACATGGGACGGGAAGAGCAGGCATTGGCGAGCGCACGTGCCAACGTCGATGTGTGGACGCGTGAACTCGAAGAAGGCGGGCTCGACGCAATCATCATTACCGCTTCCGGCTGCGGCACGACGATCAAGGACTATGGCCATATGCTGCGGCTGGATGCTGCCTATGCCGAAAAGGCGGCACGCGTTTCGTCCTTGGCGAAGGACATCACGGAATATCTCGCATCGCTCGAGCTCCCCGCGCAGATGCCGAAGGGCATCATCGTCGCCTATCACTCTGCCTGCTCGATGCAACACGGTCAGAAAATCACGATGGCGCCGAAGCAGCTGTTGAAGGCGGCCGGATTCAATGTCCGCGATCCTGCCGAAGGTCACCTCTGCTGTGGGTCGGCGGGTACCTACAACATCATGCAATCCGACATTTCCGATGCGCTCAAGACCCGCAAGGTCAAGAACCTCGAAGCAACGAAGCCGCGTGTGATCGCAACCGGAAATATCGGCTGCATGATGCAGATCGCGACAGGGACGGCGATTCCGATCGTTCACACGGTGCAATTGTTGGATTGGGCCTACGGCGGAGATATGCCGGAGAAACTAAAGGATCTTCCGCTGGCTTAGAGGTGCCGGATCGTCCGGTGGTCTCGAAAGCCCATGCATCGCATAGCCCTTGCGGTTGCGACCCCGCATCCGCGGTTTGAGATCGGCGACCGGTTGCCCGGCCGCCTAATTGCTTGGCTTAGCCGCCGAAAATCGTCCGCAGCACGTCGATGCCGCGATCTTCGAAGCTGATTTCGCCCTGCTTGTTGCCAGGGCCGACGACGATGACCTTCGTGCCGACGGGCGCACGATCGTAAAGATCGATCACATCCTTGTTCATCATGCGGATGCAGCCGGACGACATGTTGAGCCCAATCGACCACGGCTGGTTGGTGCCGTGGATGCGGAAGCTCGTATCGTTGCCGCCCTTGTAGAGATACATGGCGCGGGCGCCAAGCGGATTGTCCTCGCCGCCTTCCTGGAAGGTCGGGAGGATGTGGCCCTTCGCCGCCTCGCGAACACGCATCTCAGCCGGCGGCGTCCAGCCCGGCCATTCTGCCTTGCGGCCGATCTTCACCACGCCCGACCAGCCGAAGCCCTCGCGCCCGACGCCGATGCCATAGCGCGTCGCGCGGTCCTTGGTTTCGACGAGATACAGGAACTTGTGGTTGGTATCGATGATGATCGTGCCGGGTGCCTCGTTGGTGATGAGGTGCACGCGCTGGCGCTTGAACTGCGGCTTGACCGACTTCGGCGGTGCGGCGACCCGAACGACAGGCGCGCCATCGTGAGCGGGTGTAATCGGCTGCGCCGAGACCGATGCGGACATGGAAGTGACCAGAAGGCCGGTGGCCGCAAGAGCCGTCGCGAATTTCAGCATGGTTGATTCCCTCAAAGCAAAACCGGACCGAAGCTACCCTAACTTCGATCCAGTTCAAGATGTCGGCGCGGAATGAAACAGCTGCGATGTCTAATTGCAACTATTCTTGGCCGCGCGCCCGATATTCGGGAGCCTTTACATGACGATGACGCGGGTTCCAACCTTTACCCGCTCGTAAAGGTCAACGACATCCTCGTTGCGTAGCCGGATGCAGCCGGAGGAAACGGCGTTGCCGATCGTCCAGGGGGCGTTGGTACCGTGGATGCGGTAGAGCGTCGAACCGAGATACATGGCGCGCGCGCCAAGCGGATTCTCGGGACCGCCGTCCATGCGCGCCGGGAGATAGTGGCCCTTGGCGGCTTCGCGGCCAACCATTTCGGCTGGCGGCGTCCAGTCCGGCCATTCGGACTTGCGGGTAATCTTGTGCACGCCGGCCCATTCGAAGCCTGGCTTGCCGACGCCCACTCCGTAACGCCGCGCCTTGCCGCCCTCCATTACCAGGTAAAGGAAGCGGCTGTTGGTATCGATGACGATCGTGCCGGGCCGTTCCTTGGTGTCGTAGGTGACGATCTGCGGCAGAAATTGCGGCTCAAGCTGGCGGCGGACGACTGGGACGCCGGGATTGATGGCGGACACCGGTTGCGCCACGGCGGCCGGAGCGCGGCCGAAGACGCCGGATGTGAACAGACCGCGTTTCGGAAAGGCCGGTTGTCGGTAGACGACGGGACGAACCTTGCCGCCGAGCTGCATGACCCATGGGGCTGCAAGGTCCGGGCTTAGCACGACCGGCGGGCGCGTTGCATAACGGTCGTCGCCGAGCGCAGCGGTGGAAAAGACGCCGAGCATCGCTGCGGCGAGCAGAAGGGATTTCATCATCGGACGGACTCTCTACAAATGGCCGAAAATGCACGGACGGCAGCGGCCGCCTGCCGCCACGCTGCCACCGTTCCCGCCAGCGAATCGTAAATTTGAATTCATTCAAGTCCGAAGCGAGAGATAAACTTTTCGTCAGGGTTATCGTTCGGTTTGGAAAGAGAGTTTGCAAATGGTAAAGCCGGATTCGCAGCACGAAAGCGAAGCGGGATCATGAGCGATACGGGCATCATCATCGGCGAAGACGGCAAGAGCCGTTGTCACTGGCACGCCAACCTCCCGGATTACCTCAAGTATCACGACGAGGAATGGGGGCGGCCGGTAACGGATGACATCCGCCTCTTCGAGAAGATCTGCCTGGAGGGGTTCCAGTCCGGTCTCTCCTGGCTCACCATCCTGCGCAAGCGCGAGAATTTCCGCGCTGCCTTTGCCGGCTTCGACTTCGAGAAGGTTGCGCTCTTCGACGACAGCGATATCCAACGCTGCCTCGCCGATCCCGGCATCGTGCGCCATCGAGGCAAGATCGTCTCGACGATCAACAACGCCCGCCGTGCGATCGAACTGAGGCAGGAGTTCGGGTCGCTCGCCCGGTATTTCTGGAGCTTCGAGCCCGGTCATAACGATAGGCCAAAGGTGGTCGATCGTGCCACTGTCATGGCCAACCCGACAACGCCGACATCGGTTCTCATTTCCAAGAATCTGAAGAAGCGCGGCTGGACGTTTGTCGGCCCAACCACAGTTTATGCCTTCATGCAGGCAATGGGTCTCGTCAACGATCACATCGAAGGTTGCTTCTGCCGCGTCGAGGTAGAGGCGATGCGCAATGCGCTGGTGCGCCCATGAAGGCGCTCGCGGCAACCGTCGCATTCTGCCTGGTGGCATCCGTAGCGTTCGGCCAGTCACCGGAGCTGCAGCCCGGCGAGCGACTGGAGAAGCTGCAGTTTCCGGCTGCAACCATGGAGCTCAAGGGCTGGACGAAGCTCGGCAACGGGCGGGTTTACACACTTCCCGTCAAGGCTGGCCAGCATGTGAAGATCAGCTTTGCGACCAAGAGCAAGTTTGCCTTCCTTTCGATCTTCGATCTGGCAACGCCCGACGAGGAGGCGATCTTTGGTACCGATGAGGATGGCACCAGCTACACCGTCACGGTGAAGGACAACACCACCTGGCTGCTGCGGCCCTATTATTCCAAGGCGTCGCCGCGCCGCGGCCTGGGCGCGCCCTACAGCATTCTCGTCGAGCCGCAGGCAACAGCGCCGCAGCCCACGGCTCCGGCTGAACAGCAATCGCCGTCGCCACTTTTCCCTTCAAGGCAGTAATGAGGGGCTAGCCCAGGCCTTCGATCAACCTGCGCAGTTCTCCGAGATGTTCGATCTTGCGAAAGCGCGGTGCGTCCTTCGGTTCCTCGACATGCTCGACGACCCAGGTGAGTTCGTGCGGCACGAAGACGCCGTAGCTGCCGGCGGCAATCGCGGGGACAATGTCTGATTTCAGCGAGTTGCCGACCATCATCGCCCGTTCCGGGCCACCGCCGACCTTGGAGAAGATCCGCCGGTAGGTCACGGCGGTCTTGTCGGAGACGATCTCGACGGCGTGGAAGAAGTCGCCAAGCCCGGATTGCGCGAGCTTACGCTCCTGATCGAAAAGATCACCCTTGGTGATCATCACCAGCAGGTAGTTTTCCGAGAGCGCCGCCAAGGTCTCCTGCACATGCGGCAGGGTCTCGACGGGGTGAGAAAGCAGGTCGCGGCCGGTGTCGAGGATATTGGCAATGACGCTGGCGGGCACCTTGCCCTCGGTGACCTCGATCGCCGTCTCGATCATGGACAGCGTAAATCCCTTGATGCCGAAACCGTACTGCCGGAGATTGCGCTTCTCTGCCTCCAGCAAGCGCTCGGAAATTCTTGGACCATTTGCAAAATCGGCCAGCAATTCCGTGAAATGCGCCTCGGTAAGCCGATAGTATTGCTCGTTCTGCCAGAGCGTGTCGTCGGCATCGAAACCGATGGTCGTCAGCATGCGGGTCGTCATCGCCCATCTCCGAGTAATCTGGTTTGAATCTATTGAAAGATGGCCGCGATACAAGAGCATCGCAAAGCCGTGAGGCGAGTACACGGCATGTTGAAATGCCGCCGCCTCGCCTTACATCGATAGTGCCTTCCACGCGGCCGCATTCCGGCTGCTCCTGTCATGTGCAGGCCAACAACCAAAAAATGAACTCATCTGTCCGTAGGCAAGCCTGCGGTCGTCACAAGGAAATTTTCGACCATGCGTTACAATCAACTTGGAAATACGGGACTATTCGTCTCGGAAATCTGCCTCGGTACGATGACATTCGGCGCCGCCGGCGAAAACAACCTTTGGGGCTCGATCGCCGACGTCGACCAGAAAGCCGCCGATGAAATCGTTGCGAAGTCGCTGGCATCGGGCGTCAACTTCATCGACACGGCCGACGTCTATTCCTTCGGCGAATCCGAAAAGCTGCTCGGCCAGGCCCTGAAGAACCTCAGCGTTCCCCGTAAGGACGTGGTCATCGCCACGAAAGTCTATAGCACCATGGGCGACAAGCCGAACGACCGCGGCGCCTCGCGTGGCCACATCATGGATTCGGTCGAGGCCAGTCTGAAGCGGTTGCAGACCGATCATATCGATCTTTACCAGATCCATGCCACCGATCCGGTCACGCCGATCGACGAGACGCTGCGAGCCCTGGACGATCTCGTATCCCGCGGTCTCGTGCGCTATGTGGGTGTCTCCAACTGGCAGGCGTGGCGCATCGCCAAAGCGCTCGGCATCTCGGAACGTCGCGGTCTTGCCCGGTTCGAGACGGTACAGGCGTACTATTCGATCGCCGGCCGCGATCTCGAGCGTGACATCGTGCCGATGATGCAGGAGGAAAAGCTTGGTCTAATGGTCTGGTCGCCGCTGGCGGGCGGTCTTCTCTCCGGCAAGTACGGGCCGGGAGCGCCGGGCAACGGGGAAGGACGCCGCGCCTCGTTCGACTTCCCGCCGGTCGACAAGGATCGCGCCTGGGCCTGCGTTGCCGTGATGCGCGAGATCGCCGCGAAACACGGCACAAGCGTCGCGACCGTCGCGCTTGCCTACATCCTGGCGAAACCTTTCGTGACGACTGTCATCATCGGCGCAAAACGCGTCGAGCAGCTCGACCAGAACCTGGCGGCCGTCAACCTGAAGCTCGATGTGGACGACCTGAAGAAGCTGGACGAGGTCAGCGAACTCGCGCCCGAATATCCGGGCTGGATGCTGGCCCGGCAGGGGGTAGCCCGACGGCCGGAACCTTTCGAACCGAAGGGCTGATTAAGGCCTTGTGCAGGCGGACGCCGGGGCTTCGTGCTCCGGCGTCCTTTGCGATTACTTGCCGTGAGCCTTCAGCCAGGCCTGCATATCGGCGATCTCAGCCTCCTGGGCCTTGATGACGGCTTCCGCGAGCTTGCGAATTTCCGGATCCTTGCCGTACTCCAGCTCGATTTTCGCCATGTCGATCGCACCTTGATGGTGCGGGATCATGCCGCGGACGAAGTCGACATCGGCGTCGCCGCTATACTTCATCGTCATGTCCTTGTGCATTTTAGCGTTCGCCTGCGCAAAGGCGTGGCTCGATGCGCCGTGGTCGCCCATTGGCTTGCTCATGTCCATTTTCATCTCCTCTGCGAAGACGGGTGCGGACGAGAGTGCGAGCGTGGCCGCTATGGCGAGAACTTTCAGAGACATGGGATTTCCTTCCTCTGTCTGATACTGGAATTCAATGCGCGGCCGAAGCCGCAGCGTTCATGAAGACCGTCAGACAAGCCGGGGAGGCGGCGCCAGCGGTGCTGGGCGGGCATCCTGCATGGCGTGAGCCGGTCCGGGCGCAGGATAGGAAAACATCTGCTTGCCGGTCGCGGCGATGACGCTCAATGGCGGAATGACCAGGCAGGCCGAACAGAAGGGCATGTGCACCATACCGGCGGCCGAACAAGGATCCTGCTGCGCCGGCGACGACTTGGCCTTCTCGCCCATATCCATGCCGGCCATATGCTGATGCTCGGCGCTGGGCGTCGCAGCGACCGGCTGCATGGACAGGCATGTCGGACAGCCAGCCCATGCGGACATGGTGCCGAAGGCAAACCAGCCGAAAACCATCGCTATGATTGCAAGAAACCGCATATCGTCAAAATAGGTGCAGCGCGCGAAGAAGCCAAGCCCGCTTTATACACTTTGGCGAGAGAAGCGTCGGCCGACGTGCGGAGGCTGGCGCTAGTACGCGGCAACGACCTGATGGACGATCTGATAGTCATTGCTCTCTTCGCCGAGTGGCGCCACGGGCCACTGCCAGTTGGCCCGAACCGATGACAGCGCCACGCCGTGCAGCAGATCAGTCTCGTCATGAACCTTCCCCTGTCGGTCTATCACGGCATAGGAAACATCGGTAACCAGGCATGTCTTGCAGGGCGCTGCCTCAAGCGCCGACCGGTGCGCCTCGATCAGTTGTGCGACGGTATCGGCGGGCATGGCGCCGGCCTGTTCCGCCTCGTAGCGGCGTTGTGCGCCGCGACCGATCTGGGAGAGGAGATTGGCCGAGACGACGAAGTCGAGATACGGAACGCTTCTCAGGAACGCCAGCGGCTCTGGTTGTTTGCTCGCGGCAAGCTCGTCGTAGCCGGAGAGATCGCGCTCGATCAGCCGAACATTGCTGTGCCGCTTGAGCCGCAGCCAGAGGCGCACCGAGGCAAGATGCACGACATCGACGAGGACGACAGTGCCAAAGGTCCTGGCTAATTCCTCAATAGGCACGTCGCGGAGCAGGCCCGAGCCCAAAACGACCGCCGTCCTCCTCTGCCGCAACTCCGCAATGGCACTTCTCACAGCGTTCCGGCTTCGCTCCTCGTGCTCCGCCCATTGCCGGCTGCAACGGCCGGCGCGGGACCAGAGATTGACGGAGTATCGGATGAACCGGCGATGCGCCTTCAATGTCATCGGAACGGTGGCAGCATAGAGAAGCGCCTCGGCAATCATCGTGTAGCTCCCGCCATTCGATCCATTCTCTCTCGTTCAATCGATTCTGTGTTCCTGATCAAGGGCCTTCGCCCTTGCCGCACCCGGCCCTTTCCGCTAGGTAACCGCCACTGTCACAGCGAGCGGAATACCTTGGAAATGAACGACAAGCAGAAGAAACCACAAAAGCTCAAGGCCAGACTTCCCCGCGGCTTCGTCGATCGTTCGGCAGCCGACATTCGCGCCGTCAACGAAATGACCGCGAAGATCCGGGAAGTCTACGAGCATTATGGTTTCGATCCTGTCGAAACGCCGCTCTTCGAATACACCGACGCGCTCGGCAAGTTCCTGCCGGATGCCGACCGGCCGAACGAGGGCGTCTTCTCGCTGCAGGACGACGACGAGCAGTGGATGTCCTTGCGCTACGACCTGACGGCGCCGCTCGCCCGTCATGTTGCCGAGAATTTCAACGAGATCCAGCTGCCGTACCGCACCTATCGCGCCGGCTATGTCTTCCGCAATGAGAAGCCGGGCCCCGGTCGCTTCCGCCAGTTCATGCAGTTCGACGCCGATACGGTCGGTGCGCCGGGCGTGCAGGCCGATGCGGAAATGTGCATGATGATGGCCGATACGCTGGAAGCCCTCGGCATCAAGCGCGGCGACTACGTGATCCGCGTCAACAACCGCAAAGTTCTCGACGGTGTTCTCGAAGCAATCGGTCTCGGCGGCGATGACAAGGCCGGCCAGCGCCTCAACGTGCTACGCGCCATCGACAAGCTCGACAAGTTCGGTCTCGAGGGCGTTGCTCTCCTGCTTGGTCCCGGCCGCAAGGACGAGTCTGGCGACTTCACCAAGGGTGCTGGTCTCGACCAGGGACAGATCGACAAGGTTCTCTTCTTCGTCGGGATCAAGGACTATACCGAAAGCGCTGGGCAGCTTGCCGAGCTGGTTGCCGGAACGTCCAAGGGTGCGGAAGGCGTCGAGGAGCTGAACTTCATCGGCGCATTGGTGCGAAGCGCCGGCTATCAGTCGGATCGCGTCAAGATCGACCCCTCGGTTGTTCGCGGCCTCGAATATTACACCGGCCCGGTTTACGAAGCCGAGCTCCTCTTCGACGTGACTAACGAGAAGGGCGAGAAGGTCGTCTTCGGTTCCGTCGGTGGCGGCGGTCGCTACGACGGTCTCGTGTCCCGCTTCATGGGCCAGCCCGTGCCGGCCACTGGCTTCTCGATTGGCGTCTCTCGCCTGATGACGGCGCTGAAGAACCTCGGCAAGCTCGGCCAGGCCGAGGTCATCGAGCCGGTTCTGGTCACTGTCATGGACGGCGATGTCGAGTCGATGGGCCGCTACCAGCACATGACGCAGGAATTGCGCAAGGCTGGCATCCGCGCCGAGATGTTCCAGGGCAACTGGAAGAAGTTCGGCAATCAGCTGAAATATGCCGACCGCCGCGGCTGCCCCGTCGCCATTATCCAGGGCGGTGACGAGCGGGCGCAGGGCGTCGTGCAGATCAAGGACCTGATCGAAGGCAAGCGCCTGTCCGGCGAGATCGAGGACAACGCCAGCTGGCGCGAAGCGCGCGTCGCACAGGAGACAGTTGCCGAAGGCGACCTCGTCGCCAAGGTGAAGGAAATTCTGGCGGCGCAGGCCGAAGACCGCAACAGGGCGGGCTGAGATGGCCCTGATCAACCTGCCGGACTTCTCCGGCGAGCTCCTCTCAGAGTTTGCGGCGCGAAAGACGGAGCGGGTAGATACGCCCGTCATCCAGCCGGCCGAACCATTTCTTGACATCGCCGGCGAGGATCTTCGCCGGCGCATTTTCATGACCGAAAGCGAGACGGGCGCCAGCCTTTGCCTGCGGCCGGAGTTCACGATCCCCGTCTGCCTGCGCCACATCGAGAGCGCGACCGGCACGCCGAAGCGCTATTCCTATCTCGGCGAAGTTTTCCGCCAGCGGCGTGAAGGCGGCAACGAGTTCTATCAAGCCGGGATCGAGGATCTTGGCGACATCAATATTGCCGCTGCCGACGCGCGTGCGATCGGCGATGCGATCGGCGTGCTGGAGCGCGTCGTTCCCGGCAAGCGTCTTGCGGTGACACTCGGCGATCAGGCTGTCTTCGAAGCAGTGGTGCAGGCGCTTGGCCTGCCGCTCGGCTGGCAGAAGCGCCTGATCCATGCCTTCGGCAACATGAGCCAGCTCGAAGCTCTGCTGGCAAGCCTCGTCAGCCCTCAGTTCGTAACTGGATTGAGTGACGAGATGGCACATCTGATTGCCGCCGACGATGAAGCAGCACTTGTTGCACACATAGATGCGACGATGCAGGCGACGGGCTATTCGACGAATGCCAGCCGTTCGCCGCTCGAAATCGCGCGCCGTCTGAAGGAAAAGCTGATCCTCTCCGAAACGCGCCTCGATGATGCGGCCTTCCGCGTGCTGGAAGAATTCCTGTCGCTGAACGTACCGCTGATCAATGCTTCGGCGGCCTTGGCCGGTTTTGCCGACGCCGCGGGCCTCAAGCTCGGCAACGCGCTGGCGCGTTTCGACGGCCGCGTGGCCGCTCTGGCCAATGCCGGCGTCGATTTGGCGCTGATCGATTACCGCGCAGCCTTCGGGCGTCCGCTGGATTACTACACCGGCCTGGTTTTCGAGATCGGCGTCCAGGGCACGTCGGCGGTTCTCGCCGGTGGGGGCCGTTTCGATCGCCTGATGACCTTCCTGGGCGCCAAGGAACGCATTCCCGCCGTCGGCTTCTCGCTCTGGCTGGATCGCATCGAAGCCGAGAGGGCCGTATGATGACGATTACCATCGCATTGCCCTCCAAGGGCCGGATGAAGGACGATGCCTCGGCGATCTTCGAACGCGCCGGGATCAGGATCACCGCTGTCGGCAACGATCGCTCCTATCGCGGACGCGTCGAAGGTTGGGACGACGTCGAAGTTGCCTTCCTTTCCGCCTCCGAGATTTCCCGTGAACTTGGCAGCGGCACCGTCGATTTCGGTGTCACCGGCGAAGACCTTGTCCGCGAGGGCCTGGCGGAGGCCGACAAGCGCGTCGAGATCTGCGCGCGTCTCGGATTCGGCCATGCCGATGTCGTGGTTGCCGTTCCTGAAATCTGGCTCGACGTCGACACTATGGCCGATCTCGGCGATGTTGCTTCCGACTTTCGCGCCCGTCACGGCCGGCGCCTGGCGATTGCCACGAAATACTGGCGGCTGACGCAGCAATTCTTCTCCAGCCAGCACGGCATCCAGCTCTACCGGATCGTCGAAAGCCTTGGGGCAACGGAAGGGGCGCCTGCCTCGGGATCGGCCGATATCATCGTCGACATCACCTCGACTGGTTCGACTCTTCGCGCGAACAACCTGAAGATCTTGTCCGACGGCGTCATCCTTCGCTCCCAGGCCTGCTTCGTCAGGGCACGCAAGGAAAGCCACGCGAACGACGCGACCGTTCAGCGGCTGATCGACGCCGTTCGCTCGGCACTCTGACCATCGCCAAATCAACACACGAAAAAACCCGCCGTCTGGTGACGGCGGGTTTTTCATGCTTGGGAGGATGCTTGATCGCTTAGGCGACTGCGTAGGCGCCGCGGCGTGCGTCGAGCGAGTAGAGGCCCGGGCCGACAATGGCGAGGAAGATGTAAGCGCCGGCCAGCGTGAAGTTCTTCATGACCATGATCTGGTTCAGGGCGTTGATCCAGCCGAGAGCGGCAGCCGGGAAATCCGGAACGTTGACCGTCGGCAGGTGGAAGACGACAGCGGTGAAGATACAAAAGGCGGCGAGCAGCCAGCCGACGATCTTCGTCTGGTAGCCGACGAGAACCGCGAGGCCAGTTACAAATTCAAAGGCGCCTGCGAGATAGGTCAGGGCAGTCGACGCCGGAAGACCAGCACCGGCGATCATGCCAGCGGTTCCAGCCGGATCGGTCAGCTTGCCGAAGCCGGCAAGGATGAACATGAACGACAAGAGGACGCGAGCGACAAGAATGACAATATTGTTGGTATTCGACATGAACGTTGTCTCCGTTGAATGGCGTTTGAGGTTGTTGTGCCCCGGCACGGTTGCAACCCCGGATGCCACTTTGTCGCCTTTTTTTGCTGTTGTGGAAAGATAGACGGAAAGGGACACTTCGTTCTCTATTATTGAACGACCGATCTTGGCGAAGTCGGCTTGCCATCGATGGTGCGCCTCTTTTATGGTCGGCCGCCCAAGATGGAGACCCCGATGGCAGATCTTTCCGCATTTCCGATCACGACGCGCTGGCCAGCAGCGAACCCGGATATCATCCAGCTTTACTCGTTGCCAACCCCGAACGGCGTGAAGATATCGATTGCGCTTGAAGAGCTTGGCTTGTCCTATGAACCGCATCTGATCTCGTTCAGCACGAACGACCAGAAGTCGCCGGAATTCGTATCGCTCAATCCCAATGGCCGCATCCCGGCAATCATCGATCCCAATGGCCCCGATGGAAAGCCGATCGGCATTTTCGAATCCGGTGCCATCCTGCTCTATTTGGCAGAGAAGACAGGCAAACTCATTCCATCAGATACAGCCGGGCGCTACGAGACGATCCAGTGGGTCTTCTTCCAGATGGCCGGTATCGGACCGATGTTCGGACAGTTCGGGCACTTCTACAAATTCGCGGCCGATAAGGTTGCCAACAACTCGTATCCGATGGAGCGCTACCGCGACGAATCAAAGCGGCTTCTGAGCGTACTGGAAGCACGCCTCCAGGGTCGCCAGTGGATCATGGGCGATCTCTACACGATCGCCGATATCGCCACCTTCCCGTGGCTCCGCGGTGCCGACATCTTCTACGGCGGGCGTGAGGTGTTGGATTATAAGGGCTTCCCGGCCGTGATGGACTGGCTAGAGCGCTGCATCGCCCGGCCGGCCTCGGAAAAGGGGTTGAATATCCCGGCACGGCCTGCGTAAATCTGAGGCAAATATGCAAAAAGCCGGTCCAAAAGGCCGGCTTTTTTCATGTGCGGGAGCGTCTATTGGCGCCTGGCAAACTCGCCGCCGGTATTCGTCTTGAAACGAGGGAAGATGAAAACACCGAGCATGCTGCCGTGATTAGCATCGTCGTGGCCGTTCGACTCGCCCATGCAGAACAACGGCTGACGGAAGCCATTCGACATCATGATGGTGGTCGAGAAACAGAAGGATGAGGAGAGCGTCGCAGCCTGCTCGAAGAGTTCCAGGATGTGATCGTGATCCTTCGGATCGTAGCAGCGCATGAGGCTCAGGAGCCCGCATACCCGCGCCGGGAGTCCGTGCAGCAGGGCGCTCCATTCCTTGAGGCGGATCACGCCGCTGGACAGGTCTCCGACCCAGGTTTCCGAAATGGAAAACTGCGCCAGCATTTCAGGATCATGATTGCTGATATCCAGTGAGCCCGGCATAAGCGGTGCCGCGGCGTTGGTTCTCGCGATTTTGAACAAATTTTTCCCCAGCTTAGGTGCGGCTTCCCCCGCCGCACGTCCGGCAAAAATGAGCAGGTTCATGTTGCACCGCGCATCATGCTCGGGCGACCGGGAAATGGGGTCTGGATTGCCGGTTCTTCTCACGGAACCGCTTCCAATTTCACGGGGGCGTTACTCAACTTCTAATATATTTTTCGGGAAGGGGTTGTCCCGAATCCTACGTCGCATTCTCGTGGTCAGGATCGATGCGCATCGTGACCCATCGGCTGATGACACGCGCCGAATGCGAGGGGATTTATAGGCACTTTCATGCAAACGGCAATCCGCTTTTTGCATAATGCCGATCGCTACTGTGAGTGGAAAAACAACCGTGAAAGTATGGGGGACGCGAAAAAGAGCAAAAAAATGCGCAGCTGCCGAAGTGCAACCGGTTTCAATGCTCTCCTGAGCTCTGAAATGTGCATAAAATTGCAGCGAACGGATAACACAGCTTTTGGAAGAAATAATGCAGGCTCACAAGCTCTGCGAAAGCTTCGCCGAATGCGAGGCGCATTCAGATATGCGGTTAAACGTTTCACCTGACGATTGAAAAAGCTCACCTGGCGAATCATGCGCCGGAACGAAAAAGGGCGGTCCGAAGACCGCCCTTCCTATTCCGGGAAAACCAGGAGATAGATCGGTGAAGCTTTATGGATGCTTCAGCGATAGGCTTTCGCCTATCACATCATGTCCATGCCGCCCATGCCGCCCATGCCGCCCGGCATGCCAGCCGGAGCGTCCTTCTTCGGCAGTTCGGCGATCATGGCTTCGGTGGTGATCAGCAGCGAAGCAACCGAAGCTGCGTCTTGCAGAGCCGTGCGAACAACCTTGACCGGGTCGACGATACCCATGGCGATCATGTCGCCGTATTCGCCGGTCTGGGCGTTGTAACCGAAGTTGTCCTGACCCTTCTCGAGGATCTTGCCAACAACGATCGATGCTTCGTCACCAGCGTTCTCGGCGATCTGACGGGCCGGAGCCTGCAGAGCGCGGCGAACGATGTTGATGCCAGCTTCCTGGTCGTCGTTCTCGCCCTTGACGGAGATCTTGGCGGAGGAACGCAGCAGGGCAACGCCGCCGCCCGGTACGATACCTTCCTGAACAGCAGCGCGCGTCGCGTTGAGCGCGTCGTCGATGCGGTCCTTCTTTTCCTTCACTTCGACTTCCGTCGAACCGCCGACGCGGATGACTGCAACGCCACCAGCGAGCTTAGCAAGACGCTCCTGCAGCTTTTCGCGGTCGTAGTCGGAGGTGGTTTCTTCGATCTGGGCCTTGATCTGGGCAACGCGGCCTTCGATGTCGGACTTGGCGCCCGAACCGTCGACGATCGTCGTGTTTTCCTTGGAGATCGAAACCTTCTTGGCGCGGCCGAGCATGTCGAGGGTAACCGACTCGAGCTTGATGCCGAGGTCTTCGGAGATGACAGTGCCGCCCGTGAGGATCGCGATGTCTTCGAGCATGGCCTTGCGGCGATCGCCGAAGCCAGGAGCCTTGACAGCAGCAATCTTCAGGCCGCCACGCAGCTTGTTGACGACGAGCGTAGCAAGAGCTTCGCCTTCGACGTCTTCAGCGATGATGAGGAGCGGCTTGCCGGTCTGAACGACAGCTTCGAGAACCGGGAGCATGGCCTGGAGGTTCGAGAGCTTCTTCTCGTGCAGGAGGATGAAGGCGTCTTCGAGATCAGCGATCATCTTTTCCGGGTTGGTGACGAAGTACGGGCTGAGGTAGCCGCGGTCGAACTGCATGCCTTCGACGACTTCGAGTTCGGTTTCAGCGGTCTTGGCTTCTTCGACGGTGATAACGCCTTCGTTGCCGACCTTCTGCATTGCTTCAGCAATGTCGAGACCGATCTGCTTTTCGCCGTTTGCGGAGATCGTGCCGACCTGGGCAACTTCTTCCGACGTGTTGATCTTCTTGGCCTTGGCCTGGAGATCCTTGACGACTTCAGCAACAGCGAGGTCGATACCGCGCTTCAGGTCCATCGGGTTCATGCCGGCAGCAACTGCCTTTGCGCCTTCGCGAACGATGGCCTGTGCGAGAACCGTTGCAGTCGTGGTGCCGTCGCCGGCGACGTCGTTGGTCTTCGAAGCAACTTCGCGGACCATCTGAGCGCCCATGTTTTCGAACTTGTCTTCGAGTTCGATTTCCTTGGCGACAGAAACACCGTCCTTGGTGATGCGCGGAGCGCCGAAGGACTTGTCGATAACGACGTTACGGCCCTTCGGACCAAGCGTGACCTTCACTGCGTCAGCGAGGATATCGACGCCGCGCAGCAACTTTTCGCGCGCGCCGCGGCCG
>Ga0102593_1001290_pt1 | contig 25488 bp, 22 predicted proteins | sample AraplaCol_mMS_r2_2_FD_76862 | JGI IMG/M metagenome (GOLD analysis project Ga0102593, IMG submission 76862) | Arabidopsis root microbial communities from North Carolina, USA - plate scrape MF_Col_mMS_r2 (SPADES assembly) (version 2) | ecosystem: Host-associated > Plants > Roots > Endosphere...
GATCGCGCAGCGTCGGCAGGTTCGACGGAACGCCGAAGGATTCGGTGATGATGTATTGGTGCTCGACGGAGACGAGCGGCACGTTGACGCCGAAGCGCGCAGCAAAGGATCGCGTCCACTGGCCAGCGCATACAACGACGCGCTCGCACTCGATCCGCCCGTGCTCGGTGATCACGGCGCGGATCCGGCCGTTGTCTATCTCGAGATCGAGAACCTCGGTATCCTCGAATGTCGAGACGCCCGACATGCGTGCGCCCTTGGCAAGCGCCTGCGTGATATCGGACGGATTGGCCTGGCCATCGGTCGGCAGGTAGGCGGCGCCGACGAGGTCGTCTATCGTCATCAGCGGCCAGAGGTCGAAAGCCTCTTGCGGTGTCAGCAGCTGCATATCGAGCCCAAAGGATTGCGCCGTTGTCGCCTGCCGTTTGACTTCGGTCCAGCGTTCCTCGTTGCAGGCAAGCCTGAGACCGCCATTCATTTTCCAGCCGGTGCCCAACCCCGTCTCGGCTTCCAGTTTCTTGTAGAGATCGACGGAATAGCCGAGCAGCTGGGTGATGTTGGCGCTGGTGCGCAGCTGGCCGACGAGGCCGGCGGCATGAAAGGTCGTACCCGAGGTCAGCTTCTTGCGCTCGAGGAGAACCGTGTCCGTCCAACCGAGCTTGCCGAGATGGTAGGCCGTCGAGCAGCCGATGATGCCGCCGCCGATGACGACCGCCTTGGCGGTCTTTGGCAATTCCTTCGTCATATTATCGATCCTGTTCAAAAAGGTCGTAGACGCGCTCGAAGCGCGCAAGATTCTCGGCCGTATAGCCGGCATAGTCGAAATCGATGGTGGAATGGATCTCGGAGACCATGCTCCACAGCGTCTCACGCAGCAGCGAAGCGCATTTCATCGCCGTGTAGCGGTACCAGAGATCGCTCGTCACTGCCTGACCGAAGTAGATCTCCAGCATTTGGTGTTCGTCCTCCTCGCCAAGCTGGTTGTTGGAGGCGAGCCCCCCGAGATCGAAGAGCGGTGTATTGAAGCCGGCATAGTCCCAATCGATCAGCCAGAGGCGCTTGCCGTCATCGAGGAAGTTTGCCGCAAGTAGATCGTTGTGGCCGAAGGCTATGTCAAAGGGACCGGCCGCCTTCTCGAGCCGCTCCGCTTTTTCAAGCACGGCTGGCAGGCGCGCAACATAGGTGCTGCCGGTGGCAGCGAGATGCGCCGCATAGTCTCGAATGACGTGAAACACCCAGAAGATTGCGGCGGGGCCGCGGAAGTGTCGGGCGATCTCCCGATGACAAGCGTGCACGAGCGGCACCACGCGCTTGAGCATTGCGGGATTCTTTATGTCGTCGGGTGTCAGCGCCCTGGCTTCGATGAAATCAAGGACCAGTACGCCGGGCTGATGATGGATTACGGCCGGCGAAAGCCCGGCTGCGTGTGCGGCGTGGCTGGCGGCAAGCTCGTTCTGCCGGCTGATGTGATGAACGGGAATGTCTTCTCCGAGCCGAACGACACGGCGAACCGCGCGATCCCGCACCAGATAATTCCGGTTGGTGATGCCGCCGGTGATAGGCTCAATCTCGATCGGACCCTGCCAGATGCCGAGTGCATAAATCCGATCTTCAGGCGTCACGCTAGTCTCCCCTCGCGGCCTATCCTATTGAAATCATGGCCAGAGCGGGATCGGCTGTCAAGCGTGCTAGATGGTAGCACCCGAGGCGTCGAAGACGTGACACCGCGCCGGGTCGAACGAGGCCTTCACGTTCGTCCCCCGTTCGACCTTCTGCTGCCCGTCGAGCGCGATCGTCAGTTGCTGCCCATCCGGCGTCGTTGCATAGAGCATCGTCGCGCCGCCGAGGTTCTCGACAAGATCCACGTTGACGGTCGCGAGCGTGATACCGCTGTTTTCAAGCACGGAGAGATGCTCCGGGCGGATGCCGAAAGTGACGGTTTGTCCGGCGTCGGCCTTCAGCCTGCGCGGCAGGCGAACGGAATTGCCGCAGACGTTGATGGTCGTCTCGGCTTCGCCGACCTGCTCGACGCGCGCCTGCAGGAAGTTCATCTTCGGGCTGCCGATAAAGCCTGCCACGAAACGGTTGGCCGGATTGTTGTAGAGATCGAGCGGTGCACCGACCTGCTCGATGCGGCCAGCGTTCAGCACGACGATCTTGTCGGCCATGGTCATGGCTTCCACCTGATCGTGGGTGACGTAGATCATCGTGTTGCCGAGGCTGCGGTGCAGCCGGGAAATCTCCACACGCATCTGCACGCGCAGTTCCGCGTCGAGGTTGGAGAGCGGTTCGTCGAATAGGAAGATGCGCGGCTCGCGTACGATCGCGCGGCCGATCGCCACGCGCTGGCGTTGGCCGCCGGAGAGTGCCTTCGGCTTGCGCTCCAACAGCTTTTCGATCTGCAGGATTTCGGCGGCGCGCTTCACCTTCGGCTGGATTTCGGCTTTCTTGTAGCCAGCAGTCTCCAATCCAAAGGCAAGGTTCTTGTAAACCGACATATGGGGATAGAGGGCATAGGACTGGAAGACCATCGCGATGCCGCGCTTGGCCGGCGCCACTTCATTCATCCGCTCGTTGTCGAGTAGAAGTGCGCCGCCGCTAATCTCCTCGAGCCCCGCGATCATGCGCAGCAGGGTGGACTTGCCACAGCCTGACGGGCCGACAAAGACCGCGAACTCGCCGGGATCGATCTTCAGGTCGATACCGTGAATGACGTCCAGGGAGCCGTACCGCTTCTCGACCTTCTGGAGAACGACGCTTGTTGCCATGATCTCAGGATCCTCCCTGGTCCATTATTTCGTGCGAGCACGCCAGTCGGCGTACTTCGGGCTGTCCGATCCGATTGGCAGGATGACTTCGCTGCCGGTATCGGACGATTGGTAGATGGCGGTCACGAGTTCCAGCGCGCGGCGCGCGTCCCCTGTTGTCACCGGCAGCGGTCCATTGCCGCTGAGAAAGGCGTGGAAATGCTCCATCTGCGTGGTAAAGCGCGGCGCGACCGGTCGCCAATGACCGATGATGGCATTGATGCGCGCCTGCACATCGTCATTCGCGGCGATGATCTTCCATGGATCTTTGCCTGGCGAGTAAGGTTCATGATTGCTTTCGAAGGTGACGTTTTCAAAGTGCAGCCGCAAACGGCTGATCTCCTCCTGGGAGCCCAGCGTGCAGGAGAGAGACACGAAGGCGCCGCTCTGCATCAATAGGCTTGCCGACGCACAGTCCTCGACCTCGATGTCGTTGACGCGAGTTGCAACGCGACCGAACACCTTCGATACCGGCCCCATCAGATGCAACAGCATATCGTGCAGGTGCAGCGCATGGGTTACCAACACGCCCCCAAGCTCTGTTGCCCATTTGCCGCGCCAGGGCACGGAGTAATATTCGGGCATTCGGCGCCAGAAAGTCTCCACCGAGCCCAGATAAGGCCTGCCCGCGATACCCGCCTCGATGATCCGCTTCGCCTTCTCGATGCCGTCGCCGTAGCGATACTGGAAGATCGGCATCAGCGTGCCCTTGGCCGTCTTCTCCGCCTCCATGATCGTGTCGACGCCGGAAAGCGATCCGGTTAGCGGCTTCTCGCAGATGACGTGCTTGCCGGCGGCGAGAGCTGCCACCACCTGCTCAAGGTGAATGCCGGGCGGAGTGCAGATATCGACGATGTCGACACTCGCGTCATCAAGCACATCGGCAAACGAGGTCGTGCGCTTGGCGATGTCGAATTCGTCGCCGATTTCCCGCAGGCGTTCCTCGTTCAGGTCGCAGATCGCCACGACCTTGAACTTGTCGGGATGCGGCAGGTAGCCTTCGACGATGTGTGAACGGCCGATACCGCAGCCGACGATGGCAACTCTCTTGATACTCATTGACCTATGTCCGTAATTGCATCAGCGCTTCATGCCGGTCGTGGCGATGCCCTCGATCAGCAGGCGCTGGAAGAACAGGAAGAAGAAGAACACCGGCACCAGCGTCAGCGTGGACATGGCGAACAGGCCGCCCCAATCCGATGCGCTGGTCGAGTCGACGAATGTGCGCAGACCGAGCTGGATCGTGTAGGTGTTCATATCGTTGAGGTAGATCAATGGCCCGAAGAAGTCGTCCCAGGTCCAGATGAAGGAGAAGATCGCGGCGGTCGCAAGCACCGGCAGCGACAGCGGCAGCATGATCTTCCAATAGATGCGCCAGGCGCTGCAGCCGTCCATCATGGCGGCCTCATCGAGCTCGCGCGGGATACCGCGGAAGAACTGAACCATCAGGAAGATGAAGAAGGCATCGCTTGCCAGGAACTTCGGCACGACAAGCGGCAGGATGGTGTTCACCCACCCGAGGTTGAGGAACAGCACATACTGCGGAATGAGCGTCACGTGATACGGGATCATCAGCGTGCCGAGCATGATCGCAAACCAGAAGTTCCGGCCGGCAAAGCGCAGGCGTGCAAAGGCATAGGCTGCCAGCGAGCAGGCAACGACATTGCCGATGACTGTCAAAATCGAGATGACGAGCGAGTTCCAGAAGAAGCGGCCGAAAGTGATGTCGAGCCCGATCCAGCCGCGCAGGTAGGACGAGAAGTCGATCGACGACGGAATAAGCGACGTAGACGAGAAGATCTCGTTTTCTGGGCGGACTGAAGCGGACACCATCCACAGCAGCGGATAGAGCATCAGCAGCGAGCCAAGGATCAGCAGCGTGTGGATCGCGATTGACGTCGGAAAGCTGCGCTTGGTGATATCAGACGGCGGCGCCGTGACAGCAGTGGTGATCCCGTTAGTCATCGTAGTGCACCCAATAACGCGAGGTCAGGAAGGAGAAGGCAGTGAAGATCGCGATGATCAGCACGAGGATCCAGGCAAGCGCCGAGGCGTAGCCCATGCGGAAATTTCCGAAAGCCTCCTGATAGAGATAGAGCGTGTAGAACAGCGTCGAATTGATCGGCCCGCCCGTCCCACCCGAGATGATGAAGGCCGGCGTGAAGGCCTTGAAGGCGTCGATCGTCTGGACGACGGCATTGAAGAAGATGACAGGCGTCAGAAGCGGCAGGGTGATCTTGTAGAACTGCCGGAACTTGGATGCTCCGTCGAGGCTGGCCGCCTCATACATGTCGGTCGGAATCTGCCGCAGACCAGCCAGGAAGATGATCATCGGAGAGCCGAACTGCCAGACGCTGAGTGCCACGAGCGTGTAGAGCGAGTAGCTCGGATGCGAGATCCAGCTCGGTCCCTGGATGCCCAAGTGGGCAAGTGCGGCATTGACCAGTCCGTCGCCGGCAAACAGCTGCCGCCAGAGGACGGCGATCGCCACGCTGCCGCCCAACAACGACGGCAGATAGAAGATCGCGCGGTAGAGCGGCAGGCCGCGAACGCCCTTGTTAAGGGCCATTGCGACCAATAGCGCGAAGGTCAGCTTGAAGGGCACCGACAGCACCACATAAGTCAGCGTGACCCGCATCGCTGCGGCAAATTTCGGGTCGGCGGTTGCGATGCGCACGTAGTTTGCCGCGCCCACCCACTCGGCCGACCGGATCATGTCGAAATCCGTGAACGAGAGGTAGAGCGAGATGACGGCCGGTCCGAGCGTCAGCCCGAAGAAGCCGATCAGCCACGGCAAAAGGAAGAGATAGCCTGGGGCATTGGCGGTCCAGAGGCGTTTGAAACGCCCCTGGGCTGCCGCCCCATATTCACTCTTGATACCCTCCGGGGCGGTCGTGCGCATCACATCACTCATCCGCGTCAGCCTTTGGCGAGAATGCGGCTGAGTTCGTCGACCAACTGCTTGCCACCGTCGCTCGGCGAAAGCTGGCCGAAGGCAATCTGCTCGGCGATCGTGCGAAGCACGACCTGGCCTTCACCGGCACCGGAGGGCGGCGGCGGCGGCAACTTGCCGGCAAGGTCACCAAGGCCGCTGACATAGTCGAGCGCGATCTTGCCTGTTGCATCAAGCTTGGCAGCCACGACGTCGCGCATCGCCTTCGATTCCGGAATACCGCGTTCGACGTCGAGCGCGAGAGCGGCATCGGGGTTGGTGACGAAGAAGTTGACGTAGTCGACAGCTTGGTCGATCACCTTCGACTGCGAGGATACGGAGAAGAACATCGACGGCTTGCGGTAGTGGCCGCCCTTCGAATCCGACTTGATGCGCGGATAGTTGTTCAGCGCCAGCTTGTCCTTGCTGACGGCCTGGAAGCCGACGAACTGGTTACTGTGCGCGTAGTCGGCAGCAGCCTTGCCGAGCGTGACCGGGCTAGTGTCGATCGTATCCTTGTAGAGCGCCTGGACATCAGGTGGCACGCAGGCGTTCGCTTCGCGGAACTTGCTCCACATGTCGAACCATTCAGAAGCGTCCTCTGCGCCGAAGGCGACCTTGGAATCGGCCGTGTAGAGTGCCTTGCCGCGCTGTCTGAGATAGTTTTCCAGGAGCGGTTCGTTGCCACTGCCGTCGGCAAAGCCGAAGAAGCCCTTGCGCTTGCCGGCCTTGGTAATCTCGGCACCGATCTTGCCAAACTCTTCCCAGGTGGTTGCCTGCGTCGGCAGATCGACGCCAGCTTCCTGGAACGCGGTGGTGTTCAGAACCGTCGCTGCGGCGTTGGCGCCGAGGCTGACGCCGTAGAAGTGCCCGTCAACGCTGCCGCCCTCGATCTGCGCCGGGTCGAAATCGCCAAGATTGAGCTTCGACGGCATGTAGGACTCGAGCGGGGCGAGCGCGCCGCGCCGTGCATATTCAACGATATAGCGGTAGTCCATCTGGATGACGTCGGGCGCATTGCGGCCGGCGACCTGCGTCGCCAGGCGTGGCCAATAGTCGCCCCATCCGAGGAATTCACCGGTGATCGACGTTCCCGCATTCTTTGTCTGATAGAGTTGCGAGACCTTGTTGGTGCGGTCGGCGCGGGGCTGCGAACCCCACCATAGAAGCCGCAAGCGGGTGTCGGCGGCAAAAGCCTTGGATCCCAGTGCGGACAGTGAAAGAAGCGTTGCTCCCCCCGCCATGAAGTTACGTCTGCTTACGCGTAGTGTCATCTGTTCTCCTCCTCCCTTGGGGAGCGCCTCCACACGCTCCTTGCTGGTTTCTCTTGCAACAAATAACTAATTGGTTACAAGCTATGGAGAAGCGTTGAGGCTGTCAAGCGCTGATGTGATAGCCCTCCTCTCGCTTCTCGTTTTTACAATCTGTTCTCAACGTATTATGAGCGCAATGGGGAAATTAGAAAGGTGAGCCGATGGAAGGCGCCGGCGGAAATGGGGAAAAGAAGAGAGTAAGGCGGCAATCGCCCGAGCGTGTACTGCAACGCGATCCGGAACGGACTCGTGCAGCAATCCTCGAGGCCGCGACCAAGGAATTCGCCGAGAACGGCATGGGCGGGGCTCGTGTCGATGCCATCGCCGAGCGTGCCGGGACAAACAAGCGGATGCTCTACCATTACTTCGGCGACAAGGAGCAGCTGTATCTCAGGGTGCTCGAGGAGGCCTATGTTGGTATCCGCACCGCCGAGCGCGAGCTGCATATCGGCGACCGGACGCCGCAGGAAGGCATTGGCGAACTGGCGCTGTTTACCTGGCGGTATTTTCTGAAGCATCCCGAATTCCTCAGCCTGCTCGGGACCGAGAACCTTCACCGCGCGCGCTGGCTGCGCCAATCCGTCCGGCTCAAGGAGCTGCATTCGCATCTGATTGGAGAACTCTCCGACGTGCTGGAGCGCGGCAAGAAGGCCGGTGTCTTCATCGCAAACGCCGATCCGCTCAATGTCTATCTGACGATTGCCTCGCTCGGATATTTCTACCTGTCCAATCAGTACACGCTTTCGACGATTTTCGGCCGCGACCTGGTCGAGCCCGGCAATCTCGATGCCTGGGAACGCCACATCGTCCACGTGACCCTCGCATCGATTTCTGCCTGATCCGCGAAATTCGAGATCGGCTATTGACAGGAAACCATCTCTGCCGTCAGGTAACCGTTTAGTTACAGCCTTGCCATGAGCCGCGAGTAGGGGGCGCGGTTTTTGTCGGCCAGGCGTCAGGACGCTGTTCGTTTCATACGCATGAGGAGGATCATTCGATGGAGAAACGTCGCTTTGCCTTGATTGGAACGGGAAACCGCGGCACGACCATGTGGGGCAAGGAACTGCTTGCCGGCTGGCGCGAGCATGTGGATCTCGTCGCGATCGTGGATACCAACTCGCTGCGGGCCGAGCGAGCCCGCACGATGATCGGCAGCAATGCGCCGATCTACGAAAACATCGATGCCATGCTCGCCGAGCAGCAGGTCGATCTCGTCATCGTCTGCACGCCCGACTATACGCATGACGATATCGTCGTGCGCGCGCTGGAAGCGGGCATCGACGTCATCACCGAAAAGCCGATGACCACAGCGGTCGACAAAATCCGCCGTATCCTCGATGCGGAGAAGCGCAGCGGCAAGCGGGTGGATGTCTCGTTCAATTATCGCTATTCGCCGACGGCCGCCAGGATCAAGGAACTGCTGAACGCCGGCGAGATCGGCCGCGTCACTTCGGTCGACTTCCACTGGTACCTCGACACCAAGCACGGTGCGGACTACTTCCGCCGCTGGCACGCCTACACGGAAAATTCCGGCAGCCTCTTCGTGCACAAGGCGACCCACCACTTCGACCTTTTGAACTGGTATCTGGATAGCGATCCGGATGCCGTCACCTCCTTTGCCGACCTGCAGAACTACGGGCGCAAGGGCCCCTTCCGTGGTCCACGCTGCAAGCTCTGTCCGCATTCGGGTGAGTGCGACTACTTCCTCGACCTCGAGGCCGATCCCTTCCTCGACACGCTCTACGAGGATCCGTCGAAGATTGACGGCTACTTCCGAGACGGCTGCGTCTATCGCGAGGATATCGACATCCCCGACACCATGGTCGTCAGCATCCGCTACAAGAACGACGTCCACGTTTCCTATTCGCTGAACACCTTCCAGCCGATCGAAGGCCACCACATCGCCTTCAACGGCACGCATGGGCGTATCGAACTCAGGCAATACGAGAAACAGCCATGGGAGACGCCTGACGAGGACACGATCCTGCTCGTCCGCAATTTCCCGAAGGACAAGCCGGCCGTCGAACGCATCGTCGTGCCGCATTCTTCGGGCGGCCACTACGGCGGCGACGACCGGATGCGCAACATGATCTTCAAGCAGGGCATGGAAGACAAGCTTGGTCAGCGTGCCGGGACGCGGGCCGGCGCAATGTCCGTGCTGTGCGGCATTGCTGCTCTGACGAGCTCGCGCAGCGGCAAGGTTGTCAAGATCGCCGACCTGATGCCTGAGATCGTCGCGGGCGGCGCTTCGACGAATCTGAAAGCCGGCTAAGCAATTAGGGCGAGGTCGCGACGCAGGATCTGATAGAGGAGCGGTTCGCCTTTGGTGAACCGCTCTATTTCATCGACTGCCATATCCCCGAGCCGCCCGCGCTCCAGCCCTACCGCGCCGGCGATATGCGGCGTCAGGAACACATTCGGCAGGTCATAGAAGGCCGATGCCGTCTCCGGGACTTCAGGATCCGTTACGTCGATGATCGCGTCGATCCGCCCGGTGCTGAGCGTCTCCAGCAGCGCGGCTTCGTCGATCAAGGCGCCACGCGCCGTATTGATCAGCGTCGCTCCTTCTTTCATCAGCGACAGCTCCCGGGCTCCGATCATATGGCGCGTCGATGGCAGCGACGGTGCGTGCACGGAGACGATGTCGGACTGCGTCATCAGTGTCGGCAGATCTGCCTTCTCGGTTCCGAGGCTGATTGCCTCGATCGCATCGACGGTGGGGTCGAAAAGAAGGACGCGATATTCGAACGGTCGCAAGAGCTCGATCACTCGTCGGCCGATGCGTGAGGCGCCGATGATGCCGACCGTGCGATGATAGTTGCCGATCGCCAACCGTTGCATCGGGTGCGTCCGGTCGCGATTGCGATCCGCCAGATAGAGGTCGCGGAAGCGAAATACCTGCTTGCCGGCGAAGATGATTGCCGCAAGCGTGAACTCCGCAACGGGAATCGAATTTGCCTCGGCGGCGTGCGTCACGGCTATGCCGGCATCGAAGATCTGCTCGTCGACAATTCCCTTAACTGTTCCGGCCGCATGGGCGATCAGCCGCAGCCGTGGGGCCGCCGCAACTACCTCGCGCCCGACATAGGGCGATCCCCAACCCGTGATGAGAATGTCAGTCTCGGCGAGAATGCGCCGGGCGCGATCGTCGCTAAAACTCCGGAGCGGTTGAGGATCGAGAAGTTGGCCGATCTCGGCAAGCCGGTGCAGGGCCTCCGCGGTGAGGACATGCTCCGTTCGCGAAGGCTGCATCGCAAGTGCGATGGAGGGGCGCTTCATGGCATCTGCCCCGGCGCCTCGATGGCGCTGACCCTTATGCCCGCGCTCGCAACAAGCGCTTCAAGCTCCGCAACGTCAGGAGCCTTTGGGGGAGTGGTCCAAGCGCCGGTTACAGTGCCCGCGTCGTTGGCGGCAAGGACGGCGGTCATCAGGGTCGTTTGGCCTGCCGGAATTTCACCACGCAGTTGCGGCACCAGCGTTTTCGCAACGATCATGTTGGTATTCGGCGGAGCCTTCTGCGTGAGACCGGCGCGCGGCGTCAGGGAGCCGATATCGGTGATCCCGCTGAAATCGGCTTCGCCGATCGCATAGGCGCTTGAGCCATTCGCGAAAAGCGTATCGAGCTCGAAATCCCGGCGTGCGATCGCAAAGCCACCCTCCGCCGTCTGCAGCGGCCGGGGCGTGTTGATGCGGTGGACGCGGATGTGCCATGGCGCCGCCGGCACCAGCCAGGTTTCGACATCCACATCCCGGAATGGCGACCACTTGGAATAAAGAACATCACCCGCAAGCTTGGCTTCGCGGTTGGTCTCGCGAACGCGGTAGTGCAGGCCATCATCACTGAAGGCGAGGGCGGAATCGAAGGCCGCGCCGGCGAAGTTGCGCTCGTCGGATTCGACGCTGAAACCGTAGCGGCTGGAATAGGCGAACTTCGCGTATTTCTCCGTGCCGAACCGCATCTGCAGGTTCTCCTGGCCAGAGGACAGCGCGACGACGTCGCCGCCATTGCGCATGAGCACCATACCGGGATGGCGTTGCGGCAGGACGCTTACAGTTTCCAAAGGCGGCGTTTCCTCAGCCGTCCAGAAAGGGTGATCTTCGGCCAGGGCCAGCGGCAGGAACGCCTTGAACGCCCAGTAGGGCGAACCAGCCGAATTGTAATTTTCCGACATCAGCAGGTTGGGATAGCCGAAGCCGATCGACAGAATGCCGTCGCGGTCGGTCATCGGCTTGTCCTTCCACCAGCGCAGGTGCTGCAGGCAAAGGCTCTTGATTTCGCCCCAGGGCAGCGCTTCAAGATTGGCGAAGGCGAGGGCCGACCAGAAGCCGGCGCAGGCGAAGCGGTAAGTCAGGCTGCGGCCGAAGGGAATCGTCGCGCCATCCGAGCCGAACCAATGCTTGAAGTCGTTTGCAAAGAGGAGAGCGCGTTCTCGGTAACGCTGTGCGTAGTCGTCATCGACGAGCTTGGAATAGATCAGCCCATAGAAGTGCATGGCGAACGGAATGTAATGGTCGATCCGGCGAACATTGCCGTCGCGGTACCAGCCGTCGCCGAGATAGAAGCCCTCAAGCTCCTCGAGATACTGCTTGGTCAGGCTCCGGTCGAAATTGGCGCCGACGCAGTCGAGCGCGATGTCGACGAAGATGCGGAAGAATTTCCAGTTGTTATCGGCGTAGTCGAATTGCCGGGCATGCTTGAGATAGGCGACCACGTTGTCGCGCGCCCGGCCGCCAAGCGGCTCCCAGACCTTCTCCGGCACAAGCGCCAAGGCAAATCCGAGCGCCGCAAGCTCGACCATGCGCTGGTCTCGGCCGTTGACCGTGCCCCAATATTCCGGATGCTTTGGGTCCGTACCGTTGGCGATACCCTCGGCAATACGATGCCATTCGGCAAAGTCGCCGCCACCGGCGCCAAACGGCGCCAATCCCCAGAGCGGCCGCGCAAAGCCTTCGAGATCCGCTGCCGCGCGGTCGAAATGCGCAGCTGCGCCGTCAAGGCGGACGCGGGCATTGCCGGCCGAGAAATAGGGGAGCAGCGGATCGAAGAGGTCGCGAAGCGCGCGCGACATGTCCTCGCGCGTCTTCAGCGGATTGTTGGCAAGCGGATTTGAACTGGCGGGATCATAGGTCATCGGCATTGCTCATGTCAGGGGTTCGGAACGGTGCCGCCGGCAATCGGAACGACGGCATGGCAAATCTGGCGGGCGGGGGCGTTGCGGTCCCTGAATCGCGCCACGATGAGACTGACCGCCTCCCTGCCAAGCGCCACGCGATCGACACGCATGGTCGATAGCGGCGGGTTGGTCATCAGCGCGCAGGGAAGATCGTCGAAGCCGACGATGGCGAAATCCTCGGGCACCCGAAGCCCGGCTTCGGTGACGGCTTCGAGAACGCCGACGGCGATGAAGTCGTTCATGCAGAAGGCGGCGGTAAAGCCGGCCTTCTCCGCGAGTACTGCGGACGTCAGCTCGTGCGCCTCATGAATTGCGCTGCCCTGGAAGCTCATCGACACAAGGCGCCCTTCCGCACCGTCCGCGTCGGTGATCGCGGCCTTGAAGCCGCGCACACGCTCGCGGATGGTGTTTCGATGCGATCCCGTCAGATGCAGGATCTTGCGGTGGCCGGCATCCAGCAGTCGGGTCGTCGCTTCATATGCGCCGAAGAAGTTGGAGGGTGACGCGCCGTCGAGCCTGAGCTTCGGATCGGTGCCATTGACCAGCACCGTCGGGATTGCCGCGTCCTCTAACCAGGCGCGCAACTCGGCGCTTGGATCGATCCCGACCAGGAACAAGCCGCCGGCGCCGGCCGTCTGCATGTACTCGTGGACCACATCAGGCGTGGCCCTGTTCTCGCGGATCAGCCGCACCTCGAAGGGGACACCGGCATCGAGCGCCCCGGCGCGCAAGCCTTCGACGATCCCTTCGTAGAAGACGCTAAGCCCGCCCGTCACCCCGTCGCTCGCAATCAGGGCGAGGGTGCCACGAAGCGCGCCGGTTGCGGTGCGCGCCGAGTAGCCGTTTTCGGCCGCCACCTTGATAATGTGCTGGCGGACGCTTTCGCTGATGCCGGGCTCATTGGCGAGCACGCGGGAAACGGTGGATACGGAAACCCCCGCCATGGTGGCAATGTCGGCCTGTCGCAGTCTCTTGGTCTTGATCTCGTTCATACGGCGAAGATTATGCAAATAATGCAAATTTGCAAGCAAAAGATAATTTGTTGCATTGATGAATTTTTTGCGTAATCTACGCCGCATAAGCCCGTAGAGCTGTTGGAGGATGGCGGGGCAATGAAAGAGGAGGATGAAACATGCAGGTCAATCGCCGTTCATTTCTGATGGGTTCGGCAGGCGTCGCTGCCGGGCTGGCCTTTGGTGCCACAAGCTCAATTCCGGCCTTTGCGGAAGATGCCAAGCTGCGCGCCATGTGGTGGGGATCGAACGATCGCGCCAAACGCACGCTTGATGTCGCCAGGCTCTATGAAAGCGAGAACCCCGGCGTATCGATCGTCGGCGAATCGCTTGACGGCAACGGCTACTGGACAAAGCTCGCCACCCAGATGGCCGGCCGCGCCGTGCCCGACGTCTTCCAGCTCGAACCGAGCACGATCTCCGACTATTCGAAGCGCGGCGCATGCCTGCCGCTCGACGAATTCGTGCCTTCGACGCTGAAGGTCGACTCGTTCGGCAAGGATATGTTGAAGCTGACGACGGTCGACGGCAAGCTCTACGGCATCGGCCTCGGCCTCAACTCCTTCGCGCTGTTCTTCGACCAGACGGCCTTTGAAAAGGCAGGCATTCCGGTACCGACGGCGGATTTGACCTGGGACGAGTACGCCAAGATCGCAGTCGAGCTGACGAAGGCCGGCGGCAAGAACAATTACTGGGGCGGCCCTTATGGCGCGCGCTACACCTACGTCTTCGATGCCTGGCTGCGCCAGCGCGGCAAGAGCCTCTATGCCGACGGCAAGCTCGGCTTCAATGCCGACGATGCAACGGCGTGGTACACGTTCTGGGAAGATCTGCGCAAGAAGGGCGGCACGGTCGCTGCCGACGTTCAGACGCTCGACCAGAACACCATCGACACGAACGCACTCGCGCTCGGCAAGTCGGCGATGGGCATGGCCTATTCCAATCAGCTCGTCGGCTACCAGTTGATTTCCAAGAACAAGCTTGCGATCACGCTCCTGCCGCGCGAAAAGAAGGGTGGTCCTTCCGGCCACTACTATCGCCCGGCGTTGATCTGGAGCGTCGGCGGAGCCACGAAGAACGGTGAGGCTGCCGCCAAGTTCATCGATTTCTTCGTCAATAACGTCGAGGCCGGCAAGATCCTTGGCGTGGAGCGCGGCGTGCCTATGTCGCCTACCGTGCGCGAGGCGATTCTTCCGCAACTCAATCCAGCCGAACAGGCTACCGTGCAGTATGTAAACCTGCTGAAGGATCAGGTGGGCGAGTACCCTGCTCCTGCGCCGCTCGGTTCGACGCAATTCGACCAGCGCGTCTTCCGCCCGATTGCCGATGAGCTTGCATTCGAGCGGACGACGCCTGCCGAAGCGGCCGCCCGCCTGCTGGAAGAAGGCAAGGAGACGATCAAAGGCTGATCGAAGCTCACATCGCTCAAGCTTTGGATCGCGGCGGGCATTGGCCTGCCGCGATTTTCGTTATTCCCGGCCGCTCCTGAGGCGCTGATGGCAATTGTATGATTTTTGCTTGAGAAAACCTTTTCTCACTTGACGCTTCGGTTGGGAAAAGCTTTTCTCATCTGCAAATGGGGAGAAGCGCGGTGAACGTCGCGGGAGGAAAAAGAGGCCGGATTACCATCCACGACGTCGCGGCGGCGGCGGGGGTCAGTATTTCCACCGCCTCGAAGGCGCTGAACGAAACCGGTCGGATGAGCGTCGAAACCCGGGAGCGGGTAAAGCGCATTGCCGGCGAGGTCGGTTTCCGCCCGAATGCGCTCGCCCGGGGCCTCTTGAGCAAGCGCAGTTTCACTATCGGGCTGCTGACCAACGATACCTACGGGCGCTTCACGCTGCCGGTCATGGCCGGTATTTCCGAAGCGCTCGTCGATCACGGCGTGTCGGTTTTTCTCTGCGCCATCGAAGACGATCCGGCGCTCGGTCAGACCCATGTCGATGCCATGCTGGAAAAGCAGGTGGATGGCATTATCGCCACCGGCAAGCGATTGGACCGGCAGCTTCCGGTCGATCTGTCGAACCTGCATGTCCCCGTGGTCTACGCCTTCACCGAAGGGACGCCGACGAGCGTCACCTTCCGCTCCGACGACGCGCAGGGTGCGCGATTGGCGGTGGAGTGGCTGGTGAAGATGGGCCGTCGACGGATCGCGCATATCACGGGGCCGGAGGATTTCTTCTCGGTTCGCGAGCGCGCGGGTGCCTACCGCAATGTTATCGGCGGGGAGGGGATCGTCATGTTCGGCCGGTGGGCGGAAGCCTGGGGCCACGAGGCCGTCGCGCAGATATGGAGCCGTCAGGACGAAAAGCCGGACGCGATCTTCTGCGGAAACGATCAGATCGCGCGTGGTGCTGTCGATGCGCTGCGCGAGCGCGGTATTCGGGTGCCGGAAGATGTTTCCGTAGTCGGATTCGACAATTGGGAGATTGTCGCCGGCCAGACGCGGCCACCGCTCACTTCCGTCGACATGGAGTTGAAGGAGCTGGGGCGCCAGGCCGGATTGACGATTCTGGCGCTGGCCGAGGGACGCCCAGTGGAGCCGGGCGTCAGGAAATTGCCGTGCCGCCTCGTGGTGCGGCAGTCATGCGGGGCCCAAAGCCCCAGGAGATGAGGAACCGGCGCGGAGGAGTGCGCCAATTTGGGAGGAGTGCCATGATTAAGCGTCTGTTGGCTGCGACAAGCGTTGCCACCCTATGCCTGGTGTCCGGAGCATCGGCCGCCGAGAAAGTCGAAATGTGGGTTCGTTCCGGTATCGGCGAATCCTTCAAGAAGGTTGTCGAAGCCTACAACTCCAGCCACGAGAACCAGGTCGTCGCGACCGAGGTGCCGTTCTCGGAGCTTGTCCAGAAATACGCCACCGCCATCGCTGGCGGCCAGGCGCCGGATGCGTTGTCGATGGACCTCATCTATAACCCGGCCTTTGCTGCTGCGGGACAGCTGGAAGACCTGACAGACTGGGCAAAGAAGCTGCCTTATTTCAATTCGCTGTCGCCGTCGCACGTCCGCCTCGGCACCTATCAGGACCGCGTCTACGGCCTGCCGCTGTCGGTCGAAACCTCGGTCTTCGCCTGGAACAAGGACCTCTACAAGAAGGCGGGACTTGATCCTGAAAAGGCGCCCGCGACCTGGGAGGAAATCACCGCCAACGCCGAGAAGATCCGCAGGGTCGGTGACGATACCTACGGTTTCTATTTCTCCGGCGGCGGCTGCGGCGGCTGCATGATCTTCACGTTCACGCCGCTCACCTGGGGTGCAGGTGCCGATATCCTGTCGGCCGACGGCAAGACGGCGACGCTCGACACCCCGCAGATGCGCAAGGCGGTCGATTATTATCGCGACATGGTGAAGAAGGACCTCGTCCCGGCAAGTGCCGCCAGCGACAACGGTGCCAACTTCCTGAGCTTCACCAACGGCAAGATTGGGCAGCAGAGCCTTGGCGCCTTCGCGATCGGCACGCTGGTGACCGAGCATCCCGACATCAACTTCGGCGTGACGCTCATCCCGGGCGTTGACGGCAATCCGTCCTCCTTTGCCGGCGGTGACAACTTCGTCATCACCAAGGGCACCAAGAAGATCGACGCAGTGAAGGAATTCCTCGAATATATCTATTCGATGGACGGCCAGAAGATCATGGCGAAGTACGGTAGCCTGCCGACCCGTGGTGATATCGCCGACAAGGTGCTCGAGGGCCTCGATCCGAGGTTGCAGGTCGGCCTGAAGGCCATATCGGTCGCCAAGACACCTTACACGCTGCAGTTCAACGATCTGATCAACAGCGCCAACGGTCCGTGGGCGACCTTTACCAATGCGGCCATCTTCGGTGACGACGTCGACGGCGCCTTCAAGAATGCACAGTCGGAGATGCAGTCGATCATCGACAGCGGCCAATAATCTCCCAGAGGCCGTGGCCGGAGGGTGTGGCAGTCCTCCGGCCGATTTTACTAGGATGATGCGGAGTGTTTCGATGACCGTGACGGGTCGAAAGCAGACAGCATGCGTGCGCAGACGTGCCCCACGACCGGAATGGACGGGCCTCCTCTATATCGCTCCGGCGATGCTTCTGGTGATCATGTTCTTCGTGCTGCCGGTCGGATTTACCGCCTGGATGAGCCTTCACAACTGGCCGCTGATGGGCGCCCAGCGGTGGATCGGCTTCAACAACTACTTCCGCATGTTCAATGACGGCCGCTTCGTCGCGGCGCTGAACTTCACCGCCTACTATACGGTCATCGTGACGATCCTGATCTTCGCGGTCGCCTTTCCGCTTGCTCTTTTCGTCGAGCGGCAGCGGGCCTTCGTCAGCACCTATCGCACCGTCATCTTCCTGCCCGTCGTCGTCGGTCTGGCCTCTGCATCGCTGCTGTGGGTGTGGCTGGCCAATGTCGACAGCGGTTTCATCGGTCCTGCCTTGAAGGCGCTCGGACTTGTCGAAAAGAGCCCCAATCTGCTTGCCACCTTCGACAGCGCATTCCTGACGATCTGCGTCATGGTCGTGTGGAAGATAGCCGGCTTTACAATGATCATCCTGCTGACCGGGCTGCAGGCGATCCCGACCGATCTGACGGAGGCCGCCGTCGTCGATGGCGCCAATTGGTGGCAGCGCTTCCGCTTTCTGACGCTGCCGTTGATGCGCAGGACGATCGCGCTCGCGCTGATCATCTCCGTGACCGGCTCGATCCTCGCCTTCGATCAGTTCTACATCATGACCTCAGGCGGGCCGCAAAACCGAATGATCTCTGTCGTCTACTATATCTTCAACCAGTCCTTCGTGTCCTTCAATCTCGGGTACGGCGCGGCGCTGTCGATTGCGCTTCTGGCCATTCTCGTGGTCATCAGTGTCGTGCAGCTTTGGCTGCTGCGTGTCGGGGAGGAGCGCTGATGAGCCTCGTCACCGGTCGCAAGAAAAGCCGTGTAGTCCGTGGGCAGGCCGCCTATCACGGCACCGGTATAGCCATCGCCATCTTCTTTCTCGCTCCCTTTGTCATCACACTGCTGGCCTCACTCCGGCATGGCACGGAGGCGCGGCTGCCACCGCTGCCGCCATGGCCGACGAACGGTATCAGCTTCGATTCCTATCGCTCGCTCGACAGTTTCGGTGCCGGCATCTGGCAGCACACACTCAATTCGCTCATCGTGTCGGTTGCGACCGTGGTGCTGACCGTGGTCATCAGCCTGCTCGCCGGTTACGGTTTCTCGCGCTATCGCTTTCCGATGAAGAATGTCTTCTTCATCCTGATCATCGCGACGCTGATGATCCCCTTCCAGTCGATCCTCACGCCACTCTTCATCATCCTCGCCAGGCTCGGGCTCAACAACTCGCTCTTCGGCCTGACGCTGGTCTACGTGACGCTGCAGCTGCCGTTCTCGGTGTTCATGATGCGCAACGCCTTTGACGCGGTGCCGAAGGAGATCGAGGAGGCCGCGCGTATCGACGGCGCCCATGACCTGAAGATGCTCGTGCTGGTTCTGCTGCCGCTTGTGCTGCCGGGCGTCGCGACCGTGGCGATCTTTGCCTTCCTCAATGCCTGGAACGAATTTCTGGCCGCGCTCGTGCTGCTCTCCAGCAACGAGAAATACACGCTGCCCGTCCTGATGATGGCGGTGCGCGCCGGCCGTCTCGGGGCGATCAACTGGGGCGCCGTGCAGGCAGGTGTCGCCGTCATGACGATCCCCTGCCTCATCGTTTTCCTGCTTCTGCAACGCTACTACATGCGCGGGCTGATGGCCGGCGCGGTGAAATGACTTCTGAAGAAAGATGGATCAAGCCATGAACAAGTTGAAAAGAGACCGCCAGTTTCGCCCGCTTCCCGTGCCGGATGTCGATGTGCACGGGCTGTTCGGGGAGCGCCAGGACGCGATCTGCGACAGCACCGCTGAAACGCTGCTCGACCGTTGCGTCGCGGCGGGTATGCTGCAGGCGATCGACGTCACCAAGCCGAGCCCCGGCGTCGTGATCCCCATCGGTCCCTGGGGCGGCTCGACGCAGATGTTCTGGGATAGCGACCTCGCCAAATCGATCGAGACAGTGGCCTATTCGCTCTATCGCCGGGCCAATCCGGAGCTCGAAGCCCGGGTCGACGCCATCGTCGACATGTATGAGAAACTGCAGGACAAGGACGGCTATGTGAATGCCTGGTTCCAGCGGGTTCAGCCCGAGCGTCGCTGGACCAACCTGCGTGACCACCACGAACTCTATTGCGCCGGCCACTTGATGGAAGGCGCCGTCGCCTACTATCAGGCCACCGGCAAGCGCAAGCTGCTCGACATCATGTGCCGCTTTGCCGATTACATGATTACGGTCTTCGGTCATGGCCCGGGCAAGATTCCCGGCTATTGCGGCCACGAGGAAGTCGAGCTGGCACTGGTCAAGCTTGCCCGCGCGACCGGCGAGAAGAAGTATCTGGACCTTGCCAAGTTCTTCGTCGATGAGCGCGGAACCGAGCCGCACTTCTTCACCGACGAGGCGAACCGCGACGGCCGCAGTGCAGCGGACTTTCACCAGAAGACCTATGAGTATGGCCAAGCTCATCAGCCGGTTCGCGAGCAGAAAAAGGTCGTCGGCCACGCCGTTCGTGCCATGTACCTCTATTCCGGCATGGCCGACATCGCGACGGAATACAACGATGACAGCCTGACCGGCGCCCTAGAAACCTTGTGGGATGATCTGACGACCAAGCAGATGTATGTCACCGGCGGCATCGGGCCGGCGGCCGCCAATGAGGGCTTCACCGACTATTATGACCTGCCGAACGAAAGCGCCTATGCCGAGACCTGCGCTTCCGTCGGTCTGGTGTTCTGGGCAAACCGCATGCTCGGCCGCGGCCCGAACCGGCGCTATGCGGATATCATGGAGCAGGCACTCTACAACGGCGCGATGGCCGGGCTCTCGCTCGACGGCAAGACGTTCTTCTACGAGAACCCGCTGGAAAGTGCCGGCAAGCATCATCGCTGGGTCTGGCACCATTGCCCCTGCTGCCCGCCGAACATTGCCCGCCTGCTCGCCTCTATCGGTTCCTACATGTATGGCGTCGCGGATGACGAGATCGCCGTCCACCTCTATGGCGAAGGACGCGCGCGGTTCAAGATCGCGGATGCCAATGTCGAGATGACGCAAAAGACCCGCTATCCCTGGCACGGGGCCGTCCACTTCGACATCAAGACGAGCAAGCAGGCACGCTTTGCGGTTTCGCTGCGCATCCCGGAATGGGCAAAGGGGACGACACTTGCCGTCAACGGTGAGACAATCGATCTCGGCTCGGTCGAACTCGATGGTTACGCCCGCATCGAACGCGAATGGCGCGATGGCGACAAGATCGACCTGAACATTCCGCTCGAAGCACGCGCTCTCTGGGCAAACCCGCTGGTGCGGCAGGATGCCGGACGGACTGCCCTGATGCGTGGCCCGCTCGTCTATTGCGTCGAGGCGACGGATAACGGCGCAGGCCTGAACGGAATCAGGCTCGGCGAGGATATATCCGCGAAGACGGCTGAGATCGCCGAACTCGGTGGTGCGGTGGCTCTCGATATCGCTGTGACCAAGGATGAGTCGGATTGGGGTGCGACGCTCTATCGGACCAAGCCGCCGGCAGCCGGAACGGGTACGGCCCGCTTTGTGCCTTACCATCTTTGGGACAACCGCGCGCCCGGCGAAATGCTCGTCTGGATCCGCTCCGCCACCTAAGCCGGCTAGGGATGTCAGGTCGCCGGCTTAAACGCCGGCGACCATGGGCTGTGATCGGACTTCCGCTCGGATCATGCGGACCCAATTGCGGCCAATGGCAAGGCCGGTGGCATCTGATGCCGCGGCGTGCGCGGAGGCAAGCGCCGCGTAGCGTTCATGCCAGCCCGGCTCCATCTGTTCGATCGATTCCGCAAACTCGCCCTTCCAGCTATCGATGACAGATGCGCTGGCCTCGAAATGGAACTGAGTGCCGTAGGCCGCGCGCCCGATACGAAACGCCTGGTTCTGAGTAAGCTCGCTCACTGCAAGACGCGTCGCACCCTGCGGCAGTGTGAAGGTGTCGCTGTGCCACTGGAATGTCGTGAAATCCGCCTCGAGGTTGGAGAGCAACGGATCCGCGTGCCCATCCTCGGACTTGCTGACCGAGTGCCAGCCAAACTCCAGTCCGGCATTCAGCTGGTTCTCCGCACCGTAGGCGCGCGCCAGGATCTGCGCCCCAAGACAGATGCCGAGCACCGCCTTGTCGGCCTCGGCGAAGTCGCGCATGAGCTGTGCAAGTCCTGGCAGGTAGGGATAGTTCGCGTCGTCGATCGCATTCTGCTCGCCGCCGAGCACCACCAGGGCGTCATGATCGGCAATGCCTGCCGGTAGCTTGCCGTCGATCCAGGGGTAGAAGTGCTCGATCTCGGCCTTGGCTTCCGCCAGCGCCAGCCCCAGCGAGCCGAGCGGCGTGCTTTTCATGTTTTCGATGACGGCGACCCGCATCAGCATCTCCAGTACGATTTCTGGCTCCGAGAGGAACACCAAGCGCCTGGTGATTGCAATACGGATTGCGCCACGCCACGGCAGTTCTTAAATCGGAGTGACGAAAGGAAACCCCTGATATGAGCGACAAGAAAGCCCGCGTGACGATCCTCTACTGTACCCAATGCAACTGGCTGCTGCGCGCCGGCTGGATGGCGCAGGAACTTCTGCAGACCTTCACCGACAGTCTCGGCGAAGTGGCGCTCGTTCCCGGCACCGGCGGCAATTTCGAAATCCGGGTCGATGGCGACCTGATCTGGGAGCGCAAGCGCGATGGCGGCTTTCCCGGTCCGAAGGAGTTGAAGCAGCGCGTGCGCGACATCATCGAACCCGGCCGGGATCTCGGCCATGTCGATCGCACTTCGCTGGAAAGCTGAGCCTAGTCGTAAGGCGAATTGCAGGTCTTGTAGATACCCTCATAGGTCAGGAACCGATCAGTCTTCGGATTGTAGGTCCGGTACTGGTTACGGCACCAATCCACATGGAACTGTTGTCCCTGTGCCTTCGGCTGCACCGTGCGCACGGGCGGGGGATCGTAATAGAGCGGTCCGCGACCTCGCGCAGCCGGCCGATAGTAGGTCGGACCGGTGGCCGTCGGCGGCCGATAGTTCGGCTGCACATAGGACGGGCGGAACGATTGGACCGGCCCGAAAGTGAAGCAGCCGCGCGCGTCACACATCGTCGACCCAACACGGATGATGTCCGATGCGCCGGCGGCGGGCGGAGACACGCCGAGCGGCATCGCAAACGCCGTGTAGGGCAGCAGGGAGAAGAGCGCGATCAGGCAAAAATTACGAGAGCCGGCCATCAGACGATCCTTTCTGCTGTGTATATAGGACGCCTTTGCAGCAATCGCTATCGCGGCCGCCTCAGATTGCAACCGCGCTGGCGAAGAGTGGCATCAACGACTTTTTTGCTGCCTGTCAGGAAAACTTCAAAAACCCTGTTGACAGCAAGGGGCCGCCCCCGTACATGGCTCTCCGTCGCCCAGATGGCGGAATTGGTAGACGCGCAGGTTTCAGGTACCTGTGCCGCGAGGCGTGGAGGTTCGAGTCCTCTTCTGGGCACCATTTCCCTAAGAAATGCAAAGTGAAGGCCGATATAAGGTCTTCCCATTTCTTCCCCCAAAGACATTAGCAGCGCAGGTAAAGACGTCCGATCAGGCTGCTGATTGCGGTTGCGATCAGGACTTGGGCGCGCTGTCGCCAGCGAGCTGTCGTTCGGACAATGCTGGGCGTAAAATCCGGCTGCACGGGCTCCCGAACACTCATAATGCGCAGTAGGGGCGACCGCCTGGGCAGCCCAACGGGTCAGCGGACCGGCTGATAGTGTCCGCGCAGCGGCACCTGCGTGCCGACACTTTCCACGCCGTCACGATCGCAGACGTAGACGAGGGTTGGCAGCCCGCCGGTCCGGAAGATTTTGTCATATCCGCGGCGCAGCGGCCGTGTCTCCGTCCGGCAGCTATACTGTTCCTCGTCCTTTGGATCCGGCTGCGCCTTGACGCCCGGCAGGTTTGCATAGGGATAGATCGACTGGACCTGCGGCTCGCCGGCTCGCCGCCAATCCGCGGCAAAGCTCGCGCCGGGCGCCAAACTTGCGCCGGTTGCTGCCAAGGCTATCAACCACACTCTTGCGAACCGCATATCGCCGGATCCGTCGTATTACATCTCTATTGTCGATGTAGGCGCGGCGTCGGCTTCCATCAAGCGAGCGCTTCGCTCGGGTGGCCGTCATCTCGAAAACGTGACTTCGTCGAAGGGGCCGCGCAAGTGCGGCCCACGGCGGGGATACGCGTCTTGACGACGCAAGCGGAACGGAGTTTTGCACGCTCTGCCGTAAGTTGATCGCGACGGGGAGGCGCCAGGAACCTGAAAGCTTCTGATGGCGTCTCTTGCAAATAGTTGCACGAATGAAGGCGCGGTGCTCTATCCGTGACTTTCGCTTTGATCTAAGCAGCCGGCCGACAGGCGGCGCGAGAAGGACGGAAACAGATGACGAGCTATGTATTGACGGTGACGTGCAAGTCGACGCGCGGGATCGTGGCGGCGATCGCGAACTACCTGGCCGATCAGGGCTGCAACATCGTCGATTCGTCGCAGTTCGACGATCTCGATACCGGCAAGTTCTTCACCCGTGTCAGCTTCATTTCAGAAGAAGGCGTCGGTCTTGCGGCACTCAAGGAAGGCTTCAAGCCGGTCGCAGAGAAATTCGACATGGAAGCCGAAATCCATGATGGCGCCAGCCGCATGAAGGTGCTTTTGATGGTGTCGCGCTTCGGCCACTGTTTGAACGACTTGCTCTACCGCTGGAAGATCGGTGCGCTGCCGATCGATATCGTCGGCGTGGTCTCCAATCACTTCGATTATCAGAAGGTCGTGGTGAACCACGATATTCCGTTCCACCACATCAAGGTGACGAAGGAAAACAAGCCGCAGGCCGAGGCTCAGCTCCTTGATCTCGTGGACCAGACCGGCACCGAACTGATTGTGCTCGCCCGCTACATGCAGGTCCTTTCCGATGCCATGTGCCGCAAGATGTCCGGCAAGATCATTAATATCCATCACTCCTTCCTGCCGAGCTTCAAGGGCGCCAACCCCTACAAGCAGGCCTATGAGCGCGGTGTGAAGCTCATTGGCGCCACGGCGCATTATGTGACGGCCGATCTCGATGAGGGGCCAATCATCGAGCAGGATACCGCCCGCATCACCCACGCTCAGAGCGCCGACGATTACGTCTCCATCGGCCGCGACGTGGAGAGCCAGGTTCTGGCACGCGCCATCCATGCGCATATCCATCGCCGCGTCTTCCTGAACGGCAACCGCACGATCGTATTTCCCGCAAGTCCGGGCAGCTACGCATCGGAACGCATGGGCTGATCGCCGCGGCGGCTTTGCCGTCGATCGACCGCGATCTCCTCGCTTGCCGGTGGCAAGGATTCGATTATCTGCGTAGTCTGCGAAATCGAATCATGCCGCGGGGGATGCCATGACTGACGAGACGCTTGCCGATCGCGCGACGTTGCCACGCCCTGACGTGACCGCTGCGGAAGCCGGCGACATCCTTCAGTCGCGTTATGGCCTGTCAGGAGCGATCACCGAGCTCGGCAGCCAGCAGGATCGCAACTATCGCCTCGATACCGGCGAACGAAGCTACGTGCTCAAGATATGCCATGTGACCTATGAGACGGTGGAGCTCGAGGCGCAGAACGCAGCCATCCGCCACATCGGCACGAAAGAGGATGCGCCGCGCGTTCCTCACGTCATCCCATCGACGGACGGGCAGGACATCGTCGCTGTCACCGTGCGCGACCAGACCTTTCAGGTTCGACTGCTGGAGTATCTTGAAGGCGAGGGGCTGACACACCGCAAGCACCTGCCGAAAGAGTCGGTGGCGGCACTGGGAGCTCTCTGCGCCCGCCTGGCGCAGTCGCTGGCCGACTTCACGCATCCTGGTCTCGACCGCAGCCTGCAATGGGACCTGCGCCGCGCCGGTCCGGTCGCGGTCCAGTTGTTGTCGGCGATCACCGACAGCGCCGCACGTGATCGCATCGCCAAGACGATGGTGTCAGCCGTGAGGCGAATCCAACCCCTGGCGCCGTCCTTGCGGCTACAGGCCGTGCACCATGACGTGACCGGCGACAACGTTGTCAGCCGTCGTGATGAGCGGGGCCATCTGGTCCCTGACGGCGTCATCGATTTCGGCGACATCATTCGCGGCTGGCTGATCGGCGATCTGGCGGTCACCTGCGCCTCGCTGCT
>Ga0102593_1001292_pt1 | contig 25449 bp, 18 predicted proteins | sample AraplaCol_mMS_r2_2_FD_76862 | JGI IMG/M metagenome (GOLD analysis project Ga0102593, IMG submission 76862) | Arabidopsis root microbial communities from North Carolina, USA - plate scrape MF_Col_mMS_r2 (SPADES assembly) (version 2) | ecosystem: Host-associated > Plants > Roots > Endosphere...
CAGGAGCCGGAAACGCTCCTCGCTCAGGCGCAGCATCTCGTCCTGGCGGCGCCGCTCGCTCATGTCCCGCGTGATGATGGAATAGCCGCGGATTTCGCCGCCCGCACCGGTCATACGGGTGAAGACGACGCTGGCCCAGAAGCGCGTGCCGTCCTTGCGCATGCGCCAGCCCTCTTCTTCCAGATGGCCTTCGTCGCGGGCCCGTGCGAGTTCCTGCTCCGGCCGGTTCTGATCGATGAGTTCGCTCGGGTAAAGCAGCGAGAAGTGGTGCCCGAGCACCTCGGGCGGCTCGTAGCCGTTGAGCTTTCTTGCCCCGTCGTTCCAGCTGATGAAGATACCGCCGGGGTCCAGGACGGTGATGGCGTAGTCGGTGACCGATTCGACCATCAGCCGGTAATCGGCGTCGGTCAGAGTACGTTGGTTGAGGGGTGCACTCCCACCGCCGTGTTCTGCCATTGCTCTTCGCCCTTCCAGTGGCCGTGCATTGGTGCAGCGGCATGCGGCTCCCGCTTCAGCGGCTGATGCCGAACTCCCGAATTCCTTCGCTCGAACATCCCCGCACGAGGCCGCGTCCATGCGCCGGCGCCTGTACGCCCGGCCCGCCCGGCCGTGAAGGTGCTGCCGCGAATTTAGGGCAGCCTCGGGTACTTTCCGCGTAGGACAAGGCCGAGATTGCGGGAGGCGGGCACGACGAAAGCCGCGGCCTCAGGCGCTGTGGGGCTCCTGCCGAGGCCACGATCCGGCGCCCTTTGCTTCGGCCCTGGGCGCCGCCATCGCGAAACGGTTCTTGCCTTCTTTCTTGGCCGCGTACAGCGCGTTGTCGGCGCGCGCCAGCAAGGAAGGAAAGTCCTCGTCTTCTTCCGACAACGCAACGCCGATGCTGGTTGTCGCATTCAGGGTGCGGCTGGGCAGGTCGAACGGCGGCCGCATGGCGGCCAGCACCTTGCCCGCCACCGTTTGCGCCTCGGCGGCGCTCGCCACCCCTTCGAGAAGGATCACGAATTCGTCGCCGGCGTAGCGCGCCGCCATGTCGGTGTCGCGCACGCTGTGCCGGAGGCGCCGGCCGAATTCCTTCAGCACCGCATCGCCCGCCGCATGGCCCAGCGAATCGTTGATGGTCTTGAAGTAGTCGATGTCCAGGAACAGCAGGCAGACCGGATGCCCGGAGCGCCGCGACCTGGCCATGGCGTCGCGCACGTGCTCTTCGAACGACCGGCGGTTGGGCAGGCCCGTGAGCGCATCTTCGCGCGCAAGAACGTCCAGCTGCAGCTGCTTTTGCTTCAAGTCGCTGACGTCGTTCGCCAGCACGTAGAGGCCCACGACCTCGCCCTCGGCATTCTTCTGCGGCAGATAGGTCGTCTGCAGGGTTCGCTCGCCGATCAGCAGCCGGGCCGACTGTTCGAAAGACACCACCTCGCCGGCGAACGCGCGCGCCAGCAGGGGTTTGCGCATCTCGTAGTGCGCATCGCCGATCACCTCGCGGATGGGGCGGTTCATTATCGAGTCCGGCGAGATGCCAAGCCAGGTCTCGTATCTGCCGTTACAGAAGACCACCCGCTCCTCGCGGTCCAGTTCGGTCAGGAGCGCCGGCACGTTGTCGGTCAGGCCCCGCAGGCGGCGCTCGCTCTCGGCGCTTCGCATCTCGGCCTGCTTGCGCTCGGTGATGTCGAAGGTCATGGCGTAGAAGCCGCGCACGGTGCCGTCCGTGTTGCGGTCGGGAATGTAGTGCGACTGGTGCCACCGATGCCCGATGCCGCGCGCGGGATCGCCCTTCTTCTCGAAGGTGACCGCTTCCCCGGCGAGCACGCGGCGGACATAAGGCTCGACCACCTCGAAGTCTTCGACGCCGCGCACCTCGGGCAGCAGCTTTCCCACCAGCTCGACACCGTCGAACAGGGCGCGCAGATGCTCGTTCACGAAGGTGAAGCGCAGCGACGCGTCCACGTGAGACACGAGCGCCGGGAGGTTGTCGGTGATGGTGCGCACGCGGGCCTCGCCGGCCGCGCGCTCGCGCTCGGCCACCTTCTGGCGCGTGATGTCGAAGGTCATCACGTAGTAGCCGGCCAGCGTGCCGTCTTCGCGGATGTCGGGCGCCAGATGGCACTCGAAGAAGCCTTCCTTGCCGTTGCGGTCGTAGGTGCCTTCCGCGCGCGTCGGCGTTCCCGCAAGCACCTTGGCAATGTGCGGAACAAGCTGCCGGTAGACCGCATCGGGCAGCGACTCCTGCATGGTCATGCGGCCGATGTCGGCCTGCGTCCTGCCGCGCATGCCGAGCCCCGCCTTGTTGGCGAACAGGCAGCGCTGGCTGCTGTCGAAGTAGGCGACGACCGCCGGCAGGTTGTCGGTCACGTCGCGCAGGAATCTTTCGCTGTCCTGCACCCGCTCCTGGGTCGCCTGGCGTTCCTGCATCAGCGAATCGAAGGTGCGCGACAGATCGCCGACTTCATCCGTGGACGGCGGCGCCTCCTTCATCGGCGCATAGACCGCAGCAGCGCGCGAGACCTGCATGTGCTCGCGCAGCCGGGACAGCGGCGAGAGCTGCGACCGCGCGGTCAGAAAGGCGAGCGCGCCGGCCAGAAGCGTCAGCAGCAACGCGCCCGCCCATGCGAAGCGCTCGATGCGCTCAATGTGCGCAAAGGCTTCGGCGCGCGGATAGATGGCGCCCAGTACCCAGTTGGTCTGGCGGATCGGCTTGAACGCGTACAGGCCGCGCACGCCCTTGCGGTTCACGGCTTCTGCCGTGCCCTCGTAGCCGGCAATGGCGCGCTCCGTGGCGGCATTGCGCACGCCATCGGCCTCCACATGCTGGAGCAGCGTGGACTTGTCGGGATGCTCGATGACGATGCCATCCGTGTTGGTGATGAACATGTACCCCGTCTTGCCGAATTTCACGTTGGCAAGTTCACCGAGGAAGTTCTGTTCGCTGAGGTTGATCGAGGCGGCGATGACGTAGGCCACGTTGCCCTGCCGGTCCAGCACCGGCTCGGTCATGGCGATTTGCGCCAGGCCATTGAGCCGGTTGCGGTAGGGCGCGGAAATCACGCCGGCCTTGGCGGCCATCGTGCGCTGGAAGTACTCGCGGTCCTTGATGTTGACTCGGCCGATCTGGTGTGCGCCGTTGAGGTTGGCAACCAGCTTGCCGTCGGTGTCGACGAAGGCGACGTTGTCGAAGGCCTCTTTCAGCGACTTGTGCCGCGTGACGAGGTCCTGCAATCCCTCGGGCCTGGCGAGGTCGTGGCTCTCGACGGCATCGCCGAAGGTCTTGAGCAAGGTGCGCCGGCTCAGGAATTTCTGGTCCACCGCCTCCGCAATGGCCGATATCCGTTCGAGCTGCTCGCTGGCAATGGCGGCCTGCATGTTGCGCTTGAGGAAGTAGAGCGCAGTGGTGGTCACCCCGAAGGTCGTGAGGAAGACGATCGCAACCACGCCCGCCGTCAGGCGGGTGCGCAGGCTGAAGGTGGGCAGGCGCATCGTCGTGTGAACTCGATCAGCGCGGCATGCCTTCAGTCGGCCATTGCGACGTCCAGCTGCGCTTCGAACTGCTCGATCGGGACCGGCCTGCTGAACAGGTAGCCTTGGCACAGCATGGCCCCGTGCGCCTGGAGAAACTCGAACTGCTGGTGTGTTTCGACGCCCTCCGCCACGATCTCCAGGTCCAGGTTGTGCGCCATGCCGATGATGGCCTGGATGATCAGCTCGACCTTCGGATCGATGCCGATGTTCTGCACGAAGAACTTGTCGACCTTGATCTGGTTGAGCGGCAGCTGCGTCATGTAGGAAAGCGACGAATAGCCGGTGCCGAAATCGTCCATTGAAAAGTAAATGCCCATGGCCGCGAGGGACTGCATCTTGCCGATGGTTTCGGTCACCTTGTCCTGCAGCAGGCTTTCGGTGAGCTCCAACTTCAGCCGGGTCGGGTCGGCGCCGGTTCTTCGGATCACGTCGCAGACCCGATCCACGAAATCGTCGCTGCGGAACTGGCGCGCGCTGACGTTGACGGCAAGCTGCAGATGCCGCCTCCTCGGGTCATGGCTCCAGCGCTCGAGTTGCACACAGGCGGTTTCGAGCACCCACATGCCGATCGGCACGATCAGCCCGGTTTCCTCGGCCAGCTCGATGAAGCCTCCGGGCTGCACCATGCCTTTCTCCGGATGTTGCCAGCGGATGAGGACCTCGGCGCCCACGATGTGGCCTTCCGACGTGACTTGGCTTTGGTAGTGCAGCAGGAACTGCTCGCCTTCCAGCGCGGCGTGCAGTTCGCTTTCCAGCGTGGCACGGGCCGTGATGGCCGTCTGCATGGCAGTCTCGAAGAAGCGCAGCGCGTTGCCACCCGCCGACTTGGCGTAGTACATGGCGATGTCCGCCTGCTTCAGCAGGTCTTCCAGCGACTGATGCGTGGCGTTGAAGACCACGGCACCGATGCTGCACGTGCTGTGGTACTGGTGATTGTCCAGCTGGAACGACTGGTTCAGCCCCGTGAGGATGGCCTCGCCGCTGGCGTTGGTCTGCATCGCGGCGATGGCCGGGTCTTCGCTGAGATTCTCGAGCAGCACCACGAACTCGTCGCCGCCGAGCCGCGCCACGGTGCTGCCTTCGCCCAGGCTGCCCTGGAGCCGCACGGCCACTTGCTTCAGCAGCTCGTCGCCGACGGCGTGGCCGAGCGCGTCGTTGAGTGTCTTGAAGTCGTCCAGGTCGAGAAACAGCAAGGCCCCGTGCCGGGAGCGCCGCATGTTGGAGTCGATGCTGGCTTGCAGGCGATGCAGCAGCAGCCGGCGGTTGGGCAGGCCCGTGAGGATGTCGTAGAAGGCGAGGTGCTCGATCTCGCGGGCCGCGAGCTTGCTGTCCGTGATGTTGCGCAGGATGACGATGAAGCGAGTGTCGGCACCTTCGCCGACCGCCATGCGCGAAACAGAAATCTCGAACCAGAGCGCGCCCTTGGGCCCCCGGCTTTCGAACTGCCTGCCGGACGAGAAACCGAACTCGAACGCATCGCGCAGCGCCACCATCACCTCGGCGGCGGCATTGGTGGGCAGCAGCTCTGACATCAGCTTGCCGACCGGCTCACGCACCTTGATGGAGGACCTGGGGCGGCGCGGCGAATGGAAACGGTAGCACCGGCCATCGATGCCTGCCTCGAGCAGCACGTCGGGCAAGGCGTCCAGTGTGGCCTGCAGCTGTGCCTTGCCTTCGAGGATGTCCGCGAGATGGCGCCGCTTCTCGGTGATGTCGCGGTAGACGCACACCAGCCCGCCGTCCGGCGTGGAACTTTTTACCGCAAGGATCACCTGGCCGTTTGGCAAGGTGAGTTCCTGCTCGTTTTGCGCTTGCAGGTGGCGCACGTTCTGATCGTCGATCTGCTGGAACGTTGCCCGTGGCGAAAGCAGTGTCTCTGTCCAGGGAAAGTAATCGACGAAGCGGCGGTTCCACGTGACGATGCGGCCATCCGGATCGAGCAGCACGAAGCCGTCCGCCATCGATTCGAGGGCTTGGTCCAGCGTGGCCTTGGAGCGGAGCAGGTCGCCGCGGGCGCTCCACTGCCGGCGCAGCTGCAGATGGGCGAAGTAGCTGACGGCCAGGATCATCAGCGTGAAGGCCAGCGCCGTGCCCAGGATCAGATCGCGCTCCCTGCGCCAATCTTCCAGCGCAACCTCGAGCGGAATGCCCGCGACGATCAGCAGGTTCCGGTAAAGCGTGGGGCGGGCCACGATGATGGCGGGACTGCCGCTGAGCCGCGCATCCATCCGGCGCGGACGCCCGTCGCTGACCGGGTCCGTCATCACCGGGCTGATGACCCGTCCGGCAAGATCGTCGCGCGGCGGCATGCTGGCCAGCAGCGGACCCGACTCGCGCTCCAGCGTGACCTCGAGGCCCTTGATGCTCGCGCCCTGCGCAAGAATGGTGGTGAGCATCGACACTTGCACTTCAGCCACCGCCACCAGCCGGCTGCCGTCGGCGAGCCGGAGCACGCGGCCAAAGTACAGCACCTGCTGCGACGTGGCGAGGCTGACCGAAGGCGCGCTGATCGACAGCAATGCCCCCGGCCGGTTCAGGAGCTCTTTCAGGAATCCGTCAGGCAGCTGTACCGCCAGCGCTGCGCCCCGGCGGTCGGAAGACCCGACAACCCTGCCGTCCGGATTCAGGAACGCAAGGTACCGCACCAGCAGGGCCTGGCGCACGATGGTCTCGAGGAGCTGCGCGGTCTCGGGCTGCGCAATGTCGGACGCAACACTGGCGTCGGTGGATTTGCGCAGGAACTGCCCCATGCCCGCGAGCAGCATGTCCACGGCCAGAAGGCTCCGGTTGAGCGCGGCTTCCGAAGCGCCGACGAAGCGCTTGGCCTCGCTCTCGCTTTCGGCGATGGCCTTCTCGTAGGTCTGCCACATCGTGAGGGCGGCAATCGACAGGACGGCGCCGAGAAACAGCGCCGCAACCCCATAGACGAAGGCGGTGATGCGGCGGGGCAGTTGCTTGTTCACTGTCCGACGGGAGCCTTGATGCCCACCACGGGGCCCGCGGTCTGGTTCCAGACGTCTGCGCACACCGCCCCGCACCGCTGTACCCATCGTGTCAATACGCTCGAGGCGAAGATCTCGCGCCTGCGGCGCTCGTCATCCGCCGAAGGACGTGCCTCCACCATGGCGCCCTTGGTGCCCTTCACGCATGTCGAAGCACCTGTGTTGCACGCAATGCCGTTGCCGGTGTCGCGCTCCGATTCGGCCCACACCGCGGCCTCCAGCTTTGGAAGCTCGGTTTTCAACAGGAGCTTCAGATCCGGAGGAAGCGCGTTCCAGGCGTCGGTGTTGGCGCCGAACACGGCAATGCCCCAGCTGATGGGCATGGTGTAGAGAGCGCTGGTGATCTTGTGCAGGCCCAGTGTGTTGCCGGACATGGCACCGGTGATCGCGCATTCGGTGTTTTCCGAGTTCATGTTGGCCATGATTTCGGCAAATTCGGTGTAGACCGGAACTCCCTTCAACGCCCGGATGAAGTCGGCCTGCGCGGTGCCCGACACGCGAATGCGCCGCCCCGCCATGTCCGAAAGCTGCTTCACGGGCTGCTTGCAGAAGATCACCTGGGCCGGATAGACGTACACCGCAAGCACCTCGACGCCGTGGCGCTCGCGCAGCGTTTTCTCAAGATAGGGCCTGAAAGCGCCGATCACCCGGCGCAGCGTTGGCATGTCAGGGTTCAGCCCGGCGATGTCCGGGGTACCCAGTTCAGGGTACTCATTGCTGACTTGGGTGAGGAGCGCGGTGCCAAAGGGTATGACGCCCAGGCGCATGAGGTTGAGCATTTCCGGACCGGGTACGCCGGCCTGGTTGAACGGGACGATGCTTGCGCTGTATTTGCCGCCGCTCAAGCGCGCCAGATCCTTGCTCCAGAAGGGCTCTTCCTGAAGCGTGTACTGACTCACACTAGCAAGACCGCCCACCACGCGCAGCCGCTGCGCAGGCGCGGACTGCTGAGCCTCGCTGTTCGTCGCTGCGAAAGCCAGAAAAAGAGCGGCAACCTGCGTCATCCACAGGACGCGTCGCCGAGCGGAAGATGCTTCGCCGGACTTCATGGCCCGGATCATGATGCCGAATTGCGCTTCAAGTCACAATTTTTTTACAGAAAACCACGTTTGCAGCATCCTGCCGGCCCATGCCGGCAAGGGCCCGTTGCGTACACGGCACAGGAATACCATCCCCAGGCCAGCCGACCCGAATTTTCTGGAACTGCGGACCATTTCATTCATTTTCAACCGATGCCAGCGCCTGACCTGTCCAGCCGCCAGTTGCGCGCGTTCACCGCATTGGCCGAGCAACGCAACTTCACCCGGGCGGCAGAGACCTGCCACCTGTCGCAGCCCGCTTTCAGCGCGCTGATCCGCACACTGGAAGAGACGCTCGGCGCACGGCTGTTCGACCGCGACACCCGCAGCGTGCAACTCACGCCCGAGGGCCGCCTGTTCGAGCCTTCGGCGCGGCGCCTGCTGGACGACATGCAGGGCGCCATCGGCGATCTGGCCGACCACGCCCAGCGGCGCAAGGGCCGCGTGAGCGTGGCGGCACTGCCGTCGCTCGCGGCAGGCTGGCTGCCGGCCATCCTCGCGGAATTCATGAAGACCTGGCCCGGCATCACCGTCGAGCTGCACGATGCGCTGTCGGACGCCTGCATTGCCCAGCTGCGCAGCCACCAGGCGGACTTTGCGCTGGCAGCCACAGGCGCCGGCGCGGCCGCGGCCAGCGACCTGCGCGGGCGCAAGCTCTGCGATGACCGCTTTCACCTGGTGTGCCGCAAGGACCATGCGCTGGCCGCGGTGCCCCGGCTCACGGCCAAGCAGCTCGCGCCCTGGCCCTTCATCCAGATGGCGCGCAACAGCAGCGTGCGCCAATCGCTCGACGCCGCACTGCACCCGCTCCGGCTCAACGCGGTATTCGAAGTGGAGCACCTGGCCACGGTCATGGGCCTGGTGGAGGCGGGCATCGGCATCAGCGTGGTGCCGGAGCTCACGCTCTTTCACTTCCGGCGCGACACACTGGTGACCCGGCCGCTGCCACTGCCCGGCCTCACGCGGACCATCTACCTGGTGCAGCGGCGGGAAGGGAGCCTGTCGGTCGCGGCGCAGACGCTGCACGACCTGATCCTTGCGCGGCTGGGCACCCTCAACTGAAGTCCTGAAAAAGAAAACGGCCCCGAAGGGCCGTTGTCGCAACGGCAGCCTTGCAGCCGCCGCCAATTTGCGCGTTGCGCGATTTACTTCTTGGCCTTCTTGGCGGGAGCGGCGGCCTTCTTGGCCGGCGCTGCCTTCTTGGCCACGGGCTTGGCAGCTGCCTTGTCGGCCTTGCGCTTTGCAGCCTTGGGGTCGATGGCGGCCTTGAATGCGGCGCCCGGCACGAACTTGGGCACCTTTTGCGCGGCGATCTTGATCTTGGCGCCGGCTTGGGGGTTGAAGCCGGTGCGCGCGGCGCGGGCCACTTGCTTGAAGGTGCCGAAGCCGATGAGCTGCACGGGGTCGCCCTTCTTCACTGCGGCAATGATGGAGCCGGTGACGGTTTCCAAAATGCGTGCGGCTTCAGCCTTGCTGACGGTATGGGCGGTGGCGATCTTTTCGACCAGTTCGATACGGTTCACTTGAAAATTTCCTTAGGATTGTTCTCGTCATGTTGCCAATGACGGCGCAGCGGCTGAGGCCGTCTGCAAGCGGCGCGGAGTGTAGCGCACGCGGCGCACCTCTCAGCTTTGCGAGCGCTTTTGCGGCGCGTCACGTCGCTTGTGCGGGGTGCTTTCAGGCCGCTTCCTTGATGGCATCGGTCAGGTACCGCACGAAGGCTTTTCCCGCATCGGGCAGCGAACGGCCCGCCAGAGTCTCGACCTCCAGGTGGCGCTCGTTCATCTCGCGGTCCTTGAGCGCTATGGCGACCAGCGCCTTGGACTTGAGCTGCGTTCGGATCGACAGCTCGCCGTAGAACGCGATGATGCCGCGCCCCGCCGCGGCAAAACTTACCAGCGCATTCGCATGGTTGCTGGACATGGCCTGCACATAGCGCAGTCCTTGCCGGCTGCAGCTGATGTCGAGCAGTTGCCTGATCGAGCTGTCCTGCGGCGGCAGCCCCAGCGGATAGCCCACCACCTGGCGCAGGGAGAGCTGTCGCTGCGCCGCCAGCGGATGGTCGTTGGCCATCACCGCGAGGATTGGACTCGGGTGGCGCAGCTCTATCTTGATACCCGGCTCGGGCAGCGAACTCAAGGTGATGCCGACATCCGCCTCGCCGTCGCGGATGCGGCCCGGAATGTCGCTGGGCGGGCAGACTTCCAGATGAAAGCGGATGCCTTCGTGCTTGCTGCGAAAGCGCGAGATCAGCGTCGGAAGGAAATCGAAGGCGAAGCCTTCCGTGCTTGCCACCCGCACGCGCCCGCTGCGCAGGCCTCGGAGGCCTTCGATGTCGCTGGCCACCCGTTCGATGTCCTGCTGCACCCGCTTGGCATGGGCCGCCAGCAGCTCGCCGGCCGCATTGGGCACCATGCCGCGTGCATGCCGTTCGAACAGCAAGGTGTCGAGCTCGCGCTCCAGACGCGCCACCTGCCGGCTCACCGCGGACGGCGCCACGTTGAGCTTGGTCGCGGCTTCCTTGACGGAGCCGGTTCTGACGACTTCCAGAAAGTACCGGACTGCCGTCTCCTGAAGTGCGTGAAGCGACATGGATGCTCCTTCGCGATCGTTGCTGAAAAACGCAGCGTGTCGATTGCCGAAACGGCAATCCACAATTCTAAACATTGCGCTTGTGGCAGCGGCCTGCGGCTCCTAGGATGAGACTGCCTCCCAGCTTCGCGCTTTCGCCGTCTCGCCTTTTATTGCAGCGTCCCGCCCCCTCAGGAGAACCCTTCATGAAACGCCTTCCCGCTTTCGCCCGCATGGTGCTGATGTCCTGCCTGGCAATGTCGTCCCTGGCAGCGGTTGCCGCGGAAACCGCATTTCCAACGCGTCCGATCACGCTGGTGATTCCCTTTCCCCCCGGCGGCGCCACGGACGTGAACGGGCGCGTGATCGCCCAGCGCCTGGGCAAGGAGCTCGGCCAACCCATCGTCATCGAGAACCGCGCCGGTGCCGGCACGGTGATCGGAGCAAGCTATGTCTCCAAGGCGGCGCCGGACGGCTACACGCTGCTGGTCAGCTCGGGCACCACGTTCACGGTCAACCCCGCCATCCGCTCGAATCTCCCGTACGACCCGGTCAAGGGCTTCGACCAGATCGGACTGGTCGGGCGGGTCGGCCTCATCCTGCTCGCGAACAGCGAAGTCCCAGTGAAGACGGTCAAGGAGTTCGTCGACTACGTGAAGGCATCGCCTGGCAAGTATTCGTACGCCTCGTTCGGCACCGGCACCACGTCCCAGTTCACGGGCGAAACCATCCTGCACACCGCCGGCCTCAAGATGACACACGTACCCTATAAGGGCAGCGCCCCGGCCATGACGGACCTGATGGGCGGCCAGGTTCCGTTCAGCATCGACACGGTGAGCGCCGCCATTCCCCAGCTCAAGAGCGGCAAGATCAAGGCCATTGCGGTGACCACGGCCAAGCGCTCCATCCTGTTGCCCGACGTGCCCACCTTGGCCGAAAGCGGCTACCCCGACATCAACATGGACAGCTGGCTGGTGGTGTCTGCGCCGAAGGGCCTGCCTGCCGACGTGAAGGCCAAGCTCGAGAAGGCGCTGGCCGCGACCATCGCCGACGCCGACACCCGGGCCAAGCTGACCGCACAAGGCTTGGAGCCGGCCTTCAGCAATGGCGCCGCCGTGAGCGAATTGATCAACAAGGAACTGCCGATGATGCGCGCCGTTGCCGTCCGAGCCAACATCACTGCAGACTGATGGACACCCAATTGATTGAACAATCCGCCGTCGAACTGCGCCGGCTTATCGGCAGCAAGGCGGTTTCGCCGGTCGAGCTTCTGGAGGCTTGCATTGCGCAGATCGAACGGGTGAACCCGTTCGTCAATGCCGTGACCGCGACCTGCTTCGACCGCGCGCGAACCGAAGCCAAGGCGGCCGAAGCGGCCGTCATGCGCGGTGACACGCTGGGCCTGCTGCATGGTCTCCCGCTCGGCGTGAAAGACCTGGAGCCCACCGAAGGCCTGCTCACCACCTGGGGCTCGGCCATCTTCCGCGACCACGTGCCCAAGGAAGACATCGAACTCGTAGCCCGCCTGCGCAGGGCCGGCGCCATCGTGGCGGGCAAGACCAACGTTCCCGAGATGGGCGCCGGCGCGAACTCGCGCAACGACGTGTGGGGCGCCACCGGCAATCCGTTCAACCCGAACCTCAATGCCGGCGGCTCCTCGGGCGGCTCGGCGGCGGCGCTGGCGTGCGACATGCTGCCCGTGTGCACCGGCTCCGACACCGGCGGCTCGCTGCGCATTCCCGCGGCCAAGTGCGGCGTGGTCGGGTTTCGGCCTTCGCCGGGCATCGTGCCCAGCGTGCGAAAGCTGCTCGGCTGGACCCCCATCTCCGTCGTCGGCCCCATGGGTCGGACTGTGGAAGACGCCTGCCTGCAGATGGCCGCCTCGGCCGGCATGCACGCCGGCGATCCTCTGAGCTATCCGCTGGACCCGTTGTCTTTCTTGAAGCCCGCCGACCTCGACCTGAGCAAGCTGCGCGTGGCGTGGACCGAAGACTTCGGCGTCTGCGCGGTGGACGACAACATCCGCGCCACGATGCGCCGGAAGATCGGCGCCATGCGGCACCTGTTCAAGTCTTGCGACGAAGTGACGCTCGACCTGGGCGAAGCGCACCGCTGCTTCGACGTGCTGCGCGCCGAAGCCTTCGTGGCCGGCATGCATGCGGCCTACGAGAAAGACCCGGCCAGCCTGGGGCCCAACTCCCGTGCCAATTACGAGATGGGCGCGCAGATGAGCCTGCTCGACAGCGCCTGGGCGCAGGCCGAGCAGACCCGGCTCATCAAGCGCTTCCAGTCGACCTTTGCCGACCACGACCTGATTCTTTCGCCCACCACGCCGGTGTCGCCGTTTCCGTGGACGCAGCTCTATGCGGACACCATCAACGGCCAGAAGCAGGAGAACTACTATCGCTGGCTCGCACTGACGTATGTCGTCACGCTGACCACGCATCCGGCGCTCTCGCTGCCCTGCGGAGTGGATCACGCAGGCATGCCGTTCGGGCTGCAGATCGTGGGCGGCTTTCGGGCCGACCACCAAGTGCTGGGTGCGGCGCGCGCCATGGAGTTGGCATTCGCAGCCGATGCGCAGCTGCGCCGCCCACGGCCCGACCTCGCTTCATTGCGCATGGCCGAACCTGCGCTCACATCCATCGTCAAGACGCCGCCGGGCACTGCCAGCAGCGGCGCCGCGGCGGCCGCGATCTCCGCCGTCTGAAAGGGGTGGCCGGCCAGCAGCCATGCTGGCCTTGACCTTGACACGGTGTCAACCTGGAAACTGGGGTCGCGCTCTGCACGGAGCGCCTCGTCTTCCCGTTTTCTCGTTGGAGAGCTCGAATGAACCACGCGCATTCCGGATCACCGGAGCACCAGCACCACGAAGGCCACCATCACCACGCGCCGCACGCGAATGCGCATGCGCCCGTGGACGCGGCGCCGACCGAGGCGGCAGGCACCATCTACACCTGCCCCATGCATCCGGAGATCCGGCAGGACCATCCCGGCAACTGCCCCAAGTGCGGCATGACGCTGGAGCCCGTGATGCCGACGCTCCAGGAGGGCGAGGATCCCGAACTGCGCGACTTCAAGCAGCGCTTCATCTGGACGCTGCCGCTCACCATTGCGGTCACCGTGCTCGCCATGGCGGGGCACCGCCTGCAGTGGTTCGAAATGAGCAAGCAAAGCTGGATCGAACTCGCACTTTCCGTTCCTGTGGTGCTGTGGGCCGGATGGCCCTTCTTCCATCGCGCAGTGCAATCCGTGGTGAACCGCAGTCCGAACATGTGGACGCTAATCGGCCTGGGCACCGCCGCCGCATTCGTCTACAGCGTGGTCGCCACCGCCGCGCCGCGCGTGTTTCCCGAGTCGTTCATGTCGATGGGGCGCGTGGCGGTGTACTTCGAGGCTGCGGCGGTGATCATTTCTCTCACCCTGCTCGGCCAGATCCTCGAACTCAAGGCGCGCTCGCAAACCTCCGCGGCCATCAAGTCGCTGCTCGGCCTTGCGCCCAAGACGGCACGGCGCATCGGTGCCGACGGCGCTGAAGAAGATGTTCCCATCGCGCATGTGCATGTGGGCGACAAGCTGCGCGTGCGGCCCGGCGAAAAGATACCGGTGGACGGCGTGGTGGTCGAAGGCGCCAGCTCGGTCGACGAATCCATGCTTACGGGCGAACCGCTGCCGGTCACCAAGCGCATCGGCGACAAGCTCATCGGCGCCACGCTGAACACCAGCGGCGCGCTGGTGATGCAGTCTGAAAAAGTCGGCTCGCAGACCGTGCTCGCCAGCATCGTGCAAATGGTGGCGCAGGCCCAGCGCTCCAGGGCGCCCATGCAGCGCATGGCCGACCAGGTGGCCGGCTACTTCGTGATGACCGTCATCGGCATCGCGGTGCTGACCTTCTTCGCGTGGGGCTTCTTCGGGCCGGCTCCGAGCTGGACCCATGGGCTCATCAATGCCGTGGCGGTGCTCATCATTGCCTGCCCCTGTGCCTTGGGCCTGGCCACGCCGATGTCGATCATGGTGGCCACCGGCAAGGCGGCCACGCAGGGCGTGCTGTTCCGCGACGCGGCCGCCATCGAGAACTTCCGCAAGGTCGATGCGCTCATCGTCGACAAGACCGGCACGCTGACCGAGGGCAAGCCGCGCTTCGAGCGCGCGGCCGCCTTGCCCGGCTTCACCGAGGACGAAGTGCTGCGCCTCGCGGCAAGCCTGGACCAGGGGAGCGAACATCCGCTGGCGCATGCCATCGTGCAGGCGGCGCGCGAGCGCAAGCTTGCGTTGGCAACGGCGGAGGAGTTCGAATCAGCCAGCGGCATCGGCGTGAGCGGCAGCGTCGGCGGGAGGAAGCTGGCGCTGGGCAACACCGCGCTCATGGATCAGCTGGGCATTGCGGTCGGCGGTCTCAAGCCCCAGGCCGAAGCCCTGCGCGCCGAAGGGGCCAGCGTGATGTTTCTTGCTGCCGATGGCCGCTTGGCGGGCCTGCTCGCCGTATCAGATCCGGTCAAGGCCACCACGGTGGAAGCACTGCAGGCGCTCAAGGCGTCGGGCATGCGCGTGATCATGGCCACCGGTGACGGACTCACCACGGCCCGCGCCGTTGCCGCCCGGCTGGGCATCGACGAGGTACACGGCGAAGTCAAGCCCGCCGACAAGCTCGCACTGGTGGACAAGCTGCAGCGCGAGGGACGCATCGTCGCCATGGCCGGCGACGGCATCAACGATGCCCCCGCGCTAGCCAAGGCCGACGTGGGCGTGGCCATGGGCACCGGCACCGACGTGGCCATGAACAGCGCGCAGGTCACGCTAGTCAAGGGCGACCTGCGCGGCATCGCTCAAGCACGCATCGTCTCCGAGCAGACCATCGCCAACATGAAGCAGAACCTGGGCTTCGCGTTCATCTACAACGCGCTGGGCGTCCCCCTCGCCGCCGGCGTGCTGTACCCATTCACGGGATGGCTGCTGTCGCCGATGATCGCAGCGTTGGCGATGAGCCTGAGTTCGGCGTCGGTGATCACCAATGCGCTGCGGTTGAGGACGACGAGCAGCGGCGCTGTGTTGGCGCCAACGCGCAGGCAAGAAGGACCCACCGCCTTACGCTCGTAAGAACGCCTCGGGTCCACAACTCGGGCGAGCAGCGAATCCCTTGTGAGCTACCAGGCGTACATTCCGCCAGCGCCAACAGTCGTCTTGCCGCCGCCGCTCGTACCCACAGAAAATTTCAACTGGAGCTGTTCGGAGACACGGGCAGCCACACCGATGGCGAGGGCCGATTGGCCGTCGTAATTGCCCACGCCTACTCCTATTCCGAACTTTTGCTCGCGCTGGAGAGCGGGCATTGATGCGGTAGCAGTGGCCGAAGCGATGCCGCCACTCGAGATCTTGCGGTTGCTTGCGGTTTGGGCCTGCATCTGCTGATTCGTCAGCGACTGCGCTGCGTTGATGTTGGCCTGGTTGGCATTGACCGACGCCTGGTTGTTGTTGATCGCGGCCTGATTGGCGTTTGCCGTCGCCTGGGCGGAACTTACCTGATAGAGCTGGCTGCCATTGACCGCGTCCGTGCTCGAGCTGCTGACGGTGCCTGGCGCGACGCCCGTGATTTTCTGGTTGCTGTTGTCGATGCCGTTCGTCGTCGTGGCGCCAGACACCGCGAGCGTGCCGCCCACGGTGGCATTGCCACTTGTGGACAACGACGTCGTTGCGATGTTGCCAGTGTTCGCGATTCCATTGGTGGTAGTGGCACCGCTGACGTTCAGTGTCGTCGTCGCGATATTCCCTGCATTGACGATGCCATTGGTCGAGGTGCTTCCCAGTAGCGTGTTGGTGCCGGCGACCCCATCGGTCAGCAACCCCGTAGCGAGATTGCTGCTCGCATCGAAAGAACCAGTCTGCGTCGTGTTCAAGCCTGGGCCAAACAATGTGCGGGTTCCGTTGTATTGACGGCCAGTACCCGTTTCGAATGTGCCACCCGCAGCGGCGTTGTCGACTGCGACATAGCCGGAATTCACGGTCGAAGTGGCGTCGGTGCGCAACAGGCTGGCGCCGACAGGCCCCAGAAAAACGCCGGAACCCGCCGCCGTTGCATCGAAATTCGTCGACGTTTGCGTCACGGCCGAGGCGTTCGTGCCGTCGGTGACGAGGGTCTGCGCCGCCGTGGGCGTGAGCGTGAGTGCCGAGAACTCCGTGGCCGAACTGGCGATGGCGCTGAACATCGGGCTGCCGGTAGAAGGGTCCAACGTCGTACCGGTCGAACCATAGACCGCCGTTCCAGCCCCGTCGATCACGACGGCGCCCGCGCCCTGAGCCCAAGCACTCGGCAGTGCGCACGCGAAGGCGGCCGCAGCTGTGATTTTGGCAAGTGACAGATTCAAATCTTTCTCCCTTGGGAACCCGCTAACGGAGCCCCGTTGATGTTTTTAAAGTGGAATTCAAGGACCCTTGCGCTAAGGCGTCCTACATGCGTCGCAGCGTCTGATCTGAACAATGTGCGCATTGGACGGTCTTCGATAAAACCATCACCAATGTATGCAACTGAACCGATCCGGCGTCTGAGTCGGCAATATAGAAGGAGACGTTCTGCTTCGGAGCGGGCGCGACGGTATTTGACAATTGATGCGCGCGATGTGTGGAAAAGTGCACCACAACCATCCAATGCCCGCGCATGTGCTCTGACGGGCCGTACCGAAGGCGCTCAGGATTTGCTATGGAGCGGGATGGGCGGGGTGGTGCCACGGCATTCGAACTCGGCCTACAGACTTTCCGCCGCCACTCGGGCAAGTTGGGCGCATGACACACCCCATCGAACTCATCATCGAGGAGCCAGCCCTCGGTTCATATGTCTGGCGCCTGCTCGAAACGGATGCGGAGGGCACGAATCCCAAAGTGCTTCGCGACGCCTTCGACTCAGCCGACACTTATGAAGCTGCGTTGGCCGCCGGCCAACGTGCGCTGCAGACTGAAATTCGACGACGCACCTCTTCCACCCAGTCCCAGAACGCGTGAGCCGCCCGGCTGCGGACGGCATGCCACGGCCGGCCTCCGCGCCGAGCGGCTTGTTGCGGCCGCAGATGGGCAATGTCTCCGGTGTCCTCCTGTACGTAAGATCGGCCGGGCCCTCGCCTGTGAGCACAGGCGAGCCGTACCTTTCCATACGACACAGGAGATCCACCGATGCAGAACGGAAGCCGTCATCGCCGCCAGTTCCTGAAGACCGCCACGGGCTCCGGATTGGCGGCCCTCACGGGACTGGCCGATGCGCAATCTTTTGACTTCAAGCCGAACCAGCGCTATCCGGATCCTTCGGTGCTGATCCTGGACCCGAGCTTTGCCAGGTACCGCATCTACAGCAGCACCGTCGAGCAAGTGGGCACCGGCATGCGGTGGGCGGAGGGGCCGGTGTACTTTCCTGATGGCGGCTACCTGCTGTGCAGCGACATTCCCAACAACCGGATCATGAAGTACGACGAGCGAACCGGCAGGTTCACGGTGCACAAGCAGAACGCCAACTTTGCCAACGGCAACACGCGTGATCGCCAGGGCCGCCTCATCACCTGCGAGCACTCCGTCACGCGCCGCGTGGTGCGCACCGAGAAAGACGGCCGCATGACCGTGCTGGCCGACGGCTTCGAGGGCAAGAAGCTCAATGCGCCCAACGACGTGGTGGTGAGGTCCGACGACACCGTATGGTTCACCGACCCGACCTTCGGCATCAACGGCGAGTGGGAAGGCTCCAAGGCCACACCAGAACAGGCGACGACCAATGTCTATCGCATCGCAAACGACGGCAAGCTCACCGCGGTGATCACCGATCTGGTGAACCCGAACGGCCTCGCGTTTTCACCGGACGAGAAAAAACTCTACGTGGTCGAGTGGAAAGGCACGCCCCACCGCAGCATCTGGAGCTACGACGTCTCAGCCGACGGCACCAGCGTGTCGAACAAAACCAAGCTGATCGACGCGGACGGGCCGGGTGCGCTCGACGGATTCCGCGTCGACCGGGATGGCAACCTCTGGTGCGGCTGGGGCTTCAGCGGCGCGTTCGCGCCCGAGCCAACCGACATCGGCGGCGGAATGAAGGCCCACCTGCCGCTCGGAAAGTCGGAGGAGCTCGACGGCGTGAAGGTCTTCAACCCGCAGGGCAAACCGATCGGCTTCATCCGGCTTCCGGAACGCTGCGCCAATCTCGAGTTCGGCGGGCCGAAGCGCAACCGCCTCTACATGGCGAGCAGCCACTCGCTCTATGCGCTCTACGTAGAGGCGCACGGAGCGGTTTAGCGCAACGGCAGCACTGATGCGTCGCTATGCAGCCAGCGACGCAATCTCTGACGCCGTCAGCGCACCGTGGTAGATGCGGAAGTCGTCGAGCCGGCCACGCAGGAATGGATCGGTCGAATACTGCGAGCGGCCGAGAAAGTTCTGCGTGGTCTCGCCAAGATCGAACGGCGACAGCGACATCTGCGCGTTGCTGCCGGCCACCGCGCCATCGACGTACAGCGTGCCGAGCGCGCCGGACAAGGTCACGGCCACATGCACCCAGCGGCCCGTGGGCAGCGGTGACGTGCCCTCGATCAGCTGGTTGTTGTAGCCATGCACGGTGGTGATCGCATAGCACACCACGCCAGCGCCGCTGCGTGGCGTCAGCATCATGTAGCGACGCTGGCCGGAGCCAAAATCGAACACGCGCGACCATGTGGAAGCGGCGTCCAGGTACACCCAGCATGCGATCGTGAAGTCGGCCAGATTTTTCACCGGCGCCGCGGGAACGCTGACGTAGTCCGCTGCGCTGGCCAGCCCGACGGCGCCGCCCTCGTGCCCCGCCACCCACGCCGCACCGCCCGCGAGTGTGCTGGCGGCAAAGCGGCCCGTCGCGTCGACGGCCGAAGTACCTTGCGCTTCGTCGAACTTGAGCTGCATCAGCAACTCGGCCTTGATGGCGGCCCTTGCCTCGGCCGATGGCGCGCTCTCTCCGCCCGCGTTCACAGCCACCACCACGTAGTGCCACACCTCGCCGGCGCTGACGGTACTGTCGGTGAAGGTGAGCGTATCGGTGATGCCTGAGGTTACTGTGGTGTAGGGGCCGCCCGCGCTGGCCGCGCGCTTGACGGTGTAGCTCAGCGCACCGGTGCTGCCCCACCACGACAAATCGACCTGCGTGGCGCGCACCCACGCCGTGAGCCCGCTCGGCGGCACAAGCGTGGCGATCGGGTCGCGCGTGTAGGTGAGCGTTCCGAAGCCCAACTGGTCGCCGTTGCTGCCATCGTTCTCGGGGCGCATCTGGATCGCCTGCAGCGCCGTGTAGGGCGTGGCGATGCCGAGCCGGTTCGCGTAGTGGTTGTACACGCTTTCCCAGATGCCGCGCTGGTGCCCTAGGCCCCCGATCGACAGCTCGCTCTGCGTGCCCTGCCTGTTGATGTTGGTGAAGAACGGCACGGTGTAGAAGTCGCCGGAGCCATCGCGAAGATTGGACTTGGCCACGTACTCGGCGCCGGCCAGAAAGCGGTTGTTCTCGTAGCCGTAGACGTCGTCGCCCTGGTTCCAGGCCATCTCGCAGAACACGCCCGCCAAGCCGATGCCCAGCGTGCAGTGGCCCTGGTCTCGGCCGCTCTCCTGCCACTGGCCAAGGTAGCCCGGATGCACGTGATAGACCGCCTGCAGCCCGGCGCCGTTGCCCTGGCCCGTCTTGTAATAGCCGAGCGCCTCGTCATAGATGTCGGGTCGGTCGCACAGCACGCCGATGGCCAGGATCGAGGCCAGCGTGCACTGATCCCAGTTGGCCCAGTAGTTGGTGATTTCCGAGCCGTTGTGGATGACGAGGAAGCTGTGGTTGAGCGGATAGAACACCGTCAGCATCATGTTCTGGAAGCGTGCAAAGTCGCTCGCCGCCCAGCCCGGATAGGAGCGCATGATTTCGGCCGCGTTCGCGAACTGGTGGCCGTAGATACCCGCCGCCAAAAAGCGGTCCGAGTTGCCTTCGATCGACGTCAGCGTGGACGACCAGGCGTTGAGGAAGGCGACCGCCAGATCGGCATAGCGCGTGTCTTGCGACACCTTCCAGCGCAGCGCCAGCTGATAGCTTCGAGCGATGTCGATGTACATCTGCGCAAAGTTCTGGCCGTCTCCGCCGCGAATCACCGTGGCAAGCGGCCGCGGCGTCGCGCCGAGTTGCGAACGGCCATTGGCTTGCAACCTGTTCCAGCCGTCGAGCCAGGGCTGCGCATTGGCCGCGACCTTTGCGCGCATGCGCTCGAAGTCGGCCTCGGTGTGCAAGAGGCCGGGGTGCACGAACTTTCGCGCTTGGGATGGAGATGGCGCCGGTGCCGGAGCGGGTACGGATTCGCCAGCGGAGTCGGTTGCTACGGCCGGCGCAGCAACCGACGACGCCGAGGCGTCCTGCGGTGCCGCGGCCACGGAGCCGAAGCTGCCCGCCGCTATGCCGCCGCCCCCTCCTCCACCGCCGCCTCCACACGCGGTGGTGCCGAGTGCGGCCAGGCTCACCGCGCTGAGGCAGAAAGCGCGTCGGTCCAGAGGGATGTTGTTTTCGCTGTCTTGTGGATGCATGTCGAAATTGGGCGTTGGTTAGAAATTGTTACCGCAACATGCATGCCAATCGGCGGATGAAACCTTTTCCATTCATCCATTGAGCTGGTTGGGCATGACGGCACGCCGCAGGTGCGTCAGAAATGACAATCGGCGTCACATCGAACAACCGATGGGCTCAGGAATGTCACTTGGGGGAGCGAGGGGTAGAGTGAGCCTGCAGCTGTTGTCTCGAGCCCGAAATAGATTGCCAAACCACCTCGACGCGCTTCTTCTCGACGCCTTGCGTACTGCACCGCGCCGGTACCGAATGCCACCTTTGCCTGTCAACGCTGAAGCAGCCGTGGCAAGCGGCGCCGACGTCGCGCTCGCCTTTGCGATAGCAGCCGCTCGCCTCGCGAAGGAACAGCATCTACCGCCACCGCCGCACTCGCAAGAAACGTTCACATGGGCGCTGGCGCAGTTGATCCGGCAGGCGCTCGCAACGGACGGCGGCGACCCGGCCTTTCAAGCGATCGTGCTGCAGGCCCGGGAGGCAGAGGTTCACGAACACGTGCAGCTGCGCAGAATGCGTGCGGCCGATCAGCGCGCCGTGAGAACCGCGACCAATGCGATCGCGCATCCGGGCAAGCTGCGCCGCATGTCAACCGGCACGGCGCGCGAGGCGCTGGTGCGGCTGCTGCATGCGCTGGCGGCGGCGGGCTCCTGGGACGCGTTGGCGCAGGTGGTGGAGAGCGCGCTAACGCAGGACCTTTCCGAGCAGCCGGGATTGCGGGCGCCACTCGAAGCCTTGCTCTCCAACCCGGCGCTGACGCGACTTCAACGCGGCGACGAGCTGCTCCGCCTCGACGTCGTGCAGCGCTACCAGGCGCTGTGCGAACGTCGCGGGCCGTTGGCGGGCAGCGATGCCGCCGCCGCCGAGGGTCGCACATCGGCGCGTGAAGGCCAGAGGGCCGAGCAGGCGGCCGCCGAAGCATTCGGCAGGTTGGCCGAGTTGCTGAATCGCCATCGTGACGGGGCAGCCGGCTATCGCTTGGTGCGCAGTCTTCGAACGCCGCGCGGGTTTCCAGGAGCAGCGAACAAGGCCAAGGAAGAGTGGGATGCCGCTCTCTTGCGGAGTGAACCGAGCGCGGCCGCCGAGCTGGTTCTTCTGGCCGAGATCAAGGCGTCGCCCACTGCGGCGACTTCTGATTTTCCTCGCCTGCTGCGCGGCCTGCGACGGCTCGCGCACGCAAGCGCCGAAGCGGCTTACTTCTTTGCATCGGCCGATGGCGAGGCACGCATTCTCGGAGCCTCGCTTCGCGAGCTCGAACCCGCTGGCCATTCACTGCCGCCGCACGTGATCTATTGCTGCTCGGCCGCGGCCGAACCGCCGCCGCAGGTGCTGAGTGCAGCGAGCAAGGCCGTGCTGCTTGCCGAGCCCGCGAGCCTCGCCTTCGCGGAGCAGGTGGCGCGCGGTGAATCGCCGCCGCATGCCGCTCTCGCTCCCGTGTGGAATGAACTCCAGGCCGCGCCGCGGCTGCGGGCCGCGCTGCACCAGTACGAGACCGCGGTAAAAGCCCGGGCCGCGATGCTGCATCCCGACGACCTGCTGGCGGCGGTGGAGCAAAGCCTTGCTGGTCAATCCTGAGTGGCCAGTTCCTTGGCCACGGCGCGGCGGCCCTCGGTGGGCGCAACGTACAAGGCCTGCGTCGGAATGGCGAGCTCCACGCCCAATGCATTGAACTCGCGCATCATCTGCAGGTTGAGTCGCTGCTGCTCGTCCATGTAGAGGCCATAGTCCGGGCTCGTCACGAAGTAGACGACCTCGAAGTCGAGCGAGCTTTGGCCGAAGCCCTGAAAGTGCACGCGGTCCAACCGCAGTGAAGGCCGCGATTCGATCAGCCGCTTCACGATGCCCGGGATGGCCTCCAGCTTTTCCGGAGCGCTGCGATAGCTCATGCCAAACTTGAATGCAATGCGTCGTTCGTTCATGCGGCGATAGTTCTTCACAACCTGCTTGAGCAGGTCGGTGTTGCTGATGACGATCTGCTCGCCGGTCAGGCTGCGCAGGCGCGTGGTCTTGAGGCCGATGTGCTCCACCGTTCCGGACATGTCGCCAATGCCGATGGCATCGCCCACCTCGAAGGGCTTGTCGACCGCGATCGAAAGCGACGCGAACAGGTCGCCCAGAATGTTCTGCACCGCCAGTGCGATGGCAACCCCGCCCACGCCGAGGCTGGCCACGAAAGCGGTGATGTTCACGCCCAGGTTCGACAGCACCGCAAGCAGCACCACCGCCCACAGCAACGTGCGCAGCGACCACGACAAAAGCACCGCCGACGCGCTGACCTGTGTCATGCCGGCGGAACTGTGGCGCGACTCGTAGCGGCGGAGCCCGAGGCTGATGGCTTTGGTGAACCACAGGCCCGTCTGCAGCGCGAGTGCAATGAACCACAGCTGCCCCACGCGCTGATTCCAGCGATCCGACAGGTCGAGCATGCCGACGCCGACGAGCAGCGCTGCAAGCAGCAGGAACACGCGGTTGGTACTGCCGAGCACGTCGACCACCGTGTCGTCGACACGGTTGTTGGTGCGCTGCGCGATTTTTCGCATGCGTTCGATCACGTAGCGCAGCACCAGCCGCATGGCAAGGTAGGCCGCGAGCGCCGCTGCGATGGCCAGCGCCAGATCGAGCGCCGGCAGCCCCAGCAGCGTTGCGTCGGAGAGGGCGGCGATCGTCTCTCTCATCCGCCAGTGGCCTTCTTCGCAACCATGGCGATGTGTGAGTCAGTCATGTCGGTCCTTGAAAGCATTTGTTTTGCAGAACGCTTTTTTTAGCAACCGCCTGCCCACCTTGCGTAAGCAAAGGCGCCGCTGTTGCGTGCGCAGGTGCCGGGCATGAGCCTATGCCTCTGTCGGCGGTGTCTCTCCATGCGACCTCCGCTGCGCGCACACACTGCGTGTGCAGCGCGAGCTAGCTTGGGTTGAAGAGGACAAGCCATCCTCATCCTGATCGCAAGGAGCCGCATTCCATGACCACCAAACAACTTCAAACACCGCACACAACGCATCACGCCGCGGAAGGCGAGGTGCCGAAGGACCTGGATTTCGAGCGCTTCACATCGCGCTATGTGGCGTGGAAAGAAGCGACCGTGGACTTCGAAGCCGCGGTCCGGCGGATGCGCAGCGGTGGTGCGGCCGCGCGCACCGAGGCACAGGACATCGCGCGCGAACTCGCGCGGCTGCATCACGAGTTCATGGAATCGTCCCAGCCCTACTTCCAGGCAGCGAAAGAGAACTGACCATCGGCTGGTCCCACCGCCAGGAATCGAACCTGGATCTCGGCCTTCGGAGGGCCGCATTCTGTCCGTTGAACTACAGCGGGGAACGATGTCCCGGCGGCTCAGCCCTTCGGGCGAATGTGGATCTCGGGAAACCTGTCGTCGTAAAACGCGATGCGGTCCTTCAGGGCCTTGTGTTCGTCGTAGGGGTGTTCATAGGTCCAGCCCGCATCGTCGATCTGCCGTTCACCCAGGCTCAAGCTGTAGTAGTTCGCATGGCCTTTGAACGGACATTCTGAAATGGTCTGCGAGCGCTTCAGCCTGTCCATGCGAACGTCGGTGCGCGGAAAGTAGTAGCGATCCGGGGACCTGTCTTCGACCACCTTGATGACGTCTCGCGAATTGGCGACGACGACGCCTTCGACCTCGACTTCCATGGGCTGTTGAAGCTGCTCCTCCCGCACCTGGTGATCGGGCCATTTGCGGTGTCCTGGCGATTTGCTCATGTCGCACTCCTGGGTTGTTCGAGATACTTCTTGAACCAGTCGCGTGCCAACACCGAAACGGCGCCGAGCGCGTCGGGCTCCTCGAACAGGTGCGTTGCGCCGGGTACGAGCGACAGCCGCTTCTCGCAGTTCAGCGCCGCGAGCGCTTGCCAGTTCATGTCGATCACGGGCCCGTCACTGCCGCCGACGATCAACAGCGTGGGGGCGCGCACGCGTGCCAGCGCCGCTCCGGCGAGGTCCGGCCGTCCGCCACGCGACACCACCGCATCGACCGTGTCAGGCCGCTCTGCAGCGGCCACCAGCGCGGCACCGGCGCCGGTGCTGGCGCCGAAATAACCGATCCGCAGCGCCGCGGTTCTTTCATGCACGCGCAGCCAGTCGGTCAGCCCGACGAGCCGATCGGCCAAGAGGCCGATGTCGAAGCGCAGTTCGCGTGTGCGTTCATCGACAGCTTCTTCGTCGGAGGTCAGAAGGTCGACCAGCATGGTTGCGAGCTTGGCGTCATTGAGCCGCTCGGCGACCTCCCGGTTGCGCGGACTGAAGCGGCTGCTGCCGCTCCCGTGCGCGAACAGCACGATGCCGCGCGCCGCACCCGGCAAGCTCAGATCGGCTTCGAGCGAGACAGAATTGACGCGGACTCGAAGCGTCTGCCGTTCGATGGGGCTGGCTTGCGAAGACATTTTCGAATTTCTCGTGCGCGAAACACCTTGCCTCGCACATGAGCCACTCTATTTTTCAGGCGCACGCTTTCTGTAGGGTGATGCTCACATCCGCGTAGGTGAAGCGAGCCGTTGCATCTTGAAAGAAGGCGAAGGCCGCACGGCAACAGCAAGCGCCAAAGCAAAAAGCCCTTGATCCTGGGGGATCAAGGGCTTTGAATTTGGTGGCCTGGGGCGGAATCGAACCACCGACACGCGGATTTTCAATCCGCTGCTCTACCAACTGAGCTACCGGGCCTTGGTGTGCAGCCTTAAATTATACAGCGCTT
>Ga0102593_1001295_pt1 | contig 25393 bp, 24 predicted proteins | sample AraplaCol_mMS_r2_2_FD_76862 | JGI IMG/M metagenome (GOLD analysis project Ga0102593, IMG submission 76862) | Arabidopsis root microbial communities from North Carolina, USA - plate scrape MF_Col_mMS_r2 (SPADES assembly) (version 2) | ecosystem: Host-associated > Plants > Roots > Endosphere...
GCCTCGTCAGGAGCCGAGCGGCAAGGACAATGCCAACGCCCTCGACCAAATCGCGCCGTTTGTTGAGCACACATTGGCCTAGTCGGCGGCTTGGCAGTCTCTCCGTATGCGACGATAAGAACGTTCACACGGCGATGTTGAAATCGAAACCGGATAGTAATACCTAATACCAAAGCGGTATTACGAGGTTTCGGCATGACGACGACAGTCACAGCAAAAGGGCAGGTCACCATCCCTAAAGCGGTTCGAGAATTGCTCGGGATTGTTCCCGGAAGCGAGGTCGATTTTCATCGGACCGCAGATGGCAGTGTGGTACTGACGAGAGCTGACAGGAAGCAGCCCACCAGCCGCTTTCAAAAGCTTCGGGGACACGCCGGAGAGGGGCTCAATACCGACGCGATCATGGCGCTCACCCGTGGTGACGTGTGACGCTCATCGACACGAATGTCCTGCTCGATCTCGTGACCAATGACGGAACTTGGGCTGACTGGTCGATTGAGCAGCTCGAAGCGGCCAATCTCGCCGGCCCGCTGCTGATCAACGATGTCGTTTATGCCGAACTTGCGGTCCGCTATGAGCGCATCGAGGAACTGGACGCGTTCATCGACGAGGCGGGACTGGTCGTCGCGCCGTTTCCGCGGGCGGCGCTGTTTCTTGCCGGAAAGGCCTTCACGCGGTATCGCCGGGCCGGTGGCTCTCGGACGGGTGTCTTACCGGATTTCTTCATCGGCGCGCATGCTGCGGTTCAGCAGTTTCCGCTGTTAACGCGAGACGTTGGTCGGTACCGGTCGTACTTCCCAACTGTCGCGTTGATCTCGCCGGCTCAGTGATTTCACCGCGGGGGAGGGGCAAGATCGCAGCCTTGGCACCTTGGCCAGCCCTTGAATTTTCAAGAACGGGGTCGATGGTTCGAATATCATCAAGGCGATCATCTAGAACGCCATTCGATGATGGTCAGAAGCGCGAGTGCTCATTGGACGATCCTTGGGACACTTCATGCCGATGACCTCGGCACAAGCCGCCCCCGCATGACAACCAGTTCGGCATCGCGCTTGCCCGTTATCATTGCGACCATGGCGTTGATCATCTCGTCGGTGGGCTGTTCGTAACTGGTCAGTTCGTAGGCCGGAGCCCCGCCGAGTTCGATGTTGTCGAAGCCGACGACTGCCAAGTCTTGCGGAACTCTTAGACCGAATTCGCTCCGGGCGACATCCATCGCTCCCAGCGCCAATATGTCATTTTCACACATCAATACATCGATGCGCGACGCGGGTGAAGTTGCACTCAAATAAGTACGTGCCGCTTCGGCGCCGGCCTGGGCGCTGTATCTTTCCGCGGCCAATTCTGTGACGCCTTCGACACCTTTCCGTCGCCAGAAATTTGCATAATGATGGCGCCTGCCCAGCGCCGTCGACAGGGTTCTCGCCCCCGTCATAAAGCCGGGACAGCGATAGCCCTTGTCGAAGAGGTAATCGACGATCTCGCTGAGAGCGAGTTCTGCATCGCAGGCAATCGCGGGAACGCCGGGAATTTGGCTGTCTCTCGCAAGAACGAACATCGGCGGGAAACCTGGGCCGAGCCGTCGATCGCCCAGTGTTTCCTCGCGAAAGGCGGTCCCGAACAGGATAACGGCGTCGAATTGTCGTTGGTCGGCGTTGATCAACGCGTGAACGTGATCGAAATGGCGGTTGATGTTGATCAATACGGTCAACAGCCCCTCCGCCTGCAGGCGCTCGGTCAACATCTCCAGAACCGGAAGCTTGTGCGGATTGGCGAAGTCGTCGACGAAGACGGCCACCTGGTGGGTGGTGTTCGTCGCAAGACTGCGGGCAAGCAGGTTAGGCGAATAGTTCAGAACCTCGGCCGCCTGAAGCACTTTTTGTCTGCTTGCGTCCGTAATCGACGCACCGGGCGTGAACGCACGAATGACGGTCCATTTCGACACGCCGGCGGCTTCCGCCACCTCTTTCGCCGTCGCCCGTTTGCGCATGGCCGTCTCCTCCTGATTGGAATGAATATTCCACAAAAAAATAAAAATGGAATGGATGCTTGATTTTTGTCGACAATAAAGTAGTTTTATCGAGCTTGCTACCGGGTGCAAGTGGAGTTGCAACCGGTAGCATTGGGAGAGTTCGCGTAGTGCGGACTGTTTTTGGGAGGGTAAAATGAAATTCGGTTTGAAATCGCTTCTCGCGAGCGCGGCCGTTGCTGGTGCGCTCATATGCTCTTCGGCAATCGCCAATGCCGCTGACATTCGCATCGTCGCCGTCACCCACGGCCAGGCCAATGATCCTTTCTGGTCCGTCGTCAAGAACGGGGTCAACGCAGCGGCGAAGGACATGGGTATTAGCGTCGATTATCGCGCTCCGGAAACTTTCGACATGGTGTCGATGGGGCAGCTCATCGATGCTGCCGTCAATCAGAAGCCCGACGGGCTCATCGTCTCCATTCCAGACGCCTCGGCACTCGGTCCATCCATCAAGAAGGCCGTCGCCGCCGGTATCCCGGTTATTTCCATCAATTCCGGTTCCGACGTTTCAAAGGAGCTGGGAGCGCTGCTGCATGTCGGCCAGGACGAATATACCGCCGGCAAAGCCGCCGGTGGGAAACTGCATGAGCTGGGCGGCAAGGAAGGCCTGTGCGTGAACCAGGAGGTCGGCAATGTTTCGCTCGATCTGCGCTGCAAGGGCTTTGCCGACGGCTTCGGCGGCAAGGTCACGGTTCTACCGGTCAGCAACGATCCGGCTGATGTCCGTGCGAAGGTCAAGGCGGCGCTGAGTTCCAATACGGGTGTCGATACTGTCATGGCGCTTGGTGCCGGCACGGCCGGCGAGCCTTCGCTCGCGGCCGTCGAGGATGTCGGAATGACCGGCAAGATCAAGGTGGCGACATTCGACCTTTCAGCTGATTTCCTGAAGGCCGTGGCCGACGGTAAGGCAGCCTTCGCGATCGATCAGCAGCAGTTCCTGCAGGGCTATCTGCCGGTCGTATTCTTGGCCAACTATGCCAAATACGGGCTTATCCCCGGGGGTAATGTTCCATCCGGCCCGAACCTTATCACCAAGGAAAAGGCCGCCCAAGTCGTGGACCTTTCCGCCAAGGGCATTCGCTGACTGGAATTGCCGAAAGGCATTCTCCCAGAATCTCCTCCCCTTGATGGGGGAGGGGGTTTGGCTGACTGACCGCGCTGCCGAGCAGCGCCAACGCTACCCTAAATTATGATCCGTGGGAGGAGTTATGGCTTCGCTTGAGCAGAGAACGGCGGCTGCGCCGAAGGCCGATGAGCGCGTCAAACAAGTAAGTGTTCTGACGCATATGATGCGGCGGCCTGAGCTTGGTGCCGTGGCGGGCCTTGTTCTCGTCATCGTCTTTTTCTTTCTCACCGCTGACCGTACCATGTTCTCGCTTTCCGGCCTGATGACCATCATGGCGCCGGCGTCGCAATTAGGAATCCTTGCCATTGCAGCAGCGCTTCTGATGATAGGCGGCGAGTTCGATCTTTCGATCGGCTCGATGGTGGCCTTTGCGGGATTGATCTTCGGCGTCATCCTCACGAATTTCGGCCAGCCGCTTTCGGTTGCCATCGTCATGACGATGCTCTTCGCCGCGTTCATGGGGGCGATCAATGGGCAGATCGTCATTCACACGCGCCTTCCGTCGTTCATCGTGACCCTGGCATTCCTCTTCATTCTCCGTGGCCTGACGCTCGTCGGCCTGAAATGGGCGACCGGCGGCTCGACACAGCTTCGCGGCATCGGCGACCGTGTGAAGGACAGTCCGCTGCTCGGGCTCTTTTCCGGCGATGCGCTGAAGAGCGTATTCCTCTGGCTCGCAGATCACGATCTGATCGACAAATTTCCGAACGGCATGCCGAAGGTCACAGGTATCCCCGTGTCGGTCTTGTGGTTCGTCGCACTTGCCCTGGCTGCAACCTGGGTGCTCCTGCGCACCCGCATGGGCAACTGGATCTTCGCAGCCGGTGGCGATCCGAATGCAGCGAGAAACTCAGGCGTCCCTGTCCATAGGGTGAAGACCGGCCTGTTCGCCTTGACGGCATGCGCGGCCGCACTGGTCGCCATCATTACCGTGCTCGATGCTGGCTCGACCGACGCCCGACGCGGCTTTCAGAAAGAGTTCGAGGCGATTATCGCCGCCGTCATTGGCGGATGCCTGCTGACAGGCGGCTATGGTTCGGCGATCGGCGCTTTCTTCGGCGCGATCATCTTCGGCTCGGTTTCCATTGGCCTGACCTATACCAAGTTCGACTCGGACTGGTTTCAGGTCTTCCTCGGCTCGATGCTGCTGCTGGCTGTCCTCTTCAACAATTTCATCCGCCGCAAGGTTACCGGGGAGCGCTGATCATGTCTGATGTCAATAGTCGAACGCCGATTATCGAAGTAACTGATATCGTCAAGCACTACGGCTCCGTGATCGCTCTCAACGGTGTCTCAATGCAAGTGTCGGCCGGAGAGGTGCTTTGTCTGCTCGGAGACAATGGCGCTGGCAAGTCCACCTTGATCAAGACGCTGTCCGGTGTCGTCCGCCCAAGTGGCGGTGCCTTCCTGGTCGAAGGAAAGCCGGTCAATTTCCGCAGTCCGCGCGATGCGCTCGATGCAGGGATTGCGACCGTGTATCAGGACCTTGCCATGATCCCGCTGATGTCGATTACCCGTAATTTCTTCATGGGGCGGGAGCCTCGCAAGGGCTTCTTCCCTTTCCGTCACCTCGACCTTACGCATTGCAACGATGTAACGCGGGAAGAGATGCGTAAGATCGGCATCGATATCCGCGATCCCAATCAGGCAGTGGGCACTCTGTCTGGGGGCGAACGCCAATGCGTTGCGATTGCGCGTGCGGTCTACTTCGGCGCCAAGATCCTCATTCTCGATGAGCCGACTTCGGCGCTCGGCGTGGCGCAAACCTCGATGGTGCTGAAATACATCCACCAAGTTCGACAGAGCGGATTGGGCGTCATTTTCATCACCCATAATGTCCGCCATGCCTATGCGGTGGCGGACCGCTTCACCATCCTCAATCGGGGCCAGACGCTTGGCACCTATGCCAAGGCGGATATCGCGATGGATGCGCTGCAGAACCTCATGGCCGGCGGCAAAGAGCTGCAGCAATTGTCCGAAGAGCTCGGCGGTACGATCTAGCCGGCTTGCTTCCGAGGCGGCGACCGATCGGTTTTCAAACTCGTCGTCGCTTTTCACTCAATCATTAATCATGGAATACGGTCATGAACGACGGTTCGTCGAATGCCTCATCCCCCTTCACGCTCGCGGTCTGCGCCGAGATGGTCTTCAAGTCGCTTCCTGTCGTCGACAGGGTGAAGCGTATCACTGAACTTGGCTTTCACGTCGAGATCTGGGATTGGACGAAACATGACATCGCCGCCCTCGCAAGATCAGGAGCGGTCTTCTCATCGATGACGGGCTATGTAACCGGCACGCTAGCGGATGACGATGGTGCGGACGAATTGCTGCGAACCGCGAAGCAATCGATCCCGATCGCCAGGGAGCTCAATTGCCCGCGTCTCAACCTGCATGGGACCGGTCTCGACGGACAGGGCTTGCCGGTGGTTAAGGCCGAGAAGGTGACGGGCGCCATGTGGCTCAAGGCGCACGACACGCTTAGCCGCATCGCCGACCTCGGCGAGAAAGAGGGCGTCACCTTCGTGCTCGAAAACCTCAATGAAGCAGTCGATCACCCCAAGACACCGTTTGCCAAGGCTGAAGATACGCTTGCGCTCGTTTCGTCGGTAAACCGACCGGCGCTGAGGCTCAATCTCGACCTCTATCACGCCCAGATCGGCGAAGGAAACCTGATCGAGCTTTGCCGTCGCGCGCTGCCTTATATCGGGGAAATACAGGTGGCGGATGTTCCCGGCCGCATGGAGCCGGGCACCGGAGAGATCAACTACAAGGCAATCGCTCGTGCGCTCAAGGCTATGGGTTATCGCGGCACGATCGGCATGGAGGCCTGGGCCTCCGGTGATGATGAGACGGCGCTTGCTCGTTTCCGCGACGCCTTCACGGTTTGAAGATTTCGATAGTCAAAACTTACATATCACGGAGCAATATCAATGATCAGATTTGGAGTGATTGGTGCCGGCCGGATAGGCAAGGTGCACGCCGCGACCATTGCGGCGAACCCCAAGGCCAAGCTCGTCTACGTGGCGGATGCCTTCAGAGCATCGGCTGAGGCGCTGGCCGCGCAGACGGGCGCCGAGGTTGCCGATGCGGAAGATGTCATCAAGTCCTCAAACGTCGACGCGATCCTGATCGCGACGCCGACACCCAGCCACGCCGATCTCATCGAGGCGGCCGCGAGGGCCGGTAAGGCAATCCTCTGCGAAAAGCCGGTGTCCCTGTCGGTCGAGCGCATCAATGCCTGCCTCGGCGTCGTCGAGAAGAACAAGTCGACCTTGATGATCGGCTTCAATCGCCGGTTTGACCCGAACTTCGCCAGTGTGGAAGCGCGCCTGCGCCGGGGCGATGTCGGCGAAATCGAGATTGTGACGATCACCAGCCGAGATCCCACGCCGCCGCCGGCGGATTACGTTAAATCCTCCGGCGGTCTGTTCCGCGACATGATGATCCATGACTTTGACATGGCCCGCTTCCTCATCGGGGAGGAATTCGTCGTCGTGAATGCACTTGGATCGTCGCTCGTCGACAAGGCGATCGGCGCCGAGGGCGATGTGGACACTGCCGCCGTGCAGATGCAGACGGCTTCCGGGCGCATTGCCGTTATCACCAATTCACGCCGGGCGACTTACGGCTACGACCAGCGCGTCGAAGTCCATGGGTCCGCCGGCATGCTTGCGGCGAGGAATATTCAAGCAACGAGCGTCGAGCTTTCCAATGCGAACGGCGTAAGCGGCGATCCCGTCCAATATTTCTTCCTTGAACGCTACGCCCAGGCCTATGCCAACGAGATCAATGCCTTCATCGACGCGATCGACAGCGGCGACCGCTCGCCGAAGCCCGGTGGGCTTGATGGACTCCAGGCTCAGAAACTGGCGGAGGCCGCTACCGTCAGCTGGCAGAAGGGCAGGCCAGTTGAGGTCGAATAACAAGCTTCGATGCGATGCGGAAATGTCGTCACATTGCCGCACCGCTACCGGAGGTGACGCTTCCTTTTAATAGGCTTCCGGGTCGCCAGTACATTGCCGTAGGGCGGCTTTGCGAGGTGAAGTGCCATGATGCAGGACAGGATTCATTGTCCTCCAACAACATTGGAGGAACTGAAGTACCAGATCGCCAAGCGCCAGATCGTCTTCCCCGATCGTCTGGAACAAGTCGCTAAACAGATCTTAGCGCAGCCGGAAATGATTGCATTCGAAAGTGCCGCTGCGATTGCGCGCAATTGTAAGGTTTCTCAAACCACGGTTCACCGACTTGCACAGCACATCGGGTTTCGAACATTTGGCGAGTTTCGCGCGATGATAAGAGATCATCTTCGCAAGATTTCCGCAAATCATCGCTAGAGGAGCGAAGGTGGTCGAATTCACTCTGGGTTTCGATCCGAGCCCCGAGAAGGCTGCGTCGACCATAATGGCCGAAAAATAAGCACTGGATTTATATTACATTGCGACAAGTGCATGGCTGACTGCCATCGGGCAGCATCAGCGTTGCAAATGGAGACGCCCAGCAGCAAGTGAGATACGCACTGCGCCCTTCGCCCTTAGATCGTATACTCCGGTTCAGACAAGGTCTGGTCCATCGTGATTCCGGGGAGGTTGAAGTGGCGCTTGCCCACCTGCCTCGCCGGAATGCCGGCGACCGATGTATAGGCTGTAACGGCATTTATGACCACGCTGCCTGCACCCACCTTGGCGCCAACGCCAATTTCGATGTTGCCGAGAATCTTGGCACCCGCTCCGATAAGAGCGCCGCGTCGTACCTTGGGGTGCCGGTCGCCGGTTTCCTTGCCTGTCCCTCCCAATGTAACATTCTGGAGTATGGAGACGTCGTCTTCGACGACCGCAGTCTCGCCGATGACCAGGCCGCTCCCGTGATCGAGCATGATGCTCTTCCCCATCTTTGCGGCGGGGTGAATGTCCACACCGAAAACTTCAGAAATTCGGCTCTGGATGTGGCGCGCCAAATGGAGGCGGTCATGATGCCAAAGCCAGTGGGCGACCCGTTGTCCCTGCAGAGCTACAAAGCCTTTGAAATACAGGAATGGCGTCAGGATTTCCGTGTTCGATGGATCGCGTTCCTTGATCGCGGTCAGGTCAGCGGCGGCATCGGCGACAATATTGCGGTTGCCGACGAATGCCTGGGCAATCACCGCCAGCAACTCGTCATGGTCGAGGTCGTGATTGGCCAGTTTGATTGCGACCCGCTGAGCGAGCGCCTGGGCGAAACTCGTATGATAAAGCACTGCGGAATTCATGGCGCGCGTGAGTGCTGCATCCTTGGCCGAAGCATTGACGGCCTCCGCGCAAAGAGCCTCCCAGATAGCGGCGACCTGAGGCGAGGGGGATGGCTCCGTCGACAGATTGCTCAAGCTGACCAGTGGAACCGTCATGCTAGCTTCCTTCTGCATGCGGGATGACGCGACATCCGGCATGGAGACGTTAGGTTAATCTCGCCCGCGATAGATGGTCTAAAATTACGTGGATCTTTGCAGCCACTCTAAAATTCCTCTCTTTTTTCGCAAGAACCGGGAAATTATTTCCAAGTCACTGCATCGCCCGTCAGCCGTGCTCCGGAATGCACAAAGCCGGCAGCCAGAAGGGAGGCCAAGGCCCGCCAGACGCCAAAACCACGCAGTCATCGTTCCAAGTCGAATAGTGCTTGCGTTCCGGATATCATTTTCTATTATTTTGGTAGAGAATTATGCGACTGGGCGGATCGGGCGGATGTAGGCCGACCGGTCCAACGCAGAAGGAGCCGATGAATGACTCTTCTCTCGTCACGTTCTTCGAATTCGGAGAGCCAGAATGCGGACCATCTCGCAAGGATTGCGATTGTCGGTCGAGGCTTCACGGGGATCATGACCGCAATCGCTCTTTTCAAAAGAGTTGATCGGCCTTTCCATCTGGTGATGTTCGATCCGCGAGCAAAGATAGATATCGGCGAGGGCATAAGTCAGCCCGCGTCGACGGTGCTGACCAGCCGCGTTCGCGACCTTTCCGTTGATCCCGGACTGCCGGGCGATTTTCGCCGGTGGCTGGAAACGGATGACACATGGCGCGATCGCCTGATCTCGGATCCTGCCGGTCTCGAACACGCCTTTGTGCCCGGAGAAATCTTCAGCACCTATGTGTACAAACGCTTCGCCGAGGCCCTGTCCGATCGGCCTGATGTCATCGTGCAATTTGGCTCGGATACCGTAACGGCGATCGATAGGCATCTGGACGGAGGATATTCCGTTTTCCTTGGAGCGGAGCAGCGAACCCGCTTTGACGCGGTGTTTCTCGCGACGGGTTACGGGATGCGGGAAAATTCTGACGCGGCGCCTGCCGGTGAAACGCAAAGCGCCGTCGTGATCGGCGGCGGCATCCACGCGGTCGACAGGGCGCTTGGATTGCTGGCGGACTCGAAGATTTCCCATGTCACATTGATCTCGGAATCGGGCTTCCTGCCTCAGTCACATACTCCAGCCGCCGTCGGAGCTATTGTCACGGACCAACCCATGCCGGGAACGCTACGCGGCGCGTTCCGTTTTCTGCGCGAAGCCGCCAACAGGGCTGATCTGGAAGGTTCGGGTTGGCAAGGCATCATGAACGGCTTTCGTTCACGCGCGCGCGACCTCTGGGCGGGACTGACGCCAGAAGAGCGTGCACGGTTCAAACGCCATGTGAAGGCTATTTACGACAGTCATCGCAACCGCTTGCCGCCTGAGCACTATCAGCGCCTGCATCATGCGATCGCCAGCGGCGCGATCACCGTGAGGAAGGGAAAAGTGAATTGTATCGCTACAAACGGCGTGCTGTTTTCGGCCCCGACCGGGCTTGAGGTCCTTCCCGCGGAACTGACGATAGACTGCCGTTTCCGGCCGTCCGGAACCGATAGCCCGCTTGTCCGCTCGATCATCATTGCGGGTCTTGCAACGCGGGACGAACTCGAGATCGGTATCGTCGTAGACGAATGCGGGCGGACCAAGGCGAGCGCCTTGCATGGGCTGTTCGCGATGGGACCGCTTGGCCTGGGCAGCCTTCCGGATATCGATCTGGTGCCTCAGATCGTCCAGCAAAGCCATGCGGCTGCGTCGTTGCTCAACAGCTGGATTGGTGAAGTGGCTAAAAGCGCAAGACGTCGTCAAAGCCTGTGACGACGTGTGAGAGTTATTGTCCCAACCTGTGAATGGATGGCAACAGCCGACCAAAGCTGCATCGCCGCGCCGGGCGATGCAGCGCGTCGGGAATGGGGTGCCGTCAGGCTGTTCGCGATGCCTGGATGACTGTCGGTGGCGCAAGCGGCGGCAAGCACCGCGCGATATGAAGCTGCATGGTCGTCGCCTGTCCGGCCGCGCTCACGCGGCCTTTGCTTTCGGCTTGGCGGCCTTGACGTGGGTTATGCTGCGGCGGCCGTCGACGCTGACGGGGACGTCGCCGTCAACGGTGGCGCGGCGCACGACCCGGTGCTGGTCGCCGTAGTCGTTGACGGCATAGTGCTGGGTCGCGCGATTATCCCAGATCGCCACATCTCCAGCTCTCCAGCGCCAGCGCACGGTATTTTCCGGGGCGGTAACGTAGGACTGGAACACCTCGTAGAGTTTCGCGGAGTCGCTCTTCGACACGCCGATCAGGCGCTGAACGAAATTGCCGAGCAGCAGCGATCTTTCGCCGGTTTCGGGGTGGACACGCACGACTGGATGCTCGGTCTCGTAGATGGTCGAGGTGAAAACTTCCTCGAAATGCTTCTTCTCTTCAGCGGTAGCACGAGGACGCACGGCTGCGTAGTCATAGGCATTGCTGTGAATGGCCCATAAATTGTCCGCTAGCAATTTGAGCGATGCCGGCAGACTTTCGTATGCGGCATGGGTGTTGGACCAGATCGTATCACCTCCAGCCGCCGGAATGACGACGCCGCGAAGGACCGAGAATTTAGGATAGGCATCCACGAAGGTGACATCAGTGTGCCACTGGTCCGCCCTGCCGCCGCCGCGGCTGGAATCGAGATTGAGGATGGAGGCCGTGCCGGTCACCGGACCCTGGGTTGGATGAGGCACAAGGTCGCCCAGGCGGCGTGCGAATGATTCCTGTTGGGCATCGTCAAGATGTTCCTGGTCGCGGAAGAAGATGACCTTGTGTTTCAGGAGAAGCTGGTTGATGGCCGCCACCGTTGCGTCCGAAAGGTCTCCGCCGAGGCGAATACCTCTGATTTCGGCTCCGACGCGGCCGGTCAGCGGCACGACATCGGACGCGCGGATGATCTGATTGACGAGAACTGGATTGCTCATGGAAACCTCCTGGCTGATCTTGGAAGAAGACGGCAAGTCACATGCGCCCAACGAAGCATCCGCCGGGCGTTCGAAAATCTCATTGTTAAAATCTACAGGGCTATGGAACGCTATAATCTATAAAATCAATAGACAAAATATTCTAATTTTGTCCGTTTGCCCGAAACAGCCACCTTCGATAGTTCCTTCTCGCCGATGAATTCCTCACTTGGGGCCTTCAGCGATGCATCGTTTCACCGAACGCGCTCGTGCCAGAAGTTGGGAGCTCCCAACTTTCGTGACCCCTGAATGACACGCAGGCAAGGCAATCACCCATCAAAAAGCTCGCAGATTCGCGACTTGAACTAAAACGTCGCTCCCACAAATCAGGGTCCGCAGACCAGCAGCGCCTTGGCCACCGATTTGTTCAGCAAGACGCTCAGCGTGGCGGGGATCCTGCTTGTCACTTCGGAGAATTTGGGCCCCGATATCGTCACGCCGTGGCGCTGGGATATGCCGCTGAGCGCTTCCGTCCGGATATGTCGGATACTTCGGGCGCTCGGAACTCAACACCTGTCATCAAGAACTGTTCCCAGCATCGGCTTCGCTTCTATGATGCGAGACACGAACCCCGCCGGTCCGACGGCTTTCACCTCGCGGCTTAGAAAGAGACTATTTCGCGCAAAAAAGAAACATCCTATGCGTTTGTCGCATAGCTGAAGTGAGAGATTGTCGCTGTTTTAAACCGATTGAACCGCCTATATTCCAACCATCGAAACGACGCCGGAGCCAAGCAAGGTTGCTGACGTCATACAGCCCTCAGGAAAGGGGATTATCATGAACGTAGCACGCTCTTTCAACAACTGGCGCAAGTTCCGTCAGACCGTCACCGAACTCGGCCGCATGTCCAGCCGTGAGCTGCAGGACCTCGGTATCGACCGCGCCGACATCCGCAGCGTTGCCCGCGCATCGATCGCGCGCTAATCGCACAGCACTTGGTATTTAATACTGCTTGACGCCCGCTCCTGACGCGGGCGTTTTTGCGTCGAATGCCATGGCTTAGGTCGGTTTAATCCTCGTTCGTATTGCAAGATATCCGACTTGTATTTCTTGCATAGCTGCAGTGCAGCATAAGGCATTGGCACTATCCATGGTCGGTGTATGATGAGACCCATCGAAGCAATGCACCTCCTCCCGCAAAGCTTCGACTTTCAGATGGCCCAATCCTCCTCCCAAGGGACGTCTGTCGGAACAGCGGCACTCCTCCTCCCAGTCGCTGTTCGGTTTTCAGAAAGCCTGCCGCACCTCCTCCCGCGGCAGGCTTTTTCGTATCCCGAACCTTCCCTGCTGCAGATCGATTGAGTGCGCCTGTTCCCACGTCGCGTCACCCACTCAATCGTAGGCGTCTTCCTTGGGACCGGCTGGGGTTCCCTGGAGGCGCCTGTCGCAGACCCTCGGACTCTGTCGTCCTAAAAGGAGGTCTGTTTGCCGGGGGCCGGGTCCCGCTTTGGCGCGATATCCGCCCAACAGCTGACCCACCGAATGTCTCGGTTTCGCGAGTAATCCGGCGTCCCAGAAACGGCGTTGGTGAAGTGGCTGTCGGCTATGACATCATCCATGAAGGAGGTGCCGGCAGGCAATGCGGATCGCTATGAACCTTCGCCCGCCTCAATGGCTTCAATGAACTCGTCGAATGTTTTTCCAAGCACGCGGACCTCATCTGACCATGCGCCGGCAAAGACAAACGGAATCGAAATAAAATTTTCGCCGATTAATCCATAAGCGGTCGGGCCCCCATTCGAACCAATCAGGAACGGGCCAGTCTGAAATTCGAAGAGTTCATAACCGTCCGCCGACGCTTTGGTCGGCGAGCACAGCCAGGAAGTCCTGGCGCAGGACGCCAACCAGCCGCCGCAGCTTTTCAAGAAAGCCTCCGATATCGGCGTTGGCGAGCTCGGAAAGATCGCAAACAAATGCATCCGGCTTGATCCGTACGCCGGTCGCCGTGAAGACCAGAAGTTCGGTGCCGAGCTCGATCTGGCGCGCCTGAATGCGTGAGATGCTCTTGCGCAGGTTGGCCATGATGTCGGGATTGTCATGGCTGTCCCACAGAAACCGAGCCAACGCCGAGCGCGGATATTCGCTCCCGGCTCTTTCCTGCAGATAACGATCCAGCAAATAGCAAATCGTAAGCAGACCCTTTTCGGGGAACGCCACAGGTTCCCCGGCCAGATCGATCAGCCGCAACTCACCAAATGACTCGAGCCTGAGCTTCATGCGGATACTGCCTGCCGATATCCCTGGCTATTCTCCGAGCGGAAGAGTGATATCCGCTACGGAGGCTCCCAATGTTACGCCGCGACTTTCCGCCTGCGCCATCGCCTTCACCAGCGCGATGACCGTTTCGCGGATATTTCGGTCGGCAATCTTCAGAAAGGCGCGATTGAGCGCCAATCCCTCTTTCGTTCGCAGGAATTCGGCAACTGGATCAGTATTCGCCGACAGATCCAGCCCTTGCAGCGTCAACGGCTCGGAGTTCTCCTGTTCGAAGAAGAAACTCACCGACGTGTGAAGCACATCGGCGATCCGCTGCAGACGGCTCGCGCCGATGCGGTTGATGCCCTTCTCGTATTTCTGAACCTGCTGAAAGGTCACGCCGATCTGCTCGGCAAGCCGTTCCTGGCTCATCCCGAGCAACTGCCGGCGCATTCTTATGCGCGCTCCGACATAGCTGTCTATCGCATTCGCTGTCTTGACATTCATCGTGTGCTTTCAGCCTCGATCGCTTTTTCAATCGGGGAAGCTGTAGTATCCCCTGCATGGCTTTTCCATGGTTGTTTTCACATAGCATACTGGATATGTGATGATCGCGACCGACTGTGATATGAAAGCCCGCCCTGGAAAGACGTTAAGTTAGGCAGAAATCACTTGTCCGAAGAGAAAATCGAACAAAAGCCGTACCAATACGGATAGAACTGGGCTGTAATTGCGTCCCGGCTTACGCTAAATCCACTTCAGCGACCGTCGCCCGAGAGTCTTCCCAGCCCCGATCGCCCGAAAATCCATCGAACAAAGCGACGTGGCACGGCACCGGCCGGGCCTGTGCAGGAGAAGCATTGATGGCAACCGTTGCCGGGAGCGCGCCCCGTTTCGAAAAAACAACGATGTCCATCCTCATGGCGGTCAGCTTCTGCCACATGCTGAACGACATCATGCAGTCACTGCTCGCCTCGCTCTATCCGCTGTTCAAGGCGAACTACGATCTCGATTTTGTGCAGATCGGCCTCCTCACCATGACTTTCCAGGTCACGGCTTCGCTGCTGCAGCCGCTGGTCGGCATCGTCACCGACCGCTGGCCGATGCCCTATTCGCTGCCGGTCGGTATGGCGAGTACCTTTTGCGGCCTCATCCTGCTCGGCAATGCCGGCAGCTTCGAACTGCTGCTGGTTGCCGCAAGCCTGATCGGCTTCGGCTCGGCGGTCTTCCACCCGGAATCTTCGCGCGTGGCCCGTCTTGCTTCGGGCGGTCGCCACGGTTTCGCGCAATCCTTCTTCCAGGTCGGTGGCAATGCCGGCCAGGCGATCGGTCCGCTGCTTGCCGCCTTCATCGTGCTGCCGCTCGGCCAGCACAGCGTCTCCTGGTTCGCCGCCATCGCTATGGTCGGCATGGTCGTGCTGAGCTGGGTCGGCAACTGGTACATGAGCCACAGGCGCCAGAATGCCAGCAAGCCAGCAATAAGCCGGACCCTGCCGCTGCCGCAGAACCGCGTCATCTGGGCGCTGCTGATTCTCGTGCTGCTGACGGCAACGAAGAATGTCTACATGGCCAGCGTATCGAGCTACTTCACCTTCTATGTCATCGACAAGTTCGCGCTCAGCGTGCAGCAGGCACAGCTGATGCTCTTCCTCTTCCTTGGCTCGGTCGCCGTCGGCACGTTCCTCGGCGGGCCGATCGGCGATCGCTTCGGCGCACGTTTCGTCATCTGGTTCTCGATCCTTGGTGTCATTCCTTTCGCACTTTTGCTTCCCTATGCGAACCTCTTCTGGACAGGCGTGCTCAGCATCGTCATCGGCCTGATCTTCGCTTCGGCCTTCTCGGCGATCGTCGTCTTCGCACAGGAACTGGTGCCTGGGCGCGTCGGGCTGATTGCCGGCGTCTTCTTCGGCTTCGCATTTGGGGCAGGGGGGCTTGGTGCTGCGCTGCTCGGCGATTTCGCCGATACTCACGGCATCGATTTCGTCTACCGCATCTGCTCCTACCTGCCGCTGCTCGGTCTCCTGACAGTCTTCCTGCCGCGTATTCCCAAGCGGAAACCAGTCTGAGGCAACATCGCTTACGGACAATCGATCGAGCCGGAATGTCACCGACACTCCGGCTCGATGCATCATGCAGTTTCGCACGTCGTCATCGCCGACAGGCCCGAACGTATTTTTCTCCTCATATGGGGAAGAGGGATCACCATTCCTTTAATCCACTATTTTTATAGATAATATTCGTCCAATAGTGACGTCGGTTTCGGCACGATATTGGAAGGAAATGGCATGTCTGCTCCCAAACTGGTCGGCCTTGCGGGTAGTTTCAACCGCCCCTCGAAGACATTTGCGCTTGTTGAAAACATTGCTGGTCTCGCCGCCGAGAGATACGGCTTCGACAACACCATCTACGACCTGACCGATGTCGGCCCTTCGCTCGGCCAGGCGCTGCGCCGTGACGATCTCGACAGTCGCGCCAAGGAAGTCATCGACGACATCGTCAATGCCGACGTGCTGGTCATCGGAGCGCCAACTTACAAGGGCAGCTATCCCGGCCTCTTCAAGCATCTGATCGACTTGATCGACCCGCATGAGCTGCGCGCCAAGCCGATCATCATCACCGCGACCGGCGGCGGCGACCGGCACGCGCTGATGGTCGAGCACCAGCTTCGCCCGCTCTTCGGTTTCTTCATGGCGCACACGCTGCCGACCGCCGTTTACGCGTCCGACCGTGACTTCACCAATTACCGTGTCTCATCCGACCCGCTTTCCAATCGGATCGGGGAGGTCATCGGCGAGCTCACGGCCTTCTTTCCCAGCCGGAATCAAGCGCTTATCGCTGCCGAATGAAGAATGTCGGGATAGGCTTGAAACGGCGCCATGGAGGCGCCGTTTTCGTTTTAAGTCTGTCCTTTTCAAGTCGTCATAGTCCACAAATTTGATGGAAATTTATCCTGCCGATATCGATGGCAGGGCAAGAGTTTTTCCAGCCCTTCTTCCACATCAGACATTCGTGCTTCGCCTCCGATACGCGCATTTGCCATGATCGGCCTGCTCGGGGCGTTGGCCTCATTCAGTCAGACGGGATATAAAATGATCAAGAACAAAAATCTTCACGGCTTCCACCTTTCGCGCCGGTCGGCTCTTGCCGCCGTGGCCGTTTCCGCTGCCGCACTCTTTGCCTTTGCAGCGCCCGCTCCTTCCTTTGCCGAGGACAAGTCGATCAAGGTCGGCATCATGGCCGGCGAGGAGGAGGACATCTGGCGCGTGGTCGCGAGCGAGGCGGCGAAGAAGGGTCTCAAGATCGAGACCATCACCTTCAACGACTATACGCAGCCGAATGAAGCGCTGGAACGCGGCGAACTCGACGCCAACGCGTTCCAGCACCAGCCCTATCTCGACAACCAGATCAAGCAGCACGGTTATCACATCGTTCGCGTCGGTTATACCGGGGTCTGGCCGATCGGCCTTTACACCAAGAAGTACAAGTCCGTCGCCGAGATCCCGGAAGGTGCCGTCATCGGCGTGCCGAACGATCCCTCGAACGAAGGCCGTGCGCTGCGCGTTCTCCAGAACGAAGGCCTGATCAAGCTCAAGGACGACACCGGTATTCTTGCGACCGTCGCCGACGTCACCGACAATCCGAAGAAGATCGAGATCAAGGAACTCGACGCCGGCATCGTCGGTCGCTCGATCGACGATCTGGATGCCGGTATCGTCAACACCGACTGGGCGTTGAAAAGCGGTCTTTCTCCGGCCGAACGCATTGCCCAGGAGCCGATCGCCGACAATCCATACCGCAACTTCATCGCCGTCAAGGACGAGAACAAGGATGCCGACTGGGTCAAGACGCTTGTGTCTTCTTATCAGAACGAGACCGTCAAGACCGAGTTCGACAAGGTTTACAAGGGGACGGGTCTCAGCGCCTACTGATCCGGAGCAGGGCTGGGGTTAAGGCCTGCCGAGAGGCGGTCCGGGCGTTCTTTGCCCGGGCCGCCTTCAGCATTTGTAAGGAAAAACACATGAATTCCTTTGTTTCCACCACGGCGATCGAGGCAGAGCCGCAAACGGCGACCGAAGAAGTGGTGAGGCTTACCGACGTGAAGCGGCGGTTCGGAACCACTGCAGCACTCGACGGCATTTCGCTGACGGTGAAGAGAGGCGAAATCCTCGGCATCATCGGCCGCAGCGGCGCCGGCAAATCGACGCTGATCCGCTGCTTGAACGGCCTGGAGCGCGCCGATAGCGGCGAGATCCTCATCGAAGGCCGAGATATCACCGGACTTTCAGAACAGGACCTGCAGCCGCTGCGCCGCCGCATCGGCATGATCTTCCAGCATTTCAATCTGCTTTCCGCCAAGACCGTCGAGGAAAACGTCGCGCTGCCGCTGAAGATCGAGGGTCTTGCAAAGAGTGAGCGCCTGAAACGGGCGCATGAGCTGCTCGAGCTCGTCGGTCTTGCCGACAAGGCGAAGGCCTACCCCTCATCGCTGTCCGGTGGCCAGAAACAACGCGTCGGCATCGCCCGGGCGCTCGCGGCACGCCCGGCACTGCTGTTGTCCGACGAGGCGACATCGGCGCTCGATCCGGAAACGACGCGGTCGATCCTGGCGCTGCTCAAGGACATCAACCGTAAGCTCGGGCTGACCATTCTGCTGATCACCCATGAGATGGAAGTGGTTCGCGGCATTGCCGATCGCGTCGCGGTCATCGATGCCGGGCGGATCGTCGAGGAGGGACAGGTCTGGTCAATCTTCGCCAACCCGCAGGCTGATATCACCGGGAGTCTGCTCGGCGGCATCCGGCCGCAGCTTCCTGAGCATATCGCCGGTCGGCTGTCGGCGACGGCGGGCAGCGAAGCGATCCTTAGCGTCGATCTTGCCGGGCCGCAGGCGCAGGGCGCGCTGTTTGCCGAACTCTCGGCGGCACTGCCGCATTCCTTCCGCCTCGTCCATGGCGGCATCGACCACATCCAGAACCAGCCGGTGGCGCGGTTCTTCATCGCCGTTCCCGCGCGCGACCCCGCGCTTGCCGGAAAGGTCGAACAATTCCTGACGGCCCGGTCCGCCCGGGTGGAGGTACTTGGTTATGACACCGATCATGCTTGAACTGCTGGTTCGCTCCCTTTGGGAGACGATCCTGATGACCGTCGCCTCGGGAGTGATCTCGCTCGTCGCCGGCCTGCCGCTCGGCCTTGCACTGGTCGCGACGGCGCGCGGCGGCATCGCCGAAAACCTCTGGATCAATCGCGTGCTCGGCGGGGTCATCAACGGCTTCCGTTCGGTGCCCTTCATCATCCTGCTGGTGGCGCTGATCCCGCTGACGCGGCTGATCGTCGGCACCGCGCTCGGCACCTGGGCGGCCATCGTGCCGCTCGCCATCGCCGCAACGCCCTATTACGCCCGCATCGCCGAAGTATCGCTGCGCGAGGTGGACCGAGGGCTGATCGATGCCGTGCGCGCCATGGGCGGCAGCCGCTGGACGATCATCCGCGAGGTGCTGGTGCCCGAAGCGCTGCCAGGCATCGTCGCCGGTTTCACCGTCACGCTGGTGACGCTGATCGGCGCCTCGGCCATGGCGGGCGCGATCGGCGCCGGCGGTCTCGGCGATCTCGCCATCCGCTATGGCTATCAGCGTTTCGAAACCAGTGTGATGATCGCGGTGGTGGCCGTCCTCATCGTGCTCGTCTGCGGCATCCAGTGGCTTGGCGACCGGCTGGTCGCCAGACTGGACCACCGATAAATCAGCGCCGGAATTGGGCGGCGGGATGAGCGGCGGGCAACCTGCCGTTCCCGCCGCCGAAAAGCTTCTGCCGCAAGGGTCCTGCAGCATAGTCCGCCTTGAAGGTACCGCGCTCCTGCAGCACCGGGACGACCAGCTCGACGAAATCGCGCAGGCTTTCCGGCGCCACTGTCCGCGCCAGATTGAAGCCGTCGATTCCACCCTCTTCGATCCATGTCGTAAGATGATCGGCGATCTGGTTGGGTGAGCCCACAATCGGCTTCATCCGGCTGCCGAGCACCATCTGGTCGATGATGTCACGCAACGTTACCGGCTTCGCCGCCTGTTTCGTAATGGCCGCAAGTGCGGATTGATTGGCGTTAGTCGAGCTCTGGTCGATGACGTCGTCCAATCCATACTTCGAAAAATCGATGCCGACGGAAGCGGAGTAATGCGCAAGCGAGGCCTCAACGCTCGCATGGCGGCGGTACTCCTCCAGCTTGTCCCGTGCTTCCTTCTCCGTCCGCCCGACGACGACAGTGATCAGGCTCAGGATTTTCAATGCGTCGGCGTCGCGGCCGAATTCCTCCGCCTTCGCCCGCAACGCATCGACGGTCGGCCTGGCCGCCTTGGGATTGGGCCCGGCGATGAAGACGCATTCGGCGTGGCGGGCGGCAAAGTTCTGCCCGCGTGCAGAGGCGCCGGCCTGGAAGAGCAGGGGCGTGCGCTGCGGCGAGGGCTCGGAAAGATGGATGCCTTCCATCCGGTAATATTTGCCGTCGTGACGAACAGTGCGCACTTTAGAGGGATCGGCATAGGTGCCGCCTGCCTTGTCACGCAGCACCGCATCGTCGTCCCAGCTCCCTTCCCAAAGCTTGTAGAGAATTTCGAGATATTCTTCGGCGGCGTCGTAGCGCGCATCATGTTCCGGCAGCTTGTCGAAACCCATGCTGCGGGCGGCACTGTCGAGATAGCCGGTGACGATGTTCCAGCCAATCCGTCCCTTGGTCAGGTGATCGAGCGTCGACATGCGCCGCGCCAGCAGGAAGGGTGGCTCATAGGTGGTGTTGACGGTGACGCCGAAACCCAGATGTTTCGTCACATAAGCCATCGCCGAAATCGGGATCAGCGGATCATTGACCGGGATCTGCGCGCCAGTCTCGATCACCGGCGCCGGACTGCCCCTGTAGACGTCATAGACACCGACTATATCGGCCATGAAGATGCCGTCCAGCTTGCCGCGTTCGGCGGTCTTGGCAAGCTCGGTCCAGTAGTCGAGATCGGTATAATGCGCTGAGCGGTCGCGCGGATGCGTCCACAGGCCGTGGTTGATGTGCCCGACGCAGTTCATGTCGAAGGCATAGATCTGCATGGTCTTCATGAGGCGGGTCCCAAAGCCGGCAATAGAAATCAAGGATTTGCCGCATTAATTATCCAAGAGCATGATGCCGAAAAGTGTGAGCGGTTTTCGGACGACATCATGCTCTAACTATATAATGTAGAACAGGATTCAGATTTTAGGCCGGCTCGGCCTAAAATCATCCTGTTCGGGCTCTATCGCACGAGGAGCCTGTGAAATGGTAGGGTTGGGATGAAAAAAGCCGGAGGAACCGCATGACGAAGAAGACGCTGTCGGATTGGGCGGAGCTGGCGCAAAAGGAACTGCGCACCTCGCCCGAAACGCTGACCTGGCAGACGCCGGAAGGCATTGCCGTCAAGCCGCTCTATACGGCCGAGGATCTCGACGGCGCCGGGCACCTTGGTTCGCTTCCGGGCTTTTCGCCTTTCACCCGCGGCCCGCGGGCGACGATGTATGCCGGCCGGCCCTGGACGATCCGCCAATATGCCGGCTTCTCGACGGCAGAGGAATCGAACGCCTTTTATCGCCGCAATCTGGCGGCCGGCCAGAAGGGCCTGTCGGTCGCCTTCGATCTTGCTACCCACCGCGGCTATGACAGCGATCATCCGCGCGTCGAGGGTGACGTCGGCAAGGCGGGTGTGGCAATCGACAGCGTCGAGGACATGAAGATCCTTTTTGACGGCATTCCGCTCGGCGACATGTCGGTGTCGATGACCATGAACGGCGCCGTCATCCCGATCCTCGCCTCCTTCATCGTCGCCGGTGAAGAACAGGGTGTTTCGAGATCCGACCTGTCGGGAACCATCCAGAACGATATCCTCAAGGAGTTCATGGTCCGCAACACCTATATCTATCCGCCCGAACCCTCGATGCGGATCGTTGCCGACATCATCGAATATACGGCAAGGGAGATGCCGAAGTTCAACTCGATCTCGATCTCCGGCTACCACATGCAGGAGGCCGGGGCGACTCTGGTGCAGGAGCTTGCCTTCACGCTGGCCGACGGACGCGAATATGTCAGGGCCGCGATCGCCAAGGGCCTAAACGTCGACGACTTCGCCGGAAGGCTCTCCTTCTTCTTTGCCATCGGCATGAACTTCTTCATGGAGGCGGCAAAACTCCGCGCCGCCCGGCTGCTCTGGACCCGGATCATGGAGGAGTTTCAGCCGACGAAGGCATCCTCGCTGATGCTGCGCACCCATTGCCAGACCTCCGGCGTCTCGCTGCAGGAGCAGGACCCCTATAACAACATCATCCGCACCGCCTTCGAGGCGATGTCGGCCGTGCTCGGCGGCACGCAGTCGTTGCACACCAATTCCTTCGACGAGGCGATCGCGCTGCCGACGGAATTTTCCGCCCGCATCGCCCGCAACACCCAGCTCATCCTGCAGCATGAAACCGGCGTCACCAAGGTGGTCGATCCCCTGGCAGGCTCCTATTACGTCGAGAGCCTGACGAAGGAGCTTGCCGACAAAGCATGGGCACTGATCGAGGAGGTGGAGGCGCTCGGCGGTATGACCAAGGCCGTCAATGACGGATTGCCGAAGCGGCTGATCGAGGAGGCCGCCGCGCGCCGCCAGGCCGCCGTCGACAAGGGCGAGGAGGTCATCGTCGGCGTCAATCGCTACAGGCTCGACAGCGAGCAGCCGATCGACATTCTGGAGATCGACAACAGCGCGGTGCGCATCGCGCAGATCAAACGCATCGAGGAAACGAAGCGCCGCCGCGACGGCAGTGCCGTGCACGAGTCGCTGGCCGCCCTGGCTGAGACCGCACGCGGCGGTCGCGGCAACCTGCTCGAAGCCGCGATCGAGGCAGCGCGAGCCCGGGCCACCGTCGGCGAAATATCGGACGCCATGCGCGCGGCCTTCGGCGACCATGCAGCAACGCCCGAGGTCATCACGGGCGTCTATGGCGAGGCCTATGACAACGAACCGGAACTTGCCGTCCTTAAGGAGCGCATGACGGAGGTCACGGAAGCGATGGGGCGCCGGCCGAAAATCATGGTCGCCAAGCTCGGCCAGGACGGGCACGATCGGGGCGCCAAGGTGATCGCCTCGGCCTTCGGCGATATCGGTTTCGATGTGCTCGCCGGTCCGCTGTTCCAGACGCCCGACGAGGCTGTCGAGTTGGCGCTTGCTGAAAAAGTCAATGTCGTTGGCGTCTCGTCGCTCGCGGCAGGCCACAGGACGCTGCTGCCGCAGCTGATCAACAGGCTGAGGGAAAAGGGCGGCGACGATATCATCGTCGTCTGCGGCGGCGTCATCCCGCGGCAGGACTATGAATTCCTGCACGAACACGGCGTTGCGGCCGTGTTCGGTCCGGGCACAAATGTGCTGGAGGCCGCAAACTCCGTCCTCGACCTGCTGCAGGGCAGGCGGCGGAACCAGTAAGAGGGCGTAGCGTTGTTTTCCCGCTAAACAACGCTAATGGAGAACAAAGGGGGAAAGCGTTTATGCGCCCTCATCAGATAGCCAGATCCGCAATTGGCCGACGGGCTTGAAACCCAGCTCTTTCATTTCGTCCAGCGCTTCACCGCGGTCATATCCGACAAGGGGCAAATCGGCTGAAAAGGTGATACTGGCCAATGCAAACGCATCCTGGAAGGCCTGCGGCGTATCAGCCAAACTAAAAATATTGGAGATGCCTACAACCTGCGGCGATCGATTTGCGATGCATCCCGCATCAAAGCCGTCGCCGGCCAATCGACCGTAGATATGCATGTCGGGATCGGAAAGCAGGGCAGGTGTGAAGACGTTTGCATCGGTTGGGCTACCGGACGCTTTCCAGGAACGCTCCCAGCGACCCAGCGCTGCCGCATCGCGAACGCTTACCCAACCTTGAGGCGCACTCGATGAACTTTTATGAGGCTCAGCCCAAATCCATGATGCGAAAAGCAACGACCGGAACCCTTTGTTGTTGAGATCTAGCTTGGAAAAGCCGTCTTTGATACCAGGTCGCCTTCCTAGCCGATCTGTCAGCCGATCGATTTCAATCAGCTGCTCCTCTGTTGCATCCCGGTCAAGGGTCGTCATGTTGGAATAGTATGGAGGTGCGACTGCATCACTTGTCCAAAATGCGCTGGTTCGCTGATCAGGCAATCCATGCGCACGGAATATTGCCTGATACAGGTCGGCATTGTTAGCCGCACAAAGGCGCACTTTTTCTTCATCTGAGCGTTCTTGGATACCGCTTTGTCGAGAGCTATTTGTCATAGCAAACCTGTTGATCAGAGGGGCTGGCACCAGGCCGGTACATTTCGCGACAAGCTATAGGCTCAATAACTTACAGCAATCCGCGCTTCGCCAGGTTGCGCATCAGGCCCGAAATGCCGAAGGTCCAGGGCGGGCATTCGGTGGAGAGCCGTACGGTGTTGACGAGCGCACCGAGGCCTGCCGAGGAAATCTCGACGACATCGCCGATCTTGTGGGTGAAGCCTTGCTTCGGCGCGTCGCGGTCCTGCGTCGGCGCAAACAGCGTGCCGAGGAAAAGCATGAAACCATCGGGATACTGATGATGGGCGCCGACCGTCTGCTTGACGAGGTCGGTCGGGTCGCGGCTGATCTTTGACATCGAACTCTTGCCGTGCAGCACGAAACCGTCCTGGCCTGACACCTTCAGGTCGAGTTCGGCCTTGCGTACATCATCGAGGCTGTAGCCGGCATCGAACAGGCGGATGAAAGGACCGATCGAGCAGGAGGCGTTGTTATCCTTGGCCTTGCCGAGCAGCAGCGCCGAGCGGCCCTCGACGTCGCGCAGGTTGACGTCGTTGCCGAGCGTCGCCCCCTTGATTTCGCCGCGGCTGTTGACCGCGAGCACGATTTCCGGCTCGGGATTGTTCCAGGTTGAGATCGGATGCAGGCCGACATCCGCACCCCAGCCGACCGAGGAAAGCACCGGCGCCTTGGTGAAAACCTCGGCATCCGGCCCAATGCCGACCTCGAGATATTGCGACCACATGCCCTCGTCGATCAGCGCCTGCTTGACCTTGGCAGCCTCCGGCGAACCGGCCTTGAGATTGGCGAGGCTGCCGCCGATTAGCGTGCTGACGCGCTCGCGGATCGAGGCGGCACGCTCCGGATTACCGGCGGCCTTCTCCTCGATGACGCGCTCGATCATCGACTGCGCAAAGGTAACGCCGCAGGCCTTGACTGCCTGCAGGTCGACGGGCGCAAGGAGATACGGGCGCGTTTGATCCGGAGCTCCGGTACTGTTGGCGGCGATGTCCGCCAGCGAGCCAACCGCCTTGCCATTTGCTGCACGGACGAAGGCGACGGCATCCTGCCGCTCGAGCAGGGCGCTCAGCGTCGGCGTCTCGCGCGACGTGATGTCGACCAGCATGCCCTGGCGTAACGTCACAATGCTCGGTCCCTCCGCTTCGGGATTCCAGATGCGACCGACAAAAAGACCATCCGAAGCGGCGACATCGAGAAGAGCTTGAGACATGGTGATCTTCCATCAAGGCGAGCGAGAAGAGCTCTTTTAAAAATTGCGGGGTGTTGCCGCCCTCCGACCCGGCGACGACCAAAATCGATCACATTCATGAAGGCCGGGCAAGATGCGTGGGGGAAAAAGACCTTTGTCTGATCGGCTCAAGCGGCGGGCTTCCTCGGGGAATCCAATTGCAAAAGGCCACAAAATAACTATTTAGATACAAAATTAC
>Ga0102593_1001298_pt1 | contig 25312 bp, 20 predicted proteins | sample AraplaCol_mMS_r2_2_FD_76862 | JGI IMG/M metagenome (GOLD analysis project Ga0102593, IMG submission 76862) | Arabidopsis root microbial communities from North Carolina, USA - plate scrape MF_Col_mMS_r2 (SPADES assembly) (version 2) | ecosystem: Host-associated > Plants > Roots > Endosphere...
CCTGACCCTGGCCTGCGCGGCACCCCTACACGGCCTGGCCCAGGGCTTCCCGGACAAGCCGATCAAGATCTACCAGGGCTTTGCGGCCGGCGGCAACGCCGACACCATCGCGCGCGTGGTCAGCACGGAGATGGCCAAGGGCCTCGGCCAGCCCTTCGTGGTCGAGGCGCAGACGGGCGCGGGCGGCACCATCGCCTCCGGCACGGTGGCACGCGCCAAGCCCGATGGCTACACGCTGCTGCTGGCCACGGGCGGCCATGCGGTGGCCGGCGCGCTGTACAACAAGCTCAGCTACCAGACGGTGACGGATTTCCAGATGGTCTCGACGATCACCTACTTTCCGTTCCTGCTGGTGGTGCGCGCCGACTCGCCCTATCGCAGTCTGGCCGAGATGCTGGCCGCGGCGCGTGCCGATGCGCGCGGCGTGTCGTACGGATCGGCCGGCATCGGCTCCACGCACCACCTGGCCGGCGAGCTGCTGGTGAAGAGCGCCAACGTCGAGCTGCTGCACGTTCCCTACCGCGGCGATGCGGCCTCGGTGGCGGCGCTGCTCGGCGGCGAAGTGCCGATGATCATCGCGCCGCCGACGGCCGTGCTGGCCAACATCAAGGCCGGCAAGCTCCGCGCGCTCGCCACCACCGGCGCGCAGCGCTGGAGCCAGATGCCAGAGCTGCCGACCGTGGCAGAGCAGGGCGTGCCCGGCTACGACGTGCGCTCCTGGGCTGGCTTCATGGCGCCTGCCGGCACGCCGCGTCCCATCGTCGACCGCCTGCATGCCGAGACGCTCAAGGCGCTGCAGGTGCCATCCGTGCGTGCGCGGCTCGAAGAGATGGGCGGCGAAGCGCGCGGCAGCACACCCGAAGAAATGACCACCATGGTGGCCGCCGAGCTCAAGCGGTGGACCACCGTGGTGAACGATGCACGCATACCCAAGCAATGAGGTCCCCTCCATGTCCCTGATCGACATCCGCAAGCGCAGTCTTTCCATCGAGACCATCTACCACGAGGGAGGTCCGCCGGCCGCGACGCCGCTCAGGCTGGCCGCCGCCTGCGCGGTCATCCACAACCCCTATGCAGGGCGCTACGAGCCGGACCTGTTGCCCTTCATGGCCGAGCTGCGCTCGCTCGGCACGCTCTTGGCCACCGAGCTGGTCGAGGTGCTCGGGCGCGACAAGGTCGAGGTCTACAGCAAGGCCGCGATCGTCGGCGTGAACGGAGAGCTGGAGCACGGCGCGGTGTGGCACGAGGCCGGAGGCTGGGCCATGCGCGAGGTGCTCGGTGAGCCGAAGGCGATCGTGCCCTCGGCCAAAGCTGTTGCCGCCACGGGCTACCGGCTCATGGTGCCGCTGCACTACATCCACGCGGCCTACGTGCGCAGCCACTACAACTCGATGGAGATCGGCATCCAGGACGCGCCGCGTCCCAACGAGATCCTGTTCGCGCTGGTCATGGGCACCGGAGGGCGGGTGCATGCGCGCCTGGGCGGGCTCACCAAGGACAAGGTATCTGTACACGACGGGCAGCGCTGATGTTGCACACCACGATGAAGGCGATCCAGCTCCGGGCGCCCGGCGGCCCCGAGGTCTTGCAGCTGGTGGAACTGCCGCTGCCGCAGCCGCAGGCGGGCGAGGTGCGCGTGAAGGCCATGGCCATCGGCGCCGGCGGGCCCGACGTGCTGATCCGCAATGGCACCTACAAGTGGATGCCGCCGATGCCGGCGGTGCCAGGCAATGAGATGGCAGGCCTCGTCGATGCGGTCGGGCCCGGCGTCACGGCCCTGCAGGTCGGCCAGCGCGTGCTCGTGAGCGCGCGCGAGCTCAAGCAGCGCGGCGGCTGCTATGCCGAAGCCATCTGCGTGCCCGAGGCCGCGCCTTTCGTGCTGCCCGATGCGATCCGCTTCGAGGACGCCGTGAGCCTCGGCAACTTTCAGCTGGCGCTCGCCATGCTGTCGAGCAACGGCAACCTGCCGGCGCAATCTATCCTGGTGCCCGGCGCGGCAGGCGGCGTGGCCACGGCGCTGGCACAGGTAGCAGGTGACCGCGGCCTGCGCGTGATCGGCACCGCCTCCACGCCGCAGAAGCGCGACTTCGCGCTGGCCAACGGCGCGCACGAGATCATCGAAAGCGATGTGTCCAGCCTCGCCGAGAAGGTCATGCAGCTCACGGACGGGCGCGGCGTCGACCTGGCCTTCGACCATCTCGGCGGCGAGCTCTTCATCGCCTGCCTGCGCGCGCTGGCGCCGTTCGGCATGGTGGTTTCCTACAACATCGTGAACGGTCCGCCGGCCGGCGATGTGTTCGGCGAGTTGCGCAAGCTCTTGAGCCGGAGTTTGGCCGTGCGCACCTTCTCGATCCACTCGGTGGACGACGACGTGCCGCAGCGGCGCGGGCTCATGCAGGCGGCCATCGCGCTCATGGCCGAAGGCCGCGTGCATGCGCCGCCGGCCACTTGTTTTGCGCTGGCCGACGCGCGCCGCGTGCACGAACTGCTCGACAGCGGAAGCACGCTCGGCAAGATCGTGCTGCTGCCACCAGAAGCGCACGGGCGTTGAGGAGAAAGGGCACCGGCTTTGCATGCATGAGGCATGCGGCGGTGCCCGCGCCCGCGCTCTCTCTCGCGTCACTTGCGAGACGGCTCGCGACAGTCCGCGGTGTTTGAATTGCCCAAACCCCGCAAAAGGACATCCCATGTTTGCTGAACCCTCCGCCAAGACCCGCGATCTGCTCGAACGACTGAACAAGTTCTTCGACCAGCACATCTATCCGAACGAAGCGCGCTACCACCACGAGATGGACGCCTTCCGCCGCCAGGGCAACGCCTGGCAAACGCCCGCGCTGATCGAGGAACTGAAGCCCGTTGCGCGTGCAGCCGGCCTCTGGAACATGTTCCTTCCGCACCCGCACCGCGACGTGCCGGCCATCTCCAACCTCGACTACGCGCCGCTGTGCGAAGTGATGGGCCGCGTCTCTTGGTCGGGCGAGGTGTTCAACTGCTCGGCGCCCGACACCGGCAACATGGAAACCATCGAGCGGTATGGCACCGAGGCGCAGAAAGACGAATGGTTGGCGCCGCTGCTGGCCGGCGAGATCCGTTCGGGCTTCCTGATGACCGAGCCCGCCGTCGCATCATCGGACGCCACCAACATCCAGTGCACCATGCGCCGCGAAGGCGACGAGTATGTGATCAACGGGCGCAAGTGGTTCTCTTCGGGCGCGGGCAGCCCTCGCTGCAAGATCTTCATCGTCATGGGCAAGACCGACGTGGATGCGCCGCGCCATGCGCAGCAGTCGATGGTGCTGGTGCCGCGCGACACGAAGGGTGTCACGGTGCTGCGCCATCTCTCGGTGTTCGGCTACGACGACGCACCGCACGGCCACATGGAAGTGCTGCTGGAGGACGTGCGCGTTCCCGTGTCCAACATCCTCCTGGGCGAGGGGCGCGGCTTCGAGATTGCGCAGGGCCGGCTCGGCCCGGGGCGCATTCACCACTGCATGCGCTCCATCGGCGCCGCCGAGCGTGCGCTCGAGCTCATGTGCGAGCGGCTGCGCAGCCGCGTGGCCTTCGGCCGTCCGCTCGCGGAGCAATCGATCTGGCACGAGCGCATTGCCGAGTCGCGCTGCCTGATTGACCAGGCCCGCCTGCTCACACTCAACGCGGCCTACAAGATGGACACCGTGGGCAACAAGGAAGCGCGCGCCGAGATCGCGATGATCAAGGTGGTGGCGCCCAACATGTCGTGCAAGGTGGTCGACTGGGCGATTCAGGCGCACGGCGCCGCCGGCGTCAGCCAGGACTTCTGGCTGGCCGAAGCGTATGCGCACCAGCGCACCGTGCGCATCGTCGACGGGCCCGACGAAGTGCACCGCAACGCCATTGCCAAGCTTGAGCTGGCCAAGCGCGCGCCGGTCTCCGCAGCGCGCTGAGCCGGTTGTTCATCAGTGCATCAGTGGCGAAGTCGGCCGGTTCGGGCGTGTTCGCAACTCGAACGACGGTAGCGGAGCACGCGACGCAAGATCACAATTCCGCCGGCGCCGGACGGCCGAGCCTCTGCCAGAATGGGCTTGACCGTCCTCATTCAGATGCCAACGTCCATGAGCCCAGTATTTCTGTTGCTCGTCCATGCGGATCCTCAGCAGGCAAAGCGCTTGCTGCGGCGCCTCGCTGCGGTCGGTCGCTGCGTGGTTCATGTGGATGCCAAGTCCGACGTTTCCGCATTCCGCATCGACGACCCCCGCGTGAGCTACGTCAGCGACCGTGTCGACGTGCGCTGGGGCGCGATCTCGCAGGTCGAGGCCACGCTGAAGCTCATGCGCGCCGCGCTCGCGCAATGCGACGCCTCGCAAGTAAGCCATTTTGTGCTGCTCTCCGGCACCTGCTACCCGCTGCGCCCCATGGAAGAGTTCCGCGCCTTCTTGCAGGCGCATGCGCGCACGGACTTCATCAAGCTGATCCCCCTGGCCAGCACGCGCAAACTGCATGAGCGCGTGCGCCACTTCTGGTTCTACGAAGACCTTCCGGTGGATGGACACAAATTCACCTGGGTCCGGCTGTCGCGCGGCCTTCTGCAACTGGCCGGCAAGCTCGGGCGCCGTTCCTTCCCGCTCTTTGAGCGGTGGTACTTCGGCTCCCAATGGTGGGCACTGACCCCGGACACCGTGGGGTACCTCGTCTCGTATCCCCATGAAACGGCCTTGAAGCGATTCCTGCGATTTTCCAAGGCGCCCGACGAGATTTACTTTCACACCGTATTGGCAAATTCTCCGTTGCGGCCAGGCGTGGAGCCCGTCACCGGATGGGGCGTTTGGGACGCAGCCAACCTGCACCTGATCGACCCTTCGCTTGCACGCTGGTTTCGCGCCTCGGAATACGAGGAGATCATCGCATCGGGCAGGTGGTTCGTGCGCAAGGTCGGCAGTGGGGTCTCCGGCGATCTCTGCGACAGATTGGATGGAAACGTGATCGCCAGAGGCGAGCCGACGCGGCCTTGAGCCCTTGGCTGACACCGCCCTGGTGACTTTCCGCGCTTGATGGCAGCCGTCTGTTCCCGCTCCCCCACGGCCATCTTTGCGAGGCGATCATGCCCAGTGATTCAGGCGCCACCACGTCGTTCTGGATGGAGGTCTCCGTTCCGGACTATTCGCCGCTGGCCGAAAGCTGCACGACCGACGTCTGCATCGTCGGAGCCGGCATCGCGGGCTTGAGCACGGCCTATCACCTGTTGCAGCGAGGGCAGCAGGTGCTCGTGCTCGACGATGGTCCCGTGGGCGGCGGTGAAACGGGCCGCACGACCTCGCACTTGTCCAACGCATTCGACGACCGCTATCACCACGTCGAGAGCCTGCACGGCCAGGAGGTCAGCCGCCTGGTCGCACAGAGCCATACGGCCGCCATCGACAGGATCGAAGCCATCGTGGAGGACGAGGACATCGAGTGCGACTTTCGGCGCGTCGACGGCTATCTCTTCGCACCGAGCGAAGCACAGCGGCGCGAATTGGAGAAAGAACTGAAAGCCGCGCATCGCGCCGGCCTGTCCGACGTGATGCCGGTCGATGGACCACCCAGCCCAACCCAGAACCTCGGCCCGGCCTTGCTGTTTCCGCGCCAGGGCCAGTTTCATCCGCTCGCCTATCTTGGCGGCTTGTCGGAGCGCATCGTCGCGCTGGGAGGACGCATCCATTGCGGCACGCATGTCGTGGAAGTCGACGACGGCATTCCGGCGCGCGTCAAGACGCAGGAGGGGAACGTCGTCAGCGCCCGCGCGGTCGTGGTGGCGACGAACACGCCGGTCAACAACCGCTTCACCATCCATACGAAGCAGGCGGCGTATCGCACGTTCGTGGTCGGTCTGCGTGTGACCAAGGACTCGGTGCCCTGGGTGCAATGGTGGGATACGCTGGACCCGTACCACTACGTTCGCATTGCTGGGCGCCTGGACAATTTGCACGATCTCCTGATCGTCGGGGGCGAGGATCACAAGACCGGACAGGAGAACGACGCCGGGCCGCGCTTCGAGCGGCTGGTGGCCTGGGCAGGGCGGCACTTCCCCGTGATTGGTCCGCCGCTTTACCGATGGTCCGGCCAGGTGATGGAGCCGATCGACGGCCTTGCGTTCATCGGTCGCAACCCGGGCGACGACCATGTGTTCATCGTCACCGGCGACTCCGGCAATGGCATGACGCACGGCACCATTGCGGGCATGCTGCTGACCGACCTGATTCTCGATCGCGAGAACCCATGGGCGAAGGCGTATGACCCGCAGCGAACATCGGTGCAAGCCTTGGGCGAGTTCGCCAGGGAGAACGTCAACGTCGCGGTCCAGTACACGGACTGGCTGACATCGGGCGACGTCGGCAAGGTCGAGCAGATTGCGCCGGGCGAAGGCGCCGTCATTCGGCACCGCCTGCACAAGATCGCCGTCTATCGCGACCCGGATGGCATTGCGCGCGCCCTCGACGCCACCTGTCCTCACCTCGGGTGCATCGTCGAGTGGAACGGCACCGAGAAGTCGTGGGACTGCCCCTGCCACGGCTCCCGTTTCGACGCGCGCGGCTACGTGATCAACGGGCCCGCGATCTCCAATCTGAAGGTTGTGGAGCTACCCAGCGAGAGGCTCGACCACGTCGTGGAGTGAAAGGTACGTGGGGACCGAGGTCACCCCAGCTACCAGGGAAAGGCAGGAGAAAATTCAATCTCCAGATCTGCGGCAAGCAGCACATCGCGAGCTTCGATCGCATGTGCTGCGTTGCCCTTGAACGCCGTTGGATGATCCGTCTTCAAGAGTTTTCTTGAATCCAGGATGCTTCTTCTGGAAACTTTCGACATGGCCTTGATTTGAGATAGATCCTCATGGTTGCCATGGCTTATCTTTATTTCATAGATGGTGGGATCGAGTTTGATCGACACAACGGATTCTTTCATTTGCGTCTCCACCAGGTTGAATGTTCTATTTCACGCGCCGGTCAATGAGAGATACCCAAAGACCGAACCCAGTAAGGCGCCCAAGAACAGGATCGAAAGGAAGCCCACGCCATACGTGAACACGCGCTCGCGCGCCGATTTCGCATCGGTGGTCAGGTACTCATCCGAAAACTCACAGAAGTAGTCGTTTGCGGTGAGTGCCGTGTCCATCCCCATGGCCGGTTTGCCGCCGCTGAAAACCATCAACAAGCTGATGGCGCCGACAACAAAATAGACGGCCCCGCAGATCACCGTCGCCCAGAGAATGCCGTTGCACATGGCAGCGTACGCCGTGCCCGCCAGCAGCGGGTTTGCGCCATCGAGGAAAAAGTAGCTGGACAAGCAAAGCGCCACTGCAAGCCATCCCGCAATCAGGCCGGGGATCCCTGTCAGAGTTTTCTTCATGAACACCTCCCACGTTGGCAAGGCTGGCCTTGCGACTGAAGCACTTGCTGTCAATGTAGTGAGAGGACTGCTTCTTAAACAGCTGGCATGACAATTCTTAAGAATTGGTGCGCATTTTTTTGTGGAAAAGTACACCAATCCCAGCCAACCGATCATTCAAATGGCGCTGCTTTCCGAGGCATCTGCTGTCAATCGGAAAAAGAAATCGAGGATGTGGAAGTGATCATCATGGAACTGGTTCTCCAAGCCGATCAGTTCAGCGATGGGCACCCACCGGGCGTCTGAGGCGTCGTCGCCGGCCGTGAGCTCCGGCGGGCGCCGCGGCCCGAGGTCGAACCAGTGCGCATGGGTGATGACGCGGCCGCGCAGGCTGCGGTCGGGATGGTCGAACACATGCACCGCCTTGAACGCGGCTTCGATGTCGCTGTCGAGCAGCCGCAGGCCCGTCTCCTCGTCGAGTTCCCGCAGTGCCGACTGCCAGACGGTTTCGCGTGGTTCCAGAAAACCCCCCGGCACCGCGAGCAGGCCCTTGCCGGGCGCGCGGCCGCGCCGGATCAGAAGCACCTGGTCGCCGCACTGGATCACGGCGTCTACCGTCACGAAGACCGGTGGATAAGGTGCGTTGACCCACAGGGCTCGCTCCTGGCGCAGGCTTTCCCATTCCTGCGCAAGCACCGCGTAGTGAGGGAGGCGTGACCAGGCGCGCAGGAACTGCAGCGTGCTTGCCGGCGCCTGGTTCACCAGCGCGGCCAGGGCCGGCTCCAGCGTTCCGTCTTGCGCCGCCCCGAAGTAGGCGTCGCGCAAGGCGCTGGCGTGAATGTCTCCTTGCGGGCCGGCCTCTTCAAGGGTCCAGTGGGGAAACTCGCGCAGGTAGACACTGGTCGCGTCCTTCAGGTGGCCCACCAGCACCACCGACGGAGAAGCGGGATGCGCAGGATGCAGTTGCGCCACCCCCTGCTTCACGGCGGAAACCCAGCGGGCCTGGTCGTAGAAGTCGCGCACGGGCAGGAACCGCACACGTTCGCGGTCGGCTTGCGGAAGGGCCAGGCGAATCATTTCCGCGCGCTCCTCCCATGTGAAGGGATTGCGCGGCGTGCGCGCCTGGAAAGCCGAGCCCAGCACCACGATGCACTCGTTGGCCATGGCAAGGGCGCGCCGCAGCAGCGCCAGCTGCGCGTTGTGGAAGATCTGGAACCGGCCGATGTAGACGGCGACGTCGTGAGCTTGGCTTGCGTTGGTCATGGGGTCCTCAAGAAAAATGGGCGGCAATCGGCAGCCGGCGGCCGGACCCGAAGGCCCGTGCCCTGACGCGGATGATGGGCGGCGACTGCCGCCGCTTGTACTCGTTGCGCGCGATCATTCCGCGAACTCGTTCGACCAGCGCCTTGCCCGCGGCGTCGGTACAAAGCGCCTCGACGAACGCAAAGGCCTGCTGATATTCCGGCGCCGCCAGCCGCCTTCCTTCGATCAGCAGCTTGAGGATCGGGTCAAGCACCGGGTAAGGCGGCAGGCTGTCCGCGTCCTTCTGCCCCGGGGCCAGCTCCGCCGAGGGCTCCTTGTCGAGAATGGCTTGCGGAATGATCTCGCGCCCTGCCGTCTCGTTCAAGTGTCGTGACAGGGCAAAGACTTCCGTCTTGTACAGGTCGCCGATGAGGCCCAAGCCGCCATTCGTGTCGCCGTAGAGGGTGCAGTAGCCGACGGAGATCTCGGACTTGTTGCCCGTGGTCAGCAGCAGGTGGCCAAAGCTGTTGGAGTAGGCCATGAGGATCGTGCCCCGCACGCGTGCCTGCAGGTTCTCCAAGCCAACGCCGTGCAACTCTGCAGTGAATGCTGATTCGAAGCCCTGCGTGAACTGCGACACGATGCCCGCAATGGCGTGGTGCTCGAGCGGCACGCCAAGGTTGCGGCACAAGGCTTCGGAGTCGCTGACGGATCCTTCCGAAGAGAAGTTCGACGGCATGGTGATGCCGACCACGTTCTCGGCGCCCAGCGCCTCGACCGCCAGCGCAAGCGTCAGGGCAGAGTCGATCCCGCCGGACGAGCCGACCACCGCTTGCCGGAAGCCGCAGCGCCGCGCGTAATCGCGCAGGCCCAACACGATCTGCTGACGGTAGAACTCCAGGGCCGGCAGGCCTTCCGTCACGCTCGGCGGCGCCGCGCCGTCCAGTGCGAGAAAACGGCCGTCCTCGAACCGCAGCGTGCGCACGTCTTCCGCGAAGCGCCGCGCCTCGTAGACCAGACCCCCCTGGGGTTCGACGGCGAAAGAAGCCCCGTCGTACACCAGCTGGTCATGGCCGCCGACCTGGTTGACGTAGAGGATGGGCAGGCCGTAGCGGCGGCTGGCCCCACCGAAGATCTGGTGCCGCTGTTCGCGCTTGCCGATGCTGGAGGGGCTCGCGTTGATCGACACCACCAGGTCGGGTGACGCGTCGCGCATGCGGTCGAACGGATTGACGGCGTAGTCCTGGCCCTCGTCGTTCCAGCCGTCTTCGCAAATCAGCAGCCCGACCTGAACGCCGCGGATGCGGAGCACGCGCGCCACGTCGGGCCCCGGCTCGAAGTGCCGACGCTCGTCGAAGACGTTGTACGTGGGCAGCAGCTGCTTGGCGTACTCGAGGAGGACTTCACCCCCGCGGATGACACGCAACACGTTGCGAAGCTTCTTTCCCGCGCCTTCGTGCCGCACGGGCAGCCCTATGGCCCAGTGCAGCGCGGGCATCTGGCGGGAGGCCGCGAGCAGCGTCTGGAACGCGGCCTCCACGCGGTCCATGAAACCGTCTTCCTCCAGCAGATCGGCGGGGTAGTAGGCGGTCAGCGACATCTCGGAGAAGACCACCAGGTCGGCCTGGTCGGCCGACGCCTGGCGGGCGGCCTCGATCATTCGCGCCGCGTTGCCGGCCAGGTCGCCGATGGTGTAGTTGAGTTGGGCGGCTGTGATCCGTAGCATGGGGCTCAATCTCCGATCTGGAACACCTGGCGCAGGTAGGCAAGGAAGGTCTGGTCTTCGCACAGCGTCTTGCCCGGGCTGTCCGACAGCTTGGCCACCGGCTGGCCGTTGCATCCGGTGAGCTTCATCACGATGTTGAGCGGCGTGAAGCCGACGTCGTTGCTCAGGTTGGTACCAATGCCGAAGCCCGTCTGCGTGCGATCGGCGAAGGTGCGGTAGAGCCGGATGGCCGTCTGCAGGTCGAGCCCGTCGGAGAACACCAGCCGCTTGGTGTGCGCATCGATGCGCAGCTTGGTGTAGTGCGCCAGCGCCTTTTCGCCCCACACGACCGGGTCGCCCGAATCGTGGCGAAGGCCATCGAACAGCTTGGCGAAGTACAGGTCGAAATCGGCCAGGAAGGCATCCATGCCAACCACGTCCGTGAGCGCCACGCCCAGGTCGCCGCGGTACTCCTGCACCCAGCCCTCCAGCGCGGCCTTCTGGAAATCGCGCAACCGCACACCCAGTGCCTGGTAGGTCTGGAGGTATTCGTGCGCCATGGTGCCTATCGGCACCAGTTCCAGCTCCTTGGCCAGCAGCACGTTGGACGTGCCCTTGAAGTACATCGGCACCTCGCGCTTGAGCGTGCCGACCACCTCCCGCTGCCAGTCGCGGGAATAGCGGCGCCGCACGCCGAAGTCGAAGAATTCGAAAGGATGGCGGGCCGCCGGCTCGTTCGCAAAAGCGCGCAGCAGCTCGATCTTGGCCTGCAGGCGCTCCCGTCCCTGCGTCAGCGCCGCTTGCGCATCGAATCGGCGGAAATACAGCTCGTTGACGATGGCGAGCACGAAGATCTCGAAGGCCATGGTGTGGACCTGCGGTCCGACGGCCTGGATTCGCAGCGCATCGCCCTCGGCGGTGGCGGTGATGAACTCGCGCTGGAAGCTGAAGATGCGCAGGAAGTCGACGAAGTCGCTCTTGATGTAGCGCAGGCCGCGCAGATAGGCGAGTTCGTCCGGCGCGAAGCGCATTGTGCAGAGATGGTCGAGCTGCTCGTTGACGTCGGCCAGCAACTCGGCCATCGGATAGGCCGGCTGGTTGCGGCACACGAAGCTGTACTCGGCCTGCGTCTGCGGGTGGCTGTGCAGCATGGCCTGCCACATCGTGAACTTGTACAGGTCGGTGTCCAACAGGCTCTGGATGATCGGTTGCATGGTCGGGTCTTGGTTGGGATGTGTCAGACGTTGGAGGTGAGCAGAGAAAGCACTTCGGCGCTGGCGCGAAGCTGCGCGCCGCGCTTGGCCATGTCGTCCAGGAAGGCCTGGTGCTGTGCCTCGAAGCCCGCCACCGGGCTCATGCAGTCGGTGACCAGCACCAGCTTGTCCGCTCTGCCCGACGGCAGGTTGGCGGCGATGTGCTCCGTCGTGGCCCTGACGCAATGGCTGCTGGCCTCGCCGGCAATGACGATCAGGTCGGCCCGGTCGAGCGACTCGACCAGCCGCATGTTGAGAGCGGTGGCGGGATCGTCCGCATCCGGCACCTCGGCCTGGATGGCGCTGTAGTGCTCGGTCCAGGGATTGCTGCCCTTGGCGATCTTTTCCACCACGCGCAGCTGTCCATCTTCCCAGGCGTTGTAGGCCGCCTTGACGGCCCAGTGCACGTTGTGGCCCCAGCTGCCGATCTCGCAGTGCACCGGCCACACCATGAGCGTGTAGCGGCCCCTGCGCTCCAGCTCGTCCACATAGGCCAGCGTCCGCGGCAAAGCCGCGCGGTCGCGAGGCGAATAGTCGCCGCCACGAATCTGCGCCGCGGTGATCGGAGTGAAGGGCGCCACGGCGCCGCCATTGCGCGTCTGCCAGAACGTGGGATGCGCGATGTCGAACCTGTGGTGCGAGTCCAGCGTGACGGTGATGGCTTCGATGCCGCCCGCGCCTTCGCGAATGAGCCCGGCCAGCCTCAGCATGTCGGCGTGGGCGCCGGCCACCGGCAATGCCGGCTGCATCTGCGCACCCGTGAATGGCTCCGTGGCGAGCCAGTCGGCCGGCAGGTCGCAGAAGTCGTTCTGCGGGTCGATCACGATGAGATGGATGTTCTGCTTCATGGCGCTTTCCCTGGTTGGTTGTACTGTACAACTTATGTGAGTTGCATAGTACAACTCGACGAGAAAAAGTCAAGCGCCGGATGTGGCGCCGTCTCGCGGACTGAAGGTGCGGGGAAACAGGGCCGCCTGGGACCGGTTGCGCAGGCGATAGCCCATGGCTGGCCGGCCGGAGGCACCTTCCACCGGGCCGGCTTCTTCCATGAAGCCGCCATCGAGCATGCGCTTGCGAAAGGCGCTCTTGTCGACGGGGCGGCCCAGCACGACCTCATAGGTGTGCTGCAGCTGGGGCAGCGTGAAAGGCTCGCTCAGCAGGAAGGCGGGAAGCGAGGTGTATTCGACCTTGCTGCGCAGCCGGGCGATGGCCGCTGCCACGATCTCGGCATGATCGAAGGCGAGGCGCTTGCGGCTGGCCGCCGTGGCGTCCACCCATTCGACCTGCGCGGCATTCGCGCCTTTTTCGAGCATCAGGTCCTGGCTGGGCATCAGCGCGAAGAATGCATGGGTCGCCGACCAGCCGCGCGGATCGCGGTTCGCTCCGCCCCAGCTGCCCAGCTGCTCCAGGTAAGGTGCCGAAACGCCGGTCTTTTCCTGCAGCTTTCGCATGGCGCAGTCGAGGAGGCTGGCGTCCTTGTCGACGTCGATGAACCCGCCCGGGAGCGCCCAGCGCCCCGGGAAAGGTTCGCCGGCTTCTTCGGGGCGGCGTACCAGCACGAGCTTCAGCGCGTCGTCCAGCACGGTGAAGATGACCACGTCGACGGTGACCAGCGGCCTCGGAAAATTCAGATCAGCCGGCTTCCTGGATGGTTTCAAGGCGCGCCCTCCGCATCGGTTGTACAGGACAACTCAAAAATGAGAGAACTATAGCAACGGGGCGTTGGCCTTCCAACGCCGCGGGCGCGCCACCACCCAGCCGCGCTCAGTACACGTCGCGGCGGTACCGTCCTTGCGCGATCAGCGCATCGAGGCCGGCCGCGCCCAGCACCTCGCTCAAAGCCGCATCCACACCGGGCGCCAGGCCTTCGCGGCTGCCGCAGACATAGACGAATGCGCCATCGGCGATCCAGCGGCGGAGCTCGTCGGCCGATTCGCGCAGGCAGTGCTGCACGTACCTGCGCTCGGGCTGGTCGCGCGAGTAGGCGAGGTCGGCGCGTGCCAGCATGCCGAGCGCTTGCCACTGCGCGGCGTCGGCGGCGCAGAAGGCATCGTGCGCGGCTTCGCGCTCGCCGAACAGCAGCCAGTTGCGCGCATGGCCCCGCCGCACCCGCTCTCGCAGGTGCGAGCGCAGCCCCGCATATCCGGAGCCGTTGCCGATGAAGATGCAGGGCGCGTCCTCGTCCACGAGTGCGAAGGCTGGATTCGGCGCGAGCCGCATCTGGACCGTGTCGCCGGTCTGCGCGCCGGCGGTCAGCCAGCCGGAGGCAAGGCCGAGCGCCCCTTCGTGCCGCGCCTGGCGCACCAGCAGCTGCACGCAGCCGTCGGCCGGGATCGACGCCACCGAATAGCTGCGCGGCGCCGGCTTCGCACCGGTGGCGGCTTGCGTCTCCGGCGGCAGCAGCACCTCGACCAGCGCACCCGGCTGCCACGCCGGCGCACCTTCGCGCTGCAGCTCGATCTCGAACAGCGGATGCCCGAGGCTGCCCGCGTTGAGCAGTTCACGGCGCACCAGCCGCCAGGCTTCGAAGGGGCGCTCGGCCGCAGAAGAAGCTTGCGAAGAGGGCCACGCGGCGCGCACATCGAAGGCTTCGGCGATCGAGCGCTGCCAGCGCCCGATGGCTTCGGGATTGCCGTTGTCGACCTCGACCATCGGAAACAGCGCGCGCGCTCCCTGGTTGCGAAGGTCGCGGTCCAGCGCGCGGCCGAAGCCGCAGAAGGTGGCGTAGTGCCAGTCGCCGAGGGCGAGCACGCCGTAGTGCACGTGCTGCAACTGGGAGCCCGCCTGCTGCGCGAACTTGCGCGCGAAGGCGCGTGCGCTGTCGGGCGGATCGCCGTCGCCGGAGGTGCTGACGACCCACAGCACCTTGCGGAAATTTAGCAGTGCATCGACGCTGAGTTCGGCCAGCGTCTTGACCACGATGCCGAGGCCCGCCGACTGCAGCGCGGCCGCGGTCTGCAGCGCGACGCGTTCGGCTTGGCCGGTCTGCGTGGCGAAGGCGATCAGCACCTGCTCCGGGCCGAGCGCGGTGCCGCCGCGGGCAAGCGCCAGCTGTGCGCGCTCGGCGCGCAGCGCCTTGCCGGTTCGGCGGCGGCCAAGGTACAGCATCCAGCCGGTGACGGTGAAGAGCGCCAGGCCCAGGCTGGCGAGCATCATCACGATGCGGCCTGGCAGGCCCCAGTAGGTGCCCATGTGCAGCGGATAGATGCTGTTCACCAGCCGGCCGGCCATCGGCTTGTCGGCATAGCGCTCGTGCTGCGCGGCCTCGCCGGTGGCGGCGTTCAGGTAGAGACGGTTGCGCGCGCGCTCGTGCTCGGGCTGTGCGCGCAGGTAGGTGGCCTCGACTTGCGCGGCATTGCGCGTGGGCAGGCGCAGCGTGACCTGGCTCCAGTCGCCCGAGGTTGTCTGCTCGAAGGAGCGCCAAACGCGCTGCAGGTCGAGCCTGGCCGGCGCGCCACCTTCGGCCTTGTCGGCCGGCCCTGATGCGCCCTGCATGCGCTGCATGCGAACGGCGCGGCCTTCACCGGCCGCGTCGTCGATCACGGTGCGCACCGCATCGAAGCCCCAGTAGAGCCCCGTGAAGCCGGAGACCAGATAGGCGAGCAGGGCGATGGTCCCGGCCACCGCGTGCAGGTTCCACAGGAAAGCGCGGCCGCTGAGCGCAAAGTCCAGCCGCAGCCAGCTGCGCCACGCGAGCGGCCGCCGTGGCCAGCGCAGGTACAGGCCCGAGAGCGCGAGCACCAGCAGTCCCGCGGCCAGCGTGCCCGTCACCGACTTGCCTGTATCGCGTGGCAGCAGCAGCCAGCGGTGCAGGCTTTCGACGAACTCGAAGAAGGCTTCGGCGCGCGGCTCCGGCAGCAGGGCGCCGGTGGAGGGGTCGAGCAAGCGCGTCTCGCCGCGCCGCTCGCCGGGCGGCGGCGTGAAGTTGACGCGCGCCGGCCGGCCCGGCTCCGCGAACAGCGTCAGCGTGGCCACGCGCCGCCCCGGTTGCGCGGCCTGCAGCCCGTCCAGCAGCTCGGCCGGTGTCAGCGGCCGGGCGTCGGCCGCATACGGCAGGCGGTGCAGGGCCGGATCGATCAGGTCGGTGATCTCGGCGCGAAAGGACAGCACCGCACCGCTCAGTCCGATGACCAGCAGCACCGATCCAGCCGTGATGCCGATGAACCAGTGGATCTGGAACCAGGCGCGTCGCAAGAAAGCCATGACTCGCCTCGTCTCAGAGATCGATCTTGACCGTGGCCTTGACGGTGCGCGGAACGCCCACCGCCAGGCGTGTGCCCGCCGCCGACCAGTAGCGCTTGTCGCCGAGGTTGTCGACGTTGAGCTGCCACAGCGTGCGCTTGCCGAAGAGCTGCGTCACATAGCGCGCGCCGGCCGTGAAGATCGTGTAGCCGCCGATGAAGCCCTGGTTCAGGTCGTCGATCGGCCGCTTGCCTGTGTAGTAGGCGCTGCCATTGACCGACAGGCCCGGCACCGCGGCGATGTCGTAGGAGAAGAAGGCGCTGGCCGTGTACTTGGCGGTGTTCTCCGGCATCTTGCCGTTGTACTGGGCGTTGATGCCGCGGAACTCGGCGTCCAGCGTTTGCGCCGAGAGCTGCCAGGCCAGCTGCCGCGTCAGCTTGCCTTGCGCCGAGAGTTCCAGGCCGCGGTAGCGCTGGCGCCCGTCGGCCACGAAGGTGTTGGCGCTGTTGGTGTACGCGCCGGGGCGTTCGATGTCGAACAGCGCACCCGACAGCAGCGTGCCCGAGCCGGTGAGCCAGCGCAGCCCGGCTTCCTTCTGCTTGCTCACGCCAGGCGGCATGCGGTTGTTCTGGTTCGCGGTGCCCGCGGGCGCGACTTCGCCTTCCTCCACGCCTTCGGCATAGGAGACATAGGCCATGAGGTCGGGCGTGAACTTGTAGCTCAACGCGGCCAGCGGCGTGGTCTTCTTCACGTCGTAGCCGATCCTCGGCAGTGTCGCGCTGGCGAACTGCGTGCTTTCGAAGTGCGTATGTCGCAGGCCCGCCACCAGCTGCCATTCGGGCGAAAAGCTGATGCGGTCGAGCGCGTACAGGCCCAGCTCCCGGCTGTCCTGCGCGCCGGTGGTGGGCTGCGTGGGCAGCGCCGTGAGCGGCAAATTGCCAATGGCGCGCGGAAAGTACAGGTTCTGCGCCGTGTTGGCGCCGCCGTAGTTGCGCTGGTAGATCGGGTCCTGGCTCTTGTCGCTTTGCGCAGCGCCCAGCGTGAGCTCGTGCTGCACGCCACCGGTCGCGAAGGTGCCGAACAGTTCGGTGCGCAGCAGGTCGGAGCTCTGTTCCAGGTGCTGCACGTTGCCCGTGATGCGGCCTGCGCCGGTGCGCACGTTGTAGTTGCTGAAGGTGGCCAGGCGACGGTCGCGCTGGGCCTCCGAATGGCCGGCCTCCACCATCAGCGCCCAGTTGTCGCTGAGGGAGTAGTCGGCCCGTAGCTGCGCGGTTTTCACCTCGGCCTCGAACACCGCCGACGGCGGGCCGATGAGCTTGTGCGGATCGGGCAGGGCCGGCAGCGCGATCAGTCCGTTGACGGCCGCCAGGCGCGCAATGCCGGCCTGCTCGGTGATGCTCTTGCGGTAGTACTCCAGGTCGGCCTTGAGCGTGAGCCTGTTGTTGACGCGCCAGTCGAAGGCGGCCGACAGGAACTTGCGGTTGCCGTCCACGCTGTCGATCGTCGAGCCGAGCTGCCCGCCCGCCGCGTTGATGCGCAGGCCATATTGGTTCTGGTCGCCGAACTGGCGCCCGAAATCGACGAAGCCCTGCATCGTGCCCTGGTCGTCGAAGCTGGTGCCGACCGAAGTCACCGGCGTGCTGCCCGCGCGCTTGGTCACGAGGTTGATCACGCCGGCGGGCGAGGTAAAGCCGTAGTAGAGCGCTGAGGCGCCCTTGAGCACCTCGACGCGCTCCTTGTTCTCCATCGGGATCTCGGACACGTTGGGAATCGCGAGCGAGCCGTTGAGCCGGTAGTTGGTGCGGTTCTCCACGGCTATCCCGCGGATCACGAGTTGGTCGAAGGTATCGCCGCCATTCTGCTGGCGCGTGACGCCGGCCGTGTTGCGCAGCACGTCGTAGATGCCGGTCGCGCCCTGCAGCTCGAGCACCTCGCGCGTCACCGTGTTGACGGTGGCCGGCACGTCCATGATGCTGGCTCCACGGAAGGTGCCGGCCTCCACGGTGTTGGCGACGAAGCCGTTGTTGCGGTCGGAGCGGACGGTGACCGCGTCGAGCTCGCCGCTTGCGGTCACGGTGGAAGGTGTGGCCTGCGCGCAGGCCAGGTGGGCCGCCAACGCGAGCGGCAAGAAGACAAAGAGATTGCGCATGGAATCGCCGGGCCGACGGGCTTGATCCCGGCGACGACATCAGAAAGAGAGCTGGAGAGCGGCCGATTGTAAGTCAAACGAATGAGAATTATTCGCATGATGGCCGCGGCCGGGCCATTGCCGGCACGTCGACGCGCACGGCATCAGCCTGGGGGCGTGCTTCGGCCTGACTTCGACCTAGTGCATGCCCAGCGGCGGCGCCGAATTGCTCAACAGGCGCAGCAGGTCGCTCTGCCTGGACGTGCCGGTCTTGGAGTACATGTGCTGCAGGTGGGTGCGAACGGTGGCTTCGCTGATGCCGAGCATGTCGGCAACCTCCATGCCGCCAAGCCCCTGCGAAAGCGAGAGCAGCACGCGCAGTTCGCCGCCCGTGAGCTTGTGCAGGCGCGCGAAGGCTTCACCCGGCATGGGGGGTGCCTGGATCGGGTCTTGCATGAACACGGCCATGGAGGCGGCGAACGGCGCCAGAATGCCTTGGCGCTGGCCGCTCTCGATGGGAAGCAGGGTGGCGATGTACCCCCCTCCGACGCCATCGGGCACCGCCACGGAATGTTCGCTCGCACGGCCGCCGGCGGCGTCATGGTCGCGCGCCGCTTGGTCGATCGCCTTCGACAGTGCGGCGCGCGCAGCCGAATCCGTCGGCGCCAGCCGGTGGTTTGCAAGCCGTACCGACGTCCCGGCCTTGATCTGTTTTTCGGCGACGCGATTCATGTAGACGACGCGGCCATCGCGCGCCGTGAGAAAAACGCCGGCCGCCAGTCCGTCCAGTGTCTTCTCGAGCATTTCCGAGCGCAGCGCGCGAATGTCGAGCGCGTCGGAGATGGCCAGCGCGCGGCACACGTGGGGCGCGAGAAGGTTGAACAGTCCGACGTCGTGCGCCTGGTAGCGCGGCGACGCATTGCTGCGCGAGGCGTGCAGCGATGCCATGCGACCGCCGGTGCGCAGCGCGGGAAACCACATCATGTCCTGCAGCCCGAAGGGCTCCAGTACCTCTCTGAAGAAGCGGCCCTCGTGCAAGTGGAACTGCGCCATGGAGAGGGCGTTGACGTCGCCGACGTTTGCGACCACGTCCGACACGGCCATGGGGCTGTCGGCGTACTGGGCGCCCAGCTTCTCCAAAAATTCCGGCTGGTACCCGAAGACGAACAGCTGGTCGTTCTGCATCTGCCGCAGGTCATGCACGCAAATGCCCCCGCCGGTGCTTTCGCAGAGATCGGAAATCCTTCGGCAGGCGGCCGGCCAAAGCAGCGGGTCGAGCGCGCAGTCGTAGACGGCACCGATCACGTCGGACAGCTCGCGAGGGGAGATTCCAACCGTGTCGAAATGCGCCGGAGCGGCGGAAGCAAGCATGCTCATATACGCCTTTCGACTTCAAGATTGAAGTGAAGGCGGAGACGATATAGAGAAAAGTTCTCGCACGCCATACGTCAAACGGCGTTTGACGATGCTGAATCGGCGGCGCACCGGCTCATTCCTTCCGATGACGCGCTGACAGGGACGCCCGCCTAACCTTGCGCCGGCCCCCTTTTCGGTTCGGCCGCCACCCGCAGGAGATGATCAATGCATTCGAATCAAAGATGCGCCCGCCGTCTTGCCCTGACGTTGCCGCTGGCGCTCTGCACGTCGATGGCCTTCGCGCAGGGAGCGAACGACAGGCTGGCTTCGGTATCCGTCGACGAACTCAAGCGCGTGTACCTGGCATGCGACCGGGTGGCATCGCAGCAGCTGCTGGACTCCGCCACCGCGGCGCATTGCTCCTTTGCAGGCGAGGCGCTTCAGAAGCGCGCCTTTGGAGGCAGCTTCGACCAGTTGCTCGCATGGTGGCGCGCTGAAAAGGACGCCGCTTCCGCGAAGCTCAGCCAGAAGTAGTAGCCGAGGGCGAAAGCTGCCTCGGCTGTGGCGGGCACGGCACTCGTCAGCGCCGCCGCTCGATGGCGCTTTCGCGGTAGTGGCGGGCTTTTTCCTCGTACATCGCGCGGTCCGCGCGCTGCAGTGCCGCGTCGAGCAGGTCGCCGGCTTCGCAGGTCGCCACACCGATCGCGAGATTCAGCACCCGTCCGCTCTGGCCTGCATAGAACTGGTTGTTCAGTTCGAGCATGGAAACGATGCGGTCGCGAGTCGCCTCCGCGCCGCGCTCGTCGGTCTTGGGCAGCACCACGGCAAACTCGTCGCCGCCGATGCGCGCGGGCCAGCCCGGCTCGTCGACCGCCTTGCTCAGCACCTCGCCCACGCGCCGCAGCAGCGCGTCGCCGGCGGCGTGCCCTTCCTCGTCGTTGACGGGTTTCAGGCCGTTCATGTCGATGACCAGCACCGACACCGGCCAAGGGCCCTTGCGCGACAGCCGGTTCAGCTCTTCCGAGAAGAAGGTGCGGTTGCGCAGCTGCGTCAGCACGTCGTGCTTGCCCAGGTACTCCAGGTAGGCCTCGGCCTTCTTGCGGGCCGTGATGTCGATCAGCGAGACCAGCACGAGGTCCCAGGTGGCGAGGCGGTCTTCGAGCACGGCAAACTGCATGTGGATGTTCAGCAGGTCGCCCGTGAGCGCATAGTTGACCACCTCGCGCTGCTGCAGCATCTTGCCGTTCCAGAGGTCCTGCAGCTGCTCGGCGAAGGAGTCGTGCATCTCGTCGCGGAAGATGCCGGAGAGGTTGTCCAGCAGCTGGCTCTTGCCTGTGGCGCCGAACATGCGCAGCGTCTCGTGGTTGACGTCGATCACGCGGATCTCCCGCATGCAGCGCGTGATGAACTCGGGGTGCACCTTGATGAAGGTCGCGAAGTCGCTGATGCCGCGCTTGCGGATGTCGTCGAGCAGCGTCTTGACCCCGCTGAAGTCTTCCACCCACAACGAGACCGGCGAGCGTTCGAACAGCTCGCGCGCATAGCGCTCGCTTTCCAGGCGCAGCCGCTCGGCCCGCACGCGATCGGTGATGTCGTCCAGCGACACCAGCACGCGCTCCCACGAGGCCTCATGGCCGGGCAGCACCTGCACGCGCACGTGCACGTCGAGCCTGCGGCCGTCCAGCGCATAGTTGACCGTCTGGTTGTCGAAGCAGAGATTTCCGCGCCAGAGCTGGTCCAGTTCATAGATCACGGGAGCGGTCATGTCGTCGCGAAAGACGCTGTCGAGCCGCGACAGCAGCTCGGCCTGGCTCTGTGCACCGAAGAGGGTGAGGGTGCTCTGGTTGACGCTCAGCACCTGCAGCTGCGCCATGCATTCGCGCACATGCCGTGGCTCGGCATTCAGGTGGGCCACCAGATCGACGATACCGTCACTGCGCCACGACTCGAATAATTTGTGAAGCCCGCTGTAGTCCTCGAGCCAGAGGGACATGGGGGCGAACTCGAACATCGATTCGTAGTCGGTGGTGGACGGCATGGATTTCTTTTCCTTTGCGCGAGCTGTCTGTGCGCAATGATGCACCTTCGGCGGGCCATGGCAATGCGCTGCCCATGCCTTTACGCCTCGCGGCGCAAAGCGGTGCCGTGGCGGTGGAGTACCGCCCTGCGGAGTCAGCGGGTGAAGTAAAGGCCGGTGTACGACGGCACACAATGCTCGGGGAACCCGGGCAGGTCGACCGAACGCTCGGGCACTTGCCACTGCTCGCGCAGCGTGTAGCCCAGCGCCTCGACCTCCTTCACGAAGCGGCGGCGGTTGCAGACGTGCATCGGCGCGAAGCAGCCGGCGCCAATGTTCTGCGTCGTCACGTAGTCCTCGCCGCCATACAGCGGAACCTTGTTCAGGAGAATGTGCCGCGGGCGCTCCTCGCACTGCTGGAGCAGCTGGGCGGGGCGCGCATTGTCCAGATAGTGCAGGGCACCGGCAGAAATCCAGATGTGGTTGCCGGAGAGGGCCTGCGCCAGTTCGTCGGCGAAGCTCAGCGCGCCCGCATCGGCATCGGGCTGGCTCGCCATCTCCCGGCCGATGGCAGCGATGGCGGGCACTTCCACCACGCGCCATGACAGTTCCTTCGGCATGTCGAAGTAGCGGCGGTAGGCATAGAAGTGCACGCCCACCGAACCGCCGATGTCGAGCACCTTGGTGGCGCCGTCGCGGAATGCGCGCTCGAGCCACCACATCACCGGGTAGTCGTAGGCAAAGATCTTCTTGGTGCGCACGTCGACGTACTCGGCTGCCAGGGCGGCGTGGTCGAATTCCGGGCTGGGAGGCAGCGAGCTGCGCGCCTCGGCAAAGCTCTTGAACAAGCCGAAGCAACCGGCAAAACCGGCTTCGGAAAAAAACCTTTGCCGACGCCAGCGCTGCAGCGCCGGCCGGGCGACCGGCCCTTCCAGGATTTGCCGGACGATTTGCGAAGCACCGGAGTAAGCCATGTCTGCGTCCATCCTCTTGACGATCGTCGCCCGCCGCGGTGCTGCCCGCGGTGGGCGGATTCGAAAAATGGCCGGCAACGCTCTTCCCGAATGCCGGCGCGCAATGCCGTCAGAATACGATGAAAGTAGTAATAAAAAATAGGTCTTATGGCCGATGGCGCGGGGCCATGCCGGTCAATTCCCAGGCGCGATGAAGTCGGGATGGCGCGCGCAGATTTCCGGCAGCGAACTCAGCGTGCCGGAGAGGTGTTCGCGCAGCGCCTTCTGCGCCGCGGCGCCGTCGCCCTTGGCAATGGCGCGCACGATGGCGCGGTGGTCGCGCAGGATCGCCTCGGTCTTGCCCGCCGTGGGCAGATGCAGGCGCCGCAGGCGGTCCACATGGCCCGAAACGCGGCTCACCAGGTCCCACAGGCTCGGCACGTTCGCGGCTTCGTACATCAGGTGGTGGAACTTGCGGTCGGCACCGACGAATTCGCCGTACTGCCGCGCCGCCGCCAGCGTGGCCTGCAGCGTCACCTGCGCTTCGAGCTGCGCCACCAGGCCGGGCGGCGCCTCTTGGGCCAGCTGGTGCACGATCTCCAGCTCGATGGAACGGCGCAAGAAGTGCGCCTGCCTGGCCGCATCGATGTCGATGCGGCTCACCAAGGTGGCGTGCTGCGGAAACACGTCCACCAGGCCCTCTTCGCTCAGCCGCAGCAAGGCTTCCCGCACCGGTGTCTGGCTCACGCCGAAGCGATCGGCCAGCTCCTGACGCACCAGCACCGTGCCGGGCACGAGGTCAAGGGAAAGGATGGCGTCGCGCAGCTTTTCGAGCACTTGCGGCGCGGCCAGGCGCGTGCGGTCGAGTCGGATCCGGGGGAGGGCAGTCATTCGCAGGAATTCTCGTTGGACGAAGTGATATATTAGTGTTTTAATGTGGCCGGTCGCCACCCAAGAGATCCTTTTCAGCCCTCGATGCCACGCTCCTACGACACCCTGCGCAGCGCCCGCTGGTTCGCGCCCGACGACTTCCGCTCCTTCGGCCACCGCTCGCGGGTGATGCAGATGGGCTACGCGCCCACCGACTGGGTCGGCAAGCCGATCATCGCCATCGTCAATACGTGGAGCGATGCCAACCAGTGCCACTCGCACTTCAAGCAGCGCGTCGACGACGTCAAGCGCGGCATCTTCCAGGCGGGCGGCTTTCCGCTCGAGCTGCCGGCCATCTCGCTTTCAGAGAGCATGGTCAAGCCGACCACCATGCTCTACCGCAACTTCCTGGCCATGGAAACCGAGGAGCTGCTGCGCAGCCACCCGATCGACGGCGCGGTGCTGATGGGCGGCTGCGACAAGACCACGCCGGGCCTCACGATGGGCGCGCTGAGCATGGGCCTGCCGTTCATCTACCTGCCGGCCGGGCCGATGCTGCGCGGCAACTGGCGCGGCAAGGTGCTGGGCTCGGGCTCGGACGCCTTCAAGTACTGGGACCAGCGCCGTGCCGGCCAGCTCGGCGACCAGGCCTGGCAGGAGATGGAGGCCGGCATTGCGCGCAGCCATGGCACCTGCATGACCATGGGCACGGCGGCCACCATGATGGGCATTGCCGAGGCCGTGGGCTTCACATTGCCGGGCGCCTCGAGCATTCCCGCGGCCGATGCCAACCATGTGCGCATGAGCGCCGAATGCGGCCGCCGCATCGTCGAGATGGTGTGGGACGACCTCACGCCGGCCAGGATGCTCACGCGCGCCAATTTCGAGAACGGCATCGCCTGCGCCATGGCCATGGGATGCAGCACCAACGCGATCGTGCACCTGATCGCCATGTCGCGCCGCGCCGGCCACCCGGTCACGCTGGACGACTTCGACGCCGCGAGCCGACGCGTGCCGGTGGTCGCCAACATCCGGCCGAGCGGCGACACCTACCTGATGGAAGACTTCTTCTATGCGGGTGGCCTGCCCGCGATGCTGGAGCGCATCCGCGGCCACCTGAAGACCGAAGCGCGCACGGTCAACGGCCGCACCATCGGGCAGAACATCGAGGGCGCCGAAGTCTTCAGCGACGACGTGATCCGCCCGCTCGCCAACCCCATCTATGCCGAAGGGGCGCTGGCCGTGCTGCGCGGCAACCTCGCACCCGACGGCGTGGTGATCAAGCCCAGCGCCTGCGCGCCGCACCTCTTGCAGCACACCGGGCGCGCGCTGGTGTTCGACGACTACCCGGCGCTCAAGAAGGCAGTGGACGATCCCTCGCTCGATGTCACCGGCGACGACATCCTGGTGCTGCGCAACGCCGGCCCGCGCGGCGCCGGCATGCCCGAGTGGGGCATGCTGCCGATCCCGACCAAGCTCTTGAAGCAGGGCGTGACCGACATGCTGCGCCTGTCGGACGCGCGCATGAGCGGCACCAGCTACGGCGGCTGCCTCTTGCACTGCTCGCCCGAGTCGGCCGTGGGCGGGCCGCTGGCGCTGGTCCGCACGGGCGACCGCATCCGCGTCGATGTGCCAGCGCGGCTCATCCACCTGGAAGTGAGCGACGAGGAACTGGCGCGCCGCAAGGCTGCATGGACGCCGCCCGCGCCGCGCTACGAGCGCGGCTACGGCTGGATATTCGGCCGCCACATCCTGCAGGCCAATGAGGGCTGCGACTTCGACTTTCTCGAAACCACCTTCGGCCGGCCGGTGCCGGAGCCGGATATCTTTTGAAGACCTGAACGGAGACCCACTTGAATCCCCAGACCCGCGACAAGCTGATGAAGGTCAGCACCGCCACGCTGTGCACCGCGCTGTTCAAGCGCGGCTTGCGCAACCAGTTCATCCAGAACGTGCATCCGCTCAACCCGTCGCTGCCCAACATGGTCGGCGAAGCCTTCACGCTGCGCTACATGCCCGCGCGCGAAGACCTGAACCTGATCAGCGTGTTCAACGACCGCAGCCATCCGCAGCGCCAGGCCGTGGAGCAGTGCCCCGAGGGTGCAGTGCTGCTGATGGACAGCCGAAAGGACGCGCGCGCCGCATCGGCCGGCGGCATCCTGGTGAGCCGGCTCATGAAACGCGGCGTGGCCGGCGTGGTCACCGACGGCGGCTTTCGCGACAGCCCCGACATCGCCAGGCTCGGCTTCCCCGCGTACCACCAGC
>Ga0102593_1001299_pt1 | contig 25307 bp, 24 predicted proteins | sample AraplaCol_mMS_r2_2_FD_76862 | JGI IMG/M metagenome (GOLD analysis project Ga0102593, IMG submission 76862) | Arabidopsis root microbial communities from North Carolina, USA - plate scrape MF_Col_mMS_r2 (SPADES assembly) (version 2) | ecosystem: Host-associated > Plants > Roots > Endosphere...
GCGCGGCGCCGACTTCTACAAACACTACGGCATGGGACGCTCGCGCGGCACGCTGCCGTTTCAATTGGCCGGCAACATCCGGCACGGCGGCCTCGTTGAAAAGGCTTTTGGCCTGAGCTTGCGTGAACTGCTCTACGACTTCGGCGGCGGCAGCGCGAGCGGCCGTCCGATCAAGGCGGTGCAGGTGGGTGGCCCGCTGGGCGCCTACGTGCCGGAATCGCAATGGGACCTGCCACTCGACTACGAGGCCTATGCCGCCGTGGGCGCGGTGGTCGGCCACGGCGGCATCGTGGTGCACGACGACACGGCCGACATGTCGCAGCTCGCCCGCTACGCGATGGAGTTCTGCGCGATCGAGTCCTGCGGCAAGTGCACGCCCTGCCGCATCGGCTCCACGCGCGGCGTGGAAGTCATCGACAAGATCACCGCCAACCAGAACCGCCCGCAGCAGGTCATCTTGTTGCGCGACCTGTGCGACACCATGCTGCACGGTTCGCTCTGTGCCATGGGCGGCATGACGCCCTACCCCGTGCTGTCGGCCATCAATCACTACCCCGAAGACTTCGGCATCGAAGCCCCCGACCGCGTTGCGGCATGACCGACGAGACGAACAGGAGACACATCCCATGCTGAACCCATCGCAAGAGATCGACTACGGCACGCCCCGGCGCGAGTCCACTGAAGAAGTGACGCTCGAGATCGACGGCATGCCCGTGACGGTGACCAAGGGCACCTCGCTCATGCGGGCCGCCGTCGATGCCGGCGTGCAGGTGCCCAAGCTGTGCGCGACCGACAGCCTGGAGCCCTTCGGTTCCTGCCGGCTCTGCCTGGTGGAGATCGACGGGCGCAAGGGATATCCGGCGTCGTGCACCACGCCGGCGGAGGCCGGCATGAAGGTGCGCACGCAAAGCCCGAAGCTGCAGGAACTGCGCAAGGGCGTGATGGAGCTCTACATCTCCGACCATCCGCTCGACTGCCTCACCTGCGCCGCCAACGGCGACTGCGAGCTGCAGGACATGGCCGGTGTGACCGGGCTGCGCAACGTGCGCTACGGCTATGACGGCGCCAACCACCTGGACTGCGCCAAGGACGAATCCAATCCCTACTTCACCTACGACCCGTCCAAGTGCATCGTCTGCAACCGCTGCGTGCGCGCGTGCGAAGAGACGCAGGGCACCTTCGCGCTCACCATCAGCGGGCGCGGCTTCGAATCGCGCGTGTCGGCGGGGCAGGACCAGCCCTTCATGGAATCCGAATGCGTGAGCTGCGGCGCCTGCGTGCAGGCCTGCCCCACCGCCACGCTGCAAGAAAAGTCGGTCATCTGGCTCGGCCAGCCCGAGCACAGCGCCATCACCACCTGTGCCTACTGCGGCGTGGGCTGCGGCTTCAAAGCCGAGATGAAGGGCAATGAAGTGGTGCGCATTGTGCCCTGGAAGGACGGCAAGGCCAACGAAGGCCACTCCTGCGTGAAAGGCCGCTTCGCGTGGGGCTACGCCACCCACAAGGACCGGGTGCTCAAGCCCATGATCCGCAGCAAGATCACCGACCCGTGGCAGGAGGTGAGCTGGGACGAAGCCGTCAACTACGCCGCCAGCGAGTTCCGCCGCATCCAGGCCAAGTACGGCACCGATTCCATCGGCGGGCTGGTGTCGTCGCGCTGCACCAACGAAGAAGGCTATCTGGTGCAGAAGCTGGTGCGCGCAGCGTTCGGCAACAACAACGTCGACACCTGCGCGCGGGTGTGCCACTCGCCCACCGGCTATGGGCTGAAGCAGACCATGGGCGAATCGGCCGGCACGCAGACCTTCAAGTCGGTCGAGAAGTCGGACGTGATCATGGTGATCGGCGCCAACCCATCGGACGGCCACCCAGTGTTCGCCTCGCGCATGAAGCGGCGCCTGCGCGCTGGTGCCCGGCTGATCGTGGTCGACCCGCGCACCATCGACCTGGTGAAGTCGCCGCACGTGAAGGCCGACTATCACCTGAAGCTCAGGCCCGGCACCAACGTGGCCGTGATCAGCGCGATGGCGCACGTGATCGTGACCGAAGGCCTGGTCGACGAAGCCTTCGTCGCCGAGCGCTGCGAGCCCAAGTCGTTCAACGAGTGGCGCGAATTCGTTGCCCGCCCGGCCAACTCGCCCGAGGCGATGGAAGCAGTGACCGGCGTGCCGGCCGCCGACCTGCGCGCCGCCGCGCGGCTCTTCGCCCTGGGCCACGACGGCAAGCGGAACGCCGCCATCTACTACGGCCTGGGCGTGACGGAGCACAGCCAGGGTTCGACCATGGTGATGGGCATCGCCAACCTGGCCATGGCCACCGGCAACGTGGGCCGCGAAGGCGTGGGCGTGAATCCGCTGCGCGGCCAGAACAACGTGCAGGGCTCGTGCGACATGGGGTCGTTCCCGCATGAATTGCCGGGCTACCGCCATGTGTCGGACAGCACCGCGCGCGGCGGTTTCGAATCGGCATGGGGCGTGGCGCTGCGACCCGAACCGGGCCTGCGCATTCCCAACATGTTCGATGCCGCGATCACCGGCAGCTTCAAGGGCTTGTATTGCGAAGGCGAGGACGTGGTTCAGTCGGACCCGAACACGCAGCACGTGGCCGAGGCGATGATGGCCATGGAGTGCATCGTGGTGCAGGACCTGTTCCTGAACGAGACCGCCAAGTACGCCCACGTGTTCCTGCCGGGCGCGTCGTTCCTCGAGAAGGACGGCACCTTCACCAACGCCGAGCGCCGCATCTCGCGCGTCACCAAGGTCATGCCGCCCAAGGCCGGCTATGCCGACTGGGAGGTGACGCAGCTGCTCTCCAACGCGCTGGGCTACCCCATGAACTACGCAAGCGCCGAGGAGATCATGAACGAGATCGCCGCGCTCACGCCGACCTTACGGGCGTGAGCTACGCCAAGGCTGGCCAAGCTGGGCAGCGTGCAGTGGCCCTGCAACGAGGCCGCGCCCGGAGGCACGCCGACCATGCACATCGGCGAGTTCGTGCGCGGCAAGGGCAAGTTCATCATCACGCAGTACGTGCCGACCGACGAGAAAGTCACGCGCATGTACCCGCTGATATTGACCACGGGGCGCATCCTGTCGCAGTACAACGTGGGCGCGCAGACCCGCCGCACCGAGAACAACCAGTGGCACAGCGAAGACCGGCTGGAAATCCATCCGAACGACGCGGAAGACCGCGGCATCTCGGAGGGCGACTGGGTCGGCATCAAGAGCCGGGCCGGCGAAACCGTGCTGCGCGCCACCATCACCGAACGCGTGCAGCCGGGCGTGGTGTACACCACCTTTCACTTCCCTGAATCGGGCGCCAATGTGATCACCACCGACAACTCCGACTGGGCCACCAACTGCCCCGAGTTCAAGGTGACCGCGGTGCAGGCGATGCCGGTGATGCAGCCCTCCGAATGGCAGCAGGAGTACAGCCGGTTCAACGCCCTGCAGGAAGAACTGCTGAACAAGCGGCTCGAACAGGCGGCAGAAACGGCGGCAACCAAATGAACCTGGCCGACGTACCGCTGCGGCCAGGAGGCGCGGAGCTCTTGCCCGTGCGCGGCGTGCGCGCACGCCAGGCTTTCGACAACCGCGACTGGGTGGCCGTGGAGGTGCCGGTCGCGCTGGAGTTCAACGGCATTGCGCACGCCGTGATGCTTGCAACGCCGACCGACCTGGCGGACTTTGCGTTGGGCTTCGCGCTCAGCGAGGGAATTCTGCTTTCGCGCGGTGAGCTCTACGGCATCGAGGAGGAGTTCGCGCCCGAAGGCATCACGCTCAAGCTCGACGTTGCGAGTTCGGCCTTCGCGCGGCTGAAGGAACGCCGCCGCTCGATGGCCGGACGCACGGGTTGCGGCCTGTGCGGCACCGAAAGCCTGGCGCATGTCGCGCGTGCGCTGCCTCCCCTGCCGCACGGCCCGGCGCTGTCGAAGAATGCCGTCGCCCGCGGTATGCGGGAGCTTGCATCGCTGCAGGTGCTGCAGAAGGTCACCGGCGCGGTGCACGCGGCGGCCTGGTGCGCCGCGAATGGCGAAGCCCTGCTGGTGCGCGAGGACGTCGGGCGTCACAACGCGCTCGACAAGCTCGTGGGCGCGCTCGCAAAAAGCACGGTGGATGCCACCACGGGCTTCATCGCCGTGACCAGCCGTGCGAGCTTCGAGATGGTGCAAAAGACCGTCGCGGCCGGCGTGCCGCTGCTGGCGGCGGTGTCGGCGTCGACCTCGCTGGCCACGACGGTCGCGCAAGACGCCGGCCTGACGCTGGCGGGCTTCGTGCGCGGCGACGACCTTGTCATCTACACCCACCCGTGGCGGCTGAACGGCCTGCCCGCCAACGCCTGAGGCTTTTCTGCAATGCATGTCGACCAGTTGATCCGCATGGTGAACCAGATGGGCAGCTTCTTCGAAGCCATGCCCGACCGCAGCGAGGCCCTGCATGACCTGGCGCAGCATCTCAAGCGCTTCTGGGAACCGCGCATGCGCAGGGAGCTGCTCGCGCACCTCGACGCAGACGGGTCCGGGGAACTGAACCCGGTCTCGGCCGAAGCGATCCGGGTGCACCGGGCGCTGCTCGAATAGCGCGTCCGCCCGTATCCAGTGCTGCGCTCGGGGTAATCTCGCGGGCATGGATTCTCTGATTGCCGCCTCCGCGCGCGCACTCGCCGCCGGCGACGCACTCGGCGCTCTCAAGCGGGTCGCCCTGCGCGAAGACCCGCCCGCACTGGCCTTGCGCGGGATCGCGATGGCCCAGCTGGGCGAGCATCCGCGCGCGCGCGAACTGCTTCGGCGCGCCAGCCGCGGCTTCGGGGCCCATGAAGAATTGGCGCGCGCACGCTGCGTCGTGGCCGAGGCCGAGGTGGCCATGGCCATGCGCGATTTCGGCGGCTCGCCGCGCGCGCTGGCGGCGGCGGCGGACACGCTCGATGCGCACGCCGATCGCGCCAATGCGCTGCAGGCGCGGCTCATCGCGGCGCGCCGGCTGCTGCTGCTCGGCCGGCTCGAAGCGGCCACGGCCGCGCTGGCGCCGCTGGACGTGCGCGACCTGCCTCCGATGCTGGCGGCCGTGGCCGATCTGACCGCGGCGGAACTCGCGCTTCGCTCACTGCGCATTGCGCCGGCACGCGCCGCGCTCGCCCGCGCGTACGAGGCGGCCGGCCGCGCGCGCGTGCCCGCGCTGCTGGCCGAGGTGGCGGAGACGCAGGCCGCGCTCGACCGGCCCGCCGCCCGGCGCCTCTTCCCCGGCGGCGAGGAGGCGCTGCGCCTGGGCGAAGTGGCCGCGCTGCTGGCCTCGGATGCGCTGGTGGTCGACGCCTGCCGCCGCGGCGTGGGCAGCGGCGAAACGTGGCGGCCGCTGGCGCGCCGGCCGGTGCTCTTTGCACTGGTGCGTGCATTGGCCGAGGCATGGCCCGGCGACGTGGATCGCGAAGCGCTGATCGCCGGTGCGTTCAACACCCGCCGACCGGACGAGACCCATCGCGCGCGGCTGCGGGTCGAGATCGGACGCTTGCGCGCACTGATCGCGGCGCAGGCCGGCATCGAGGCCACGGCACGCGGCTTTGCGCTCCGGCCACACGATCCACGCGACGTGGTCGTGCTGGCGCCGCCCATCGATGGCGAGCAGGCCTCGCTGGTGGCGCTGCTGTCCGACGGCGCGGCCTGGTCGACCTCGGCGCTTGCGCTGGCACTGGATGCGAGCCAGCGCACGGTCCAGCGCGCGCTCGTCGAGCTCGAAGCCGAAGGCCGCGTGCGCTCCATCGGCCGGGCGCGGGCACAGCGCTGGCTGGCGCCCCCGCTCGCGGGATTCACGACGATCTTGTTACTCCCCGCTGCGCTGCCGATTGAATAGAGTTGTCTCCACGGCACCGATCCCGGCGCCCGCCCACACAAGGAGCAACTGATGAACAGCACCACAGCCAGCAAGAAAGACAAGTCGGAGGCCCAGCCGCGTGCGGCCGAGATCGTGCGCGAATACGGGCCCTTTGGCGGTGACGGCAACGTGGCCGGCGTGACCCATGACGGCCAGCGCGTCTGGGCGGCCGCGGGCACGAAGCTGGTCGCCTTCGATCCCGCGAGCGGCGAGACCACGCGCACCCTCGATTGCGTCTGCGATGCCGGCACCGCCTTCGACGGCACCTACCTCTACCAGATCGCCGAAGCGCGCATCGACAAGATCGACCCGGCCAGCGGCAAGGTGCTGGCGTCGATCCCGGCGCCCGGCAAGGGCGGCGACTCCGGGTTGACCTGGGCCGAGGGCAGCCTGTGGGTCGGGCAGCACCGCGATCGCAAGATCCACCAGATCGATCCGGTGAGCGGCGCGGTGCTGCGCACCATCGAATCGAACCGCTTCGTCACCGGCGTGACCTGGGTCGACGGCGAGCTGTGGCACGGCACGTGGGAGAACGACGAAAGCGAGCTGCGCCGCATCGACCCGGCCGATGGCACCGTGCTCGAGCGCCTCGAGATGCCGCGCGGCGCGGGCGTGAGCGGGCTCGAGTCCGATGGTGCCGACCTCTTCTATTGCGGTGGCGGCGGCAGCGGCAAGGTCCGCGCCGTGCGCCGCCCGCGAGCCGCCAAGGCCTGAGCGGCCAAGGAGAAACGCATGAACACCGCAATGCCCGAAACCAGCACCGCCAATCATCCCGTCGTGTCGAAGGACCGATGGCTCGCCCAGCGCAAGGCGCTGCTGGCCCGCGAAAAGGAACTGACCCACCTGCGCGACCAGATCGCCCGCGAGCGCCGCGCACTGCCATGGACCCGCGTCGAGAAAAGCTACGTATTCGACACACCCGATGGCCCGCGCGCACTCGCAGACTTGTTCGAAGGCCGCAGCCAGCTGCTGGTGCAGCACTTCATGCTCGGCCCGGATTGGGAGCAGGGCTGCCCGAGCTGCTCGTACATGTCCGATCACCTGGGTGGAATGAAGGTGCACCTGGAGAACCGCGGCCTCACGCTGCTGGTGGTTTCGCGCGCGCCGCTGGATCAGATCGAGCGCTTTCGCCGCCGCATGGGCTGGCAGTTCGAGTGGGTGTCGTCGCACGGCAGCGACTTCAACTACGACTTCAACGTCAGCTTCAAGCCGCAGGAGTGGGCCGAGGGCAAGGGCGAGGTCTACTACAACTACAGCGTGCGGCCCTTCCCGGCGCAAGAGGCACCCGGCATCAGCGTGTTCTATAAGGACGACGCGGGCGAGGTCTTCCACACCTACTCGACCTACGAGCGCGGCGTGGAAGCCATGATGGGCACCTACAGCCTGCTCGATCTCACGCCCAAGGGACGGGACGAGCCCAACCCGGTCCATGCGATGGACTGGGTGCGGCACCACGACCGCTACGAGTCCTCGGCACCGGCCGCGAAGCCGGCGCCCGCAGCGGGTTCGTGCTGCCACGGGTCCGACTGAAAACGGTCCTCGAGAGCGTCTCATGGCAACCCTATGGCCATGGCTCGTGGTGGCCGGGGTCGGTGCCCTTCACGGCCTGAACCCCGCCACCGGCTGGATGTGGGCCGCGGCCTGGGGGGTGCGCTCACGCGACCGCACGCAAGCCTTGCGGGCGCTGGTGCCGATCGCCATCGGGCACGCCGCCTCGGTGGCGCTCGTGGCCGCGGCGGTGGCCTTCGGGCTGTCGATGGACCGCGTCGTGCTTCAGATTGCGGCCGGCGTGCTGATCGTCGTATTCGCGGCGCTTCACTTGTCGAGCCGCACACCGGGTGCGGCGCGCGGGCCGGCCGGTCACGCCGGGATGGCGCTCTGGTCCTTCATGATGTCCACCGCGCACGGCGCCGGCCTGATGCTGGTGCCGGCGCTGATCCCGCTGTGCATGGGTGACGCCTCGGCCCGCGAGATCGGCGCATCGGGCTCGCTGCTGCTGGCGTTTGCGGCGGTCGGCGTTCACACCGCGGCCATGCTGGCCGTGACCGGTGCGATCGCGGTCGGTGCCTGCCGCGGCTTTGATGCCGGCGCCCGCTGGCTGTCGCGGTTCAGGCGCAAGCTGCCAGCTGCTCCAGTGCATCGCTCTTGACCCGGCCCATTCGACGAAACGTATCAGGACTCTGCCGTAAAGCCGACGAGTTTGATCAAGCGGCGCCATTCCTCGGTATCGGCCTTGATGAGGTCGGCAAGATCTTGCGGAGTGCTGGACTTCGCAGTCATGCCGACGTCTCCCAATGCAGCGATCATTTCCCCCTGCGCCAGAACTGGCTGAACATAGGCAGCTGCGCGACGCACGATATCTTGTGAGGTCCTTCCGGGAAGGAACAAGCCAAACGACTCCGTGGCAGTGATTGCATATCCCTGTTCACGGTACGTAGGCACATCGGGAACGAACGCGTTGCGACCATTCCCGGAAACAGCGATGAGTCGAAGCCTTCCGCTTTTGAGATGCGGCAGGAAGCTTCCCACTGTCGACGAATAGGCGGACACCTGGCCGCCCATCAGGTCCTGCAGTCCGGGCGCATCTCCGCGATAGCCGACATGGGTCAATTCGGTGTTTGAAAGCTTGGATAGCAAGATGCCAAGCAGATGGGGCGTGGAGCCTGCGGCGGGCGAGCCAAAGTTGGCGTTAGTCGGATTCGCCTTGCACCAGGCGATGTAGTCCCTGATCCCCCGTACGCTCGGAGGTACTGCCGGGCCCACGGCCAAACCGAAGGCGAACGAGCAGATCGAAGAAACAGGCGCTACGTCCTCTGCGACGTAGGGGAGCTTGCGGTAGGTAAAGGGGTAGACGGAGAACGGCGCGGTGGGCGATAACAACAAGGTGCTCCCATCCGGCGCACTGTCCTTCAGGGCCGAGATGGAAATCTGCATGGCCGCGCCTGGCTTGTTTTCCACCACGACCGTGTTCGCGTAGCTGCCTCGCAGCTTTTCGGCCAAACGTCGCGCAACCGCGTCCGTGGGGCCACCTGGCGGAAAGCCGACCAGTATTCTCGCGAGCTGCGTGCCTTGCGAATGCGCATTGCGCATCGGCGTAGTGCCCAGGGCCGCCATGGCGGCGAGCTGGCTTGTAAATTTACGGCGTGTGGGCATCTCTTTGTCTCCTGGCGTTGACCGCCGGCCTTGTTCTTGTAGATAGAGCGGTACGCTAGATGGACATGCAGACGCTCTTCTGTTCCGTATAAGACTCGACCGCAGCGCGACCAAGATCGCGGCCGAAACCGCTTTGCTTGTAGCCACCGAATGGCAGGTTCGCATCGAGCAGGTTGTGGGTGTTGACCCAGACCGTGCCGGCCTTGATGCGGGGGATCATCCGGTGCACGGCGGACAGATCGTTCGACCACACGCTGGCTGTCAGCCCGAACGGCGTGTCGTTGGCCTGGCGGATGGCGTCCTCCACATCGTCGAATGGCATGGCGACGAGAACGGGTCCGAAAACCTCTTCGCGCACAACCTGCATGCCGGGGTTCACGTCGACGAACACCGTGGGCTTGATGAAGCAGCCGGCATCGCGTGCGCGCTCGCCCCCGGTCAGTGCCGTGGCTCCGTCGCGGAGTGCGCCGTCAATGAAACCCATGACCCGGTCGAAGTGGCGGCGTGAGACAACGGGCCCCAGCTGCGCGGTCGCGTCGAACCCGGAGCCGATACGCATTCCCTCTGCCTGGCGTGCCACTTCGTTCACGACCTGGTCGAACAAGCTGCGGTGAACATACAACCGCGAACTTGCGGCGCAGACCTGGCCCTGGTTGAAGAAGATGCCCATGGCGGCGCCTGCGGCGGCGGCGACAGGGTCGGCATCCGGCAGGACGATCATGGGAGACTTTCCACCCAATTCCAGCGTGAAACGTGCCATCCGGTCGACCGCGGTTCGGCCGATGGCACGTCCGGTTTGCGTGCTGCCGGTAAAGCTGATCTTGTCGACACCGGGGTGCGCGCACAAGGCTGCGCCAGCCGTACTGCCTCCACACACCACGTTGAGTGCACCGGCGGGAATGCCTGCCTCCAGCGCGAGTGCGGCCAGGCGCAAGGCGGTCAACGGCGTCTCGGGCGACGGCTTGAGCACCACTGTGCAGCCCGCCGCAAGTGCAGGTGCGATCTTCCAGAGCGCGATCGCCAGCGGGAAGTTCCAGGGCACCACCGCGCCGACCACGCCGACGGGTTCGCGCTGCGTATAGGTGTGGTAGCGGGCTCCTGGAGGAAACGGAATCGAGGGCTGCAGCGTGCTGCCTTCCAGCTTGGTGGCCCAGCCGGCCATATAGCGTACGAACTCGGCAGAGAAACCCACGTCGATCATGCGCGCAACACCCTGCAACTTGCCACTCTGCAAGGTTTCCATGGCACTCAGTTCGTCCGCGTGATCTTCGATCAGTTGGGAAAGGCGGAACAAGGCGCGCTCGCGGTCAGCGGGGCGCATCCTGGACCAGGCGGAGTCCTCCAATGCCCTTCGCGCCGCCGCGACCGCGGCATCCACGTCGCCCGCGTCGCTGTCGGGCGTGCTGGCCACGACCAATTCAGACGCCGGATCGACGACATCGATGCGCTTGCCGCTGCGGGATTCCCGGAATACGCCGTCGATGAAATTGTCGAAGCTGCGACGCGAGAGGAAGCCAATGCGTGCTAACTCCTGCTGGGAAAGGTCTTTGGGGTTCATGGTGCGGGATGTGGTGGTTGCTGGAGAGAGAGAAGAGATCGCACCGCTCAGCGGCCGAGCATGAACTCGGCACCGCGCTCGGCAATCATGATGGTGGGCGCATTGGTGTTGCCGCTGCAGATGGTGGGCATCACCGAGGCATCGCACACGCGCAGGCGCCCCACGCCGCGCACGCGCAGCCTGGAATCGACGACAGCCATCGGGTCACTTCCGATCCGGCAGGTGCCCACGGGGTGATAGACGGTCTTGGCGTACTGGCGCACGAACTGCTCCAGCTCGCTGTCGGGCATATGCTCCTGAGGGCCCGGGTAGATCTCCTCGGCGACAACCTTGCGCAGCGAGGGCATCCGCATGATGCGGCGTGCCAGCTTGAGGCCGCGCACGAGCGTATCCACGTCTTCCTGCTCCGAAAGGAAGCCTCCATCGAAATGGACCGGGTCCATGGCATTCGCACTGACGGCCCGCACGCGTCCACGCGACTTCGGGCGCAGGAAACAGGGGTCGATCGAAATGCCGTGCACTTCCGGCATCGGACGATCCACGTCCCCCACCAGAACGGGCAGCACATGGAATTGCACATCGGGACGTCCAGTTCCGCCTGTGTCGACGAAGCCACCGCTCTCGACCACGTTGGAGGTAAGGAGGCCCGTCTTGAACAGCTCCCATTGCACGCCGTGCTTCAAAGCCGTGAGGCCCTTGTCCTGGCCGAGCAGGCTGATCGGCTCCTTGCAGCGGCCATGCGCAATGATTTCCAGATGGTCCTGGAAGTTCTCGCCTACGCCGGGCAGGTCGCAATGAACCGGGATACCCAGTTCCCGCAGCAATTCGCCGGGGCCGATGCCCGACACCTGCAGCAGCTTGGGCGACGCGAGTGCACCCGCGCTCAGCACGACCTCGCGGTTGGCAAGCGCCTTCACCGTTCCACCATCGTCTCGGCGGTACTCGACGCCGGTCGCGTTGCCGCCCTCGATGATCACCCGCAGCACGCGGGCACCGTTGACCACGGTGAGCTTCGGGTTGCCGAGCACTGCGGCAAGGTACGTCGCCGCCGTGCTGCCGCGCGTGCCGTTGATCGTCGTGGTCTGGTAGAAACCTACGCCTTCCTGGGTGCCGCTGTTGAAGTCGTCGTTGTACGGAAGGCCCGCCTCCTGCGCGGCCTTCAAGAACGCCAGGCTCAGAGGGTGCCGGTACTTCGTGTCGCTGACTCGCAGAGGGCCGTCGGTGCCATGCATCTCACCGGAGAAGCGCATGTTGCTCTCGGCTCGCTTGAACGCAGGCAGGACATCCTTCCAGGCCCAATCGGCGCAGCCGGCGTCGGCCCAAGCGTCGTAATCCGCGGCCGCGCCACGGATATAGATCATTGCGTTCAGAGAACTGCCGCCACCGTTCATGCGCCCCTGCGGCACATACATCTTGCGTCCGTTGGCGTGCGCCTGAGGAATGGTTTCGTAGACCCACGAGCGCTCCGTCCCGATGACACGAACGAATGTCGCCGGCATCTTCACAAACTTGCTCGCATCGGTCGGACCCGCCTCGAGTAGCAAGACGGAGTGACCCGCCTTGACGAGACGGTGCGCGATCACGCATCCGGCCGAGCCGGCTCCGACCACGATGTAATTGACAACTTGAGTCTCCAACGTCTGTCTCCGTCTTTTTATGTACTGAGACAGATGGTCGATCGACAACCAGTTCGTTCAAAGGCAATCCGCACCGAGTGCGCTCTGAATCAACTCAGAGGACTCGATGGGACAGTCAAGCTCAGTACCACGGCGAGTTCGTCCCCCGTGCAACTGCGCAAGTTGCAGGGTTCATCGCCCGCTAGCAGGTACTTCTTCGCTGTGTTGCGAGACAGGCGCCTGTGCGTGCAGATTCACCTGCCTCGCGGATCTTTCGATCCGTCGAACAGGCTTGCGCTGGACGGGGCCTCGCGATAGCGCGTTGGAGTCAATCCGTAACGCTGCTTGAACTCGCGGGCGAAGTGCGCTTGCGTAGAGAAGCCGCAGTCCAGTGCGATGTCGCCGATTGACCTGGAAGCGTGAACGGCGTCGGCGAGCTTGCGTTGCGCCAAGGCAAGGCGCTCCTGCCAGATCCACTGCGTGACGCTGCGCTCGTATTTCTCGAACATCCGGTTCAGATTTCGCAACGACATGGCTACGTGGTTTGCGACCGCTTCGGCGTCGAGTTCGCGATTCCCCAGGTGTTCGGCGATAAAGCGCTCGGCCCTCAAGAGTCGCAGAGCGTTGACGTCATCTCCTCGAGGCGCGTCATGCGCCGACGGGCGAAGCAGCATCCGCAACCTCGCGCGAATTTCCTCATGCAAAGCTGGAGCGGTGTCGGCAAGCGGGTTGTCTATGAAACCAATGATGCCGTCTCGCAATGGCTGTGTGAGCAGCTGTCCTGCACGAAGGCTGCCATCGATCTTGAGTAGCGAAATTCGCGAAATGTCGTCGCCGGACTCGAACAGTTCGTCTGCCTTGACGTCGATCAGCAACTGGCGCATGGGCCGCGTGAACCCATACAGGTACGGCTTCGCCGTGCTGTAGATGATGAGGTCGCCACTGCGGACTAGGTCACAGCGGCCGGACTGGTAAAAAAAGGCCTCGCCTTCCAATAGCAGACAGGCAAAGAGCGAGTTCTTTGGATGGCGGCGAACGATGGGCATCGTGCGCTCCACCACGTGTTCGTTTCCGACGATCTCGGCGATGCGGAGCGCGCTCAAATCGAAATTCCGCTGCCGCGCGTTGAGGCCTTCTTCTGCATAGGAGGAACATCGCAGGCCGACCAGTTCGGACGCGGTGTACGACTCCCAGTAACGCAAGCGCTCTCGCGCCGGCGCAAACTCCGTTGCGCCTTCCCTGAAGGGGACGCAACGACCCTTCTCCGTGGCGGTGGATTGCATGATGTGGACGACAGGCCGACTGCAGTACAGGAGCGTACAAAGGTTCTCGAAATCAATCTTATCTGTCGAACGGCTGCAGCACGTGGCTGCCCCATCAGGGGAATCCCTGAGGGCATGCCGATTGTCCAAGGCAGGCAAACAGTTCGTCCTGCCTGGAACAGCGTCCGCGTTCGTTCGAAGACAAAGTCGTGTCTCCCCACACCTGTTTGTACGGAGACGACGATGATTGCCGAAACTGAGTTCTGGCGGGGCATTCCCCCGATCGCTAATGTGTTCAAGCCGGACGCCAAGCCGGAGGTGCACATTCCCGATGCAGCGACGGATGACTTGCGCTACTACGTGCCCTTCAGCGAAACCGTGTCGTCGCGCCCGCTGTGGATCTCGCCCAGCGAGAACAGGTGGGCCGATGTGCTGCGTTCCGACAAGCCGGGCCTTGTGAACCGGCACTACCACCCGCACGAGGTCTTCGCGTACACGATCTCGGGCAAATGGGGCTATCTTGAACACGACTGGATCGCAACGGCCGGTGACTTCGTCTACGAGACGCCGGGTGAGGGACATACGCTGGTTTCGTATGAGCACGCCGATCCGATGCGGGTGTTCTTTATCGTCAAGGGACCCCTGATCTGGCTCGATGAGAACGGCGGGTCCACCGGTCACTTCGATGTGCATGACTACATTCAGATGTGCCGCGAGCACTATGAGAAGGTCGGTATCGGCGCCGCGTACGTCGACACGCTGTTCCGCTGAGCCCCATGAAGGCACTGCGTTGGCACGGGCCACGGGACCTGCGGCTGGTGGATCTGGTGGACTCCGCGTTGCAGCCCGGCGAGGTACGCGTCCGCGTTGCCTACTGCGGGATCTGCGGAAGTGATCTGCATGAATACGTCGATGGCCCGCATGCCATTCCCGTCGAATGCGCACATCCCATCTCGGGGCGGCGCGCACCGCTGACGCTGGGGCACGAGTTCTGCGGCACGGTGGTCGAATCGGCTGCCCTGGACGTCCGGGTCGGCGCGCGTGTTGCCATCGAGCCGGAATACCGCTGCGGCACATGCGACTACTGCCGCCAGGGACAGTACAACCGCTGCATCTCCATGGGGTTCGTCGGGCTCATGGGCGATGGCGCACTTGCCGAGACGGTCGTGGTACCTGCGTACACCGTCCATGACCTTCCGGAGGAAGTGCGCTTCGATCAGGCTGCTGTTCTGGAGCCAGCTGCTGTCGCGCTGCACGCCGTGCGAACAAGCGGGCTGCGGCCGGGCGATGCCTGTGCGGTATTCGGCATGGGACCTGTAGGCCTGCTGACCGTCGCCATGCTGCGCCAGTGCGGTGCGGGCGAAATCATCGCGGTGGATGTTCATGCCAGACGCCTGGCGCTCGCCGCAGCGATGGGGGCCAGCAAAACCGTAGACGCCTCGCGCGAAGACAGCACCAGCGAAATCCTCGCAGCCACTTCAGGCCGGGGGGCTGCACTGGCATTCGAAGTTGCGGGCTTGCAGGCCACCATCGACTCGACGCTCGCGTGTCTACGCAAAGGTGGAGAGGCGGTGCTCGTCGGCCTCATGGGCAAGGCCCAGGTGGACATCTTCGACATCGTCAATCGAGAGCTGCGGCTGACGGCAAGCGTTGGCTACCGGGATGTCTTCCCAACGTTGATTGCGTGGACGGCCAAAGGGCTCATCGACCCGTCCGCGATCGTCACTCGAAAAGTGTCGCTTTCGCAGGCCGTACCCCAGGGATTCGAAGCCCTGATTTCCGACAAGGACCAGGTGAAGGTCCTGGTCGCACCCAATGGAGAGGATCTGAGATGACTTTTGCACCGACACTTTTCGACGGGCGCCACGCGCTCGTCATCGGCGGGACTTCGGGCATTGGCGCTGGCACTGCGCTGCGCCTTGCAGAACTCGGGGCGACAGTGCTGGCCGCGGGCCTGAAGGCCGATGGGGAGCACGCACCGATGCACGATCGCATCCGCTGCGTCGAACTCGACGTGACCGACGGGCCGGCACTGCAGGCGATGCTGTTGCAGCAGGGCTCGATCGACATTCTGGTCAACTGCGCCGGCATCAGCCGCGACCGGGCGGAGTATGAGTTGGACGTGTTCGAGCACGTGCTGGACGTCAACCTCACATCGATCATGCGTGCCTGCAATGCGGCCGTCCCTGCGCTGATCCGCTCCCGCGGCTGCGTCGTCAATGTCGCCTCGATGTTCAGCACCTTCGGCAGCGCGGACCGCCCCGCCTACGCGGCAAGCAAAGGCGGCGTGGTCCAACTGACCAAATCCCTGGCCCAGAGCTATGCGCCCGCGAAGGTTCGTGTGAACGCTGTTGCGCCGGGCTGGATCACCACACCGTTGTCCGAAGCGCTGAGCCGCGACGAAGACGCCAGCCGGCGAATTCTGGACCGCACGCCGCTCGGGCATTGGGGCGAACCGTCCGACGTGGCCGACGCCATCGTCTTTCTCTGCTCCCCTGCGGCCCGGTACATCACCGGTGTCACTCTGCCCGTGGACGGCGGATACCTGACCGTCTGAATGAAAAGGCGCATCTGCGCTCACTCGTAAAAATCCAAGGAGACAACATGACACCCCACGCTCGCAACCGCCGACTCGTTCTGCAGGGCACTGCCGCCGCTGCCTCCGCCGCAGCACTCGGCCTTCCCGGCCTGGCGTTCGGCCAGGAAAAATCCATCAAGCTGGGGTTTGTCAGTCCGCTGACCGGACCCTATGCACTCTTTGGTGAGACCGACCGGTACATGGTTGGCAAGGTCAGCGCCTTGCTGGCGTCGGGCATTACAACCGGAGGCAAGACCTACCCGGTCGAGATACTGGTTCGTGACAGCCAGTCCAATCCGAACAAGGCGGCCGAACTCGCCGGCAATCTGATCCTGAAGGACAAGGTGCAGCTGATGCTGCCCTCGTGCACGTCGGAGACCATCAACCCGGTGGCCGACCAGTGCGAGCTCAACGGCGTGCCCTGCATCTCGACCGTGCAGCCGTGGCAAAGCTATTTCTTCTCGCGCGGAGGCAAGCCGGACAAGCCCTTCGAGTGGACCTACCACTTCTTCTGGGGCCTGGAAGACATCATCGCGGGCTTTGTCGGCATGTGGGGCTCCGTGCCAACGAACAAGAAGATCGGGTTCCTCTTCGAGCGCAGCACGGACGGCGAGGCCTGGGCCAGCAAGGAGTTCGGGTTTCCGCCCGCCGTCGCCAAGGCCGGCTACAGCTTCGTGACCCCGCCCTTTTTCCAGCCGCTCACCGCCGACTTCTCGCCGCAGATCGCCGAGTTCAAGAAGGCCGGCGTCGACATCATTGCAGGCATCACCTTGCCGCAAGACCTGAAGACCTTCATGGCCCAGTGTCGGCAGCAGGGCTTCAAGCCGAAGATCGTCACGGTCGGCAAGGCCTTGCTGTTCCCCTCCGCAGTGGAGGCCATGGGGAATCTGGGCGAAGGCATGAGCAGCGAGGTCTGGTGGACACCTACTTTCCCTTTCAAGTCGTCGCTGACGGGGGAGACCAGCGCCAAGATTGCCGCCGACTACGAAGCAGAGAGCAAAAAGCAATGGACGCAGCCACTCGGCTATTCGCACGCGCTGTGGGAGGTGGCCATCGACGTGCTGAAACGCAGCGGCAAACCACACGATCCAAAGGCCGTGCGCGATGCGATCCGCGCGACCGATCTCACGACGGTGGTCGGGCCGGTCAACTGGAAAGGGGGACCGGTCGCCAATGTGGGCAAGACCCCGGTGCTGGGCGGCCAATGGGTCAAGGGACAGAAGTTCAAGTACGAGCTGGCGATCGTGGACAACAGCACCGCGAAGATCGTGCCAGCGGCGGCCAAGCTGAAGCCGCTGTGAGCAAGGTGTTGCTGTCGGCCCGGGGCTTGCAGAAGGCCTATGGCGCGAATGTCGTCACATCGGACGTCGACTTCGATGTCAGCCAGGGCGAGGCCCTGGCGATCCTCGGCCCCAACGGGGCCGGCAAGACCACGCTGTTCAACCTGATCAGCGGCGACGTGGTCGTTGATGGTGGCGAACTGACGTTCGACGGACGTCGGCTGCGGCGCGAGCGGCCCTTCGAACGATGCCGACTCGGCATCGGGCGCACGTACCAGATCCCGAAGCCATACGCCGGAATGACAACCTTCGAGAACCTGCTCGTGGCCGCCATGTTCGGAGCCCGCCTGGACGAAGCCGGTGCCAGCCGGCACTGTGCCGCGGTGCTCGAGCAATGTGAACTCCGTTCCAAGGCGAACATCCCGGCAGGCCAGCTCACGCTGCTGGACCGCAAGCGGCTCGAACTGGCGCGCGCGCTCGCGAGCCGCCCGAAACTTCTGCTGCTCGACGAGATCGCTGGCGGGCTGACCGATGAAGAGGCGGACAAGCTGGTGCAGCTCGTGCTCGACATCAAGCGGCAAGGCGTGACCGTCGTCTGGATCGAGCACGTGTTGCGCGCGGTGATGGCGGTGGCGGATCGAGTCATGGTGCTGGACTCGGGACGCAAACTCACGGAGGGCCTTCCTCAAGAAGTGATGGCGGATCCGGCAGTGCAACGCATCTACATGGGCATCGAAGCATGAGCCGCAATCCGCTGCTTTCCACCCACGGGCTTATCGCGGGCTACGGCGACTTCCAGGCGCTCTTCGGCATCGACTTCGAGATTCATCCCAAAGAGGTCGTGGCCTTCATCGGCGCCAATGGCGCAGGCAAGTCCACGTTCCTGAAGTGCCTCATGGGCCTGGTGTCGACCGCGCCGGGCACGGTGCGGCTGGACGGTGAACCCATCGCTCGCCGATCGCCACACGAATCGGTCAAGCTGGGCCTTGCGATGGTTCCCGAGGGGCGGCGACTCTTCGCCGGCATGTCGGTGGAAGACAACTTGCTGGTGGCGCGGGACCATGGGCGCCGCCTTTCCGAGAATGGCCGCGCCTGGACGCTGGAACGCGTGCACGCGCTCTTTCCGGTGCTGCGCGACAAGCGGGACGCGCGGGTGGAGTCGCTCTCTGGCGGGCAGCAGCAGATGGTCTCGATCGGCCGGGCGCTCCTGTGCAATCCGCGGCTGCTGCTGTGCGACGAGATCTCGCTCGGCCTCGCGCCGCTGGTCATCCGCGAAATCTATGCGGCGCTGCCCACCATCACGGCCGAGGGCACCGCCGCCCTGATCGTCGAGCAGGATGTCGGTCTCGCGAAATCTGCGTCATCTCGCCTGTACTGCCTGCTCGAGGGCCGGGTCACTTTGCACCGCCCTTCGAGCGAGGTCAGTCGGGCGGAAATCACGCAAGCCTACTTCGGAACTTCTCACCATGCAGTGGCTTGACGCAGCGATACAGGGCGTGCTCCTGGGAGGCCTCTATGCGCAATACGCGCTGGGGATGTCATTGATGTTCGGGGTGATGCGGATCGTGAACACTGCCCACGGCGATCTCTTGATCCTGCTGTCCTTTGCGGCGATTGTCATCGCCACGTACCTGGGTATCGGACCCTACGCGACCATGTTCGTCCTGGTTCCTCTGGCCGCCGTCGCGGGGTATGCGCTTCAGCGGCTGGTGTTGAACCGCGCGGTCGGAAGCGACCCGCTGCCTTCGCTGATCGCGACATTCGGTTTGTCGATCACGATCCAGAACGCGCTGCTCGCCGGGTTCACGGCCGATGCGCGATCGTTGCCAGGCAACGGGCTGGAGTCGGCGAGCCTGTCCATCGGCCCCCTCTTCGTCGGCCTGCTGCCCGTGCAGATCTTTTGTGCGGCACTGGTGCTGACCGGGACCATCCACCTGCTGCTGCGCCGCACGCGATTCGGGCGCGCATTGCGGGCGGCGGCGGCCGATGCCGACGCGGCTTCGATGATCGGCGTGAACCCGCGCCACGTCTACGCGGGCGCCACGGCGCTGGCGGTGGGCGTGCTAGGGGTGGCGGCCGTGTTCCATGCGTTGCGGGTCACCGTCTCGCCCGCCGATGGTCCTGGCCAGCTGATCTACGCTTTCGAGGCGGTCATCATCGGCGGCATGGGATCGCTCTGGGGCGGTTTCCTGGGCGCGCTGCTGCTCGGCGTCGCGCAAGTAGTCGGCGGACGGATCGATGCCGGCTGGGGCTCGTTGGCCGGCCATCTGGTTTTTCTCGCCGTGTTGGCGGTCCGGCCCCAGGGCCTTTTTGGTGGAGGCAGCCGATGACGGAATCAGTCACCCCGCAGGGCGGACTCGTCTCGCGGCAGACGCGCGGGGGGCGTGCTGCACTCGCCATTGCCGCGACGGCCCTGCTGCTGATGCTTAGCTTGCCCTGGTGGGCCGATTCGGGGGTCACTCGCTCGGTCGTGGAGTTCAGCTGCTATCTGGCGTTCGCGTCGATGTGGAACCTGCTGGCGGGCTACGGCGGGATGGTCTCCATCGGGCAGCAGGCATTTCTGGGCGTTGCCGCCTACGCGATGTTTGCCTTGGCCAATCACTTCGGAATCGACCCGTTCGCCGCCGCAGCGCTCTGCCTGCTGGCCCCCGCGCTGCTTGCCGTGCCCACGTACGCGCTGTTGCGCCGTCTGGAGGGGCCGTATTTCGCGATCGGAACCTGGGTGGTTGCCGAAGTGTGCCGGCTCGCCATATCGAACACGGAATGGCTGGGCAGCAGTTCGGGCATGACGCTCCGGGCCATGCAGAAGTACACCCTGGAGGAGCGCCAGGTCGGGGTCCTCTGGTTGGCGGCATTGATGCTGGTGTTGACGGTTGGCGGCAGCTATTGGCTGTTGCGGTCGCGGCACGGGCTGGCGCTCACTGCCATGCGCGATAACGCGGTATCCGCCATGAGCCAGGGCGTCGACGTCGGGCGATTGCGCTTCCTCGTCTTCCTGGGCGCGGCGGTCGGAACCGGCCTTGTCGGAGCGGTCTACTACCTCAGTGCGCTGCGACTGTCGCCGAACGCCGGCTTCGATCCCAACTGGATCGCCATCGTGATCTTCATGGTCATGGTCGGCGGCATCGGAACGTTGGAGGGGCCGCTGATCGGTGCGGTGCTTTACTTCGCGGCCGATCGCCTGTTCTCGAGCTACGGTGCGGGATACATGATCATGCTCGGCCTGCTGACGCTGGTCGTCGCGCTTTATGCCCGAGGCGGACTGTGGGGTGCGACTGGCGGCCGTTGGGCATGGCATTGGTTCCCGACGCGGTGGTGGCTTCGGTCTCGCGAAGGCGAATGAAGGACTGCCCCGTCCTCGATTTCTGAGAGTCACCATGCACACTACCCATTGGTCAACAAACCGCGTGTTCGCCTGTGAACGCGCCAATGCCTGGAGCAGCATCAACACGCGGTACTTTGGTCGCTTGAGGGTGTCCAGCCTGGATGACGAGCCCCTCGATGCGTCCCTCGACACCTACGATGTTGGTGCCCTGCGCATGTTCAGCATCACCGCGCCGGCGCATCACGTGGCGCGCGACAACACTTGCGGTGAACTTCCGACGGACGAGTTCTACAAGCTCGTCCTGCAAGTTTCCGGTCGCGGTGTCGTCGAGCAAGAGCACCGGCGCGTGGAACTTCAACCGGGAGAGTGGATCCTCTACGATCCTCGCGCGCCGTACACGATCACCAACCGCGAACGTTGCGCACTGCTGGTGACCCAGGTGCCGCGTGCACTCCTTTCAGGACTGAAGCTTTCCGGACCCCTCGCGGGACAGGCGGGCCACGACAACGTGGCTGGCCTGCATGGTGTTTTCGGCACCTATCTGCGTGCATTGAGCGCGCAATTGCCCAGCCTGCCCGATGGCGTCGGGCAAGCCATTAGCGAATCGGTCATGGGGCTGCTCGGCTCGACTCTGGTTGAGACCTTTCGCCGAATCGGTGAGCCGCTACCCCTGCCCTCTGTCCTGAAGCTGCGGGCGCAGCAGTACATCCAGGCGCATCTTTGCGAGCCGGATCTGAGTATCCAGGGGGTCGCCGACGCGCTACGCTGTTCCAGGCGCTATCTGCATAAGGTCTTCGAGACCGACCCGATCGGCCTCGAGCGGCAGATCTGGAACGCACGGCTCGAGCGCTGCCATAAGGCACTCATGCACGAAGCCCACGTGGGCCGATCCGCTGGGCAAATCGCCTACGCCTGGGGGTTCAAGAGCACTGCCCACTTCTGCCGCCTCTTCAAGCAGCAATACGGCATGACACCAGGCGAGTGCCAGCGCATGTCCTTCGATTCGCGCCGCACCTCGCTTCTACAGTAAGCGACGCTCTCCGCAGCGCGCCTCGGATCGGACCATCGGCCGCGGTTTTCGGATGAGCGACCGGCCCGCCCAACGGGCTCTGGTCGCCACGGCGCCGCCGTCAGCTGCAACTGAGACGGGCGAGCGCCTTGCCCGCGCCAGCCACCGCAGGCAGCTTCTGCTTCACGCAAGCCGGGTCGTGCGCCGTGTACGCGTAGGGGATGCCCACCGGGAAGACTGCAGTCGTGATCCAGTCTGTCGCGTCGCGCGTCGGGGAGGACGAACTGGCCACCCAGGTGATCCCGTAGGTGCTGAAGTCCGCCGATGTCTTGATGTTGTTGTTGCGCAGTTCCCAGAAGCCGATTGCCGAGCTGTCGCGCGAGGTCACGGGATTCTCCGAGTTCTCGAAGTAGTTGGCTTCGATCAGCGAAAAGCCGCCCATGCGGATGTTGGCACCCGAGGTAATCACGCCGCTGTACAGGTTGTTGTAGAGGTGGGTGTAGCCGCCGCGTTGCAGCGGCAGGCGTGAGCCGACGTTCTCGTAGACGTTGTGATGGAAGGTGATGAAGCGATCGCTGGAATCACTGTCGCTGGAGCCGATGAGGCCGACCTTGTGGTGGTCGTGGATGTGGTTGTACGAATAGGTGATGTGGTGCGCGCCGGCCTTGTTGTCGAGCAGGCCGTCGAACTCCAGGTCGCCCGCGCCAGAGCACTCCTTCAAGCTGCTGAACAGGGTGTTGTGGTCGATCCAGATGTAGCCCGGGAACTTGCCGCTCTGTCCCTCGATGCCGATTGCATCGATCGATCCCGGCAGCAGGCCGATCGTCATGTTGCGGATGACGATGTTGGTGGCATCGGACTTGATGGCCAGCCCGAAGTTGGCCGACGAGTTGTCCGCGCCTTCGATGGTGATGTTGCTTTTGTCCTCGATATTGACGATGGCGCCGGCCGGCAACTTCCACTGCGTGCAGGCATCGGTGATGCTGGCGAAATCGAACGTTCCGTTGTAGCGAATCACCAGCCCACCGTTCCCGGTGTAGGCGTCAATGGCTGCCTGCATCTGCGCAGCGGTAGACACCGTGATGGCCGCGACCTTGCCGCCTCCCGTGACCTCGCCGGCAAATCCGGCGCTCAGGCTGTCCGAGGTGATTGCAGGTCCAGGCGCTGGAGCGGGAGCAGGTGCAGCCGCAGGAGCAGGAGCAGGAGCAGGAGCAGGAGCAGGAGCAGGAGCAGGAGCAGGAGCAGGTGCAGTTGCAGTTGCAGGTGCAGGTGCAGGTGCAGTTGCAGGTGAAGTTGCAGGTGAAGTTGCAGGTGCAGGTGCAGGTGCAGGCGCAGTCGCAGGTGCGGGAGCAGACGCAGACGCAGACGCAGGGGCGGGAGCGGGAGCTTCAGCAGAAGATGTCGTGGATGCGGTTGCAGCTGCCACTGAAGGCAAGCCCGTCGCGCCGCCCCCTCCCCCACCACCACCTCCGCAGGCCACGAGCAAGAGCGAGGTCATCAGAGCACCCGTCGCGCGCGAACGGGGGCTTGTTTGCTTCATTTTCTTCATGAGATTTTTCTGTGTTGATGCCCCCATCCAATGACGAATGTCAAAGCGGGAGACCGCATCGATACGCACGCGGCATGCCGGCAATGCATTTCGATTTCTTGTCGTCGATGCGGACGCACTTTGTCGGAATCGGTCCCGATTTCGACGGAAGAGGCAGTGGGCGCGACTCGGAGAACGACAATTTGTGTCTCTTTGTGACAAAACAAAGCAGTCGGAGACGCGCTGCTCCCGACCTTTCCGTGGCACTGCGTTCAAATCGCTTTTAGACGTGCACCGATTTCGACCCGATCTTTCTACGTGAACTCAGGGCTCCAAGGGGCCCTGAGTGCTCTCAAGTCGCTTGTCGCGCCGGCAGCGCCAACCGCGGCCTGCCGAGCACCTGGGTCGCCACCCGCGACGCGAACCGCCGCGTCAGGAATCGCACGCCGAAGCACGACAGCTTGTTGAACAGGCCGGGCACCACCGTGCGCTTGCCGCGCAGCATCGCGCGGATCGCGGCGTGCGCCACGAACTCTGGGCTTTTCGTCGACGCGTTCGCGATCCACGAGTAGTCGCCCCCGCCGGATGCAGCGTGGAAGTCCGTTTCAGTACCGCCAGGGCAGATGCAGGTCACCGACAGCGGCGTGCCCCTGTGCTCGTCATGGAGGCCCTCGCTGAAGTTGCGAACGAACGCCTTCGACGCGGCGTACAGCGCCATGTTCGGCACTGACTGGTACGCGCCGGTCGATGCGATGTTCACCATGTGCGCAGGTCCCGTGCTTGTCTTGCGTGCATCGACGAAGCACCGCGCGAGCGCGACGAGCGAGGTCATGTTGAGCTGGACGAGCTCCGCGTCGCGCGCCCAGTCGACCTCGTCGAAGCGGCGGAAGTAGCCGAATCCGGCGTTGTTGATCAGGATGTCGATGGGGCCGCCGGCGGTCGCGGCGTCCCACAGCGCACGGGCGGCATCGGGCTTGCCGAGGTCGGCGGTGAGGATCTCGACATTCACGCCCTTGCAGGTTGCGGCGACCGCCTCGAGTGCGTCGCGTCGCCGCGCCGTCAGCACGAGATCGACGCCAAGCGCCGCGAGCTCACGCGCGATGGCCGCGCCGATGCCGCTGGATGCGCCGGTCACCAGTGCGCGCTTGCGGGTGTGGACGGCTGTGTGTGTATTCAAATCGCTCTCCTTGTGGTGCGAAAAATGACGCTGGCTCGATGCGGGGACTTTGCGATTTCTGGTCGCGCTATCTCATCTTGACGACGACCTTGCCCTTGGCGCGTCCCTGGGCGAGGTATTCAAGAGCTTCCTTGGCTTGCTCGAACGGAAATACCTTGTCGATCACCGGCCGGATGCGCTCGGCCTGGAGGAGTTCGCCGATCTTGGCGAGTTGATCGCCATCGGGACGCACGAATAAAAATGAGTAGGTGACTTCGCGCTTCTTTGCCAAGCTTTTGATCTTGCGGCTCATCATCGCGAAGACGAACGTCAGGATGAAGTTCAGCCCTCGGGCGCGACCGAATGCCGCGTCCAGCGGCCCGACCAGGGAGACGATGGCACCCCGCGACTTGAGGATGCCGACGGCTTTTTCCAACGCGTCACCCCTCACCGTGCCCAGCACCGCGTCGTAGCCGCGCAGCACGTTCTCGAATTCCTGCTTCTTGTAGTCGACGATCTCGTCTGCGCCGAGGCTGCGCACCAGCTCCACGTTGCCCGTGCTGGTGGTCGTTCCCACCTTGGCGCCAAGGTGCTTGGCCAGCTGGATCGCAAAGGTGCCAATGCCGCCGGAGCCCGCCGGAATGAACACCTTCTGGTCGGCTCGAAGATTGACGCGTTCCTTCAATGCCTGCCACGAGGTGAGCCCGACCATGGGAATCGATGCGGCCTGCACGAAATCCAGGTTGGGCGGCTTCAGCGCGGCAGCGCTCTCCGGGACCACGGCGAACTCGGCGATCGAGCCGGTGCCCAGGTCGAAGACGCTGGCGAAGACCGCATCACCTGGCTTGAAGCGGGTCACGCGGCTGCCGACCTCGGTCACCACGCCGGCCAGGTCGCTGCCCAGCGTGGCGGGAAGCTCGAACTTCAGCACGGCTTTGAAAACCCCGGTCGGGACTACGTTGTCGATCGGGTTCA
>Ga0102593_1001302_pt1 | contig 25252 bp, 29 predicted proteins | sample AraplaCol_mMS_r2_2_FD_76862 | JGI IMG/M metagenome (GOLD analysis project Ga0102593, IMG submission 76862) | Arabidopsis root microbial communities from North Carolina, USA - plate scrape MF_Col_mMS_r2 (SPADES assembly) (version 2) | ecosystem: Host-associated > Plants > Roots > Endosphere...
GCTTTACAGAACTAAATTGAAAATCGCTCCAGACTTCTACGTTCATCTAAAGTAGACTACCTAAATACGAAAAGGCTGAAAAAAGAGATCATACAGCGTTCTATCTTGCTGTATGGTCTCTTTTTTTGTAATTCCTTTTTATGTAAGGACAATTTTAACGTTCTTAAAGTGAGAAACAATTCTTTTTGTTATTAAACGACAGGTAGATTTATAAAAAACAGATATTTAATACTATTGTGACAATTAACTATAAGTTGTAGAATACAACATATAAACTTTTAATTCGTTATATTTTGTTCATTAAATAAAATATCATTTTGGTGTACTAAAGGAGATGTATGTAATGGCTGTCAAAAAAGTGATTAATCTTGCTCCAATAACGCCCATGAAAGAATTAAATACAAAAGAGAAGTATTTTAACCCGTTTCCAATCTATGAAATGTTTCGAAAAGAAAATCCCGTACGCTATGATGAGGAAAGAAAGTGTTGGGATATTTTTCTATATGAAGATGTAGACTACGTGCTTAAACATCACGAGCTCTTTTCTTCTCAGCAGCAGCGAATGGTAGAAGGAGAGAATTTATTAAGGATGGATCCTCCACGTCACAAACAAATGCGCGATCTCGTTAATAAAGCATTTACGCCTAGAGAAATTAATAATCTTGCTCCTCGTATTAAAGAAATTACCAATCAGCTGCTGCAAGATGTCATGGACAAAGAAGAAATGAAGATGATTCATGACTTTGCTATGCCACTTCCGGTCATCGTCATAGCAGATTTGTTAGGCGTACCCGCTGAGGACAGGGAGAAGTTTAAGGAATGGTCCGATATCCTTGTAAAAGGGGTAAGCGAAAATAAGCCTAAAGCGTATGAAGCAGTAAAGCATGAACAGCAGAATGCCCGCGATGAATTAAAGGAATACCTTCATAGAATTGTGCATGTAAGACGTCTAGATCCTAAACAAGATATCATATCAGCTTTACTTTCATCAGAAGTTGACGGAGATAAGCTTACAGACAGCGAAATATTAGAGTTTAGTATGCTGCTTTTAGCTGCAGGTAATGAAACGACAACCAACCTCATCACAAACGGAGTCCGTCTGCTTACTGAAATTCCTAGTCTGCAAAAGCAAGTGACAAATGATCTTTCACTCGTACCAACTATGGTGGAAGAGGTTCTGCGATTTTATCCACCCGTACAGGCACCTTCACGTATTGCCATAAAAGATGTTGAGCTTAGAGGTAAGACAATTAGAGAAGGGGATGCGGTGACTGCCTGGGTAGCATCAGCTAACCGAGATGAATCTAAATTTCCTCATGCTAATGTATTTCAAGCTGATCGTAAACCAAATCAGCACCTTACTTTCGGGAAGGGTATTCATTTCTGCTTAGGTGCTCCTTTAGCCCGTTTAGAAGCAAAAATTGCGTTTGAAGAAATGCTAAGCAAATGTACGAACCTTCAATTAAAAGAAGGTTCATTGATAGAACGAACTCCCGCACCGCAAATGTACGGTGTAGTAGAATACCCTGTTACATTTTCAGTCACCTCTTCGTTATAGTGAATCGTACGGATTGAGAAGGAGCATTTTCATGTCTTGAAAAATGAAAATACTCCTTTTTTAGTTGAATCATAAACATAAAATAGAGCCAGTTATACTATTTAGCCTAGGGATTTGTCATGTTCGAAGCTTCTCCCTTATTAATATAAAAAACATGAAATGTTCATATCCACGTCAAATAATGAATATGCTTTTTATACGTTATAAAGCATTTCTATAAAATAATAAAATTTATATTGACAGTGGAATCATAAGGTTTTATAATTATACTTAATTCAAGATATTTTAATTCGAGATTTTAAAGTGATGAAAAAATAGGAGGAATAAAAAATGGTGAGCATTGGTTTATTGTTAATACGTTTAGTCATTGGATTATCTTTTATGGCACATGGAACTCAGAAATTATTTGGATGGTTTGGCGGCCACGGCTTAAAAGGAACAGGAGGCTGGTTTGAATCCATCGGAATGAAGCCGGGTGTTAGAATGGCGTTAATGGCTGGATTATCAGAGCTAGTAGGCGGGGCTTTATTTGCTGCAGGACTTCTTACGCCGCTTGGAGCGCTTTTAATTGCAGGAACAATGGTCATGGCGATTGTGAAAGTACACGGTCCAAATGGATACTGGGCAACACAAAACGGATATGAATATAATCTTACGCTGCTAGTTGTAGCAGTCGGTGTAGCAATTGCAGGACCAGGTTATTATGCACTAGATACTTTTATTTTCTAAAAGAGAAAATGGGTTGGAATAAGAAAGATGCTTTTATTTTTTGATTAATATCTCGAATTCGAGATATTCACGATAAATAGTTGTAATTTTAAGAGGGATAACGAAACATATGGCGAAAAATGTATCGAAGGAGATGGTAGTAATGAGTAAAAAAACAGCGGGTATTCATCATATCACGGCGATTGTAGGTCATCCTCAAGAAAATGTTGACTTTTATGCAGGTGTGTTAGGATTACGTTTGGTCAAACAAACGGTGAACTTTGATGATCCAGGAACGTATCATCTTTACTTTGGAAATGAAGGCGGAAAACCTGGAACGATTATCACATTCTTTCCGTGGGCAAATGCACGACAAGGAAAAATAGGTGACGGGCAAGTTGGGGTAACTTCCTATGTGGTTCCAAAAGGTGCGATGGACTTTTGGGAACAACGATTAGCTAAGTTTGGGATTCCAGCTGCAAAGATGGAGCGATTTGGAGAGCAGTATTTAGAGTTTGATGATCCTCATGGTTTACATCTAGAAATTGTTGAAAGAGAAGAAGGAGAAAAAAATACGTGGCAAGCTGGTGAAATTAAACCTGATGTTGCTATTAAAGGATTCGGAGGCGCTACGTTATTATCCGTTCGACCTGATGAAACAGCTCAATTATTAGAAAACGTAATGGGTCTACAAAAAGTAGGGCAAGAAGGAGATTTTATACGTTTTCAATCATCAGCTGACATTGGAAATGTCATCGATTTAAAATTAACAACCATTGGACGCGGGCAAATGGGTGTTGGAACAGTTCACCATATTGCATGGCGAGCAAAAGATGATGAAGATCAGTTGGAATGGCAGAAATACGTAGCCGATAGCGGATACGGAGTGACGGCTGTTCGAGATCGGAATTACTTTAATGCGATTTACTTTAAAGAACACGGAGAAATTCTATTTGAAATTGCAACAGACCCTCCAGGCTTTGCACATGATGAATCACATGAAACAATGGGAGAAAAGCTCATGCTGCCTGAACAGTACGAAACCCATCGAGATCAAATTGAAAGAGCTTTGATTCCTTTTGAAGTGAGAGAATTAGACTGAATTTCACTGAAAAAATTCTTTTAGTAATAGTAAAACGCTAGTTCAACTCTACATTAGGTACAAAGAAGGAATTAATTTATCTATATATAAAACTAATATCTATATTTGAAACACCGTGGTAATATGAAATTAATTCCAAGTAAGGAGGTGAATAGATGACAAAAACTATTGGTCTTATTTGTGGAAGTTTACGAAAGAATTCGTATAACCGAATGATCGCTGAGTCATTGACTACATTAGATGACTCAGCTCAATATCGCTGGATTGAAATAAGCAGCCTGCCTTTTTTTAATGAAGACTTAGAAGCTGACGGATCACCAGAATCTGTCGCATCTTTTAGAGCTGCGATTCAAGATGTTGACGGTGTTATCATTGTAAGTCCAGAGTACAACTCCGGAATTCCAGGAGTGTTAAAAAATGCCTTAGACTGGGCATCAAGACCTCGGACTTCTTCTGTTTTAAACAGAAAACCGGTTGGTCTCATTGGAGCAACTCCAGGAGGCTTCGGTACGGCTTTTGCTCAAATGCAAACGAGAGAAGTACTGGAAGCTATGCAAGTCAACGTTTTACCATTTCAAAAAATGCTGATTTCGCAAGTTCATGAAAAAATTGATGCTCAACAAAAAGTACTAACCGATGAATCAACAAAACGTTATCTTCAGCGCTACCTACAGCAGTTCATTCATTGGATTGATCAAGCACCTGTTCCTGTTCTAGATTAAGAGAGAGAACACACCTCACGAACCTTCACCTCAGAAATAGTTTTTCTTTCTATACATGTTTTACCTAACAGATCATAAATGAAATCCAAAAAACCGTTCAAATTATAGACCGCTTGTAAGGAATGGAAAAGGTACATGTATCCTTACTTGCCTTAATTTAAGGAGGATTATAAAATGTCTGATCTTTACTCTCGCCTTTCAAAAGATGATGCTGCCGTGCTTTTAGTTGACCACCAAACGGGGCTTATTTCCGGTCTTGTACGTGACTATGGTGTTGATGAATTTAAAAACAACGTATTAGCTCTTGGTGATACGGCTAAATTCTTTGATTTACCGGTTATTTTAACAACAAGCTTTGAAAATGGACCCAACGGCCCGCTCATGCAAGAACTCGTTGATTTGTTTCCTGATGCACCAAAGATAGCTCGTCCTGGACAAATCAACGCATGGGATAACGAAGACTTTGTTAAAGCCATTGAAGCAACGGGCAAAAAACAGCTGATCATCGCGGGTGTAGTTACAGACGTCTGCGTTGCTTTTCCTGCGCTTTCGGCCATTAAAGCAGGCTACGAAGTGTTTGTTGTGACAGATGCTTCAGGGACGTTCAATAAGCAAGTAGCGGATGCAGCATTAACGCGTATGGCTCACGGGGGCGCACAGCTTATGAACTGGTTTAGCGTAGCGTGCGAGCTTCAGCGCGACTGGCGCAACGACGTTGAAGGTTTTGGTAATTTAATTTCTAGTCATCTTCCTGGTTATCAAAACTTAATGGGCAGCTATAGAGGAGCTCAGCGCGATTTCAGCAAGCAGAGTGTCTAATGTAGCAGAGACTACATTTTGCTAAAGGTCGTTCTCTTTACATATAAGACATGAAAGTAGAATGGCATCTGTGGATCATTTATGTGACGGAGAAAACGTAACGACATAAGAGAAATTGTTAGATAGGTGAGCCGACTGATGAACAGCTGGCTCACCTATCTTTTACTACGCTACCTGTCATGAAGTATGCATCTCTTGTATATAAAACAAAGTACATTAACGACAGCCTGATAAATGATAGGAAGGGATGCGGAGTAGTGGAAGAAAAAAAAGTTACGTGGCTGGAGCTTTTTTATGATTTGTTATTTGTGGCAGCCGTTGCGACTGCTACGCATGTTTTGCTTCACGTTGAACAAGGGTATATTCATGGAGAGTACTTGTTAAAGTTTGTACTGATCTTTATTCCGATATGGTGGGCGTGGACGGGACAAACAATGTTTATCAATCGGTTTGGACAGGATTTTTTGCATCAGCGCATCTTTATGATTCTTCAAATGCTGTTTGTTCTTATCATGATCTCAAGCTTGTCCGTAGATTTTGATCAATATTACGTCTCTTTTCTGATTGGCTATATTGGACTAAGAGCGTTAACCTCGATTCAATATCTTATTGTTCAAAAATTTGAACAGAGTGAGAGAAAAAAAGTTGCTGTGTTTTTAGGCGTATGCTTTGGAATTGGCATTTTCATCTCGCTTCTTTCGCTCTTTTTTGATTCATGGGTCCGCTACGCCGTGTTATATACAGGAATTGCAGTGGATATGATTTTACCTATTTTAGGACATAAACGGTTAGCGAAATTACCGACCAACACCGCTCATTTGTTAGAACGCTTTGCGTTACTAACATTAATCCTGTTTGGAGAATCCGTTGTCAGCATTCTTGCTGTGATACAGCCACAAAAAGGGGACTGGAATACCATTTTATTTTCGGTTATTTCATTTGTCCTGATCATCGCCATGTGGTGGCAGTACTTTGAGAACGTAGAAAAGAAAGTAAACAAGTCCATTCAAAGAGCGGGACAAACGATTATTTACGGACACTTACTTATCCTCATGTCTCTAAGCATGATTGCAGCATCGATTAAGCTCATGTTTTTACACGAAGTTCAGTACACATTCAGCTTATATTTTGTATTCGGTTCCGTGCTGCTCTACTTCATGGCAACCACTCTTGTTTTTCACCAGTATAGATTTGAAGAACATCGTTTGAAAGTGTATCATTTAGGCTTGTTTTTAGGAATTTTAGCTGTGTTTTTTATTATTAACTTACTTTTAGTCGTCCCGAGCACCCTCATCATAGGAGAGTTAGCCATCTTTTTTATTATCTACGCTAGGTTTACGACCACTTAACCAAATAAAGAACGACTATATAATGGAGGTAGCGAAATGGCAAAAATTAATGTAGGAACAGAAAATGAAGCACCTATTGAACTATACTATGAGGACCATGGGACAGGAAAGCCGGTTGTCTTAATTCACGGCTGGCCACTAAGCGGACGGTCTTGGGAATATCAAGTTCCAGCTCTTGTTGAGGCTGGATACAGAGTCATAACGTATGACCGCCGAGGATTCGGAAAGTCTTCTCAGCCATGGGACGGCTACGATTATGAAACATTCGCTGCTGATTTACATCAGTTGCTAGAACATTTGGATTTAACAAATGTGACATTAGTCGGGTTTTCAATGGGCGGCGGAGAAGTAGCTCGTTATGTAGGAACTTACGGAACAGATAGAGTAGAAAAAGCCGTATTTGCAGGAGCTGTACCACCATTTCTTTATAAGTCAGAGGATCATCCTGAAGGAGCATTAGATGATGCAGGAATCCAAGAATTTGAAAACGGCGTAAAAAATGATCGTTTAGCTTTTCTTGATAATTTTACAAAAACATTTTTTGGGATGGAAGACGGAAATGACTTAGTCAGCGAACCATTTCGACTTTACAACCGGGATATTGCAGCAGCTGCATCACCTAAAGGGACACTAGACTGTATAGCTGCTTTCAGCAAAACGGACTTCAGAGACGATTTAGCCAAATTTACAATACCTGCTCTTATTATTCATGGTGATTCAGATGAGATTGTTCCATTTGAATATAGCGGAAAGCGAACGCATGAAGCCATTCCTGGTTCTAAGTTAGCCTTAATAAAAGGCGGTCCGCACGGCTTAAATGCAACGCATGCACACGAATTTAACGAAGCGCTGCTGTCATTTTTAAGAGACTGAATGTAAGTGATTATTTTGTAGGTGAAAATCTGACGTATGAATAGGAAAAAAAGAAGTTACCAATATGGTTACTTCTTTTTTGTTTTTACGTGGTTAGGTATAGTAAGTGAAATTACTTAACATCACTTTTTTTATTGATATAAGATTTAAAAATGCTTTTAGTAGCTTTAGAAGTCTCAAAAATATATAGAATACTAATAGTTAAAAAGAACGTAATAAAAAGTCCAATATAGTGTTTTGCAGGTCCTCATGAAACTCTTTGCGATTAAAGCCTTCCGGATCCTGAGAAGGGAGGAAGGTAGGAGATTTCATAAAGTCGGGAAATGGGCTGAGAAATGAAAAGTGCCCTCCATTTTTTGCAACTATATGCTGAACTTTTTCCGCATCAGAAACCCCATTTAATACAAATTCCCCGTGAAAAGAAGGAGTAATCGTATCCTTTTCGCCTGTAATCATTAAAATAGGTATATTCACGTCTTCAAGAGCTCCTCTTTCTCTGAACCATCCGGTGGCTGGCGCTAAAAGAATAAGTGATTGAACCCGCTTATCATGATCAACAGATAAACAATAAGGCTTTTGATCAGGAGATTCAGAAGGAAAAGAAGTGGGAACTCCACCTGCTACAGCAAGAGCCGTATATCCTCCCATTGAATGGCCAATAAGAGAAATATTATTTGATTTAATGGATGGAGAAAAGGAACTTTCTTTCAAAAACCAATCAATTACAGTACGTATATGGGTAGGCCGATTTTTTAGATTACCTATTGTTCCAGATAGCGTATTATTCTCTCGATTATTAAACGGATGCTGAGGTATTCCTACAATAAAACCATGACGTGCTAAAAACTGAGCAATTGTTCGATAAGCAAAAGGTGTGCTTCCATCTCCATGAGAAATAATGACCAAAGGAAATAATCCATCTGAAAGCGGAGCATCTTGCGCAACGCTTATCGTGTAAGGTCCCATTTTTTTTACTTTTTCTTCTTTGTATGCAGGGTACATGATAAGTAAAGGAAAGCCTTGTTCATTTCCTTGATCTTCTATATCTACAAATTGACACCCGGCTTGAAATGCCTGTCTTTCTTGTTCTTTTATTGGCACGTATATAGTCCTCCTTGCTTTTGACACCCCTTGTTATAACAGGCTCATATATGAGATTTGGTTCAGATAGCTTTCTTGAAAAATCAGCTTAGATACTAGTAACTGCCAAATATATAACATGGTTTTAAACGTTATCCACTGCTAGTATCTTGAGATAATTTAAGTTCCATATTCGTATGTGATGATAAAACGATGTTTGTTGAGGGTGTACCAAACTCCATAGCTTTATCAATAAATTCTTCTAAAGTATGTACGGACTCTGTACATACTTTTGCTATGTAACTTATTTTTCCTGCCACACGATAACATTCCATTACATCGGGATGAACGCTACAAAACGCGGCAAGATCCTTACATTTTGTCGTTTCAAATAAAACAAACGCAGTTATGTTTCTATTCAATTTTTCTGCATCAACAATTGTTTTATAGCCTTTTATAATCCCGTTTTCCTCTAACCTTCTCACTCGTTCAATGGTAGAAGGAGAAGATAAGTAAACTTTTTGAGCTAATTCTTTCATTGAAATCTTAGCATTTGCCTGCAGTTCATGAAGTATTTTTCTATCTATTACGTCCATTTTATCGTCAACCTTTTTTTATTAATTATTATCAAGTAATTACCTAATTTAGTAAAGCTATCTTTAGAAATAACCTAATTATTTGTATATAACATTGCATAAATATTTCATAAAATTTACTGAAAGGAGATGATTCTATGAAGAAAATATTATTACTTTTAGCAAATGGATTTGAAGCTGTAGAAGCAAGCGTTTTTACAGATGTGTTTGGATGGAATAAATTTGAGGGAGACGGCACGACTGAACTAATAACAGCGGGCTTACATCCAAAACTAACATGTACATGGAACTTTACTGTAATCCCGGAAATGCTAGTATCAGATATTAATGTAAAAGAATTTGATGCGCTTGCTATACCCGGTGGTTTTGAAGAAGCAAATTTTTATGAAGATGCTTACGATGAGAGATTCTTACAGGTTATTCGAGAATTTCACTCAGCAGGAAAACCTATCGCTAGTGTCTGTGTTGCCGCTCTTTCACTTGGAAAAAGTGGAATTCTGGAAGGTAAAAAAGCTACTACCTATAATCACTCTACAAGTATAAGAAGGGCACAGTTAAGAGAATTTGGTGTACTTGTTCAAGATGATTATATTGTTGTAGACCACAATATAATTACTTCATCAAACCCTAGCACCGGGTTTGATGTGGCTTTTTTACTATTAGAGAAATTAACTTCTTTAGAAAATGTTCAACAGGTGAAAAATTTAATAGGATTTAACTAATCAACAAATATTGTTTTGATAGCGAATGAGTACTATATTAATCTGTAAAAGGGACAAAGATCTCTATAATTACAAAAAAATCCTTTGCCCTGGAAGCAAAGGGTTTTTGTATAAATGAATTCATTACGTTAAATAAGTTTCCGTCTACGATAATGAAGATTTAATTACCTCTATAACATTCTTTTTTGTCTGGCTTAAATAAGTTCTTTTTTCAGTAGAAATTAATAAGCCTATAGGCATTTGAGGGTCAAAGCCCTTTACTTCAAACGAGATATTACTTGGTTTCACACTAGTTCCTCTAGGGATAATTCCTACTGCATGTCCAAACATCATTTCTGGAATGAGATGCAGGGCACTGCAGCTGTAAACGGTTTTAAAGGCTAAATCATTCTCTGCCAAAAAATGATTGACGGATTGATAGTAATAACAGCTATTTTCTCCGATTAAAATGGGATAGTGGATAATATCGGCTATTTCAACTGTTTCCTGTTGCAGTAGTGGATGGTTAGACGTATTAACAATAAATTGAATTTGTTCTTTACCAAGCGGAGTAAAAGTCACGCCGGAAAGGTTCGTATTCTGTCCGCAAACAGCAAAGTCCAGTTTATCTTGACGTAATAGTTCTGATAAAAGTGCCGTGTTTCCAATAGTAAAATCGCAGTGTATGTAAGGTTTTTCCTCATTTAAATAGCTTAATATAGCTGGCATCAACCTTTGAGCAATCGATTCTGATAACCCTATTTTGATGGTTCCTTTTTCCTCTTTGCTTATACGCTGCGCTTGAGATATGGAATACTCCCAGTGCTTCAACAAGCTATCTACTTCTTCTACAAATAACGTACCTTCCTTTGTTAAGGTTGCTTCCCAGCCTCGTTCAAATAAGAGAAATCCAAGATATTTTTCTAACTTTTTTATATGAGTGGTGACGGTAGACTGGGCATAGTTTAGTTTTTTTGCTGCAAGTGAAAACGTTCCTTCTGCCACAATTGTTTTAAACGTCGTTAATTCTTTAATTTCCACTTTCTAACCTCATCTCTATCGGTTTTTTCGATAATTACTAGACTTATTTTCAATTATACAAATGAAGAGTATGGAAGTACACTAAATATAGAAAGGAAGATGATCGATGCCATTTGTTAACGTTTATTATCCAGAACATCAGTTAAACCATAAGGAACTAAAAGAAGTAAGCAGTCATATTCATCAGTCTTTAATCCAACATTTTCACATCCCAAAAGACGATTATTTTCAACTGTTTTTACCGTATCCATCTCAGCATTTTTTCTATGATTCACAGTATCTCTTAGAAAGGGGAGAAAAAAGAACAGATAACATGATTTATATCTCCATTACGTGCGGGCAAGGAAGAACGGTCGAGCAGAAAAAGAAGCTATACCAATCCATCGCAGAGGGACTTTCCACTCACTTGAATATTTCTACAAACAATATCTTTATTACATTAAACGAGACACCCCTTGAAAACTGGTCATTTGGGCAAGGAATCGCACAAATGATGAATCAAAAGGAGGAAAAATAGAATGAATAATCGCATTGAGTCTAAGCTGCTAGAAGAAATGAGAAATCTTGCTCCTGACTTTGTGAAATATGGAGAACATATCTTATTTGGGGAAGTGTGGAGAGATCCGACTTTAACACCAAAAGAAAGAAGTTTAAGTACACTTTCTGCTTTAATTAGTATTGGCAACACAGAACAAATGCCTTTTCATCTGCAGCTGGCAAAAAAGAATGGAGTGACTGAAAAAGAAATCATCGCATTAATAACCCATATGGCTTTTTACGTGGGATGGCCAAAAGCAGCTGCAGCACTGAATATTGTAGCGAAGCAATGACAAAAAAAGTGCAAGAATCATGTTTGAAAATAAGGTAGGGCGGTTAATTAGTGGCGGCACAGAAAGTGGAAAGACTACTTCCTATGATTCTTAGGTTTTTGTATTATTTAGGTTTTTATGTTAAGTTATGGACATCCTTCTGTTAGTTTAGAAAGGAGTGAATTCATATCTTAAAAATAGCAATCGCTTCAATCATTGCAGGTGTTTTATTTAGCTTTTGTGCAAAATTAGCAATGTATACAAGATGGTCAAAACGGCTTGCAAAGGCTAATGAAGATACTCATAGGCCCATTAACTTTGTTCTTCAGGGGGCTTTATTTACCATTATTATGTTCATCATGTTTTTAATTGTAAAACCTTTTACATAGGAATAATGCTATAGCTGGAGTGATCGATTATTAATCTTTCATATTTAGGAATAGGTTTTGTAGCTATTGTTCTATCTACATTTTATAGTGAAAATAGATAAAATTTATTTTGTTTTTTAGCAATCTACAGTGGCTCGATTACAAAATGCAAACAAAGAGGGAATAGAATTATTTAATGAGAATTTGCTGAAACGATTGGATGAATAAGGAAGATAGGTGGATCAAGCACTTACTACTTACTTCTTCTAGAAAAATTCATAGAAGGCCATATCAACAAAAATGGTGGGGATTCTCAAAATAAGAACATAAAAAAAGCTATTTCAATCGTATTGGCATCGGAGTGAAATAGCTTTTTCTACTTTACATTCAAGAGTTTGTTAGTTCATATGAACATCCTTACATGTGAAGTATATCACAAACTATTTTTGTTGTGAAGATGAAAATTAAAATTTGTATGACAAATTTTATTGCGTTGAGAGATTTTGAATGGGTTATTTAGCTTGACCCTTACGCAGAGGCTATTTTAGAACAGCTGAGCATCTCAATAAAAATCAATGTTACCTCTTAATACCTCAGAGAAACCTGCTTCTTTCAAAGGAGCCTTTTCAATTTCTATAGATAAAAAAATATTTTATCAGGTATATTGTTAGGAGAAGTTTTAAGTGGTAAGTTTGTGTTCACTGTATTTGATATAATAAGCATTTTTGGATGGCTACTCATGTACAGGACAGGAAATATAGATAACAGTAGCTCTGCCGATAAACAACCTTTTTAAAGAAAGACATCTTACCGATAAAAATTATAAAAAGGAGAGACGTAAATGAAATTTGATGTATCTGAATTAGTTGAAGCAAAACGTCAAATTGATTCAACTTTACACAAACTCAGACAGACAGTAAAAACGTTTGAAGCTAAAGAAAATGCTGATAGATATAAATCTCAAATTACCTTAGCTAAAAGAAGAATACAAGCATTCGAAATTTCGGTAGCTCTTATTGAAAGAGAAATAAAGGACTTTAATAACAAAAGCTAGGTATCAGCTTTTACAAAGTGCGTATTTGACGCTGCCATTTATTTTATGAATCACAAAACGTCGGAAAATGCTATATAGTAGTAAAAAACATGTTTTAATTCACCTTCAATATTCGCTCAGAGCGGGATACATATGAATGAACCTTATACAATAAGAAAAGAAACCTTGCCAATACTAAGGTTTCTTTTTAGTAAATATAAAATATGTTCTAGGAACTGTATGAACAAAGAATTTTCAGTGAATTACGATAAAATATGTAATGAGAAGGAGGCGATGAAGAATGGAACTAGCTTTTTCACTGACTAAGTTAGCTATGAGAGGACTGTTAAGTGTTATTTTTTACGTTCCAGAAGCTTTTTCTTTTGCAGCAAGAAAAATCTCGGGAAATTCAAAGAAGGTGCCATCTTAAACAATCGAAAAAAGCCATCTCTTTTATCACAAGAGATGGCTTTTTTTATCTATATTTATCTTATTTTACCTACATAAACTAAACCATTAGAACGATTGCCGTTCATAGTAACATATTCTACTTTTTTATATTCTACTTCTTCAAATTGATTCGTCCACTCTTTTATGCGCTTTTCACTATGATGACGCAAGATGGCTCCATCAGCTAATTCAAACACTCCATAGGTATGATATTTAGCCAAACCTTTTTCGTAACGGTCTTTGTTTCTCTTATCATGATTGAGCAAAAAATCATTAATATATATGATGCCTCCTGGTTTCAGCACGCGTTTAATCTCGTTTAAAATAGCGTTCTGTTCCTCATCTTTATGCACACATGTTAAAACTGCAAAAAGTAAAACAGCATCTAAAGAATGATTAGGAAAAGGGAGCTTCCCACTTTGAATAACTTGAAAATCAATTTCCGAGTCGTTTGACTTAGCTCTCTTAATCATCTCTTCCGAAAAATCTACACCATGTAAATTTTTATAACCGTAACCTCTTAGTTCAGATAAGGTTCTCCCATAACCACAACCATAATCCAATATGACAGCATCACGGTCAACATGTGTGAGAAATAATTCAGGTTGAAAAGGCGTAGTAAATTCCTTTTTATTAGCTACTTCATTCCAATATTCGTCTTGTTTAATCATGTGTATGAGACAACTCCTTATTGATATATCAACTTTTATTGCATCATAGCATGTAAATGTATAAAATAATGTGAGATATCTCATATTTTTATAACAATAGGAGAAAAAATGAAATTTTTAAACGAGCCTATGCACAGTTACTATATCGAAAAGTATTCGATTCAATCACTTTTTTCCTTTCCGATTACTCCATTTATTCAAGTCTGCCAATTTGAACGTGGTGAGTTTATTTACAAGGAAGGTTCCTACCCTCAATATATTTATTATCTTGTTGAAGGTAAGGCAAAACTCTATGTTACACACGAAAATGGAAAAGTGTCTTTGATTAATTTTTTACAGGCTCCAACATTCATGGGGGAAGTAGAGCTATTAAATTCGCAACGATATTCTAAAGCTATCCAAACTGTCACAAAAACCATTTGTTTGGCTATTCCGATTAATGCCTGTAAAAATAAGCTCTTAACAGATGTTACATTTCTCAGGCATTTATGCAGTTTTTTAAGTGAGAAAGCAACTAGAACTTCAGCAAAGTATACCCAAAATCAGGCATATCCGCTTGAGAACCGCCTCGCTGCTTTTATAATGTTGTCGGCTGATGGTAACTTTTATAAAGAGAAACATACTGAAGTATGCGAGTACTTGGGCGTATCATATCGTCATCTGCTCCATGTACTAGCACAACTATGTAAAACAGATATTATTGAAAAGCAGTCACCAGGCTACATCATTCGAGACAGAGAACGTCTTGAAAAATTAGCGAAATTAAATTAAAGATACTCATAATAACCTTACATTTTTAGTTGCTGTAATGGATGTTCTAGGAACCTAAAGAGCTAAATATTACAATTTTTAAAGCCCATTAAATAAAAGAGTGCCATCAAAAAATACTGCCTAATTAGGCAGTATTTTTATCTTTTTATGAGAAATGACGATTAAAGGCATCTTCAACTTTATTTAAAATACCTTTATATCCTTCTTCATCAAGGTATCCAATACTTCCAAACAGTAAGTGTTCTACAGTCTCAATTCCAGTGAAATCAAATATTCCAATGTCAGATGTTATTTTCAGACCAGCTGTCATTCCAATCTCATCGTAAACTTCATTAGGAGTACCATGAGTATTAATGATCAAGCCTTTTTTACCTTTCAAAAGCTTAATGATTCCTTCTTCACCAGGAGCATAAGCAAACCCGTATGCAAATACTCGATCTACATATCCTTTAAGAATGGCTGGAAGACCTGTCCACCAAATAGGATAAATAAATGTTATAGCTTCTGCTTCAGAGATAAATTCTTGTTCTGTTTTAATATCATTAGGAGTTTGTCCTGCTTTCATAGCTTCAGTATCTTCTGGTTTCAATACAGGTTGAAAATCCAATGCATATAAATCACGTACAACAACTTCGTGACCGTTTTTCTTTAATGTATTAACTGTTGTATCCAAGATTGCATGGTTTAAGCTTTCTGGATTTGGATGTGCATAAACAATAAGGTGTTTCATTTCAAATAACCTCCAAGTATTTATTTACTTTCATTTGATTATTAGGGGTAATCTAATATTATAGTCTTAGACGTTTTTTTAAAAGTAGTCATTTTTTTATAACATAGTCACAAAAATAGAACCATAAAGAAGGAGAGGTATTGATTATGGCACGAAGTTGGTTCACCCAACCTCCAGAAGAGCATAAAGAAGTTTGTCCAGTTACACAAACTCAAGACATAATTGCAGGAAAATGGAAAATTATCATTTTATGGCATTTAAGCACAAAAACCAGGAGATTTAATGAACTTCAAAGGCTGCTACCTAATATTTCAAAAGGAATCCTAACACGTCAGCTAAGAGAATTAGAAGAAGACCAAATGGTACACAGAGAAGTATATAAAGAAGTTCCTCCAAAAGTAGAATACTCTTTAACACCCTTAGGTAAAAGTTTCCTTCCTATCCTGCATAGTATGGGTGAATGGAGCAAAAAATATTTAAAGAGTAAATAAAATAATAATTACTTTAAAACATTGTCATAGATTTAAATATTTTATCCGTAAAAGTATACTTTTACGGACGATGTATTTGATTCTGTTTCAAAACGTTAAAGGAATAAAGTCAAGGGTTTCCTTTTAATTCTTCTTGTCTTAATTTTTCTTTTCTTCTTTCAGGTTCTTATACAACTAAAGGGGCAGTTTGATTGAGTAAGGGATCAGATGTTTTTTCTACTTGCTATTTCTTGTTTATTTGGTATGAGTGCATCTGTAGAAGAGTTTGATCCATTAATTGAAACAGTGGGAGAAGAAAATCCTGAAGAAACTAAACGAATAGAAGAAATGTTTGGCGGTACCCCTAAGTGAAAGTTAATGGATAATATTGTGATATGTAGCAGATTTTTTAGAAATTATTGGTTAGTTATAATTCTTTACTAATCGTTCTAAATAAGGTATTATTTAATCATGGTTTGAAATTCATACGTTTATTTTAGAACGTTCATTCTATAATAGATTGTGACGTTTGTATTTGTTAGTATCAATTCATGGATTCTTTTAAGGAGAAATAAAATGGCTAGAAGTAAAGAGTTTGATGAAAAAGCAGTATTAAGAAAAGCAATGGAGCTTTTCTGGGAACAGGGTTATGAAAAAACATCCATGCAAGACTTGGTGGATCATATGGGAATACACCGCAGAAGTATATACGACACATTTGGTGACAAACGTTCATTGTTTTTAGCTTCCCTTAATCTCTATGAAGAGCTCATCGTCAATGAGATGGAAAGCATAATTATGAACACTTCATCTATTAAACAGACGATACGTGAGGTTTTTATTTTCATACTTAATGCCATTGAACAATACCCAAAAGGTTGCCTATCAGTAAATGCAGCCGTTGAATTATCTTTGTTGGACAAAGAAGTTGGATGCATAGTTACAAAAATGTTTAACCGTACTGAAGATATGTTTAATAACCTTATAAAACAGGGCCAAACTAGTGGAGAGCTATCAAAAGAAATCGATTCCCATAATACATCTCGTTTCTTACACAACAATTTGGTAGGGATAAGAGTACTAATAAAAACTAATTACAATAAAAAAGAATTAGAAGGCATCATTAATCTAGCACTTTCAGTGCTGGACTAGCTTTCTTTTTTTACCTTTTTTAGAACGGTCATTCTAAAATTATTATGAAACAAACCATCATAATGCATACTGATAAAATTTCTTTTTAATTTCTAAGGAGGAACACAAAAATGACAAACTTTAAAATACCAACAGAATCAGAATTTATTGAAGCAGATGGAATTCGTTACGCATATAGAAAATTTGGTACACAAGATGGTATACCAGTAGTATTTCTTGTTCATTTTAGAGGAACGATGGAAAACTGGGATCCAAACATGCTTGAACCTATTGCAAATACACGCCCGGTAATCTTATTTGACAATAAAGGGGTTGGTGAGACCGATGGGCAAACACCTACTACGATAGCTGAAATGGCACAGGATGCAGGAACATTTATTAAAGCACTAGGATTAACTCAAGTCGATATTCTTGGTTTTTCAATTGGCGGAATGGTTGCACAAGAATTAGCGTTACAAGAAGGCAATTTGGTTAGACGAATCATCATGGCAGGTACTTCACCTGAATCTGGCATTAATCCAAATCCAGAGATTTTTGAAAGAATGAATCGTCACGGCGTCACAGAAGAAGATGGAATAAATGATTTTATGTTCTTTTTCTACGAGCAAACCGAAACAAGTAAATCTGCAGGAATGGCTTCACTACAAAGAATTTTTAATCAGAAAAAAGTAAACAGTTCAGAACAAGTAAAAGAGGCACAATTACAAGCCATTGCAAAATGGGCTAAACAAAAATCTAATCATGATTATGAATGGTTACAAAATATCAAACACCCTGTACTTGTTACTAATGGGGTTAATGATGTGATGGTTCCGACTAAAAACAGTTATATCTTAGCAGAGAAATTACCCAAAGCACAGCTGATTATATATCCTGATTCTGGTCACGGCCATCTATTCCAATTTCCAGAACTATTTGCAGAAAACGTAAATTCATTTCTTGATTCTAACTCTTACTAAAAAGGAGTATTCAGATGAGCAGATGATTTGAAAAATCGTATACGAAAATTAGTTGGAATGGTTATTTATCCAAATGAGAAACAGCCAAAAGGATGTTTAATAGTAAACACAGCAGTTGAATTATCGTTACTCAATCAAGAAGTAGATGAAAAAGTTACGGAGACTTTTATAAAGACCGAAACCTTATTATTTGATTTACTGAAAGGTGGTCAAGAACAAGGAGAAATTCCTGAACACTATGATATCAAAGAACTTTCTAAATTTATTCATAATTCCCTAGTCGGAATACGAGTATTAGCAAAAACAACAGATGATAAGAAAGAATTAGAAACCATTATTGATTTGACTTTGTCAACATTGGACTAAGACATACCTTGTTATTTAAATAAACTAATTAACACCAATTTGAATATATTTTTAAGGAGAGAATGAATATGAAGTACACAGTTATTACAGGAGCAAGCTCAGGTATAGGATATGAAACTGCCCTGGAATTTGCTGCTCGTGGCAAAAACTTAATTATTGTAGCTAGAAGATTAGATAAATTAGAAGGGCTTAAATCAGCCATTCAGAATATAAATCCTGATTTGGATGTTATTATTCGCACAAGTGATTTATCTGTCAGAGATCAGGTATACACACTGTACAACAGTTTAAAGGAGTATCAAATTGAGACGTGGATTAATAATGCTGGGATTGGTGAATCCTCTTCTGTAACAGACCAGAATTTAGATAAGGTAGAAACCATGTTACATCTTAATATAGAGTCATTGACAATCCTTTCTACACTATTTGCGCGAGACTATTATCATATAGAGGGAACTCAATTAATTAACGTATCTTCAGCACTCGGATATGCAATTTATGTTGGTAGTGTTACTTATTCTGCATCTAAATATTTTGTTAGTGCATTCACAGAAGGGCTTGCGAAAGAACTCGAACAGAAGGGTGCGAAAATGAAGGTGAAGATTTTAGCACCAGCAATGACAGAAACAGAATTCGCGAAATCTGCAAGCGATATGAAAGAATTTGATTATGAAGCAAATGTCCCTATGTATCACACAGCTAAGCAAATGGCTGGTTTTATGATGGAACTTTATAACAACGATAAAGTCGTAGGTATCGTAGATGAAAGCTACAATTTCAATTTAAGAGATCAAATCTATCCAATACTAGGCGTTTAATGCATCAACAAAGTTTAGATCTATATATAACTAAAAAACGAAAATAACCCGTTAAGGTCATAAACAGTTTCTTTACAGTATCGATTCAAAAAATTTAACCATTTAAGAATGAACGTTCTAAAAAACACAGTGCCAAATGGATAAAAAAGATAATGTTGTAAGTATTTAAGGTTTAGGTGGTGGATTGATCCTAAAATAAGATTTCCTCCACCTAAACGATTGGAATAATATAAGATCTTTATAAAAAGAATTGTATTGAGGGCAAAAAAATGAAGTGGACAGTGAAAATAATAAAAATAAGGTAAAGAAACTTAATAAATGCAACTCAACGGAAGGGTGCTGATAAAAAGATGAAAACACTCATGAAAGCAGCTCAGATAACTAAGTACTCAAAAAATATCCATGCCCAAATCAATGACATTCCAATCCCAGCAATCAATGACAATGAAGTCTTAGTAAAAGTCAAAGCTGCGGCGGTCAATCCGCTTGAAATGTTGATTATCACAGGTAGCGTAAAACTGATTCAGGATTATAAATTCCCATTAACGCTTGGTAATGAATTGACAGGAGTTATTGAAAAGGTTGGAAAAAACGTGACAGAATTTCAGGTAGGAGATGACATCTATACACGTCTCCCACTAGAAAAAATTGGTGCTTTTGCGGAATACGCCGCAATTGATGCTACCGCAATTGCACCCATGCCAAAAAACTTGTCCTATGTGGAAGCAGCAGCTGTACCATTGGCTGGACTCACAGCATATCAAGGTCTACATGAAGAGCTTGAGGCACAGTTTGGTCAATCTGTTTTTATTCCAGGTGGATCGGGCAGCTTTGGTCAAATAGCTGTCCCAATAGCAAAGACAACAGGTCTAAATGTCATTGTTAGTGGAAACTCAGAAGCACGCAAACGCACGTTGGAAATGGGTGCAGACCAATATTTGGTTTATGCAACAGAAAACTATGTTGACTTGTTGTCGAATGTAGATTATGTAATTGATACACTGGGTCCTAAAGAATTTGACAATGAATTGAGTATCATCAAACCTGGCGGAAGATTGCTCTCTCTTCGTACAGGACCGAATAAACGTTTCGGAAAAGACAGAGATTTTCCATTTTGGAAACAAAAGCTGTTTTCCATTGCAGGCGCAAAGTATGACCACAAAGCCAAGAAACACGGCGTGGAATACCATTTTATCTTCGTTCGTTCTGACGGCGCACAACTCAAAGAGATTACCAAAATCATTGAAGAGAACAACATTGTTCCACCAATTCATCCAACACTATTTACCATAGACAATGTAAATGAAGCGCTAGAACTCGTCGCAAATGGACGGCCAAAAGGGAAAGTAATTATTAATTTTTAGGACTATACAGGAGGGGAAAACAACAATATGAAATTGGCAAATCGAACTATTTTAGTGACGGGCGGAACATCGGGTATAGGCTTGGCATTCGCGAAAAAGTTTCTTGAAATGGGGAACACGGTAATTGTCACTAGTCGATCCAAGCAAAACATTGACCAAGCAATCAAAGAAAACCCTAATTTAATCGGCATTGCTGCGGATGTCAGTCAAGTGAAGTCGGTTGACCAGTTGGTGCATCAAATCAAACAACAGTATTCAAAACTAGACGTTCTGTTTAACTCAGCTGGTATCATGCGCTACTATGATTTATTTGCTGAAGAAGTCACAGGGGGACAACTAACCGCAGAAATTGAGACGAACTTAAACGGCACAATCTATGTGACAAAAGCATTCCTTCCTCTTCTTGCTAAACAAGAAGAAGCCATGATTGTGAATGTCAGCTCCGTACTAGCAAATATTTCGGTTGCAAGTAGTCCAATTTATTCTGCAACAAAAGCTGGAATACACATGTACACAGATGCGCTACGTGAACAAATTCGAGCCAAAAATGAGAGGATTCATGTCATGGAACTCTGCCCCCCACTCATTTCTGAAACGAATTTAGAGGATAAAATGTCACATGACAAGTCAACCAAATTCATTGATTTGCCATTGGGCAGGCTTGTTGATGCTGGTATCAAAGGCATGGAAAAAAATAAAATTCGCTTGAATCCAGGTTTCAGTAAAATCATGCGTTTTATGAGCAAGATTGCACCAGATTTTGTGACTCATCAATGGGGCAAAACAATGATGAAAAGAATGAATAACGAGAATTAGTGTGGATAACAATTGCAAATAATATCGCCGTGTTTATTTTATCCTATATCTTCTTCAATAGTAGACAAATCGTAATATCATCTGTTCAGGTATTTAGAATATAAAGGTTTATGATATGTGAAACGAAATTAAAAATTATTATGCGCTATTTGTTATTATAGCCAACCTATACGGTTTTTTTATTGGACATTATACTGAACTTGTAAGACCACTTAAAAACGAGCTTTTAAATATCCCTATATTCCCCTCTTTTATTATTTGTTGCTCATCAATTTAATAAATGGTTTCAAAAGGAGATGAAAGAAGTAAATATCTAATTATATTTCTGTACCCACAGTGTATAAACTCAGTCAACATATTTGTTTGATAGGTAATTGCCCTTAAAAAATAATACATATTATTTTGCTCTTTAAACAAACTACTCTATCACACATCAGGGTAGTTTGTTCTGTTTTTAAGCTGTATATGTGATATACATATCTAGTTAACATAACCATTCTTTCCGGCACGCAACTCAAAAAGAATCCTTATCCCTCAAGGGACAGCTATAGAATTATTATTATTATTATTCAGCATTTTTAAAATAAAATAAAAAAACACTTGATAATTTGTATGCGTTTTCATATTATAAGTAAAAAGGTAGTAACTTTTTTAAGAAACATTGTGATGTTATAGGAAGGGAGGTGATTTTAGTATCAACTTAGAGGAGATTATAAGTTTGGAAGTGTATCAAAATTGTAATCTCCTATGTGATGCATCTTTAATGTGAAGTCTTAAAAAGTGTTAATCAAAGGGGGAGAACTTATGGAACAGCCATTGGTTCAAAATGTAGAACATTCAATTAATACGCCTAAGAAACTAAGACTTAAAGAGAAGGTTGCTTATGGATTGGGAGATGTAGGAAATAACTTTATGTTAGACTTGGGTCAAATTTATTTGCTGAAGTTTTATACCGACGCGTTAGGCTTGCCTTCTGCAACAGCAGGTTTAGTATTTTTAATTACGAAAATATGGGATGCGTTCGCCGATATTACAGTAGGTACGTGGATTGATAACCGTAAGAAGATAGGCCCTAAAGGCAAATTTAGACCATTCTTTCTATACGCTGCAATACCACTTGCCTTGATAACGATAGTCAGCTTTACTAATCCAGATTTTTCACTAACAGGAAAGATTATATGGGCATATGTAACGTATATGGCATTTGGAACTATTTATAGCATTTCAAATATTCCTTATGGATCAATGGTACCTGCGATGACAAAAGATCCTGTTGAAAGAGCAGAAATGGCATCATTTAGACAAGCAGGCTCAAATTTAGGACTTCTTATTACAACTGTAGGGTTTATGCCGATTGTCTTAATGTTTAACAATCAATCAACTGGTTATTTAGTGGCTGTATCTATTTTTGCATTTTTGGGTGTTTTGTTACAAGTCTATTGTTATGCCAATGTAAAAGAAAGATATGTGTATGAAAAACCCAAAAATACAAATGTAAAGCTGACCGACAGCTATAAAGGGCTTTTTAAGAATACGCCTTTACTCATTCTTTGTTTAGTTAATTTGTTTACCTTTTCAGCTTTTAACGTGAAGCTTGCTGTACAAGTCTATTTTTGTCAGTACGTATTAAAAAATGTAGCAATTGTTCCTTATATGGGCTTTTTTAGTATTGGTTGTGTATTTATTGGCGTAGCAATGGTTCCTTTCATGGTTAAAAAGATTGGAAAGAAGTCTACGTACATATTAGGCTGCGCGATTTGGGCTGTAGGAGACATCTTAGCTTATATTTTTGCAGATAACGCAGTGATCTTTATTACATTAGCCTGCTTTGCTTTCTTTGGCAGCTCGTTTGTAAACAGTTTGAACTGGGCATTAGTTTCTGATGCAGTAGAGTATGGCGAATGGAAAACGGGCAATCGATCTGAAGGTGTCGTGTATTCTTTCTTTACGTTCTTCCGTAAACTTTCTCAAGCGCTTGCAGGATTTATTCCTGGCGTTGTGTTAGGAATAGTGGGGTACGTTCCAAATGCGGTGCAAAGTGCAAATGTGCTAGAGGGAATTAGAGGGTTGATGTTTATTTATCCAAGTATACTAGCTATTGCAACGATTGTTGTCATGTTTTTCTTTTATAAACTTTCAGATGAAAAATACAATAAAATCGTATTGGATCTTGCTAAGGGCAAAAATAAAATACCGATGTAAAATGATAGGTAAAATGAACGAAATACAAAATTAATTTAACAATCTAGCAAAAAGTACTTGAAATATTGGTGGCGTTTTCATATTATGAATACAAAGGTTATTACAAATTATATAAAGGTTATTATCTTTTTAGGATGATAGTCAATTAACTGGAGGTATAAAGATGAAGTATTTTTTAGATAGTGCCATTTTAGAGGAAATTCGTTACGCATATGAAAATTGGGCAATTGACGGAGTTACAACAAATCCTCGTCACATTATGAATAGCGGTAAACCATTCTTAACAGTTTTAGATGAATTTGCAAGTGAGTTTAAAGGAGTCGAAAATTTCCCAATTTCAGTTGAAATTAATCCTCATTTGGATAATGCCAAGGATATGGTAGAAGAAGGGACAAAGATCGCTAAGCTGTCGTCAAACTTTGTTATTAAAATTCCATGCACAGAACCTGGGTTAATTGCAGCAAAGGAATTTGAAAAACAAGGTATTTCTACTAACGTCACTCTTGTCTTCTCGCCATCACAAGCACTTCAGCCTGCAAGAATTGGTGCAAAATTTGTATCTCCATTTGTCGGCTGGAAAGAAAATAGCGGAGACGATACAACTCAATATATTCAGGATATTGTGAATATCTATAAAAACTACAATTACAACACAGAAATCATTGTTGCTGCTTTACGTAATGGTAAACAAATTGTAGATGCGGCAAAAGCTGGTGCGCATATTGTGACTTGCGGATTTGATGTATATAAAGAAAGCTTCCAGCATGCGTTCACAGACTATGGATTAAACAAATTCCGTAATGCTTGGGATAATACAGTCACAGAAGCTCCTGTCTTAAAATAAACATATATATTTTATAAAAGGCGCCTCTTAGAATCTTATTATCTTCTTTGAGGGGCTTTTTATATAGAAAAAGGAGAGAAGAAAACGGTGGGCAGCTTTCAATACATGAAAGACTTAAATAAACATATACCTTTTTATCATATAGAGGACAGCAAATTTAAACATTATGGAAAGGTAATAAACGAGTATGATTTCAATGAACTAGAAACATATATGGATAGTTTAACTATTCCTCAAGATCAGAATGTATATGTAGCATCCGTAACGGAGATGGAAAACACCATTATTAAGAATCAGCTTCAAGAAGCTTTTTATGGTGAGATGTCTATTCAAATTGGATATTGTAATGGTCCTAATTCAACCTTAAATGGTCTTGAGTATCATAAAAGCAGTGAAATCAATATCGCTATAACGGATATGGTTCTTTTATTAGGTAAGGTGCAAGAAGTTGAAAATAATGTTTTTCATTCAAATGATGTAATCGCTTTCTTTGTACCTAAGGGAACAGCAGTTGAGTTATATAGTACGACCTTACATTTTGCTCCTTGCAAAGTAAACAATGAGGGATTTAAAACAATCGTCATTTTACCTAAAGGAACAAATGATCCGTTATCAACTAATATTCAAAAAAGAACAAAAGAAGATGAGTTATTGTTTATGAAAAATAAATGGTTAATTGCTCATCCTGAAAGAGAGCAATTAATTAATAAAGGCGCACATCCCGGTATAAAAGGAGAAAATATTAAAGTTTATCAATAGAGCGCATGACTATTAGCCAAAAGACTAAGCTCTATTAATTGATGGGAGAGAGAAAAATGTCAGGTACCTTAAACGTAACTAAAGGGGTAAATGTGGAAATCTTACAAGATGGATTTGAAGT
>Ga0102593_1001303_pt1 | contig 25251 bp, 25 predicted proteins | sample AraplaCol_mMS_r2_2_FD_76862 | JGI IMG/M metagenome (GOLD analysis project Ga0102593, IMG submission 76862) | Arabidopsis root microbial communities from North Carolina, USA - plate scrape MF_Col_mMS_r2 (SPADES assembly) (version 2) | ecosystem: Host-associated > Plants > Roots > Endosphere...
TTCCAGATATTGGTGAACTGGTAGATCACCGTGACGACGATGATCGGCAGCGAGTTCGGCAGCATGATGCGGCGGAAGATCTGGAAGAAGCTGGCGCCATCGACCTGGGCGGCGCGCACCAGCTCGGTTGGGAAAGCCTCGTAGAAATTGCGGAAGAACAGCGTGGTGAAGCCCAAGCCATAGACGACATGGACGAAGACCAGGTTGACGGTCGAATTGCCGAAGCCGAAGTTAAAGCCGGTGGCGTTCTGCAGCGTCACCCCGAAGCGGCCGAGCGAGCCGAGAATGGTCGCCATCGGCAGAAGCACCGACTGGAACGGGATGAAGCAGGCAAACAGCATCAGCCCGAACACCAGCGTATGGCCGGGGAAGCGCCATTTGGTCAGGATATAACCGTTCAGCGCCCCCATGATGGTGGAAATCGCCACAGCCGGCACCACCATTTTGATCGAGTTCCAGAAGTAGCCCTTGATGCCGGCGCAGGTCAGGCCGACGCAGGTCTCGCCCCAGGCCTTCACCCAGGGATCGAAGGTCGGCGCCTGCGGCAGCGCCAGCATGTTGCCGCCCTGGATCTCGTCCATCGTCTTGAACGAAGTCGTGAGCATGACGAAGAGCGGCATCAGATAGAGGATGGCGAAGATCGTCAGCAGGCCGTAGATCACCAGGCGGCCGATCCAGCGTGTGTTGTTATTTCTGCTGTCGCTGCTTTGTGAAAGCGGTGCGGTCGAAGGTACGGTCGAGGCGGTGACACTGCTCATCGGGCCTTCTCCTTCAGTTCGGAATAGAGATAGGGGACGATGATCGCCGAGATCGTCATCAGCATGATGATGGCGCTGGCCGAGCCGACGGCCATCTCGTTGCGCTTGAAGGTGTATTCATACATGAAGTTGGACGGCAGCCAGGCCGAGCCGCCCGGCCCGCCCGAGGTCAGCGCCACCACCAGGTCGTAGGACTTGATCGCCATATGGGCGAGCACGATGAAGGCGGAGAGAAAGATCGGCCGCAACAGCGGAATGACGATGCGGCGATAAAGCTGCAAGGGCGAGGCGCCGTCGATCTGCGCCGCCTTCATGATCTCGCCGTCGATACCGCGAAGGCCTGCCAGGAACATCGCCATGACGAAGCCCGAGGCCTGCCAGACACCGGCAATGACGACGGTGTAGATGACGAAGTCCTTGTTCTTGATCCAGTCGAAGTGGAAGCTCGTCCAGCCAAAGTGGTGCAGCGTCTGCTCCAGCCCGAGGCCGGGATCGAGGAACCATTTCCAGGCAACCCCGGTGACGATGAAAGAGAGCGCCATCGGATAGAGGAAGATCGGCCTGAGCAGCCCCTCGCCGCGGATCTTCTGGTCGAGCAGGATGGCGAGCAGCAGGCCGAGCGCCAGGCAAATGCCGACATAGAGGAAGCCGAAGATCGCCATGTTGGTGATCGAGGTATACCAGGAGGACGGCGGATCGCTCTCGAAGGTCCAGCGCCACAGCCGCTGATAGGCGCGTGGCCCGGTCAACGCATAAGACGGGAAGGTCTTGGAATTGGTGAAGGACAGGTAGGCCGTCCAGACGATGAAGCCGTAGACGAAGATGAGGGTGATGACGAAGCTCGGCGCCAGCACGATCTTCGGCAGCGCATCCTGCAGCCGGCCGCGCAGCGAGATCGCCGTCGAATGCCGCGGCGTCAGAACCGGATCGGTGGTGGCAACTGTGCTCATGGATATCATCTCCCTTCCCGCAGGATCGGCCCGGCAATGATCGCTGCGGAGCCTGAAGCCTCCCCGCGCGATCGCGCGGGGAAGCATATTCATCGACAGATCTCAGCGGTCTCAGCGGGCGTCGTCGATCGCCTGGACGAGTTGCTTGACGGCTTCGTCGGAGCTCTTGATCTGGCCGTGGACGAACTTCGAGACGACGTCCTTATAGGCATTGGCGATGGCCGGCGGGGCGCCATAACCCTGGGCGAGCGAGCCGAACAGCGTGCCGCCCTCATTGGCCGCCTTCAGATCGGCGATGCCCTTCTTGCCGCAGGCGTCGAAGTCGGTGTCGGGAACGTCGGTGCGCGCCGGCACCGAACCCTTGACGACGTTGAAGGCCGACTGGAAGCTCTTCGACAGCGTCGCCGTCGCCAGCGCCACCTGCGCCGCCTTGCGGTCGTCGGGGACGTTGAACATGCCGAACATGTCGGAGTTGTAGATGACGCTGCCATCGGTGCCGGGGAAGCGGTAGCACAGGAAGTCCTTGTCCGGGGTCTTCTTGGCGGCGACGAATTCGCCCTTGGCCCAGTCGCCCATCACCTGCACCAGCGCATCACCCTTGATGACCATGGCGGTCGCCAGGTTCCAGTCGCGGCCGGAGAAGTTCGGATCGACGTATTTGACGATCTTCGCCAGATTGTCGAAGGACTTCTTCATCGTGTCCGACTTCAACGACTCCTCATCGAGGTCGTTGAAGGCCTTCTTGTAGAACTCCGGGCCGCCGGTCGACAGCACGATGGAATCGAACATCGTCGCTTCCTGCCAGTTCTGGCCGCCGAGCGCCAAGGGGATCACACCGGCAGCCTTGGCCTTGTCGAGCAGCGCGATCAGGTCGTCGAAGCTCTTCGGCTCAGTGCCGCCGATCTTGTCCATCACCGCCTTGTTGATCCACAGCCAGTTGACCGAGTGGACGTTGACGGGGGCTGCGACCCACTTGCCGTCATAGACGGAGAACTTCTGCAGCGCCGCCGGCACCGACTTGTCCCAGCCTTCCTTCTTCGCCGTCTCGGTCAGGTCGCCCATCACACCCGCCTGGGCATAATCGAGCACGGTATAACCCAGCATCTGCGAGGCGGTCGGATAGGTGCCGGCCGCCACCATCGCCTTCAGCGCCGTCATCGCCGCATCACCACCGCCGCCGGCAACCGGCACGTCCTTCCAGGCAAAGCCTTCCTTCGACAGATCCTGCTTCAGAACGTTCAAGGCCGCCGCTTCGCCGCCTGATGTCCACCAGTGCAGCATCTGCACTTCCTTGACGTCGGCTGCGCGGGCCGCGACATGGGCGCCCGCCAGAGCCAATGCGATCACGGCCGTCGTGGTCAAAAACTTGTTCATCGAAGAACCTCCCAGTTCCCTCTTGGAAGATGCAGGACCATTCCCGCATCAATTACCCGCCCTCCCCGGGCGTAGTTGCTTGCCAGCTAGACCAGCTTTTCCGTCTGCGGCATCCACCAACCGGTGCGTTTGCCGATATGCATGTTCAGCGTCTTGGTCTCGGTGTAATCCACCACCGCATGGCGGCCGAGCTCGCGGCCAAGTCCGCTCTGCTTGTAGCCGCCGAAGGGAAGCTCCGTGGCGCCGTCCATGAAGGTGTTCATCCAGACCGTGCCCGCCCGCACCGACCGGCCGATCGTCAGGCAGGTGTCGAAATCACGGCTCCAGACACCGGCCGACAGGCCGTAGTCGATGGAATTGGCAATCCTGATCGCTTCGGCTGAAGTCTCGAATGTCAGGACCGACAGCACCGGACCAAAGACTTCCTCGCGCGCCACCGCCATATCGGGCGTGACGGCTTCGAGGATCGTCGGCGACATGAACTGCCCCATGCCGAGGTCGAGCGTCCCGCCGCCATGGGCGACGCGGGCGCCGCTGCTCCTGGCGCCGGCGACATAGCCTGAAATCTTCTCCAAATGCTGCGGCGTGATGATCGCGCCGACCTGCGTCGAGGGATCAAGCGGATCGCCGACCTTCACCCCCTTCGACAGCTCGGCGACGCGCCTGACAACGTCTGAGGCGATCGCCTTGTGAAGGATCAGCCGCGACCCGGCATTGCAGCACTCGCCGGCGTTGAAATAGGCGCCGAAGACCGCGGCATCGACGAACGCGTCGAGGTCGGCATCGGGGAAAACGATTTGCGGATTCTTCCCGCCGAGTTCCAGCGAGACCTTCTTCAGCGTCTGCGCCGCATTCGACATCGTCAGTTTTCCGACACCGGTCGAGCCGGTGAAGGAGACCATGTCGACATCGGGATGCGAGGTCATGACCGCGCCGACTTCAGGTCCCGTACCGGTGACAATATTGACGACGCCATCGGGAATGCCCGCCTGCTGCAGGATTTCGCCCAAGACGAGCGTCGATCCCGACGTCAGTTCCGAAGGCTTGACGACGGCCGTGCAGCCTGCGGCGAGCGCGAAGGGCAGTTTCTGGCCGACGATCAGGAACGGGAAGTTCCACGGCGTGATGATCGAGACAACGCCGATCGCTTCGCGCAGGACGACGCCGAGCGTGCCGTCGCCGAGCGTATTGTAACTTTCGCCATGGAGATCGCGTGCCAAAGCCGCCGCATAGCGCCAGATGTCGACCGAGCCGGCAATTTCTCCCCGCACCTGGGTGATGGGTTTGCCTGCCTCGATGGCATCGAGAAATGCCAGTTCTTCAGCACGCGCCGCGATCAGATCTGCAGCCTTGAGCAGGATGGCGGAGCGTTCGGACGCGGTCATGCGCGGCCACGGCCCGTCATCGAAGGCCTTGCGTGCTGCAGCAATCGCGCGCTCGGCATCCTTCCGACTGCCGGTCGAAAACCGGCTGACCACGACGCCATGGCTTGGCGCGATACGTTCGATCGGATTGGAGGCGCCGGCCTCCCATTTGCCGTCGATCAGCATCTTGAAATCGCGCGCCTTGTGGTCGCTGAGCGCCGTGGGGTTGACGAGAACCGTCATTACCATTCTCCCTTGAACGTTGCCGGGCGCTTCTCGCTGAATGATGCGACGCCCTCCTTCAGATCGCCGGTTTTCGCGGCGAGGATCGAGCCCAGGGCTTCGACCGCCGTTCCGTTGTCTTCGCCGTTCGCCGATGCGATCATCAATTTGACGATCTCGAGGGCCGCCGGTCCCCTCGCCGCGATCCGCCCGGCATATTCCCTGGCGGCGGCGACCGAGTTTCCTGTCGGAACGACCGCGTCGACGATACCGAGCAGGCGGGCTTCCTCGGCGGTGAATATCTCGCCGCCGAGCGCCATGCGACGGACGGCCTGGACGCCGAACCGGCGCACGAGACGCTGGGTGCCGGACCAGCCCGGCACCATGCCAAGGCCCGTTTCCGGCAGGCCTATCTTAACGTGTTCCTCGGCGATGCGAATGTCGGCAACGCCCGCCAGCTCGAGCCCGCCTCCGAGAGCGTGGCCGTTCAGCGCCGCGACCAGCGGCACCCGAAGCGTCGCCAGCCGTTCGAAGATCCGGTGACCATGCCGAACCCAGGCGTGACCGAACTCCTGGGGCAGCATTCCGCCCCAGGCCTTGATATCGCCTCCGGCGGAAAAACCCTTTCCTTCACCGGTCAGAACCGCGGCGCGTACGTCCGGGTTTGCCTCCACGGCATCGGCGGCGTCCGCCAAGGCTTTCAGCATGTCGAGATCGAGCGCGTTGAGTTTCTCAGGACGACAAATTGTCAGGGTCGCAACATGTCCGTCGATATCGATCCTGACTGTTCCGCTAGCCATGGAAAGTGCCCTCCAGCGTCCGTGCCCGTTTGGCTGGAAGCGACAGGCCGATGCCGGCCTCGCCGAAGAGTGTCGCATCCATGACCTTCAGGTCGGGCGCGACGATCAGCGGAAATTCGGACTGATCGAGGATCTGGGACTGAAGATCGACGCCCGGGGCGATCTCGGTCAGGACGATGCCTTCGGGCGTCAACTTCATCACGCAGCGCTCGGTGACATAGATGATATCCTGCCCCTGCTCGATCGCCCGCCTGCCGCTGAAAGTGACGTGTTCGACCTCGTTGACGAGCTTCTTCAGCTTGCCCTCTTTTTCAATGAGCAGAGCCCCATCGGCGATCGAAAGCTTCGCCCCGGCGTTGAACATGCCTGAAAAAACAATCTTCTTTGCCCGCGCCGTGATGTCGACGAAGCCGCCGGCGCCGGCCGTCACATGCGGCCGGAAGGAAAGTTTGGAGACGTTGACCGACCCGTCCTTGCCGATCTCGAGGAAGGAGAGCAGCGACGCATCGAAGCCAGCGCCCTGAAAGTAAGTGAACTGATAAGGGGATGGCATATAGGCGTCGGCATTGGAGGCGCAGCCGAAGGCGAAATCGAGCAGCGGCACGCCGCCGACCGCGCCTTGCTCGATCACCCAGGTGACGGCGCCGTGGAGCCCCTCCTCCAGCAGAATGCGCGGTACATTGGCCGAAATTCCGAAGCCGAGATTGACGCAGCTTCCCGCCTGCAACTCCTGCGCGACACGGCGCGCGATCACCTTCTGAACATTGAACTCCGGAACGTGGAAGCTGTCGAGCGGGCGGAAGATCTCACCCGAAATCGCCGGATCATACCCAGTCTGCGTTGTCTGCTTCTGATCGGGATCGACGACGATATAGTCGACCAGCATTCCCGGCACTCGGACGTCATGCGGTTTCAAAGAGCCTTCCTTGGTGATCCGCTTGACCTGGGCGATGACGATGCCGCCGTTGTTGCGGGCGGCGAGCGCCTGATCGAGACCGCCGAGATAAGCGCCCTCATGTTCGTATGTCAGGTTGCCGCGCTCATCAGCGGTGGTGGCGCGGATGATGGCGACCTGAGGGACGATCGAGGGGAAGAACAGCCAGTCGTCGCCCTCGAAGCTGACGCGCTTGACCACCTGCTGCTCCGAAGCCAGCTCGTTCATCGCGCAGCCCTGCCGCCGGGGGTCGACGAATGTGTCGACGCCGATCTTGGTCAGCACGCCCGGCCGCTTGGCGGCGGCTTCGCGATGGATGTCGAACAGGATGCCAGAGGGAATGTTGTAGGCCGGGATCTCGTTGTTGGTGATCATCTGCCAGATCAGCGGCGGCTCGGACGATGACGGTCCCGACGGGTAGGAGCCGCCGATGATACGTTTCAGCAGGCCCTTCCTGGCAATATGGTCGATGCCCTTGATACCGCTCATGTCGCCGGCAGCGATCGGATGAAGGGTCGTCAAATCACGGGGATGGCCGGTCGCCTCGAAACGCTCGCCGATCGCCTTCAGCATGAGGTCCGGGCAACCGAGACCGCTCGAAGACGATACCGTCACGACGGCGCCATCCGGGATGACCGCGGCCGCTTCGGCTGGGGTGAGATGCTTCTTCATGTGCATTACTCGGCGTCCTGTTTCGATTTTACGCTCTTGCCGGTCTTCGACGGCGGGGCCCTGCCGGCGCCGCAGCTTTCGCGAACGACCAGCCGAACGGCCGTCGTCACCGTCTCCGCTTCGGCCTTGCCCGCATTGATCTGCTTGAGCAGCATCTGCGCGCCGCGACGCCCGATGCCCTGCGGGTCGACCGAGACCGTCGTCAGCGCCGGGACCGCTGCCTGGGCCTCGATGACATCGTCGAAGCCCACCACGGCGAAGTCGGCACCCGGCTCCAGCCGGCGCGCGCGCAACCCGTCGCAAACGCCGAACGCCACCGCATCGTTGAAGCAGACGGCCGCGGTCGGCCGGCGGCCGAGCGCAATCGCTTTTCCGATCGCCTCTACCCCGCCGGCCCGCGACGGCGCGGACGCGATGACGAGTTCTTCGTGATAGTCGAGCCCGGCTGCCTCAACGCCGCTTCGGTAGCCGGCAAGCCTGTCGTCGAAGACGGCGGTGTCCGGAAAGCCGCCGAGAAAAGCGATGCGCTTGTGACCGAGGCCCGCCAGATGCTTGACCGCGGACATCATGCCGGCCTGGTTGTCGGAAACGATCGACGAGACCTTGGCGCCGGGCAGGTTTCGAACGACGACCACAACTGGAATCCCGGCTGCAACGAGCGGCTTGAAGTCGGCGGCATCGGTGGCGCGGGCCGGCGAGACGATGAGGCCGGAAATGCCGTGCTCACGCATCGACGCGACAACCTCACGCTGCCGGTCGATGCTCTCGCCGGTGTTCGACAGGAACTGCACGAAGCCGGCCGACTGAACGACCATATCGACGCCGACCGCCAGCTCCGCAAAGAAGCTGTTCGTCAGATCGTTGACGACAACTCCGACAATCTTCGATTTCGCACCGGCTTGGCGAAGATTGGCGGCGCCGCGATTATAGACATAGCCGAGTTCGCGCATCACGGCATTGACCTTGGAGCGCGTCCCCTCATTGACCAGGGAGGAGCCCTGCAACACCAGCGACACCGTCGACTTGGAGACGCCGGCGGCCTTTGCGATGTCAATGACGGTCACCCGCGCCTTTGTCATTTCCCTCTCCGACCACGACGTCGACTGATGGATAAATATTTGGAACGTTCCAATTCTGTCAAGGGAAATTTAGGGATCCGGTATGAATTTATTTGCTTCTAGTGAGTTGCCAGCTTTATTTCGTTGTCAACATTTCAACTAAAAAATTGGAACGATCTAAATTCCGGCCACAGTTGAGAGGCGCCTGCGGTTGCAAAGTCGTGGAGGATTCGGGACTCGTCCCTTATGCTGTCGAGACAATGATTGCGCCGCGACCAGTGGAGGAGATCATCGAAACATGACATTGCGCGCTGAACTGACCGCTCTGCCGCCACGCGAACAGGCACAGCGCCTGACAGCCGTCGCCGCATCTCTGGTGGCGCAAATTAGGCGCACCGAACCCGACGCGGCGGAAGCAGAGGCCGCCTTGGCGGCAATCCGCGCCTGGGGCGATGGCGGGCGCCTAACCGGCGGATATTTCTCCGATCTTGTCTACGGCGATGAGGAGCGCGGGACTCTTCGTCGTCTTACCGAGGCGGCAGGTAAGCCCAGCGAAGGCGGGTGGAATGCACGTCGCCTGGCTTGTTTATCAGGAGACCGGCAAAGCCATGCCGAGTGACGTCAACGAGGCGGGAGAGGACAGCCTTGATCTTCTGGACGAGCAGCGCGACCAACGCGGCTAAGTGATGCAAAACCGCGGCGCACTGTTGCTGGAATTGCTCTCGATGAGCTCCCGCCGATAGGCTTTAGCGAAACTTTATCGTTTCTGACGAATGCTACGGATACGTGCAACGTGTCAGATCTGAAGCAGGGCGGGATGACGCCACACTCGTTTGAATCCATTCTGGAGAGCCTGCCGCAGGGCATCGTTCTGCTTGATTCTGCCAATAGGGTGACGGCGTTCAACTCCCGCACCCTCGATATTCTCGGGCTGCCGGCTGGAGCCATCGGCAGAGGAATGAATATCGACGGACTGCCGGGCACCGCCGATTGCCGCGCGGCCGCATGCCGGCGGTCGACGACAGGCAGGCCGCACACGTCTCAGTTTGCGCTGTCTGACGGACGGATGGTCTCAATGACCTACGCCCCATCGAAAGAGGGAGGCTGGATCCTCAGCTACGAAGACATCTCGACCCTGATCCGCGTCGAAGACAGTCTCACCGAACAACATCACCGGTTCGACGCAGCACTCCGCAACATGCCGCACGGGCTGTGCATGTTCGATTCGACGAAGAAGCTGATCCTGTGCAACCCAGCCTACGCGCGGATGTACAATCTGCCGGACCGATTGACGCAACCGGGGACGCCGCTTGTCGATATCCTGGCTTATCGCAGCCGCGAGGGAAATGGTCCGGCCGACACTGCCACCTATTTCGATGTGGTGTTCGAAGCGACCGCGCGCGGCGCGGTGGCCAGCCAGAATATCGTGCTTTCCGACGGCCGCGTCATCAAAATCACCCACAATCCGATGCAGAACGGTGGATACGTCGCCACCCACGAAGACGTCACCAAAACAGTGCGGCTGACGGAAGAGCTGCGCCAGCACCACGATCAGCTCGAAACGACGGTGCAGAGCCGCACGGCCGAGGTCGAGCGGCAGGCGCGGGAACTCGAGCGAATGCTTGCGCAGGAGCGGAACATCAACGAATTGCAGCGGCAGTTCGTGGCAATGGCCTCCCATGAATTCCGCACCCCGCTCGCCATCATCGACGCTGCCGCCCAGCGGCTGCTGCGCAAAAGAGGAGCAGTCGAGCCCGAATTCTTAAGCGACAAGGTCGATCAGATCCGCGCATCGGTGAACCGGATAGTCGATCTCATGGAGAGCATCCTTTCGGCCGGGCGCCTCGACACCGGCAAGATCGACATCAGCTACGATGCCTGCGCCTTGCGATCATTGATAAGAAGCTGTTGCGAGCGGCAGTCGACGATCGCCAAAACGCACAGCTTCGTGTTGGATATCGACGGGCTGCCGGAGTTCATCGATGCCGATCCCCGAACTTTAGCGCAGGTCTTTACCAACCTGCTGTCCAACGCCGTCAAATACGCGCCCGGAACCTCGGAAATTCGCGTCACGGCATGGGAGGAGACGGGAAACGTCAAAGTTTCGATCAGCGATGACGGGGTGGGGATCGATCCCGAAGACGTGCCCCGGCTGTTCCAGCGCTATTTTCGTGCCGGAACGTCGACCGGAATTGCCGGGACGGGCATTGGCCTGAACCTGGTGAAGCAGATCGTCGAACTGCACAACGGCTCGATAGAGGTTCGAAGCGCGAGAGGCTGCGGATCGACATTCACCGTAACCCTTCCGATCAGGCGCACCGGTAACGCTTCAGAGAACAGCGACGCTGCCTGATATTTCAGGATTGCTGTCCTCAATATCTACCCTATCCTTCTCGCTATAGAGGAGGACCATGCCATGGCTTTCATTCACACCCCCAATGCATCCGCCAGCGAGAAGACGACGTCGATGTATGCGTCGGCCGAGGCGAATTATGGTTATCTGCCGAACATGTACCGCGCCTTCGGACACCGGCCGGAGGTGATGGAGAACTGGGCAGCGCTGCTTTCCAGCATTCGCGGACATATGAGCCTCAGGCGCTATGAGCTGGTGACGCTGGCGGCGGCCAAGGAGCTGAAATCCTCCTATTGCATGCTGGCGCACGGCTCGGTGCTGCTGCGGGAAGGTTTTACCAGCGACGGGCTGACGGCTGTCGTCAACGAAACGGAGAAAGCGCCGATCGATGCCGGCGAAAGGGCGATCATGGCTTTTGCCGCCAAGGTGGCGCGCGACGCGACGTCGATCACCCAGCAGGATATAGACGGGCTGAAAAAACACGGGCTGAGCGATGCCGAGGTCTTCGACGTCACGGCCGCGGCGGCGGCCCGGTGTTTCTTCTCGAAAATGCTGGATGCGCTGGGGGCTGCACCCGATCACGCCTATATCGAGCGGCTGGAGCCGAATGTCAGAAAGGCGCTCAGCGTCGGCCGGGAGGTCGAGCGGCCTCTGGCGCCGTCACCGTCGCGTGGCACATCGCAATAAGGCGGAGCGCGAGGACGTGAAGCCCCTGCTTCTGCGGTCCTACTCCTGCGGCTTGTCTGCGAAATGCCGGATCGCAAATTCGGCGATATTCTGGCTCGACCGGTCGGCATCGTCGAGCAGCGAGGGAAACAGCTGCCACTGATGCGGCATGCCCGGCCAAATCTCGGTGGTGACATCCACCCCCGCCTGACGTGCCTTGTCGGCAAGCCGCAGCGTATCGTCCAGCAGCGCTTCGCCGGAGCCAACCTGCAGCAGTAGCGGCGGAAAGCCGGTCATGTCGGCATAAAGCGGCGATGCCTGGGGATCGTTCGGCGACCGGCTGCCGAGATAGGCCTTGCGCAAAGTTTCGATCGAGGCCCTGCCGACCAGCGGATCGCTGTCGGCATTCGATGTCATCGATCCACCGGTCGCGGCAAGATCGGTGATGGGGCTGAGCGCAATGACGGCCGCCGGCAGCGGTTTTGCCGCCTGCCTCTGCCGCAGCACCGTCTCCAGCGCGATATTGCCGCCGGCGCCGTCTCCCGCCACGACGACATTCTCGGCGCGATAGCCGTTGTCGAGAAGCCAGCGATAGGCCGTCAGCGCGTCGTTGATCTGAGCGGGATAGGTATATTCGGGCATTAGCCGATACTCGATCAGAAGCACGTCGCTGGATGCGGCCTTGGCGAGCGAGCCGGCAAGCAGGCTGTGCGTGCGGATAGAGCCGCCCGAAAAGCCGCCGCCATGAATATAAAGGATCACCCTTTGGCCGATCGGGTGATGAAGACGGGCGGGCCACATCAGCTCGGCATCGACGCCGTCGGCATCGACCTGCCGGACCTGGATGCGTGTTGGCCCCGGCGTCGTTTCCAGCAGCGTTCGGAAGGCTGTCCGCCGCTGCTGCAGGCTATCGGCGCCGGTAAAATGATCCTTCCAGAGGCCGACGAGTTTTTCGACCTGCTCGCGCGAGGCCTGGCTTTGCGGTTCAATGTCCTTTCCGACGGCCGCCGAGGCCAGCAACATCACCGTGGCCAATGCGGGCAACAGACCGCCGAGCCGCTTTAATGCGCTTCGATTGACAGTTGGCAAAATCCGACCGTTCATCAACCTCTCCCGATGATGCTGACCATGGCGGCCATGGCAGCATCATTGGCCGGTTCACCCGCAGGAGTCAAAAGGGTGAAGAGTGCGAATCCTGAGCTTTTTTACTCGGCTTTCATCGCATCGATGACCGCCCTGAAGCCCGCCGACATGTGGCGGCGGCTCGGATAGTAGAGATAGAGCGGCTCCTCCGGCTGGCACCAGTCGTCGAGCACCTGGATCAGTTCTCCGTCGGCAATCGCCTTCTCCACCCGCGGCTCCCAGATATAGGCAAGGCCGACGCCGCCGAGCGCTGCCTGCAGCATCAGTTCGTGATCATCGAGCGACAGAGGTCCGGTCGGCTGAAAGCTGACCGTCTGGCCATCCTTCTCGAACTCCCAGGCATAACGCGCGCCTGACGGAAACATGTTCTGGATACAGAGATGGCGCTTGAGATCGTGCGGCGTCGCCGGCTTCGGTCGGGCCTCGAAATAGGCAGGCGAACCGACGACGACCAGACGGATCCGCGGCTTGATGCGTAGCGCGATCATGCCCTCGGTGACACGCTCGCCGAAGCGGATGCCGGCATCGAAACCCTCCTCGACGATATCGACCAGCCTGTCCGTTGCGTTGATCTCCAGTTGCAGATTGGGATTACGCTGGAGCAGCGGGGCAATGACGCGGCCGATGACGAAGGGGCCGATCGAATTCGGCACGTTGATCCTCACCTTGCCGAAGGGCGTGTCGCGGTAACGGTTCAGCGCATCGAGCGCTGCCGCCATCTCGCCGAAGGCGGGGTCGAGATGCGAGATCAGTAGTTCGCCGGCCTCGGTCAGCGAGACGCTGCGCGTCGTGCGGTTGAGCAGGCGAATGCCTATCCGATCTTCGAGCTTGAGCACCGCATGGCTGACCGCTGAGGCGGTGACACCCCTCTCCTCGCCCGCTTTGCGAAAACTCTTATGGCGGGCAACGGCCGCGAAGGCAGCGAGTTCGGAAAGGTCGGTGGCGCGCATTGCTGAATTTTGCTCATCATAGTTTCAAGAATAACAAATCTTATACAGCAACGGATTTTCGGTCAAATTCAGCCTAGTCAGCACAGAGATGCGACGCCGAGACAGCCAATTAGTCGTCGAAAGGAATTTGTCATGAAAGTCTGGTTCATCACTGGTGCATCCCGCGGCTTCGGCGCGCTGATGACCAAGGAAGCTCTCGCCGCTGGCGATGCCGTTATCGCCACCGCCCGCAACCCGAAGACCGTCACCGAGCAGTTCGGCGATCATCCGAACCTCCTCGCCGTCGCCCTTGACGTCACCAACGAGGCCCAGGCGAAAGAAGCTGCGGCAGCCGGCATCGCCCGCTTCGGCCGCATTGATGTTCTCGCCAACAATGCCGGCTACGGCCTGCTCGGTGCCGTCGAGGAGGCCACGGCCGAGGAGATCGAAAAGCTCTATGCCACGAATGTCTTCGGCCTTCTGAAGGTGACGCGCGCCGTGCTGCCCTATATGCGCCGCCAGCGTTCCGGCCATATCCTGAACTTTTCCTCGATCGGCGGTTACTTCGGCTATCCCGGCTGGGGCGTCTACGGCTCGACGAAATTCGCCGTCGAGGGGCTGTCGGAATCGATGGCCGCCGAACTCGAACCCTTCGGCATCAAGGTGACGATTGTCGAGCCCGGCTTCTTCCGCACCGACTTTCTCGCCGACACATCGCTCGCGGTCAGCCCGGCCTCCATCGCCGATTACGAAGGCACGCCGGCCGGCAACATGCGCAATTTCGCCGCCGACGCCAATCATGCCCAGCCCGGCAACCCCGCCAAGCTCGCAGCCGGCATCATGACAATGGTCAATTCGGCCAACCCGCCGCTGCGCATGCCGTTCGGCAGCGACACGGTGGCGATGATCGAAGGGCAGCATGCGAGCGTCGAAATGGAACTTGCCGCCTGGCGTGAACTTGCCGTCTCCACGGATTTTCAGAGCGATGCAACGGCCTCGGCCTGATACCCAAGACCATGCCTGCGCCGCTTCCCGGATATCGGGGTGCGGCGCAGGTTCGCTCGTGACCAGAAGCCCGACCGCCTCACTTTATTTGCCGACCTGCTCGGCCCAGTTCGGCGCCTTGCCGCCGCCGTCGAGGAAAGTCATCGCCACATTGGCCATCAGCGGCGAAGCGAAGGTCTCGTAATGGGTGAGATCGGGCAGGATCGCCAGCCGGTTCTTCGACATGTTCTCCCGCATCCAGCCCGCATCGCGCAGGCCGCCGCCGAGCTTGTGGTAGAAGTCGATCATATGCTCGGGGCGGATCATATCGGCATCGCCATAGATCAGCATGACCGGCATGGTGAGCCTTGCGACGGCATCGCTATAATCCTTGGGTTCGCGCATCAACGCACCCATGGCGTCGAGCAGCTTCGGAAACTCGGAAACGTCGGGCGCCACCGCTTTGTAGGTGAGGAACATCGGCGTGTCTTTCATCATCTCGGCCATGCCGGCGCCGACGGCCGCCTGCTGCGGCAGCATCTCCGGGAAGACGCCGTTCTGCGCATAGGGCGCCGAGAGGATTACCAGGCGGCGCACGCGGTCGGGCGCATTCGCCGCCATGTTCAGCGCCACCCCGCCGCCGAAGGAATAACCGAAGACGTCGAGCTTGTCGTAACCGAGCTGCTTCACCAGGATCGCAAGGTCGGCGCCGATTGCCGCAAGGTCGATCGGCCGCTTGCCGAGGGGCGTACGGCCATGGCCCTGCAGATCGACGGCGATCACCTGCCGGTGGCCGGCGAAAACAGGCATGACCGGCGCGAACATCTCGATCTGCCCGAGGCCGCCGTGCAGTAGCAGCAGCGGTTCGCCCTCCCCGCGGATTTCGTAGTAATAGTCAATACCGTTGACCGGTACGCTTCCCTTCCTGACTATCGGCGCGGCCGCCTTATCCTCGCTCGGCGGCGCACCGCCGGCGCCTGCCATGTCGGGCGCGGCCAGGAATGCGGCGACGGTTGCGATCATCGAAATCAACCTCATTTTCAACATGTCCTTGCTCCGTTTTTGCATCAATACCGCAAGGACGGCGGGGGCCAGGCTTTTCCGACACCGGGTTTCGGAATTTCTCCGATCGGGCTTTGCGACCGATATCCAACTTTTCCTTAACCGGCATGCTGGTAAAATCTCGCCGCAGAGACGTCAGACACCACGAGACCGATGCCGAAACCGAATTTTCGCTTCACCCACTACGATCTTAAGGAACAACGCGCCGGAACGATCGTCGAGGTGTCGTTGAATGCGGTGAACAATGTGCGGCTGATGTCGGCGCCGAATTTCCAGCGCTTCACCGAAGTTCTCGATTTCAAATATATCGGCGGCGTGGCGCGCAAATCGCCAGTCAAGCTTGCCGTTCCGGAACACGGTCACTGGCATGTCGTCGTCGACATGGAAGGTCATCACGGGTTGGCGGAATCCACCGTCAAGGTAATCGCCGCGCCAGCCAATCAGAAGACGCCGCGGTCCTCCTGAGCTTTGCAGCACCGCCCCTCCGCCACGTGGAAAGCACCGCCCTGGTCACAATGTGGCCAATCACACTGACCTTTGATCGCAATCAATGAATTGGGCGGCAAGGTCGATCACAATTCTTCAGGCCGCCAGCTGCAACTCGGCTCGCGATTTCATGTTCCGATAGCGAGCGGCAACCGCTGGCTATTGCGTAATTCCTTGAATCGGAATCGACGACGCGCGACGCTGCAGGATTTTCATCATGTGGGAGTAGTCCATGACGTCGAACCCGACCGGTCGCATCACCAAAATCATCGATCCAGGCGATGCGTTAGGGGAAATCCTTTTCGGATTGATCATGGCGCTGACCTTGACGGTTGGTTCCAGGCTTGTTTTTGAAGAAGAAGGATTAAATGTCCACGAGTTGATCGTCGCGACGATCGGATGCAATGTCGCGTGATCATCGACGCCGTCTTGTTCATTCTGGGTACCACATTTTACAAGAGCAGGCGGCTGCGCCTTTTCCGGCAAATCAAAGCCGCCGGGGACGAATCTGAAGCGCTCATGGTTCTCGCGAACGAATTCCCGATTAAAGAAGCGCCATTCTCTGCGAAGGCCGCCGACACGGACGCGCTCTATCAATCGCTGCTGACCCTCGCACGCCAGGCCGCCCCAGTGAAGGTGTCATTTTCGAAAGGTGATCTGTCCGCCGCAATCGCCGTCTTCCTCCTGGTTTCGGCGACCGCCATTCCGGCAGTTCTCCCATTCTTTCTCCTCGAAGACGCGCACCTTGCCTTGAGGGTCAGCAACCTGTTTCTGATCATGCTGCTGTTTGTGACGGGTTATGCGTGGGCGAAATTTTCCGGAGGCAGGGCCTTTCAGGCAGGCATGACGATGACGTGTCTTGGATTGCTTCTGGTTGCAATAGCGATCGCTCTTGGCGGCTGAGCCGCGTTCGCCAACCGAACAGCCACAGAGGCGTCAGCGCGGGTTGCGCTCCTTGCGAAGCTTCGCCCACCATTCCAGCCGCTTGCGGATATCGCGCTCGAAGCCGCGCTCCGGAGGATCGTAGAAGGTTTGGCGGCCCATTTTCTCTGGGAAATAATCCTGGCCGGAAAAGGCGTCCGGTTCATCGTGATCGTAGCGGTAGCCGTCGCCGTAACCTTCGCCCTTCATCAGCTTGGTCGGCGCATTGAGGATATGCTTCGGTGGAAGCAGCGAGCCGTTCTGCTTGGCGGCCTGGCTTGCCGCCTTGAAGGCGGTGTAGACGGCATTCGATTTCGGCGCGGTGGCGAGATAGACGCAGGCCTGCGCCAGCGCCAGTTCGCCTTCCGGAGAGCCGAGATACTCATAAGCATCCTTGGCGGCGTTGCAGATCACCAGCGCCTGCGGGTCGGCAAGGCCGATATCTTCCACCGCCATGCGCACCAGCCGCCGGCCGAGATAGAGCGGATCCTCGCCGGCATCGAACATGCGGGCGAGATAATATAGAGCGGCATCGGGATCCGAGCCGCGCACGGATTTGTGCAGCGCCGAGATCAGATTGTAATGGCCGTCCTGCGCCTTGTCGTAGACGGGCGCGCGGCGCTGGACGATCCGCGTCAGGCCTTCGGTGTCGAAGCTCTCGCCCTCGCGGGCGGCTCGCCACACCTCTTCGGCAAGGGTCAGCACCGCACGGCCGTCGCCGTCGGCCATGCGGATCAGGCTGAGACGCGCTTCCTCGGTCAACGGCAGCGGCTTCTGCTCGATCGCCTCGGCGCGCCTCAGCAATTCCTCCAGGCTCTCCTCGTCATGCGACTTGAAGGTCAGCACCCGGGCGCGCGACAGCAGAGCGGCGTTGAGCTCGAAGGACGGGTTTTCGGTGGTGGCGCCGACGAGGATAACGGTGCCATCCTCCATGACGGGCAGGAAACTGTCCTGCTGGGCGCGGTTGAAACGGTGGATCTCGTCGACGAAGAGCAGCGTCTGACGACCGTCCATGCGGCGCAGGCGGGCCGTTTCGAACACCTTCTTCAGATCGGCGACACCGGAAAAGATCGCTGAAATCTGCTCGAAAGCCAGCCCCGCCTCGCCCGACAGCAGCCGCGCCACCGTCGTCTTGCCGGTGCCGGGCGGGCCCCAGAAGATCATCGAGCCGAGCGAACCGCTTTCGATCATTCGTTTCAGCACGCCGTCTTCACCGGTCAGATGTTCCTGACCGGTGACATCGGCGAGCGTCTTCGGCCGCAGCCGGTCGGCAAGCGGCCGCTTGGCGGCAACCTCCTCCGGAACACGCGGCGCGAAGAGATCATTGCTCATCGGAAGAACTGCCGGATGCGCTGGCCGTCGCGCTCGATTTCCACCCGCCAGAGGCCGGGGTCGCTATCGGCGATTTGGGACAGCTCGCTGGTCGACTTCACATCGGTGCCGTTGATCGAGACGATGATATCCTTCGGCTCGAAACCGAGTCGGGCGGCAGGCGAATCCTCCTTCACCTCGGATACGACGACGCCTGCCGATTCCGGCGGCATGCGCAGCTCGTCGGCGACCCGCGGCGACAGGTTCTCGACGACAGCGCCGCTGAAGGGGGTACGCCCGCCGATGGTGCGCTGGTCGCGCGGCGAGGTTTCCGGGGCGCGATCGAGCGTCAGCGGCAGCTGCTCCTCGCGGCCGTTCTCGACGACCGTGAGCTTGACCGATTTTCCGAGACCGGCCGTCGTCAGCCGGTAAAGCAGCGCATCCGGATGCTCGACCGAAATACCGTCGACAGCGGTGATGATTTCACCGGCCTTCAGCCCGGCCTTGGCGGCCGGGCCGCCTTCCGAGACCTTGACCACCAGCGCGCCGCGAGCCTTATTCAGTCCAAGCGCTTCGGCGACTTCCGAGGTCACGGCATCGAAACTCGCGCCGACATAGGGCCGCTCGAAGGATTTGACGCCGGCATCGGCCGAGGCGAGGAAGACCTTGACCAGATTGGCGGGGATGGCAAAGCCGATACCGTTCGAGCCGCCTCCGCGCGAGAAGATCGCGGTGTTGATGCCGATCAACTCACCCTTCATGTTCATCAGAGCGCCGCCGGAATTGCCGGGATTGATCGAGGCGTCGGTCTGGATGAAGAAGCCGAACTCGTTCCTGACCACCTGGTTGCGGGCCAGTGCGGAGACGATACCGCTCGTCACCGTCTGGCCGACGCCGAAGGGATTGCCGATCGCCAGAACGAGATCACCGACCTCGACGGCATCGGAATTGCCGATCGGCAATGTCGGGAAACTTTCCTTGGTGTCGATCTTCAACACGGCAAGATCGACACGGTCATCACGCAGTACCACTTTGCAGGGGAATTCGCGGCCATCCGGCAGCGCAACCTTGATATCATCGGCGCCTTCGACCACGTGATTGTTGGTCACCACAGTGCCGTTCGCCTCGACGATGACACCGGAACCGAGCGAGGACTGCTTTTCCGAGCGATTCGGCATCTGCTGGCCGAAGAACTGCTCGAAGAAGGGGTCGCCGGCAAAGGGCGACTGCCGCCGGACGGTCTTTTCCGCATAGACATTGACGACGGCGCCCGACGTCTGTTTGACGAGCGGCGCGAAGGAGAGCTGCATCTGCATCTGGCTCTCGGGCACCGTCTTTGCGGTCTGCGCATTGGCCGCAGCCGGCAGAACGAGCATGAGAGCGAGTAGCGAGACGGAGGCGCGCTTGAACAGGCCTTGCATGGGTATCCCTTTTGAATCCTCTTGTGGATCGTTTTAGAGCATGATGCCGAAAAGTGTGAGCGGTTTTCGGACGACATCCTCCTCTAACTATTTAATGCGAACAGCATTCAGATTTCAGGCCGAACCGACCCAAATTCATCCTGTCTGCCGCCCGACGCTAGAAAGGAAAGAGGGCGGAAGCATGGAAGAATGAGGCAGAGACGACCCCACGAGACTGCGCTTGAAGCCTTTGCGAATTCGATTCAGGAAATTTGGCCATGCAACTGATATCAAAAGCCAAAATCTGGGCGAAGTCACTGAAGCGTGACATCGTCGCCCTATGGCTTGCCGCGCGGGATCCGCGGGTGCCGTGGCATGCGAAAGCGGTGGCCGGCGCCGTTGCCGCCTATGCGCTGTCGCCCGTCGATCTCATCCCCGATTTCATTCCCGTGCTCGGTTATCTCGACGATCTCATCATCGTGCCTCTCGGCATTCTGCTGGCGACGCGGCTTATCCCGGCTGAGGTGATGAGCGCGCTTCGCGACGAGGCGGCAAGACGTATCGAGCGCCCCTCCGGCCGGGCCGGACTGATCTTCATCCTTGCCGTCTGGCTTGCCTGCATCATCTTCCTGGCTCTGGCATTGCGCAACCTGGTTTGACCGGCAGCAACAGGAACAGGAATGATGACGGCAAGAGCGATGATGATGGGTTTTGGTTTTGCGATTTCGATCTTCGCATCGGATATGGCACAGGCGGCGAGTTTCGACTGCGACGCGAAGGAATTGAAGCCGGACGAAAAGACGATCTGCGACAATCGCGCGCTCAACGACGCCGACGTGAAGATGGTGACGACCTTCGAGCTGCTCTCCGGCCTGCTGGCGATGGGCGCGCGCGGGACATTGCAGGACGAGCAGACCGCCTGGCTGAAGAAACGGCAGGAATGCGCGGCGGATGCCGTCTGTATCAAGGCTGCCTATGATGAGCGGCTGAAGCAGCTCGGCGAGAGCTATAAAAACATCAACCGGCCGCTTTGAAAGCGACCGGTCGAAAAGACTATCGATTGACGCGCGTTAGCGAGCGTTCAGATCCCGCACGGCGCCGCGATCGGCGCTCGTCGCGAAGGCGGCGTAAGCCTTCAGCGCCGTCGTGACGTTGCGCTTGCGCACTTCTGTGGGATGCCAGCCCTTGGCGTCCTGATCGGCGCGGCGGGCGGCAAGTTCGGCCTCGTCGACGCGCAGGCTGATCGTGCGGTTCGGGATGTCGATGTCGATCATGTCGCCTTCGCGCACCAGGCCGATCGTACCGCCATTTGCCGCTTCCGGCGAGGCGTGGCCGATCGAGAGGCCGGAGGTACCGCCGGAGAAGCGGCCGTCAGTGATCAGCGCGCAGGCCTTGCCGAGGCCCTTCGATTTCAGATAGCTCGTCGGATAGAGCATTTCCTGCATGCCGGGGCCGCCCTTCGGGCCTTCGTAGCGAATGACGACGACGTCGCCGGCCTTCACCTCATTGGCGAGGATCGCCTTGACGGAGGCATCCTGGCTTTCGAAGACACGGGCCGGGCCGGAAAATTTCAGGATCGATTCATCGACGCCGGCCGTCTTGACGATGCACCCGTCGACCGCGAGATTGCCCTTGAGCACGGCAAGGCCGCCATCCCTAGAGAAAGGATGTTCGACCGAGCGGATGACGCCGTTCTGGCGGTCGGTGTCGAGTTCGTCCCAACGGGCCTCCTGGCTGAAGGCGACCTGGGTCGGGATGCCGCCGGGTGCGGCACGATAGAAGTTGCGGACGGTTTCGCTGGTGGTGCGGGTAATATCCCAGCGGTCGATTGCATCGCCCAGCGTTTCGGCATGCACTGTCGGGCAATTGCGGTTCAAGAGACCTCCCTTATCGAGCTCTCCGAGGATCGACATGATGCCGCCGGCGCGGTGCACGTCTTCCATATGAACATCGCTCTTGGCGGGTGCGACCTTCGACAGGCAGGGCACCCGCCGCGAGAGTGCGTCGATATCGGCCATGGTGAAATCGATTTCGCCTTCATGGGCGGCGGCGAGGATGTGCAGGACCGTATTGGTCGAGCCGCCCATGGCGATATCGAGCGCCATGGCATTCTCGAAGGCCTGCTTGGAGGCGATGGTGCGCGGCAGCGCCTTGATATCGTCCTGCTCGTAGTAACGGCGGGCGAGATCGACGATCAGATGGCCGGCCTCGACGAAGAGGCGCTTGCGGTCGGCGTGGGTTGCAAGCGTCGAGCCGTTGCCGGGCAGCGACAGGCCGAGCGCCTCGGTCAGGCAGTTCATCGAATTGGCGGTAAACATGCCGGAGCAGGAGCCGCAGGTCGGACAGGCCGAGCGCTCGATGGTCTGAACGTCCTCGTCGCTGATTTTTTCATCGGCTGCTGCGACCATGGCATCGACGAGGTCGAGCGCATGCGTCTTACCGTGCAGCACGACCTTGCCCGCTTCCATCGGGCCGCCTGAGACGAAGACTGTGGGTATGTTGAGGCGCAGCGACGCCATCAGCATGCCGGGGGTGATCTTGTCGCAATTGGAGATGCAGACCATAGCGTCGGCGCAATGGGCATTGACCATGTATTCGACACTGTCGGCGATGAGTTCGCGCGAGGGCAGCGAATAGAGCATGCCGTCATGGCCCATGGCGATGCCGTCGTCGACGGCGATCGTGTTGAACTCCTTGGCAACGCCGCCGGCCGCCTCGATTTCGCGGGCAACGAGCTGGCCGAGATCCTTCAGGTGCACGTGGCCGGGCACGAACTGGGTGAAAGAATTCACCACCGCGATAATCGGCTTGCCGAAATCCGAATCCTTCATGCCCGTGGCGCGCCAAAGGCCGCGCGCGCCTGCCATGTTGCGGCCGTGGGTCGTGGTTCTGGAACGGTAGGCTGGCATCGGTATCTTCCTCGACGTGTCGGAGATCATCAGGCGAAGCGGGGCGGCATTGAGCCTGCGGCCGGGCAACGCTGCTGTTTGGAATTGTCCTAATCCAATCGGCGGGGGCTGTCACTACCGGCAAGGCCAAATCCGGTACGCTGCCTGGAGAAGCGCCTCGAGCGCCATTGGGCATATACGGTTCGGCGCGGCGCTCGGTTACAGCCTATTTCATCACAGCCGAACACAAAAAATTGGCTTCCCGTCAGCAATATTCAAGGCTTAGACACTAATCCGAATATGCGGGTGGTTCGTTTAAGAACTATATTGAGGAAATCCGCCTTGGAGGTTTTCGACATGCCTAGCTATCGCCCACCGAAGATCGCGTCGTCGGAGATCACGCCGCACCAGCTCTATCTGCGCCGCCGAGAATTCCTCGGTGCTGCAGCACTCGGCGCCATGGCGCTCTACGGCGCCGGCACAGCGAGTGCGGCGGCCCTTTCCGCCGTCGAGAGCAAATACAAGGTCGACGAGAAGCCGACGCCGATCAAGGACGTCACGACCTACAACAATTTCTATGAGTTCGGCCTCGACAAGGGCGATCCTGCGGCGAATTCCGGCGATTTCAAACCGCTGCCCTGGACGATCAAGGTCGACGGCATGGTCAACAAACCTGGCACCTTCGACCTCGAGGCGCTGATCAAGGAATTCCCGATCGAGGAGCGCACCTACCGCATGCGCTGCGTCGAGGCCTGGTCGATGGTCATTCCCTGGGATGGCTTTCCGCTGGCATCGCTGCTCGACAAGGTGGAGCCGCTCGGCAGCGCCAAATATGTCGCCTTCGAAACCGTGGTGCGGCCGGAGGAAATGCCGGGGCAGAAGGGCTTCTTCCAGTCGCTCGACTGGCCCTATGTCGAAGGTCTGCGGCTCGACGAGGCGCGCCATCCGCTGACGCTGCTTGCCGTCGGGCTTTATGGCGAAACACTGCCGAACCAGAACGGCGCGCCGATCCGCCTCGTCGTGCCGTGGAAATACGGCTTCAAGGGCATCAAGTCGATCGTCAGGATCACGCTCACCGACCAGCAGCCGAAGAACACCTGGCAGGTGACCAATCCGCAGGAATACGGCTTCTACGCCAACGTCAATCCTTCGGTCGACCATCCGCGCTGGAGCCAGGCGAGCGAACGGCGCATCGGCGAAAGCGGCTTCTTCGGCGCGAGCCGTCACCCCACCCTGCCCTTCAACGGTTATGCCGACGAGGTGGCGGGCCTCTATGCAGGCATGGATCTGAAGGCGAATTTCTGATGGCGGAATTGTCGCTCGCCATCCCGAAGCGCTGGCAGCCCGCTTCCGTCTGGCTGCTTTATGTCGTGGGGCTGGTGCCTGCGGCCTGGACATTCTATCTCGGCGCGACCGATCAGCTCGGCGCCGATCCGGTCAAGACCTTCGAGCTGTTTCTCGGCATCTGGACGATCCGCTTCCTGATCGCAACACTTGCCGTCTCCCCGGCCCGCGAACTCCTCGGCTGGAACTATCTGCGTTACCGCCGCGCGCTGGGCTTGCTGACCTTCTATTACGCGCTGATGCATTTCACCGTCTACATGGTGCTCGACCAAGCGATGGATATCCACGCCGTCGTCAACGACGTGCTGAAGCGGCCTTTCATCATGTTCGGCATGGCCGGACTTGCGATGCTCATACCGCTGGCGGTGACATCCAACAACTTCTCGATCCGCCGCCTCGGCAAGAGCTGGATCCGGCTGCACCGCCTCGTCACGATCATCGCCGCCTGCGGAGCGCTGCATTTCGCGCTCTCGACCAAGATCCTCGATTTCGAGCAATATATCTATGTCGGGCTGATCATCGCCCTCATCCTCTACCGCTCCTGGCGGCCGATCGCCCGCAACCGGAAAAAGGGCCAGGGACGGACGCGCCATGGCGTCGGCTTCATGAGACCGTAGAGCTATCGGCGGGAATCAACTGCCGCCCGACGGATGGGATCGCAGGCGCAGGCCACGGCGATACCGATCGCATAGGCCAGAATGTTCCAGAGCGAAAAGACGTGGCCGAGCAGCAGTGCGCCTGCGGTCGTCAGGCGAAATGCGTCGAGCCAAGGCGTATGATAGAGACGGAACAACTCCACTGCGATCGCCAGGAACAGCGCCATGACGGCAATGATTGCCGGTCGTGACCGTGCGACCAAGAGCGCCATGAGCAGATAGACCATCGCCCCCCAGAGCGCCGACCGCCATATTTGACGACGATGAAGGGCAGCTCGATCGCGTAGCCGAAGCGCCTGAGCGCCAGTCCGAGGAAGATGACGAGAAGTAGAGTGGCGAGACGACGGAACTGCACGCGGGAGCGGGTTTGAATGATTTCCTGCAATTCAGCTGTCCCTCACAATCCCGGCCATTTCAACAGCTTTTATGCAGATACCGCATTGTCAGGCTTAGCCGTCGTCACAGAGCGAAGGTCCGGCCCGCTGCTCTGAACAAACAAAAACAGCCGGGCTTTGCGAGCCCGGCTGTTTTGTTTCCGACGGAGCGGAAGATTAAGCGGCGACGGCCTGCTCTTCGGCAGCGACGCGGGCCTTGTCGGCTGCGCCCTTGGCGAAGGTGTCGCGGTCAACGAATTCGACAACGGCCATGGCGGCATTGTCGCCCTGGCGGAAGCCGGCCTTCATGATACGCAGATAGCCGCCATTGCGGGTGGCGTAACGCGTTGCGATCGTGTCGAACAGCTTCGAGACGACAGCGGCATCGCGGATCTGCGAGATCGCCTGACGGCGAGCATGCAGGTCGCCGCGCTTGCCGAGCGTGACGAGCTTCTCGACGATCGGACGGATTTCCTTGGCCTTCGGCAGAGTCGTGACGATCTGCTCGTGGGTAATCAGCGAAGCCGCCATGTTGGCGAACATCGCCTTGCGGTGGCTTGCAGTTCTATTCAGCTTGCGGCCGGCTTTACCATGGCGCATTG